>NBJMC04201__coassemble_621_pt1 | contig 24860 bp, 21 predicted proteins | sample NBJMC04201__metabat2_high_PE_023 | metagenome-assembled genome bin NBJMC04201
AAATAAAAAAATTTAAAAAAACCCGAGAAATATTGTGGATTTTATGATATAATAATTAAAGATTTGCCTTGTATTATTATGGTGAGTTTTTACGTTAAAATTTTATAGATCAGAATCACTTTTGTATTTTCCCCTTTATTTTGGCGAAAAATAGATGTGGTGATTCCATTTTTGATGGAATTCGATCAATAAACACGGAGGAACCATGAGATTTATCGAAGAGATTAAACAAGATTTGATCAAACGGCTGGAGGCCGCTTTGGCGATGGCCAAAAAGAAAGGTACATTATCGTATGAAGTGTTGCCTGCCTACGTCATTGAAACTCCCCGGGAAAAAGAACACGGGGATTTTGCCACCAATTTGGCCATGGCAATGGCCAAAGAAGCCCGGATGGCACCGAGAAAAATAGCAGAGACAATTCTCTCCGAATTGGATATTACCGGCTCATATATTGCCAAAACAGAAGTGGCGGGGGCCGGCTTTATCAATTTTTTTCTCAATCATGACTGGCTTTACAGAGTACCTGCTGTCGTTCATGAAATGGGTGAAAAATTCGGCTCCGTGGAATTGGGAAAAGGCATGAAAGTACAGGTAGAATTTGTTAGCGCGAATCCCACAGGGCTTTTGCACATGGGGAATGCTCGCGGTGGTGCCATCGGCGATTCCCTGGGAAATTTGCTGCAATTCGCCGGTTACGATGTGGAAAAAGAATTTTACATCAACGATGCCGGGAACCAAATTCGACTATTGGGGAAATCACTGGATGCCCGTTTTTTGCAATTGATGGGGGAAGATGTCCTTTTCCCGGAGGAAGGGTACCACGGCGATGATATCATCGAAACGGTGAAGCATTACCGTGCGGAACATGGGGACGAGCTTCGCAGCAAATCCCAGGAAGAGAGGGAGGAGACCCTGTCAAAATACGCTTTGAAAGAGAAGTTGGCAGCCATTCAAAATGTTATGGCCATGTACGGCGTTCATTTTGATGTTTGGTTTTCTGAGCAATCTCTTCATGACTCGGGAAAAGTCCAGGCGGCCGTCGATTATTTATTGGAAAAGGGCTATGCGTACCGGGGGGAAGATGGCAGCATTTTACTGAAAGCAGAACACCGAGAAGAGAGCGGAAAGAAGAAACCATCGAAAAATGGGGAGCACGTAAATTTAGAGGACAAAGATGATGTGCTTGTTCGGGCCAACGGCATTCCTACTTATTTTGCCGCAGATATTGCCTACCATCGCGATAAATTCGACCGCGGATTCGATCGTGTGATCAATATTTGGGGGGCAGATCATCACGGCCATGTGGCCAGAATGAAGCGTGCCGTAAGTCTATTCGGGTATGATCCCCAATCGCTCACCGTCATTTTAATGCAATTGGTAAAATTGTATCGCAACGGTGAACTGGTGCGAATGTCCAAACGTTCGGGACAGTATGTGACTTTAGAGGACCTGGTGGAAGAAGTTGGCTACGACGCTGCTCGGTATTTTTTCGTGATGCGTAATCCAGACAGTGCTATGGACTTTGATTTAGATCTGGCAAAATCGCAGTCTTCGGATAATCCTGTGTTTTATGTGCAATATGCTCATGCCAGAATTTGCAGTATTTTACGGCAGGCGGAGGCCCAGGGGTATCAGCTTCCCGATTTTCAAACTGTGGATTACGGCGTATTAATAGAAAATCAAGAACTGGCTCTGTTAAAAAAACTGGCGGACTTACCCGAGGAAATTGCATCGGCTGCCCAGACCCTGGAACCCCACCGTCTTTGTACGTATCTTCATGATCTGGCCTCCACGTTTCACAGCTTTTATAATCACTGCAGAGTCAATACGGATGATGAAAAACTGCGCAATGCCCGTTTGGGATTATCCAAGGCGACGGCCATTGCCATTAAAAATGTTTTAACGATCTTGGGCGTTCATGCTCCCAATGAAATGTAAGATTGGGAGACGCAAATTGGCCATAGCAATAAGAACAGAGCAATGATTGAGGGAGGATACGAAATGACCAAGTATATTTTTGTGACCGGCGGCGTTGTTTCGTCTTTGGGAAAAGGTATTACTGCGGCTTCTCTTGGGCGCATTCTAAAGAATCGCGGGGTCAAAGTTGTCAGTCAAAAATTTGATCCTTACATTAATTTAGATCCCGGTACCATGAGCCCTTACCAACACGGAGAAGTTTTTGTCACTGACGATGGTGCCGAAACGGATTTGGATTTGGGCCATTATGAACGCTTTATTGATATTAATCTCACCAAAAATAACAACGTGACCAGCGGCAAAGTTTATGACGCTGTCATCAAGAAGGAGCGGAGAGGTGACTACCTTGGCGGTACGGTTCAGGTGATTCCCCATATTACCAATGAGATCAAAGATCGTATCATGCGTCCTGCCAGAGAGAGCAACCCCGACGTGGTGATTACGGAGATCGGTGGAACCGTGGGTGATATCGAGTCCCAGCCTTTTTTGGAAGCCATTCGGCAAATGAAACGGGAAGTGGGAAAGGAAAACGTCCTTTATATTCATGCGACATTGGTACCGTATCTCCATGCCAGCGGAGAAGCAAAAACAAAACCTACCCAGCACAGTGTTCACGAACTGCGGGGGATCGGGATTCATCCTGATATCATCGCTTGCCGGGTGGAGCAAAGGATGTCCCACGAAATGGAGGAGAAGATCGCCCTTTTTTGTGACGTGGATAAAGAAGCCGTCATTCAGGTGGAAGATGCTGATACCATCTACGAAGTGCCGTTAAACCTTCGGAATGAAGGTATGGACGATATTGTCGTGGAGAAGTTGGGACTTCAATGCGGCGAGCCTAATATGGATGAGTGGCGCGCCATGGTCGATAAGATTAAACATTATGAACATGAATTAACCGTTGCCATTGTCGGTAAATACGTTGCCCTTCACGACGCATATTTAAGTATTGTGGAATCGTTGCGTCACGCCGGATTTGATCAAGGGATTAAAGTGGATATCCGCTGGGTCGATTCGGAAACTGTCACCAAGGAAAATGTTGGCGAGATTTTAAAAGGTGTTGCCGGAATTATCGTTCCTGGCGGTTTCGGAGACCGCGGTATTGAGGGAAAGATCAACGCCATCCAGTATGTGCGAGAAAATAATATTCCCTTCCTCGGTATTTGTTTGGGAATGCAGTTGGCGGTAGTAGAATATGCCAGAAACGTTTTGGGAATGGCCGAGGCCAACAGCGCCGAATTCGGCGATACGGAGTTTCCCGTCATCGATCTGCTGCCGGAGCAAAAAGAAGTGGAAGAAATGGGAGGAACCATGCGGTTGGGGCTTTACCCTTGCAAGTTAAGGGAGGGGAGCAAGTCCTTAGAGCTTTACGGAGAGTCTCCCATTTATGAGCGCCATCGCCACCGCTATGAATTTAACAATGCTTATCGTGAACAATACGATCATAGTGATATGGAGATTATTGGCACTTCTTTGGACGGTCGCCTGGTGGAAATGATCGAATTGAGAAACCATCCTTATTTTATTGCTTGTCAATTCCATCCCGAATTTAAATCCCGTCCCAATCGACCTCATCCTTTATTTAAAGGACTGATTAAATCGGCATTTGAATCTATTAATTAAAATAAATGAAGCGAACCGCAAGAAAGGAGTTCTGTTTTGCTATCATCCCGAATCATTGAAGAAAAAGACAGGGAATTATATAATGATTTTGTGGCCAATCATACAGAAAAGGGCCATATTCTCCAGAGTTATGAATGGGGAGAGATCAAAGGAAAAGGCTCTTGGGTTCCAATTCGTCTCTTAGTATTCGACGACGAAACTCCCGTTGCCGCCATTTCTATTTTACAGCGCAGTGTCCCTATGGGAAAAACAATTTTTTATGCGCCTCGCGGCCCCGTCGTTCACATCAAAGAGAAAAAAGTCGTGGCATTTTTGATGTCTGAAATCAAACGGATCGCCAAGGAACGAAATGCCATTTATTTAAAGGTTGATCCCGATATTCCCATTGAAAATGAAGATTGGCAGGCCTTTTTCAAAGACTATGGATTCCAAAAGCCCAAAAGCGGCTCTGGATTTGAAGGAGTTCAACCACGTTTTGTGTTTCGTCTCGACATTACCCCCGACGAAGAGACGTTAATGAAAAATATGCACCAGAAAACCCGCTACAATCTGCGTTTGGCAGGGCGAAAAGGTGTGACCATCGATACGAATCCCGACCGCTCCAAACTGGCGGAATTTTATGATTTAATGAAAGTTACGGCAGAGCGTGATAAGTTTTTGATCCGCCCCTATTCTTATTTTGAGGATATGTACGACTATCTCGTCCCCAAGGGACTGGGCAATCTGTTCCTCGCCTATTATGAAGGCGAGATGATTGCCGGAACATTGTTGTTTAAATTTGGCAACCGCTCTTGGTATATTTATGGCGCTTCTTCCAATGCACACCGCAACGTCATGCCCAATTATTTGATCCAGTGGGAAATGATTCGTTGGTCCAAAGAACGTGGATGCGTGATGTATGACTTCCGTGGCGTCCCCGGCCATGTGCCGCCGGAACATCCTTTGTATGGACTCTATAAATTTAAAAAAGGATTTAACGGGGACTATGTGGAATTCATCGGTGAATATGATTTGGTATATAATCAACTCTTTTATAAACTTTACGAAACTTTTGAACCGATGTATTATAGTGGTGTACGGAAACTGATTCGCGCCAAAAAGAAAATGAAAGGTGCCCTTGGAAAGGGAAAATAATGTCTTATCGCAACGAAGATTTTTGGATCGAAGTAAATCTTGAAAACCTCTGCGCCAATTATGATGCGGTGCGTAAAACTGTTGGCGGAAAAAAAGGCGTCATGGCCGTGGTGAAGGCCGATGCTTACGGTCACGGTATGGTGGAAACGGCCAAGGCTTTGGAATCCCATAGTGCTGATTATCTGGCTGTGAGCCATTTTGGCGAGGGAAAACTTTTGAGGGAAAACGGCATAAAAATGCCGGTATTGTTAATGACTCCGGCGTTGCCGGAATATTATAAAGAGATCGTTTCTTTGGATCTGATGCCATCATTGGATCGGATGGAGAATTTGAAGGCTTTATCCCAGGCTGCAGGAGATCGGAGCGTCGGTTTTCATTTGAAAGTCAATACGGGAATGAACCGCTTTGGTGTTGACTGTGATGAAATTGAGGATCTCCTTGCTGCGTTGCAATCGTATCCCAATTTGTTTTTGGCAGGCGTCTTTTCCCATTTGCCTACGGCACTGCGAAAGGATCATCCACAAACGACTGCGCAGATCAAGAAATTTCATGATGCGGTGGAAAAAATCAGATCCTGTGTGGATTATGATTTTGATGTTCATCTTTGCAACAGTGCCGGCGCCATCACCCATCCGGAAGCGCGTTGGGATTATGTACGGGTGGGTACGTTGCTTTACGGCCAATTCCCCGCCGCTTTTTTGCAGGGAACCATAGATCTGCGTCCCACATGGCAGGCTAAGGCCAGAATTTTGGAAACGCGCCAAGTCGCTCCCGGAGAGACCGTGGGTTATGGCGCGGATTTTCGTGTTCGTTCCCAAATGCGTCTTGGCGTCATCCCCGTAGGGTATCATGACGGGTTTGGGGTGCAGCCCCCGTTGAACAACGTTTCTTTCAAGGTTTTTGTAAAGCAAGGGCTGAGATTGTTCCGCGGCTTTTTGCGAAAACGACCCAATCATCAAGTTTACTATGGGAAAAAACCGTTGCCTGTCATCGGCCGTATTGCCATGCAGACCACAGTGGTTTCCCTTGAACATACCGACGCCGGAGTCGGCGATATTGTTGATGTGCCTCTGCGCCGAACGGCTACGGCACCAACGGTAAAAAAAATTTATATGTAAAGGGGAGAAAATTACTATGCCATTGGTAACTTCTACGGAAATGTTTCAAAAAGCTTATGAGGGTGGTTATGCAATCGGTGCTTTTAATGTGAATAACATGGAAATTATCCAGGGAATCACCGAAGCCGCCAAAGAAGTTCATGCACCCCTGATCTTGCAGGTGTCCGCCGGTGCGCGGAAATATGCGAACCATACGTATTTGATGAAACTTGTGGAGGCGGCGGAAATCGAAACAGGACTTCCTATCTGTCTTCATCTGGATCACGGTGATAGTTTTGAATTGTGCAAATCCTGCATTGACGGCGGTTTCACTTCTGTGATGATCGACGGCAGCAAATTGAGTTTTGAGGATAATATCAATTTAACCAAAGAGGTTGTCGATTATGCCCATGATCACGGCGTTGTTGTCGAAGGAGAATTGGGACGCTTGGCGGGGATTGAGGATGACGTCAATGTCTCCGATGCCGACGCTTCTTATACCCGTCCCGAGGAAGTGGAGGAATTTGTGTCTCGTACAGGGGTTGATTCCTTGGCAATCGCCATTGGCACCAGCCATGGCGCTTATAAGTTCAAACCCGGCCAAAAACCGCAGCTGCGTTTTGATATTTTGGAAAAAGTCGGAGAGCGTTTGCCGGGATTCCCCATTGTGCTTCACGGCGCTTCTTCTGTGATTCCCGAGTATGTGAAAATGATCAATGATAACGGCGGTGCCATGCCCAACGCCATTGGCGTTCCCGAAGATATGCTGCGTCAGGCTGCAAAAATGGCTGTTTGCAAAATTAATATTGATTCGGACCTGCGGCTCGCCATGACCGGTACCATTCGCCAATATATGAATGAACATCCTGATCATTTTGACCCTCGTCAATATCTGAAACCAGCTCGTGCCAATATCAAGGAATTGGTAAAACATAAATTGATCCATGTTTTGGGATGCGACGGGAAAGCATAATTTTTATCAATACGGAGGTATCTCATGGAACTGTATTTAGATACGGCAAATTTGGAGGAAATTAAGGAAATTGCCTCCTGGGGGGTTTTGGCGGGTCTCACGACTAACCCATCTTTGCTGGCAAAAGAAAAAATTCCCGTGGCGGATTTCATGAGGGAAGCAGAAAATTATGTCACAGGGCCTTTGAGTCTTGAGGTCCTCGGTGAAACTGCCGATTCCATGATTGAAGATGCCCGTCATTTAAAAAAATACGGCGATAATGTCGTCATCAAACTTCCTTTAACGGAAGAGGGACTAAAGGCATTGAAAGTCCTTTCGGCAGAGGGATTTCAAACGAATTTAACGTTGATTTTTTCCGCTAACCAGGCATTACTTGCGGCCAAAGCCGGTGCTACCTACGTTAGCCCATTTGTGGGACGTGTTGACGACATCGGCGCGGAAGGAAAGGCTTTGGTGGAAGAGATCAAACTGATTTTTCAGCAATATCAATTAAAAACAAAAATCATCGCCGCCAGTATTCGCTCGGCGCGGGATGTAACCGACGCTGCTGTGGCCGGCGCCGATATTGCAACCATCCCTTATGGGATTTTTAAAAAGATGGTAGCCCATCCTTTGACCGACGTCGGCTTGGAAAAATTCAAAGCGGACTGGGCCAAAAGCGGGATTCAAGGGCTCTGATAAGGAGAATTTATCATGTTAGAACGAGGATTGACACTGGATTTTGTACGCGTGACTGAAGCTGCTGCACTGGCCTCCGGTTATTGGTGCGGACGCGGTAATAAAATTGCCGCTGATGATGCGGCAGTTCGCGGGATGCGCGCTGTTTTTGATACTGTTCCCATTCACGGCACCGTTGTGATTGGGGAAGGAGAAATGGATGAAGCTCCCATGCTTTATATTGGTGAACGCCTAGGAAATGCAGAATCTCCTTTGGTGGATATTGCCGTGGATCCTTTAGAAGGCACCAATTTGGTAGCCAAAGGCGCGGCCGGAGCCATTGCAGTGCTGGCAGCTGCGGAAAAGGAGTGTTTGCTTCATGCTCCTGATATGTATATGGATAAGATTTGTGCTGGCCCTGCCGCCAAAGGCCGCATTAGTCTTGACGCTTCCGTAACGGAAAATGTCAACAATGTTGCGGAAGCCCTTGGGAAAAAAGTCCAAGACGTCACCGTTGTGGTGCTGGATCGGGAACGTCATCAAAAGATTATTGACGAGTTGCGCCAGTGCGGCTGTCGGATTCAGCTGATTACCGATGGCGACGTGGCTCCTGCAGTTGCCACGGCTTTCCCAAATTCCGGAATTGATATGATGATCGGCGTTGGTGGCGCTCCCGAAGGCGTGTTAGCTGCCGCTGCTTTGAAATGTATGGGCGGTGATATGCAGGGACGTCTCTGGCCGGAAGACGATGAGGATCGAGAAAGAATGGCCAAAATGGGCGTAGCTGACGACAATAAACTTTTGACTATGGAAGATTTGGCTGCCACCGATGACATCATTTTCTGTGCCACAGGTATTACCAGCGGTTCTTTGCTTCGCGGCGTTGTTTATTCCGGTGAAAAGGCCACCACCCATTCTCTGATTATGCGGGCAAAAACCGGTACGGTTCGTTTTATTGAAACCATCCATGATTTTAATAAAAAACCCTTGTCCAATTTGATTCGTAAAGATGACCCCGGTTACGCCGGCAAATAATTATAATATGTTGAAATTACTTTATACCAATGAAAACGGCGATTTATTGGTCGCCGAAGATCTGGAAGCATTAGGCGGTCGAGGCGATTCATTTGTCTCGGCCGACAGCTTTATTCCCATGCCCGCCGGCGCTACCCTTGCGTCCCTGCCGGGCCGCGTTCCTCTGGGAAAGGACAAGAACGGTAATTTCGTTCCTTTGGGGGAAAAGGGATGGCCTGTAGCGGCACTGCTGCCCCAAGGCTTTACCAGAACACTGCTGCCCGCATATGTCAAAGGAGAAGAGGGCCCCGATGTTTTGCCGCTGTTGGGGTATACGGCCGTAGCATTGGATGGGGATACTGTGAAAGTGGCTGCGATCCAAACGGATGAACACCGTATCTGGCATCCCGATCACTATAATACGGAAGATTTGCCCCGACGCATCCGAAGGGTTCGCAATATCTTTCCGAAAAACCGCATTGTCAGCCAATTGGCGCATTGTTCTCTGAATTACGGCTGCTTTACCGCGCAAAACTTTTTTTATCGACGTTGGGAAGGCGGCCTGCCTGTTTCGCCCGCCTGTAACGCCCAGTGTGTGGGCTGTATTTCAGAACAACAAAGCGAATGCTGCCCATCTCCCCAGGGGCGCATTGACTTTCGTCCCAAGGTAAGAGAGATTGCCGAGGTGGGGGCTTTTCATCTCAGCGGTAAGCGGAAGGATAATATCATCAGCTTCGGCCAGGGCTGCGAGGGAGAACCGTCGTTGGAGGCGGAACGTATTGCCAAATCTATTCAGGTGATCCGCGATCATACCCAACAGGGAACCATCAATATCAACACCAATGCCGGGAATTTCGATCATATCCGTACCATTGTAGACAGCGGCCTTGACACCATGCGTGTCAGCCTTTTTTCGGCAAAAGAGGAACCTTATCAACGATATTACCGCCCCCGTAATTATACTTTGGCTGATGTGGAACGATCCATCGCTTACGGTGTTGACCATGGCGTGTATGTTTCTTTAAACCTTTTGGCGTTTCCTGGCTTTACCGATCGGGAGGAGGAAATCGCGGCGCTGTTGGAACTGATCCGACGGACAGGCTTGCAAAAGGTACAGATCCGCAACTTGAATATCGATTGCGATTACTTTTATGATGCTTTGGATTTTTCCAAAGAAAGCAGCCTCGGTATGGATGTTTTGATTCAAACATTGGAAAACAACGGCATTGCTGTGGGCAATTACAGTCGTCCGAAAAAATCATAAAAAAGTATTTGCATTCCTATGAATTCTGTGTTATAATGTCTTCTGCATGAAAAATATCCACCATACCGAAAGAGAGGTGACATTAGGTATGAAAAAAGGTATTCATCCTGCTTATGAAGAAGTAGAAATTACTTGTGCTTGCGGCAACAAATTTACTACAAAATCCACCAAAAAGAATATTAGGGTTGAAGTTTGTTCCCAATGCCATCCCTTCTACACTGGTAGCAGACGTTTCTTAGTAGAAGAAGGCGGCCGTGTGGATAAATTTAAGAAAAAATACGGTCTTCAATAAAAATGCTATGAACGGAGCGATAGAGCTCCGTTTTTTGCTATTGCAAAACCTGCTTTACGGCAGTGATATCATTGATATAAAGGAGCAATATGAAAAAACCATTTTATTACGGCGGTCAGGCTGTTATTGAAGGCGTGATGATGATGGGGCCCAAGGAATATGCCGTTTCCGTGCGGAAGCCTGATGGCTCCATTATCACAAAGAAAGAACCTGTCGATACCATTAAAAATAAATTTCCCATATTAAAATGGCCGATTCTTCGTGGTTTTGTGAACCTTATTGAAATGATGGTTCTAGGAATGAAAAATATTACCTGGTCGGCCAATCAGTCCGGTGAGGAAGATGAACAGCTGGGTTTTTGGGGGATGTTTCTATCCATTGCCCTGGCTGTGGTGATCGTCGTCGGGTTATTCATCGCACTACCGGTATTCATCGGCACTTGGGCCCATCAGACGGTAGGGGACTTTGGTCGCAGTTTCATCGAGGGAATTTTGCGCATTGCCGGTTTTGTTTTGTATATCGTGGCTATTCGCCGTCTGGAAGATATTCGTCGTGTTTTTCAATACCATGGTGCGGAGCATAAATCCATCGCGACATGGGAACATGGCGATGTATTGACGCCGGAAGCCGCAAAAAAGTATACGACCCTGCATTTGCGTTGTGGCACCAGTTTCATGTTAATGGTGATGATCGTTATGATTATTGTTTTTACTTTCGTAGGACAAACCGAAGGCTCTTTGGGGCGTATCATCATTAAACTGATCTGTCTGCCGTTTATCGCGGGTATCACCTATGAAATTACCCGTTGGTCTGCAGGGCATTGTCAGTACCGCATTGTACGGATTTTGATGGCTCCTGGGCTGTGGCTGCAAAAGCTCACCACCAGCGAACCAAGTCTGGATCAGTTGGAAGTCGCTTTGATGTCATTAAAAGCAGTGATTCCCGGTTACTTTGACGAGCATCCCGATGAAAAACGCCCCTATTTTGAGAACGAAACAGAGGAAGAAAGCGATTCATGTTTGAAAAACTAAATCAATTGGAAAAAAAATATGAGGAATTGTCCTTATTGATCGGCGATCCCGAGGTCATTAATGACCAGGCACAGTGGCAGAAACATGTGAAAGCCCATGCAGAACTTGAGGATGTGGTCGTTTGTTACAGAAAATATAAATCGTTGCAAGAGGAACTGGAAGGTGCTTTGGAGCTGATCAATGAGGAAGACGATGAAGAAATGGTAGAAATGGCCAGAGCTGAAGCTGCCGCGTTGGAAAAGCAACTTCAAGATTTGGAACAAAAACTAAAGGTTCTACTCTTGCCCAAAGACCCCAATGACAGTAAAAACGTCATTATGGAGATTCGTGCGGGAACCGGCGGCGAAGAGGCCGCTTTGTTTGCCAATGATCTTTTTAAAATGTACAGCCGCTATGTAGAAAAGCAGGGCTGGAAAATGGAAATTATGAATGGCAATTTTACAGATATTGGCGGCGTGAAAGAAGTGGTTTGCCTGATCGAAGGAAAGAACGCCTATAGCCGTTTGAAATACGAAAGCGGCGTTCACCGTGTTCAGCGGGTACCTGATACTGAAGCCTCCGGCCGTGTTCATACTTCCGCTGCTACCGTTGCAGTGATGCCGGAGGCTGAGGATGTGGAAGTAGAAATCGGTCCCAACGATATTAAAACCGATGTGTTTTGTGCTAGTGGCCCCGGTGGCCAATGCGTCAATACGACCCAAAGCGCTGTGCGATTGACTCATATTCCCACCGGCATCGTCGTCTCCTGTCAGGATGAGAAAAGCCAGCTTCGCAACAAGGAAAAGGCCATGAAGGTTTTGCGTGCTCGCATTTATGAAGCGATGCAGGCAGAAATTCAGGGGGATATTTCTTCCGCCCGGAAGAGTATGATTGGAAGTGGAGACCGCTCAGAGCGTATTCGCACCTTCAACTTCCCTCAAGGGCGTGTTACAGATCACCGTATTGGTTTAACGCTTCATCGTCTTGACTCTATTTTAGAAGGGAATCTTGATGAAATCATTGACGCTCTTATCAGTGATGATCAAATGAAACAACTGAAAGAGGGCGTGGAATCGTGACTTGGGGAGCGTTTTACCTTTGGCTTGCCGACCGATTAAAACAACGTGAAAACGGAATCAACGAGGCCCGTTGGCTTATAGAGGCTGTGACGGGCCTTTCTTTCTATTCCATTCGTGAACAACCCTTTGCGGAAGCGACGCGGCCGCGTTTCGAAAAAGCGCTGGTGGAGTTGTTCCGCGGCCGTCCTTTCCAATACGTTGTGGGGAGTCAGGATTTTTATGGATATTCCTTCAAAGTGGGGGAAGGGGTATTGGTTCCCCGTCCGGAAACGGAATTATTGGTAGAGGCCGCCCTCCAATGGGGAAAAGGACGGGAGCTCCGCGCTCTGGATCTATGCACCGGGTCTGGCTGCATCGCCATTGTTTTGGCGAAACATCTGCGCGGGGATTTCACGGCGGTAGATCTCTCCGCCGATGCGCTTTCCGTGGCGCGAGAAAATGGAATCCTGCTGGATGTTGATGTCCATTGGGAACAGGGGGATCTTTTCGCTCCGGTAGAGGGAAAAATGTTTCATTTAATTACTGCCAATCCGCCTTATCTCAGTGAAGAAGAAATGGCACATTGCCCCATCGAGTTGACTTACGAGCCTTCTATGGCTTTGGTCGCCGGCAGCGACGGCCTAGAGGTGTGCCGTCGTATCATCGGTCAAGTTTCCAATTATTTGGAGCGAGCCGGCCTGTTCCTTATGGAATTTGGTGAAACCCAGGGGGCAGCCATTTTGGAGCAAATGAAAAAAGGGGATTGGCAAAAAGTAGAAATTCGCAAAGATTATCAAGGGAAAGATCGCTTTTTGTACGCAATCAGGTAAAAGAAGAGCTGTCCAAATCGCCCAATCTTGGATTAAAATCAGAAAATCAGTTTCGGAATAATACTTCTCTGGGAATAGAAAGATAAACAAAAAGCCTATTATCAGAAAATAAAGAATGGAATGTCTTAAAAAAAACAGTGAACATTGATGTTCACTGTTTTTTTTTATTCAAAATATTTCTATAAAAAATCTCTATGGCGGTTCAAAAAAGTATCGAACAATTTTAAGTAGATTATATATATTCTATAATGATAAAATAAACGTCAAAATAATTATGAATTAATATTTATTAAAATTATTTTTTATGAAAAACTGAGAGGTATGCTCTGACATTAACAAAATAACTAAAAGATTACTCGAAATTTTAGTAAAGTATAAAAATTAAAATATAATAGGATTTACATTGATATAAAATTTGCAATATTTTCGCAGAGTTGCACACTCCATGAAATACAATATAAATAAAATGCAACTTTTACAGTACTATTTTTATCATAAAATGATGTAAAAATCAATAGTTTTTTCTTTGGATTTTGAATTTTTTTGCAAATTGTTTGGTTTTTTTATTTTTTCTGCGGCTTTGTACCAATGACCATGGAAATAAACCGTCACAATGATCGTCAATATCCTTGATCATTTTCAGAATAATTTACAGAAAGGGTGGATAAGTTGACAAAAAAAGGCGAAAACATTTATAAACGAAAAGATAATCGCTGGGAGGGAAGATATGTCAAAGAATATACATCGTCCGGAAAGCGACATCTGGGCTATGTTTACGGAAAAAGCTATCGAGAGACAAAAGAAAAACTTTTGGAAGTACAAGTAAAACAAATGATGGCAGAGACGCTGTACGATGGTAAAAAAAAGTTTTCCTGCTTTTGTGATGAATGGTTGGAACGTAACCGCGACCGTGTTAAGGCTTCCACTTATGTAAAATACCGCAATATTGTAAAGAATCATATTAAACCGACATTTGGCGGTTATATTTTATCACAATTCAATGCCATAGCGGTAAATGATTTCAGCCATAAGTTGCTTACGGAGGGAACCGAAAAGTCATCTGGAGGCCTTGCTCCCAAAACAGTGAAAGATATTTTAATGATCTTACGTTCTATTTTTAAGTATGTAAAGCAACAGCCTGGCAATGATTTATTTGAGATTGATATATCTTACCCGAAAGAGAAAAAAAGGGAAATACGAATTCTTACCGAGGAAGAACAGGCAAAATTGGTGCAGTACCTTCTGGCAGATTTAGACCATTGCAAATTTGGTACGCTTTTCGCGCTTTTGACAGGATTGAGGATCGGTGAAATTTGTGCGCTGCGTTGGAAGGATATTTCTTTGCGTAAAAAAACGGTTCGTATTGATTTTACCATGCAACGACTGCAACTGCCCGACAATCCGGTAGAGAATAAAACAGCGGTAATGATTGGAGATCCCAAAAGCGCAATGTCAGCCAGGGTAATTCCTCTGACAGATTTCATTGTAGATTTTTGTAAGAAAATGGAAATTCCGTCTCCCCAAGCTTTTGTTTTAACAGGGGAAACGGAACGGTATATGGAGCCGAGGACGTTGCAATATCGATTTGCCAAATACGCAAAGGAGTGTGGTATTGCTGATGTTCATTTTCATACGCTGCGTCATACCTTTGCTACTCGCTGTGTGGAAGTGGGATTTGAGATGAAATCTCTCAGTGAAATATTGGGGCATTCCACTGTAAAAGTTACACTGGATCGCTATGTGCATCCTTCTATGGAACTGAAACGGAACAATATGGATAAATTGTCTCAGATCGGGTTTTAACGGACAAGCCGTCATTTGGGATAGTGTCTGTGGGAAAAATCGTTTTGAACAGGTATTTTTCAAATAGTTTCATGGAGTGTGCAACTCTGCGAAAGTTGCTCTTCAAATACTAGTTTTTGTTGAGTCTCGTTTGATCTGTAGGCTTCCCAAAAAACAATGGGATTATCACATTCTTCTTAGGTTTTTGGATAAATTGAAAGTATTAAAAGTGGAAAAGGAGACTTAGAACGCGGGAATGTAGTTCATTTGTTTTTTTGTGTTGTGAATACTTCACATCATGAAAATATAAGTAGCTCTCGGCTCAAACGCTGTCTGCAGACAGTGTGGCAATGGGATTTGGCAGGTCCCTTGCTGCGGGAAGTTGGGGAAGAAATGATTCTTCCCCAACTTCCCGCAATTGATTTGATACACAACGATAATTCCGCATCGTTTGTGTAATAGTCCTCATTCTCCGTCCTCCTTGTGGGGAATGAGGACATCCATAGGCACCTTGTTCCGCCAGGATGCCTATGGATGTCAATGAAACATGTGAACACCAAGATCAGTCTTTAAGAAGCTGAAATAATAAAAGAAATGGACAGTCTGCCCGTTGATCATTGCCTACTTAGCCATTTTTGCCTACTGATCCATGGTTTGAAGCCACTAACACCATCACATCGGGGAACATCAAAATCCAACTGGAAGAAACCGCTATTCCTCCCGGCGGCGAATATTTTTCCACAGACTCTTCCCAAATTTTAAGTTATGAAAAACGAAGCCTTCAAGGATGTTGACGTCAGATCTACCTCCATTCTACCGGGGCCAGGAGTGTTCGAAAGAATTCCTCTTTCAACATTTCCTGACGATGAGGCAGGAGGGCGCTTCGGAACTGTCCGATACCCAGCCGATGAAACAGGAGACTTCACCGATTGGGTCTGCCTCGGTACCTCTGGATCCTTCGCCAAGGGAAATTTTCGAGTCACTTTGGACTAGATTGGCAGTTTATGGTCGAGGAATTCCTTGTGGAGGAAGCGAACCCCAGCCCGCAGCGTCTACGAGCCAACGACCAATGAAACTCCCAAAATCGGGAACCGGAACATGCTCTGGCTCTTCGCCGCCATTGGTGTGAGAAGCCTTTGCGCATCCTTATCTTAATAATCATGGCCCGGAGGAAAAATGCGATGCCCTATTACATATGCAAAAATAGCAAAAGAGATACATAAAACGGCAGCCCTTTTGGGACTGCCGTTTTCACGGTATAGTCGCGCCGAACGGTTCCCGCCGTTTCCCCCGTTGTTCCCGAGCGATCAGTGGAAGGGGAGGCCGTTATTCCGCTGTGGAGGTTCTGCTGTATTCCCGACTTTGAATTACCAACATAACGCCGCAAACCTCGCCGTCATTTTGGGGCGGGTCATACCAAAACAGGTAATCCAATTCTCCTTTTTGCCAATATCCGCTGTATTGCTCTGTCTCTTTAAATGAGCTTTCTTCAGAATAAGGTTCCCCCAGCAGACTTGCCACTGATTCATAAAGCGCCACACTGTCTTCTTGGGGAAGCGTCGCCGTCATAATAACGCAGGAAACTTCACGGGGATCATTTTGGACTTCATCGGCCATAATGACATCCCAATCGGGCATAAAATATTGGACGACAGTTTTTCCCTGATCTTCTTTGGTGCCTTCTGCAAATAAACAGCCCTGGTATTCTCTCTGCCACATGATGGCAGTATCCGGCTGGTTCTCTGAATCAGGAGCGTCCACCGGCGTTCCTTCTCCCAAAGTTTCCACCACTTCTGCGTCGGTCGCGCCGATTAACGCTTCGTAAGGCTCCAAATTTTTATGGTTTATGCCGGTGTCCTGGTTACAGCCAATGCAGAATAGAGATACCACAATGACGATGAGAATCGTTTGAATTTTTCGTGTCACAATTTCATCCCCCTCTTAATTTATAACTCCCGGTAATTTCCCATACCTACTCTACTGTAACGGTAAAGGACCATTGGTTTGATCCTTTTTTACGTCAGTGATCGTAGCGCATCTTCCTGCATGGATCATTTCGGAATTCACTTTGATCGTTGTATTCACCAAATTTTGTTGCAGGAATATCCCGTTGTCATCGGTGACGGAAAATGAGGCCCCAATCTTTGGGTTTTAAGCTGGCCGTTCTGTAATGCATCTTCTGTAGTTACAAAAAGTCTGCGAAGGGGAGTTGTTACGTTTGCGTCCAAAATCCTCCAACAACCTTGTGCTTTTTCTATTTGGAAATAATGGAATGTTGAAGTGTAAACATAAAGATAGTCCATTCTTACATGGCTTCTTACCGAATATGAACTATCATAGCCCTGCCTGCTTTCTGCACCGCTTTGAGGAATGGGATGATTGACTGTCGTTTCACCTTAAATCCGTAGGCGTCAATTTGGAAATCACCATGGTTATATATCTTTCCTCAATCGTTCCGTCTACTTTTTGCCTTGTTTCTAAATGATGCGTTACTTCGTAAGAAGAAATTTCTTCCAGTGCGTTCGCTTCGTTTGTGGAAAAAAGAGATTGAGTGTTATTATGACTTGTTCATGTCGTGCATTTTTCTACTTTGATGTTATGTTAATGGCCTGCATTGGCCATAACCTTGGTTGATGTAAACTGATTAGTTTTTGCCATTTCATATTAAGTGTCCAAATCTGTGATTTCGTCTTTTTGGTATTCGTTGCTACTTCATTCTTTGCCCATACCCCAACTGTAAATATGAGACAAAATACGATTGCAAGAAGTATACGACGTACTTTTTCATATTTCCATCCTCCTTTTTATTTTTACGGTGTATAACTCCTTTGATTATCATTGCCGAACTGCTTGATGATTTATAAATCAATCTTACTATTAAATCAATTATATAATATATAAGTACGATTGTTAATCATAAGGCAATCCTTTTTGGAGGTGGCGTATTTTGTTCAAGACATTTCATTTGCTCCTTGATGACAGAAATTACTATATCATGCGGTTAATGAAACGATTTTTAAACAAAAACCGCTATTTTATCAAATGAAAATAGCGGTTGGTTGGAATACTCAGTGACTGCATTGGATTTCTGTGAGGTAAACATCACCATTTTCGTCTTTTTCCAGATGGAAATCAACGGTGCCGAGGGAATCGAGGGAAACGCCCAAATTATTTAAAAGGCTTTCCACTGTGGCACCTTCTTGGTATGCCAATGTCCCCAAGATGCCGTAATCATAATATGTCATACGGGCACCGGATTCCTCAGTAGTTCTGGAAACGGCTCTGTCGGAGAGATCTACAACTGTATTGTCTACGTCCCACTCTAAGGCATAAACATGGACGACTGCTGCTGTGCCGTCACAAGTGACATCTTTGATTTGATAAAACTGCATATCATAAGGCCCGCCGAATCCCTGCGCTACCAGCAGATATTTATCGGTTTCAATAATCATGGGGGGTTCTTGCTGTCCCACGGCTTCTTCCCAGGTGACGGTTTCCGTTCCCCAAATGTGATCCAGGCCTTCCTGGACATCGCTTTTGGAATATGCCGCGTAGGACAGCTGGCCGCCGTCGCTGCGGTATGTATTGATCTCTTCCTGTGTGATGTAAGGTTCCGTGAAATCGTCCAAAACCGCTTCCTGCTCCGGTGCGGCGATCCAGATCCAATAATAAGGCTGGATCCCTGTTTGAAGGTCATCAACGGGTATTTCCAACAAGTGATAGTAAACACTGTCTGTGATCTCTTCAAAAAAGGCCTGAGCTTCCTCTTTGGTGATATCGGCGTCGGCGGTGTCCTCGTTAATCGGTTCTTCCACTTTTGTTTCCGTAGGGGCGGCCGTATCTTTCTCTTCTTGATTGCAGCCTGTGGCCAAAAAGCAGAGACAAGTCAAGATCATGGTAAGGAGCAATAGTTTGCGTTTTAATTTCATTATCATGGCCATGCCTCCCAAATACTTTGATGATTTTTTCCTTGTTTCAATCATAACATTATTATACCATCGGCTTTTGATTTCGTCTATATTTTCTAATTGGAAATATCTTGACAATGGTCTGGTTATTTGGTAAATTAAAGTACAAATCAAGAAAAGGCTTTGAACAAGAAAGTAGGGAAAGAAAGCGCCCCAGAGAGAGACCGTCGTCGGCTGAAAGCGGTTTTGGCAATGACTTTTCTGAAGTGCACTTGGGAGCTGTGGCGCTGAATGGTTTCATTCACCTTTAGGCGCCGACGTATCACCTGCGTTAAAGGATTCGAGATGCGGCTTTGCCGTAAATCAGAGTGGAACCACAGCCGACCCCTGTCTCTGGAACGGGGCGGTTTTTTATTTTGTCAGGGTTCCGAATCAGCTGAGACAGGAGGAAGAAAGATGTTTGACCGTGCAAAAAGAGATATTAAAGCTGTCATGGATCGCGATCCCGCCGCAACTTCGGCCTGGGAGGTCTTTCTCTGTTCTCCCGGCCTTCATGCCATTTGGGGCCATCGTTTGGCCCATTGGTTCTTTCGTCACGGTCGGACGGTGATTGCCCGTTGGATCGCCCATTGGAATCGTTTCTTTACCGGGGTAGAGATCCATCCCGGTGCCAAGATTTCCGAAGGCTTCTTCATTGATCACGGTATGGGCATCGTTATTGGGGAAACGACGGAAATTGGTAAAAACGTCACCCTCTACAAAGGTGTGGTTTTGGGGGGGACCGGAAAGGAACAGGGGAAGCGTCATCCCACCATCGGCCATAATGTAGTCGTGAGTTCCAACGCCATTGTGCTCGGCTCCATTACCATTGGCAATAACGTAAAAATCGGAGCGGGTTCCGTAGTTTTGGCCGATGTCCCCGACAATTGCACCGTTGTTGGGGTGCCCGGCCGCATCGTAGTCAAAGACGGTTGCCGTGTGAACGAAGGGGAAGAAGTGGAAGACGGCCGCTGCGATGACCCTGTTTTTGAAAAGCTGAATGAGTTGTCCGAAAAGGTCGAGCTGCTGGAAAACATCATAAAGGAGAAAGAGTATGCCAATTAAAATTTATAACACCCTGCATAATGCCAAAGAGGAATTTGTTCCGGTGGAAGAAGGCAAAGTCAAAATGTACGTCTGTGGTCCCACGACTTATAATTACATCCATCTGGGCAATGCCCGTCCTATCGTGGCCTTCGACGTGATCCGTCGCTATTTTGCTTATCGCGGTTATGATGTTACTTATGTGCAAAATTTTACCGATGTGGATGACAAAATCATCAACCGCGCCAATGAAGAAAATATGGACCCCAAAAAGTTGGCGGAGAAATATATTGAAGCTTACTTCGAGGATGCTGATCGACTGGGTGTCAAACGGGCCGACGTCCATCCCCGTGTCACCGAGCACATGCAGGACATCATTGACATGGTACAGACCATTATGGATAACGGTCTCGCTTATGAAGTCAATGGGGATGTCTATTTCGAAGTGCGAAAATTTGCCCCTTACGGCAAGCTTTCCGGTCGTTCTCTTGATGAGATGCAGGCGGGAGCCAGAATTGCTGTGGGCGAGCAGAAACGGGATCCTTTGGACTTCGCCTTATGGAAAGCCGCAAAACCCGGAGAACCTGCTTGGGATAGTCCCTGGGGGAAGGGCCGCCCCGGTTGGCATATTGAATGTTCTGCCATGTCTACAAAATATCTTGGCAAAACCTTTGATATCCACGGTGGCGGTGCGGATTTGATTTTTCCCCATCACGAAAATGAGATCGCCCAAAGTGAAGGCTGTAACGGTTGTGAATCGGTCCATTATTGGATTCACAACGGTTTTATCACCATCAATTCGGAAAAAATGTCCAAATCTTTGGGGAACTTTTTCCTTCTCCGGGACATTCTTGATAAATTCCCCGGCCCTGTGGTTCGTTTTTATTTGATGTCGACCCATTACAGAAGTCCCCTTGACTTTGATGATCAAAAACTGATTGCAGCGGAAAAGTCTCTCCATCGCATCTGGAACACTTACCGTATTGCCGAGGAAAAGGCGGTATTGTTGGGAAAAAATCCCGGAGAAGACAGCGACGCTCCGGAACAGCTGGATCGTCTTGTGGCGGAAACGAGGGAGAAATTTATTGCTGCCATGGACGATGATTTTAATACCTCCCTGGCTTTGGCCTGTATGTTTGATTTGTGCCGTGACGTAAACGGCATTATCAACGTTAGCGGCTTTGTTGGAGGCGAAAAGACTGTGGCTGCAATCAAAGGAGTTCTGGCATTTTTTTGCGAAATAAACGGCGTCATGAATGTCATTATCCCACAAGAAGAGGAAGGGGCCGATGACATGAGCAACGATTTACTGAACCTCTTGATGGAAATCCGCAGCCGTGCCCGCAGCCAAAAAGATTGGACTACGGCAGATTTTATCCGTGATGAATTGAAAAAGATCGGGATCGTCATTGAGGATACCCCTGATGGCCCGCGTTGGAAGAAGGAGAGCGGTATATGAATCCCATCTATTCATGGATCGACACCATCAATTTTCCTTCTTTGACTTTAGCTTATATTGGCGACGGCGTTTATGAAATGGCGATTCGCTGCTATTTATTGAAACAGGGAATTCGAAAGCCGGAAGAACTCCACCATAAAGCCGTAGAATATGTAAAGGCCACGTTCCAAAGCCGTTTTTACCATGAACTTCTTCCTTATCTTTCAGAAGAGGAAGAAGCGGTGCTAAAACGGGGAAGAAACAGTAAATCAGGTCATCAACCCAAACATGCCGACGTGCAGGATTATCGCAAATCCACCGCGGTGGAAGCCTTGGTTGGTGCTTTGTATTTGGCAGGAAGAACTGAACGGTTAGATGAAGTATTTGCCCGTTTGTTCGCATTGATAGAAAGAGAAGAGAGGAATCAATCATGCAAGTGAAACTTTTGGCCCACACGCCGAATCCCGATGCTTTGGTCGCTGCAGCGGCAAGAGTATGCTATTCTCCCTTGGGCGGAGATGAAATCATGGAGAACTTTAAAGAAGGAGAGGCGGAAAGCCTTGTGAAAAAATTAATGTCCATGGGGCATCAGTCGCCTTTGGAACATATTGCTTTTACCTTTGCCATTGATGGCGTTAGCCGTGCATTATCGCACCAACTGGTTCGCCATCGCATCGGTGCTTCTTACTCTCAGAAAAGTCAGCGCTATGTGAAAGAAAAAGGCGCCAATGCCCAATTCGTGATCCCGCCTACCATTGCGGAGCGCCCAGAGTTGAAGGCTAAGTTTGAACAGGCTTGTGCCGATATTATGGATGTCTACGACGCCTTGGCGGCAGAAGTCCCGGCAGAAGATGCGCGCTATATTTTACCCAATGCCAATGTGACCAACCTGGTCGTGACGATGAATGCCAGAAGTCTATTGCACTTCTTTGAACTGCGATGCTGTCAACGAGCCCAGTGGGAAATTCGCGATTTGGCGGAAAAAATGCTTTCTCTCGTTCGCGACGTGGCTCCCGTTCTTTTTAAAAAAGCTGGCCCCACTTGTCGAACACTGGGAATTTGTTTTGAAGATCAATACAGTTGCGGACGATGTAAAGACGTAAGGAGTCGAGCATGAAGTCGGGGAAAAAATCTGAAACCAAAGGGGAGGGGACCCGCTATATCCCAGGACGTAACGGTGTGTTGGAGGCAATAAAGGCCGGACGTCCCATCCTGAAACTTTATTTTGCCGAAGGAAAATTGGAAGGATCTGCCCGCCAGATCGTCGCCAAGGCTAAGGAATTTCAGATTCCCATTGCGACTGTTTCCCGCCGCAAATTGGATGAAATGTTCGCGGGGAAGCACCAAGGGGTAATCGCGGAGATCTCCGGTTATGAGTACTCCGAAGTTGACGAGATGATTGACGCGGCCAAAGAACGAGGGGAAGACCCTTTTCTGCTCATGTTGGCGGAAATTGAAAGCCCTCAAAATTTGGGAGCCATTATGCGGACAGCGGATATCGCCGGTGTTCACGGTATCATCATTCCCAAAAATAACAGCGTGGGGTTAAATGCCACTGTAGCCAAAGTTGCGGCAGGCGCCGCCGAATATGTCCCGGTGGCGCGGGTTGCAAATTTGACACAAACGGCAAAACAATTGCAGGATCAGGGGCTATGGGTTTACGGTGCCGATATGGAAGGTACGCCTATGTGGGATCAGGATATGAAAGGCCCCATCTTACTGATTATTGGCGGCGAAGATCGCGGGATTCCCCGTTTGTTGATGGAACAATGTGATTTTAAAGTAACCATTCCCATGGTAGGACATATATCTTCTCTTAATGCTTCCGCTGCTGCTGCTGTTATGATTTATGAAGTTTTGCGTCAACGGAGATAGAGATCGTTTTGTTCTACAAGTTTATCTACACTTTTAAGTTCGGATCACTAAAAAGTGACAGAAAGAAAAGACTCCTGTTTGGGACAACAGGAGCCTTTTCTTTATATAGGGACTTATTTATTATGGGCAGATATAACAGACGCTTTTTCTTCAACGTGTCTGATGTATTCCGAAAGCGCTTCTTCCATTTCAGGAGGTAAAAAGCTTTCCGGTGCCGATGATAAGATTTTTTCCACTTCAGTATGGGCCGCGTCGAGAATTTCAGGCGCTCCCTGGGCTTGCCAGGCATCGTAAGAACGCCAATCGGAAACCTGGGGTTGCCAACCGTCTTTCAAATGATCCAGTGTGGATGGATGGGTCATGAAATCCTGACAAGGTTTGGCTTCCATCAAAATATCCATTCCTAATGCTTCTTCACTGGTATTCATTCCATCAAGGATATGACGCACTCTGGAAATCATTTCATTGTCGATAATGGTTTTTTCCAGTGATGTCGTCATAAGGTTTTCCAACGTTCCCAACGACTGGCTGCAAAGAGAAACGCCAGCCAAAGCCGTTAACATAAAACTTTGGATTGATTCCATTCCGGCCTGATAATCAATGATTTTCGAACTTGTTACGCCGGTTTGCGCCCGTGAGGGTAGATGATAGAAATCTTTAAACATTTGAACCGAGGCAACCAGCATCAAAGCCGTGTCTGGACAGGCGCATTCCCAGCTTGCGTAACGCATATTACCGTAGGTCAGTGAGGCCGATGGTATTACAGGTACGCCAGGACGATACAGCTGTGCCAGAACGAGTCCTGCCAAAATTTCTGCGATTTGCAAAACGACAGTCGAATAAAGATAGATAGGAGATGTAATTCCCGTCATGGGCGCTGAGACAACCAAAACGGGCTGATTTCGTTCTGCATATACTTTAATGCCTTCACAGGCAAAATCTGAGTAAAACAGGGGAGAATTGGGGCACACAGCGTGCCAGGTAACGTAATGATTATCGAGATAACCGTCTTTTCCGTAGGCAATTTCAAACAGTTTGAGGCATTCCTCTTTTTGAACGACGGTATCGAGTTCCATGGGACTTAAAATGGGCTTGTCAGAATGCTTCATAGATTCCAGAACGCAATGGAGTCCTTTGGTTCGATCCGGAACGTCAATGGGACTCAAGGGCTGGTAGCCGGCAATATCCAATTCACTGCAAGCCTGATAAATTTTTTGAAGATCGGCGAAGTCCCCCAGGGTGGGGGATCTTCGTCCGTCCTCAAAATCTTGTATAAATACCTCGCCGCCGGCAGGGTGGATCAATAATCCGTCACCCACCGTAACACTGCGTTGAGGGTTCAATGCTTCCAGATGAAAGGTTTGGGGACACTGACTCAAAGCCTGCATTACCATGTCATTGGGAAACCTTACATTATTTCCATTGACGGTGGCGCCATGGTGTTTTAGCAGTGATATCGCTTCTTTGCTTTGAAAGCTGACGCCTTTTTCCCAAAGAAGTTTTAATGTGCTTTCATGCACCTTTTCCATGTCGTCGTCGGTTAAAACCTGGATCTTGGATAATAGTCTCATACCAAACCCCTTATCTGTTATAGGAAGGAATATAACATATTATTATGTTATATATAGTGGCTTACATTTGTTGGTGTATCTTATTCGATGGTTGCCAAAACTTCGCGAATTTTCGCTTCGTTGTCTTCCATCCATTTGATGCTCTTAACTTGATGGCGCATATAGTAGAAATATTCGTAGGGATTTAATTCCATATCTTTATAATAAGCTTCGGAGCACCAACGTACCAAATACATATTGCCCATGAGGAGCAGTTCATAGAAATATTTCTTT
>NBJMC04201__coassemble_643_pt1 | contig 23947 bp, 19 predicted proteins | sample NBJMC04201__metabat2_high_PE_023 | metagenome-assembled genome bin NBJMC04201
AGGGGAGGCTTTTTTACCCAAAAAAGACTTTGTCAAACTTAATGAGGAAAGAGAAGAAGCAGGAGCGCCGCTATTTGCCAACCCCCGTAATGCCGCTGCCGGCTCTCTGCGCCAGCTTGATCCCAAAATTGCAGCAAAACGCCGTCTTGCAGTATTTGTTTATGATATTGTGTACGGTGATAATAACCTTCCGGATACCCAGGAAGGAACTTTGGAATTCTTAAAAGCACAAGGTTTTTTCGTAAATGCTAGCCGCTGTTTTATTGATTCGATGGACAATCTAGAACCAATCATTGCTGAAAAAATGGAAGAACGCAAGACACTGAGCTATGATACTGACGGGCTTGTTTTGAAACTTAATTCATTTCAAGATCGTGAATTACTCGGGTATACTTCGAAAGCCCCGCGTTTTTCCATTGCATATAAATTTCCGCCAGAGGAAGCAGAAACAACGTTGGAAAATATTGAAATCACTTTGGGACGAACCGGCACATTAACACCGTTGGGGATCTTGACTCCCGTGCCCTTGGCAGGTTCTGTAATCAGCAAAGTAAGTCTCCATAATGAAGATTATTTGAAAGAAAAAGACATTCGCATCGGCGATTGTGTTGTGATACATAAAGCCGGCGATGTAATTCCTGAAGTCGTACGTTCTCTTCCTGAAAAACGCGACAAAAATTCAAGACCCTTTGTATTTCCGCAGAAATGCCCTGTTTGCGGCGGCGAAGTCACGCAGTATCAAGGAGAAGTCGCTTGGCGTTGTGTCAACGAAAGTTGCCCCGGACGCATCAAAGAAAATATCAAACATTTCGTCTCTAAAAATGCAATGGATATCGAAGGCTTGGGACCGGCCATTGTAGAAACACTTTTAGAAAAGTCCCTGATTCGGGATGTTGCCGATATTTATAATCTATCCATGGAAATGCTGGTACCTCTGGAAAAAATGGGAGAAAAAAGTAGTAAAAACCTTTTGGACGCCATCGAGAAAAGCAAAGAAGCAGGACTTGCCCGTTTGCTATTTGCACTGGGAATCCGCCATGTAGGTGCTGTAACCGCCGCAAATATTGCGGCACACATCGGCTCTATGGAACAACTATTGACCATCATTGATGAAAATGAAGATGGGGAGGCATTGGCTGAAATTGAGGAAGTTGGCGGTAAGATCGCAGACAGTCTCTATCGGTATTTTACCAACCGACAGAACCGGGATTTGATTGAAAAACTAAAAGCACACGGACTTAAAATGGATGCTTTGACACCGACCCAAGGCAATTTAGAAGGAGAAACATTTTTATTTACCGGTACGTTGCCTACACTAAAACGAGCCGATGCAGAAGCGCTGGTAAAAACGAGGGGAGGACGCATTTTAAGTGGCGTCAGTAAAAATCTCGATTACCTTGTTGCCGGCGAAAAAGCGGGTTCTAAATTAGAGAAAGCCACAAAATTGGGAATTAAGATCCTTTCGGAAAAGGATTTTTTGGAATATATCAACAAATAAGAAAACAGGAGGTTGTCATGGGCCAAAATATCAGACGTATTATCGTTGAAAAAAAGCAGGGATTTAATGTGGAATCTCAGCATATTTTGAAAGATCTGATCCATATCCTCGGTTGTAAAGGGGTAAAAACTCTGCGTATCTTCAATGTATACGATGTGGAAGGGCTGTCCGAAGAAGAATTGGAGCTCGGAAAGAGGATGGTCTTTTCCGAGCCGCCGGTAGATTTCTGCTATGATGAGGAACTTCCTTTAAAAAGTGATGAACGAGCTTTTGCCTTTATGTATTTACCGGGCCAATATGACCAACGAGCAGACTCCGCATCCCAGTGTCTGGAGATTATTACAGGCCGTAAAATAGACGGTCTTCGTACCGCACGGGTCTGGGCCTTGAGCGGAAAAATTTCCGTAGAAGAATGGATCCGTATTAAAGAATTTGCCATCAATCCCGTGGATTCTATAGAAATTCCGTTGGCCAAGCCGGAAACCATTCGAGAAGAAGCCCCGGCACCGGCCCCTGTGGCAACTTTAGAGGGGTTCATTGCCATGGATGATGAAAATTTAACCCTTCTCTATGAACAATTATCCTTGGCAATGTCAAAAGAAGATTTTTTCTTTACCCGCGATTATTTCCGCAAAGAACAGCGGGATCCTACCATTACAGAAATTAAAGTATTGGATACTTATTGGAGCGATCATTGTCGTCATACCACTTTTATGACTGTAATTGATGATGTAATATTCAAACCAGGATTTTATATGTCGCCCATTATAGAGGCATGGAAGGATTATAACGAAACTCGTAATTTTGTCTATGCGGGAAAAGAAGCAAAACCGGCTTGTCTCATGGATCTTGCCAACATGGCAATGAAAGAAATGCGAAAATCAGGCCAATTGGACGATCTGGATGAAAGCGATGAAATTAATGCTTGTACCATTAAGGTCAAAGTTGATGTAGGTGGAACTACTGAAGACTGGTTACTGCTCTTTAAAAACGAAACCCATAATCATCCTACGGAGATTGAACCTTTCGGCGGTGCGGCTACTTGCCTTGGCGGTGCGATTCGTGATCCCTTGTCAGGCCGTGCCTACGTTTATCAGGCCATGCGTGTGACTGGGGCAGGAGATCCCCGCACGCCTGTGAGTCAAACCATCGAAGGCAAGCTTCCTCAACGGAAAATTTGTAAAGAAGCCGCCCATGGGTATAGTTCCTACGGCAATCAGATCGGTCTTGCTACAGGCAAAGTGGTGGAAATTTATGATGAAGCTTTTGTCGCGAAGCGAATGGAGATCGGCGCGGTGATCGGCGCAGTACCGGAAAGTGCTGTAAAACGTGAAGTGCCTCAAAAAGGCGACGTCGTTTTACTCCTTGGCGGCAGAACCGGGAGGGACGGTCTCGGCGGTGCCACAGGATCTTCTAAAGAGCATACGGAACAAAGCATTCATCAATCCGGCGCAGAGGTGCAGAAAGGGAATCCGCCTACGGAACGGAAGATCCAACGTCTTTTCCGAGACGGTGAGTTGACAGCCATGATCAAACGGTGCAATGATTTTGGCGCCGGCGGTGTTTCTGTTGCAGTGGGTGAGCTGACCGATAGTCTCGCCATTGATCTCGACGCCGTTCCTTTAAAATACCAGGGGTTGGATGGCACGGAAGTTGCCATTTCCGAATCCCAAGAACGTATGGCAGTGGTCGTTGCCGCAGCCGATGCCGGGACCTTCATTGCCAAAGCAGAAAAAGAGAATCTGGAATGCACAAAAATTGCAGAAGTTACTGATACCAACCGTCTGGAAATGGTTTTTAAAGGTCAAAAAGTGGTGGACCTCAGTCGTGATTTTCTCAACAGCGGCGGTGTACGCCAACATATCTCCGCTGAGGTATTGCCTCCGGTTCCCGAGAACCCGCTTCGTGCGTTAACGACAATTCGCACCAAGGATACTTTGGAAGAGTCCTTGATTTTTATGGCACTGGATCATAATATTGCTTCTCAAAAGGGACTCGGTGAAATGTTTGACGGAACTATTGGCGCCAATTCTGTCCTTATGCCTTTCGGCGGAATCAACCAAATGACCCCATCGGAAGGAATGGCTGCACACTTACCCGTAATGAATGCTCATACAACCACCACATCATTAATGACCCATGGCTTTAACCCGAAATTAGCCCATTGGAGTCCTTTTCATGGCGGACTTTATGCGGTTTTGGAAAGTATTACGCGTCTTGTGGCCATGGGTGGACATTATCAAACAGCACGTTTAACATTACAGGAATATTTTGAGAAACTAAAGGACGTCCCTTATCGTTGGGGAAAACCTCTTGCTGCTTTGCTGGGTGCATATAAGGCGCAACGGGCTTTTGGTGTTCCTGCCATCGGCGGAAAAGACAGTATGTCTGGATCTTTTAAAGATATGAATGTACCGCCTTCTTTGATCTCTTTCGCAGTCGGACTTACTGATGATCAGAAGGTGTTAAGCCCTGAATTAAAGGGGAGTGGCCACCAATTAGTGCTCTTAAAAAGTCAATTTGACGCAAATCTTGTTCCCGATTTTGATCATCAGAAAGCCCTCTATGATACCGTAGCTACTTGGAATCGACAGGGAAAGATCCTATCGGCAATGAGTTTAAAAGAAGGCGGCATTGGAGAAGCCCTCATTCATATGACGCTAGGAAACGCCATTGGAGTACAAGTAGATGACATTGCTATGGAAGAACTTTTATGTCCTTCTTATGGTTCCATTCTACTGGAAATGGAAAATACTGACGATTTGGGCGATTTCCCTTATGAAATCATTGGTACAACCGTTGAGGAACGAGTGATTACTTACCGCAATGAAAGAATCTCTCTCGCCAATTTGGTAGAGGCTTATCTCACCGCTATGGCCGACATCTATCCTCCTTTCTTGCCAGGTGAGGAGGACGAAACCCTTTGTCCCAAATGGGATAAACAGATCCATATTTCGAATCACCAGGCAGGGAAAGCGAAAGTTTTAATTCCTGTTTTCCCTGGAACCAACTGTGAATACGATACAGCGGAAGCTTTCGATAGCGCCGGAGGGCAAAGTCGCATTTTAGTCGTACGCAATCAAACGCCGGCTGACCTGAAAGAATCCATAGTGGAAATGACCAAAGCATTGAAAGAAAGTCATATTTTAATGCTGCCTGGCGGTTTCAGTGCCGGGGATGAACCGGAAGGCGCGGGAAAATTCATCACCTCTGTGTTCCGTGATCCATTCTTAACCGAGGCTGTAGCGGAACATCTGGAAAAGAAAAACTTGATTTTGGGAATTTGCAACGGTTTTCAGGCTTTGGTCAAATTAGGACTCCTTCCCTATGGTGAGATTCGCGAATTAAAAGCTGATGATCCTACCTTGACTTTTAACCATATTGGCCGTCATGTTTCCACCATGGTCAAAACCAAATTGATTTCTAAATTATCCCCCTGGTTTAGCCAGGCAGAACTGGGTGCGGTTTATACAGTTCCCGTTTCTCATGGCGAAGGACGCTTTGTAGCCACAATGAAACAATTTGGTGACATGATCGCCAATGGACAAATCGCAACACAATATGTAAACAACCGTGGAAAATCCACGATGATCGCTCCTGATAATCCCAATGGTTCCATGATGGCTGTGGAAGGAATTACCAGCAAAGACGGTTTGATCCTCGGCAAAATGGGGCATTCCGAACGCTACAGAAAGGGGCTTTACAAAAATGTTCCCGGGGAATACGATCAAAAGATTTTCCAGTCTGGAATTGCTTACTTTAAATAATGCTCTTATTTTTGGAAAGGAAGATAAAGATGACTAAAATTACGGAAAATGCCAGAACCGTTTTGGAGCGGCGATATTTACACCGTAATGAGAATAATGAAATCGATGAAACAGTCGAGGAACTGTTTCATCGTGTGGCAAATTTTATCGCGAAAGCGGAAGAAGCTTACGGCATGAAAGAAGATGAGATCAAAGCCCTGGCGGAACAGTATTACACCGCCATGACTGATTTGGACTTTCTGCCCAATTCACCAACCTTGATGAATGCAGGCTTGCCTTTGGGGCAGCTATCTGCATGTTTCGTACTTCCCATAGAAGATTCGATGGAAAAGATTTTTGAAGCTGTCAAAAATACCGCCCTAATTCATAAAAGCGGCGGCGGGACCGGTTTCAGTTTTTCCAAATTGCGTCCCCGCGGTTCCACAGTGCGTTCCACTGGCGGCGTTGCGTCGGGCCCCATTAGTTTTATGAAAGTCTTTAATACCGCTACGGAAGCAGTCAAACAAGGCGGAAAACGTCGCGGTGCCAATATGGGAATTTTACGGGTTGACCATCCGGATATCATTGATTTTATCCGGGCCAAAGAAGATAATAAAGAATTGACTAATTTTAATCTCAGCGTTTGGGTGACAGATGCCTTTATGGAGGCGCTGAAAAACGATGCTGATTACCCCCTTATTGATCCCTCTACTGGACTCATCATGGGAAAGGCCAATTCCAAAGAAGTTTTCCACCTAATCGTGGAAAAAGCATGGCTCAACGGAGAACCCGGTGTTATTTTTATGGATAAAGTAAATAAGAAAAATCCTGTGCCTCATATCGGTACAATAGAAAGTACCAATCCCTGCGGTGAGCAGCCATTGCTTCCCTTTGAAAGCTGTAATCTCGGTTCTATCAATCTGCTCCATATGTATGATGAGGTGGTAGGAGGGATCCATTGGAAAAAGTTTGAAGATACGATTCGTCTAAGCGTCCGTTTCCTTGATAACGTGATTGATATGAATCAATACCCCATTCCGGAAATTGACGAAATGACGAAAAAGACACGAAAAATCGGTCTCGGCATTATGGGTTTTGCCGATGTGCTTTGCCGTATGGGAATTCCCTATAATTCTGAAGAAGCAGTAGAAACAGCCGAAGAAATCATGAGCTTTATGGACCGTATCTCCAAAGAGGAAAGCATCTTGCTTGCCGAACGAAAAGGAACTTTCCCTGCCTATGATGGGAGCCTCTGGCAGCAGGAGGGAAAGGCTCTGCGCAACGCAACGACAACGACCATTGCTCCCACCGGCACCATCAGCATGATTGCTGGATGCAGTTCTGGCATTGAACCGCTGTTCGGTATTGCTTATTATAAACTTTGTATGGATGGGGACAAACTCATGGAGATCCATCCTTATTTCAAAGAAATTGCCATGGAGCGCGGCTTTTATAGCGAAGAAGTCATGCAAAAAGTAATTGAACAGGGAAGCATTGCCAAGATCGATGAAATCCCTGATGATGTGAAGCGTATTTTTGTCACCAGTCGAGATATCTCCCCCGAATGGCATATTCGTATTCAAGCTGCATTCCAAAAATATACCGACAACGCTGTCAGCAAAACCATCAATTTTCCCAATGAAGCCTCCCAGGAGGATATCGCAAGATCTTATTTATTAGCGTACGACTTGGGATGCAAAGGATTGACCGTATACCGTGACGGATCACGAGATGAACAAGTTCTCAACATTGGTAGTGAGCATAAAGGAGAGGAGAAAGAAGAAGGGATTCATCAGATTGCACCCCGCCAACGTCCCGGTATTACTCAAGGGATGACGGAAAAAGCCATTGCCGGCTGTGGAAATCTCTATATTACAGTGAATTATGATGATCGCGGCATTTGCGAAGTATTCACTAATTTGGGGAAAGGCGGCGGATGTCCATCACAGACAGAAGCCACCAGTCGTCTTGTGTCGTTGGCAATGCGTTCCGGGATTGATCCGGCTTCCGTTGTGGAGCAGTTGAAAGGAATCCGCTGTCCTTCTACTTTGGCACGAAGAGCCAAAGGGGATCAGGTCCGTGCATTGTCATGTCCCGACGCTATTGCCAAAACCTTAGAGAGAGTTTTGAAAATTGCGCCGAGAAATACCGATAAAAACGGAATCAACCTGGATCATATTGCCCAAGAAATTGAAGATTCCCATAAAAATGAAAATGCCAAACCGGCAAAATGTCCGGAATGCGGTAGCCCATTGGAACACGAAGGTGGCTGTGTGCTCTGTCATACCTGCGGTTACAGCAAATGTGGATGATAGCGCTGTATGATACTGTATTATTTTGATACAAAACAATTGTCTCAAGGCAAATAAAATCTGAAGTCGGGGAGGGGAAGTTGATGAATGCAGGAATTCAACGATTGGATGTTCATGGCATGAATCTCTATCAAGCGAAAGTTGCTATTGACAGCCAGCTGCGGCGTTCTAAATCGTATCGCATCCGTGTGATTCACGGATATCACCAAGGGACAGAAATACGCGATATGGTGCGTGAAGAATATCAAAACCACCCCAAAGTAATCCGTATGGAAACTTCCCATCCCGGCGAAACTGATCTTGTTTTGAGAGAATTTTAATTCTAAAATAAGAGAGGGTCATCTATGAAAATTACTGTCATTGGCTGTGGGCGTTGGGGCTCCTTTATTGCTTGGTATCTCCAACGCATAGGCCATGATGTTACGTTATATGGTCGTCCTTCCTCCGATCATATGCAGGAATTCCAAAGGACAAGAACCAATGGCATGGTAACGTTGCCCCGGGAGATTTCCCTGGAGACGGATCTTGCAAAAGCAATAGCAAATGAAACCATTGTAGTCTCCATTAATTCTCAGGGACTGCGCAGTTTAATGGAAGAATTGAAACCATTTCATCTTTCCAATAAAATTTTTGTTTTGTGTATGAAAGGAATTGAAATTAGCACAGGTATGCGTCTTTCCGAGGTCGTGGAGGAAACTACCGATCCTTCCAATCATGTGGCAGTTTGGCTTGGCCCCGGTCATGTCCAAGAGTTCACACGCGGTATCCCAAATTGTATGGTGATCGATAGTAATGATGATGTTACCAAACACCGACTTGTAGAAGCTTTTTCTGGTGATTTGATTCGCTTTTATTTTGGATCAGATTTAATTGGAAATGAAATCGGTGGCGCCGCCAAAAATGTTATTGGCATTGCTGCAGGCATGTTGGACGGGCTCGGCCTTACCTCTTTAAAAGGCGCATTGATGTCTCGAGGTACCCGTGAAATTGCGAGGTTGATCAAAGCAATGGGTGGCAATGAATTGTCCGCTTACGGCCTTTGCCATTTGGGAGATTACGAAGCGACAGTTTTCTCCCAATTCAGCAACAATCGTCGTTTTGGTGAGGTATTTATCAAAGGTGAAGAGTATACTAAATTAGCGGAAGGGTATTATACGGTAAAAGCTCTGATCCATTTGGGTAAAAATTTTCAAGTAGACCTTCCGATTTGTAATGCGGTTTATGCAACATTATATGAAAATGCAGAACCGCGTCAAACCATTGATAGCTTATTTACCCGCAGTCTCAAACAGGAATTTTGATTTACAATATGTTACCCACATACAAAAAAGCACCTTCTTGTATTACAGGACTTGGTAACCTGTAAATAAAGAAGGTGCTTTTTATAGATATCATTTTTTACTTTTGTTTTATGGTAACTAATTCATATTCTCTGGAACCGAGACCAATTTTTTCTGCATGTTCCAAACACGAACGCCACTCCGACTCTGGACGAGAATTAGTAAAATGATCGTGGTGATCTACAAAATCATCCTTCGCCATATTATCGGCCAATTGGCAGTTGGGGAGGGGCGATGCGGCCAAACAAGCATCAACACAAGCTTGATCTAAAGCCAATGGATCAAAGGAAGCAAACATGCCTAAATTAGGAAGAATTGGCGCATCGTTCTCTCCATGGCAATCACAGTTCGGAGACACATCGACAACTAGTGAAATGTGAAACTGTGGACGTCCATCCACTACAGCTTTGGTATATTCTGCCATGCGATAATTCAATTCAGCCACAGCAGCATTGTTTTCAAATAGGATGGCATCATAGTTGCAAGCCCCAAGACAGCGACCGCACCCCACGCAATTACTTTCATCAACGGACATTTTTTTTGTTTCTTTATCAAAAATTAGTCCACCGTTGGCACATTCTTTTTGGCATTTACGGCAGCCACGGCAAAGATCAGTTTCAATATGGGGTTTTCCATCGCTGTGCTGTTCTTTTTTCCCTGCGCGGGAGCCGCATCCCATACCGATATTTTTGATGGCGCCGCCAAAACCCGTCATTTCATGGCCTTTGAAATGCGTTAAACTGATAAAGACATCGGCATCCATAATAGCGCGGCCGATCTTTGCTTTTTCAACATATTCTCCACCAATAACAGGTACCTCAATATCATCGGTGCCTTTTAAACCGTCACCGATAAGAATAGGACATCCCACGGATAGGGGGGTAAATCCATTTTCCCAAGCGCATTCCAAGTGTTCCAATGCGTTTTTACGACTTCCTGGATAAAGGGTGTTGCAATCGGTCAAAAAGGGTTTTCCTCCCAATTCTTTTACAACGTCCGCAACGGCTTTTGCATAATTGGGCCGCAAATAGCTGATATTGCCAAGTTCCCCAAAATGAAGTTTGATAGCTACAAATTTTCCGTCCATATCAATTTGTTCAATTCCAGCTGCTTTTATAAGTTTTTTTAATTTCGTAGGGAGTCCGTCACCAAAAGCAATGGTACGGAAATCTGTAAAATATACTTTTGATTTTTCCATTTTTTACTCCTAACTTCTATCACTGAATCGTATTAACTATTTTCATTATACACTTTAAAGTTAGGTATAAGTCAAGAGTTTTATTTATTTTTTTGATTGTCTTTACCACACTTTATAAACAAAAAATAAGAGGCCATGTAAAAGATGGCCTCTTATTATCAATTCATGATGCGATTTGATCAATCAACGAGTAACTCAAATTATTTAGTTGGCTCAACTCATTCAAATAATTTTGCCATAACTCTTCCCAAAATGCCGCGTCACTCAAATTTGCATCGTCGCTGAATGATGATAGGGATTCCTCAGAATCAGAAGACTGTACTTCCGGCATTGGCGTCGGCTCTGGTTCTGTTGTTGGATCATCGGGATCCGGCGGCTCAGGTTCCGGTTCTGGCTCGGGTTCCGGTTCGGGTTCTGGAGTTGGCTCAGGATCTGGCGTCGGTTCTGTTGTTGGCTCATCAGGATCCGGCGTTACGATAGGATCTGAAGTGGTATCATCTTCGTTATTTTCTTCTTCTTGTTCATCATCACTGGTATCGCGTTCCGATTCGCTGCCTCCGCTGGAAGTGTCAATTGTACCATAACTATAATTTTCCGGTCTTTCCCAGTCGCTTTCTGGGACATCCTCTAAGGCTACTTGCACAATTTGTTTCCAAACCGTCGCGGGATATTGACCGCCGAACACATTCACCATATACTGCGGCGTACCGTTGTCACTATAGTTCCTGTCAAAACCCATCCAAACTACGCCAACGATATCAGGGGTGTAACCTGCCCACCAAGAGTCCTTATTCCCGGTACGATTTCCGAATTCTTCTGGTAATTGGGTTGTGCCGGTTTTACCAGCCGCAGGACGGCCAATATTTGCTCTCGTACCGGTACCACTCCGAATGACTTCTTTCAGCATTGTATTCATGGAATATGCGGTAGACTCACTCATCACCTGTTCTTTTTCGGGAATGTGTTCGTAAATTACATTCCCATCTTTATCACAAATTTTAGAGATTGAAGTGGGTTCAATATAATAACCTCCGTTGGCAAAGCAGCAATATGCAGTAGCCATATTAAGCGGCGTTACACCTTCTGTGATACCTCCCAATGCCAACGCTAAACCTTTATCGCTTTCCAACAAAGGAAGACCGCAATTAACGCCAAATTCCCAGCCGGTTTCCACACCGATCTCATTCAGCATTCTGACAGCCGTAGTATTAACAGAATATTTCAATGCCGTGGTCATAGTAATCATTCCACGATATCTTCCGTCATAATTTTTCGGGCGATAACCACCTGAGGTGAATGGTGCATCGTTGATTCGATAATTCGGCGAGTATCCCTCTTCCAAAGCGGGACCGTAAGCGACAATCGGTTTGATAATAGAACCTGGTTGACGTAGCATATCCGTGGCTCGATTAAGGCCAAAACGCGTATCATATTCCCGTCCTCCGGACATCGCTAAAATCTCACCAGTTTGCGGATCAATGAAAACTGCGGCACTTTGTAATAAATCTTCACCAACACCTGCCGGGAATAGGTTGCTATTGGCATAAGTCTCATCAGTGGCATTTTGGGTTGTGCTGTCCTGGGTTAAATAAATCTGAAATCCGCCTGTATATACTTTTGATTTTGCATACCCCAAATCATCGAGGATTTCCGTGGCTTCAGAAATACCATAATCAATAAAGTAAGAAAATCCTTCAATACTATCTTGGCTTTCCTGCACATCGAGAACGATATCTTCAGCTTTTGCCGCTTCTGCCGTTGCCTCATCAATCATATCCTGTTCCAACATATTGTCGAGCACTTTGTTCCGTACTTCTATCGCTTTATCCATATCATTTGTTGGAGAATAGGCATTGGGAGAGGGAAGCATGCCTACCAATAATGCGCATTCACTCAAAGTCAAATCCGATACCGTTTTGTTGAAATAATGTTGTGCTGCGGCTTCTACACCATAAATATTTTGTCCCAGAAATACTTCATTCAAATAAAATCCCATAATTTCATCTTTACTGTATTTCCGTTCAATTTGCAAGGCAATCAATGCTTCTTTGATTTTCCGGTCAAACTTCTTTTCCTGAGTGTTCAAAATTGCGTTTCTGGCCAACTGCATGGTAATGGTGGAACCACCTTGGGACGCGCTACCGGAACGCAAGTCTGCGATCGCTGCACCAACAATGCGGATAAAGTCAATTCCGGAATGATCATAAAATCGCGTGTCCTCTGTTGAGACAACGGCATCAATGAGATACTGCGGAAATTGATCATAGTCTACAATTTCGCGATTCTCCGTACCGTGGATTTCCACTAAAAAATTGCCGTCACGATCATAAATATAGCTTTTTCCATCTTGCTCAATTTCACTCCATTCAGGCAAATCATTATAGTTGCTTACCACAAGATAGGCACCAACAGCGCCGGCGGCTAAGAAAAGCAACAAGAATACGAGAATAACAATGAGAGCAATTCTACGACCGGTTCTTTTTTTCTTTTTCTTTTGACCGGCGTGTTTTTTTCCTGCCATGTTTACCTCCGTTATATAAAAATCAAAATATGTTCAGACGTATTAATTTATTATATCATAACAGTTTTGTTTTGAACAGGGGAACCTTGTTAATTTTGTGACGTTATGATAAAATATTATCGCATCATTGATAGTTTTAACATGTCGAATTATGGTCGAATTTTGCTTTTTGAGAGATGAATTTTTGCGAAAAAGTGCGATCCGAGTAGAATATTGCCTCGTGATTTCAATGATGATAACGTAAGAATCAGCAAGATTGTTCCCGAATTTTGGAATTTATGGAGTATATAATTGACATTCTATGACTGATTCTTTATATTAGTGAATGCTAGTAATGTGAGAGGAAACGGGGATTGTTATGAGAATAGCAGTTATCGATGGCCAAGGCGGCGGAATTGGTCGACATATTACGGAAAAATTGCGCCGCGCTTTGTCAGAAGAGACAGAAATTATTGCATTGGGAACGAATTCACTGGCCACAGCGGCAATGCTGAAGGCAGGCGCCAACGAAGGAGCTACCGGAGAAAATGCCATTGTTCAAACGAGTAAAAAAGTAGATATCATCACTGGAGCTGTTTCCATTTTGGTTGCCAACAGCATGTTCGGTGAAGTAACGCCTAAAATTGCTGAAGCTGTCGGTTCCGCTGAAGCCATAAAGGTATTATTGCCGGTGAACCGCAGCAATATTGAAATTGTTGGGGCGGTAAACGAACCTTTGCCACATCAAATCGATAAAATAGTTGATTTCATAAAAAAATATGGAGGAAACCATAATGTGTGAAGCCAATGTTTATTTGTTAAACCATGATACAGAAGAGTCGGAACTGCTAATGGAGGCAGTGGATAGAATCATCCCCACCGATGAAGAAATTATGTTAGAAAGCATTTTCGGTCAGCGAAAAATTTTAAAAGCCAAAATTAAAGAAATGGCACTGTTGGATCATAAAATTATTTTAGAAAAGTTGTAATTTGCAGCTATTGACCATCATTACAATAAAAGATTTGGGGGAAGTAGTATTGTCTGAAAAAACCTATGAAGAAATTAATGAAAAAATAAAAAACGGCAAAGCTGTAGTGGTTACCGCAGAAGAAATTATAGGGATTGCTAAAGAAGAAGGACTGAAGAAAGCAACAAAAAAAGTTGACGTTGTGACCACAGGGACCTTTGGGGCAATGTGTTCTTCCGGCGCATTTTTGAATTTCGGTCACCCAAATCCAAAAATGCGTATGACAAAAGTCACATTAAATGGTGTGCCTGCCTATTCAGGAATTGCCGCTGTGGACGCTTATATCGGCGCAACAGAACTTCCCGAAGATGACCCGAGAAACAGTGTTCATCCCGGGGAATTCCGTTATGGCGGCGGTCATGTGATTGAGGATCTCATCGCCGGGAAACCTGTCCACTTAGAAGCCCAAAGTTACGGCACCGATGACTACCCTCAGAAAAAGTTGTCAACAACATTAACCATTGATGATCTCAATTATGCTACAATGTTCAATCCGAGGAACTGCTATCAAAATTATAATGTAGCGACTAATTTATCGGATAAAACAATCTATTCTTATATGGGTATCCTAAAGCCCAATATGGGAAATATTACATATTCTTCTGCTGGACAGCTCAGTCCGCTATTGAATGATCCTTACTATAAAACCATCGGCATTGGCACTCGTATTTTCCTTGGGGGCGGGGTCGGGTATGTTGCTTTCCACGGCACGCAGCACAGTCCTTGCGGGGACCGGAACGAAAAAGGCGTTCCCACCGGGGGTGCAGGAACTATGGCACTGATCGGCGATATGAAGCAAATGAGCACCGAATATATTCGCGGCCTGAGTATCACAGGTTATGGTGTCAGTCTTGCAGTAGGTGTTGGTGTACCAATTCCTATTTTGAACGAGGAAATATTGGAATACACTTGCATTGAAGATAAGGATATTCAGGCGGAAATTATTGATTACGGTGGTGGTTACCAAGTACATCGTCCCGGTTGCGTCGCTGTGACCAATTACCGTGACCTCCGCAGCGGAAAGGTCACAATCAAAGGGAAAGAAATCAGAACCGGTTCTTTATCGAGTTATGCCGGGGCTAAACGAGTTGCCTCCACTTTAAAGCAATGGATCCAGGAGGGGCGGTTCACTTTGTCCCAACCGGCACAGCTTTTACCCTCAGCTGATTCCGGCATGAAAAATAGAACATTGGAAATCAAGTAAGGAGGGTTGAACGTGAATATCAAGAAAAAAATTATATGTCATTTCGATCCTGAAGTTGTAGAACAGCCTATTATATCAGTCCTTTCTAAAGAATATGATCTATATTGTAATATTTTAAAGGCCAAAATCGATCTACGGAAAGTCGGTTATCTCATTATGGAAATTAGGGGAGAGGAAAAAAAATATCAGGATGGAATGGCGTTTCTAAAACGTTCAAATGTACAAGTAGAAGATCTTTCCAATAAAGTTGAATGGAAAAAGGATTATTGTATTTCCTGCGGCCAATGCGAAGGTCTTTGCCCGACTTCCGCTCTGCATTACGTCGATGATGATTGGAATATAGGTTTTGACAGCAGTAAATGTATCGCTTGCGGAATGTGCATCAAAGCTTGTCCAGCTAAAGCCATGGAAATGCGTTTTTAAATTTCTTATGTATATTGATAGAAAATACCGAGAAGATATTGATAATGAACTGAGTCATTTTGAGATACAGGTAAAGGACACAGATCTATCCGTATCCTTTCTTCCCAACGATGGGATCTCCATAGACGAAGTGCGAGAAAATCTATTCCAGTTTATTTATGAAAAACGGCGAGAATTGGAAAAACTTATTGAAGCAGTTCCCTCATTTCAAACATCGTTACGGCCGATGGTTTTCAATGGTGAAATTCCACCATTGGCTTTGAATATGGTGTCAGCGGCAAATCGTTGTGATGTAGGGCCTATGGCTGCCGTAGCAGGAGCCTTTTCTGAGATTGCGTGGCAATATTTACGAAATTATGGCAGCGAAATTATTGTAGAAAACGGCGGTGATATTGTTTCAGATTCCCAAAAAGAACGTATCATAAAAGTGTTCGCAGGTCCATCAATTTTTTCAGGTAAGATTGGGATCAAACTATCACCGGGAAAACATGGAATCTGCACGTCATCAGGCACTGTCGGGCCGTCGCTCAGCTTTGGTCAAGCTGATGCCGTAGTAATTATTTCAAAATCTGCTTCTCTGGCTGATGCTGCAGCAACTGCAGGGGGGAACCGTATCCAGAACAGTGATGATTTTAAGGGAGCACTGGCCTTTCTTCAAGCCATTGACGGTGTTGATGGAATTTTAATGATTAAGGAAGATAAAATGCTTGCCTGGGGAAATCTGGAAGTTGTTCCTTTAAATTGATAAAAGAAGGTGTTTTCCATGGAAACAAACAATACACAAAATATGGAAGAAAAAATTAGACGTATTGTCAATTGGTTAAAGGATTATAAAGAAAAATCCAGACAAAAAGGGTTTGTTTTAGGATTGTCTGGAGGAATCGATTCCTCTGTTGTGGCACACCTGATTATGCGTGCTTGCCCTCAAAACAGCTTGGGTGTCATTATGCCCGCTGGGAATAAACCTCAAGATCGAGAAGATGCCATTGCAGCGGCAAAATCCAGTAGACTTCCATACATTGAGGTGGATCTGACTCAATACCGTCAAGGACTTTTCGATGAAATCACCAAAGCTTTACTTCAAAAGGGCTATCAAAGTGGCGATACGCAAATGGTTCGAGGAAATCTCGGAGCGCGTCTTCGTATGACGACGCTCTATGCTGTCGGCGGGCATCTTGGCTATTTGGTTGTAGGAACCGATAACGCGGCAGAATCATATACTGGCTATTTTACAAAATACGGGGATGGCGGCGTTGATATTCTACCCATTTCTCACCTCACCAAAGGCGAGGTTTTTGCCATGGGGCGTTATCTTGGCGTTCCGGAACAAATTTTAACAAAGGCTCCCAGTGCCGGTTTCTTTCACGAACAAACCGATGAAAGTGAAATGGGAGTCTCCTACGACGATATTGATGCGTTTTTGCGGGGCGAGCCTGTTACAGAGAACAAACAGGCTATTATTGAGCACTTACACCGTATCTCCGAACATAAGCGTATTATGCCACCAGCTTTTAAAAAATAAAATGGTTTCTGGAAACATGCGCAGGGATTTCGATCAATGGCAATACTCTTGTCAATTTATGGTATTTGTGATATGATAAATAAGATATTTATGAATCTATCATAGAAATAAAGAGCTGAATTGAACTACTTAAGCGGACAAATTTGCCGGGAAAGTCATATTTTCAGCAAGGAGGTAGAATCGAGTGAGCGGTCATTCCAAGTGGGCCAACATCAAACGGAAAAAGGGAAAAGTTGACGAAGAGCGGGGCAAAACATTTACAAAAATTTCCCGCGAGATCATAGTTGCGGTACAGCAGGGCGGTCCCGACCCCGATGGCAATTTCCGTCTAAAATTGATGATTCAAAAAGCCAAAGCGGCGAATATGCCGAATGATAATATCAACCGTTGCATCCAAAAAGCAGCCGGCAACAGTGAGGATACCAAGTATGATGAAGTGATTTATGAAGGTTACGGCCCTGCAGGAACGGCAATGCTTTTGGAAATCATGACGGATAACAGAAACCGTACAGCCAGCGAAATTCGCTATATTTTTTCCAGAAACGGCGGAAATCTTGGTGAAAGCGGTTGTGTTGCCTGGATGTTTGATCGTGTTGGCCGTATTACTGTGCCAATGGAAGGTCTGGATGAAGATGAAGTGATGATGACCGCACTGGACGCAGGTGCAGAAGACGTGACTTTTGAAGATGGGATTGGTGAAATTATCACTTTACCCGAAGAATTAGAAACGGTACGCAAGGGAATTAGTGATGCCGGGATTGAAATTACAGAAGCGGAAGTAACACGAATTCCCAAAAATACAGTTTCTGTGGAAAATGTGGAAGATGCTCAAAAGGTTATTAAGCTTTATGATCTTTTAGATGAACATGATGATGTTCAAAATGCTTACAGCAACTTTGAGATCAGCGATGAAATCATGGAACAATTGGATTAAATAAAAAGCTCCGCTGTTCGGAGCTTTTTTTATAGTAAGAGGAGGACTATGAAAATGTTAATCAAAACTGTATTGATTTTATTAGGTAGTGGCCTCCTTCTTAACTGTATTTTTCTGCTTTTTATTTCCAGCTTCAATCTAGGGAAGATTCTCAGTTTTATATTGGCCTTAGTTCTCCTGTTCTATGGAATTTTTTTTGATCAAATCAATGGGTTTATGTCCCATGGAGTTCTACTATGGCTGCGGTATATAATCTATTTATGTTTTTGTTTCATGTTGGTCATCATCTGTTTTCTTGGTATCTACGGTCAACATGACAATGTTACCTATCAAGAAGATGCCGTGATCGTTTTGGGAGCAGGGTTGCGTGGGGATCAGGTCAGCCTTACTTTGGCTCAGAGACTTGATGCAGCCATAGCCTATCATGAGAAAAATCCCCGCTCGGTGATCGTCGTTTCTGGGGGACAGGGGGCCAATGAATTGATCCCGGAAGCCAAAGCCATGGCAAAATATTTAGAGGATCATAACATTCCCAGAGAATTGATTTTAGAGGAAAGCGATTCATCCAGTACAAAAGAAAACTTCATCTTTTCTGATAGACTCATTCGCGAAACATTGGATGATAAATATACCTTAGCTTACATCACCAATGGGTTCCACATTTACCGAGCCGGTCTTATTGCTGAGTCCGCAGGACTGAAAGCTACTCACTTTCACGGCGCGTTAACTTGGTATATGTTTCCTTCCTGTTATCTAAGAGAATTTTTAGCGGTTTGTTATCAATGGTTCCTATGAATGGTCCATTTTGTGTAAAAAATTTATTTCCGTTGAAATGAATTTTTTATCTCATGAGGTTATAAAAAATCGTTGACATTTATTAAAAAACATAATATAATAATTTAAAGACAAAGGTGTCTATGACAATGTGCCAAAGTGCGCATTTTTGTAGATACCTTTGTCTTTTATTTAAAAACAATTGCCTGTCGGCTGAATGAAGACAGGTAGGAGTTTAAAGGGGGTAGAGATGTGTATCAGGAAGGAGAAATTAGAATTCCGTCGGGATGTGCGATTTCTGGCCTAATTTCTAAAAGCGGAAAACGCGTCAACGGTAGTGAAATTGTAAAATCCATTGCAACAATGCATGACCGTTCCAATGGATTGGGAGGAGGATTTGCGGGATATGGAATTTATCCCCAATATGCCGATGCCTATGCATTTCATATTTTTTATGATAATCCGGAAGCAAAAACTTACTGTGAGGATTTTTTAAACAGGCATTTTGATATGATCAATTTGTCAAAAATTCCTACTAGAACTCATCCTAATATTGTTGATGAACCTTTGATCTGGCGCTATTTCTTGGTTCCGCTCCATACAAAATTGGAATCAAGCCAATTACAACCCGACGAGTTCGTTGTACGCTGCACTATCAAGATCAACACCCATATTGACGGTGCTTATGTATTTTCCAGCGGCAAAAATATGGGGGTTTTTAAGGCTGTTGGTTTCCCGGAAGATGTCGGCGAATTTTATCGCTTGGAGGAGTATGACGGCTACAGCTGGACAGCTCACGGCCGTTATCCAACGAATACGCCGGGTTGGTGGGGAGGTGCCCATCCCTTCGCCATGTTGGATTATTCCATTGTTCACAACGGTGAAATTTCTTCCTATGACGCGAATCGTCGCCATATTGAAATGCATGGCTATCAGTGTACATTGCAGACAGATACGGAAGTTATTACTTATATTGTTGACTATCTCCATCGTCGTCTTGGTCTTACTTTGCAAGAGACTGCGAAAGTAATTGCCGCACCGTTTTGGCAAACTATAGAATCTATGAACGAAGAAGAAAGAGCAGAATATGAGTATCTTCGGAGTGCTTTTGGCAGTCTTTTGGTCACAGGTCCTTTCTCCATCATTTTAGGTTACAGTGGTGGTTTGATGGCTTTGAACGACAGACTGAAACTTCGTTCCATGGTTGTGGGAGAAAAAGACGACATGGTTTATATCGCCAGCGAGGAATGTGCCGTACGTATTTTATCTCCGGAACTGGATCGTCTCTGGTATCCTAAAGGCGGCGAAGCCGTCATTGTGGAACTTGACCAGAAGGGGGGCGAATCATCATGTCAGTGAACTTTTTATACCCTGAGTATGAAGTAGAGCGTAACACCAACCGCTGCATTGCTTGTCGTGTTTGTGAACGGCAGTGTGCCAATGAGGTTCATCGTTATGATGAAGATCTCCAAATGATGTTGGCGGATGAAAGCAAATGTGTTAACTGTCATCGTTGTGTTTCTCTTTGTCCAACTCGTGCTCTGAAAATTGTCAAAACAAACCATACTTTCAAAGAGAGTGCTAATTGGACAAAAAATAATATTGAAGAACTTTACCGCCAAGCCAATAGCGGCGGCGTTTTGCTTACATCTATGGGCAATCCCTGTGATTACCCTGTTTATTGGGATAAGATTTTGATTAATGCTTCCCAAGTCACCAATCCTTCCATCGATCCACTGCGGGAGCCCATGGAAACCAGAACCTATCTGGGAAAAAAGAATGTCAAGATCGAGCGGGATGCCAATGGAAAATTAATTCCTAATCTTCCCGTGAACTTGGAATTAACTATGCCCATGCTTTTCGGGGCCATGTCCTACGGCGCAATCAGTTACAATGCTCATGAAAGCTTGGCCAGAGCTGCGGAAGCCCTGGGAATCTATTACAATACCGGGGAAGGCGGTTTGCATCAAGATTTCTATAAATATGGACCGAATACCATTGTCCAAGTAGCATCCGGTCGTTTTGGCGTCCATAAAGATTATTTGGAAAGTGGCGCGGCCATTGAAATTAAAATCGGCCAAGGAGCAAAACCGGGAATTGGCGGTCATCTTCCCGGCCACAAAACTATGGGAGATATTTCCAGAACAAGAATGATCCCCGAAGGATCCGATGCGATTTCACCTGCGCCTCATCATGACATTTATTCCATTGAAGATTTGCGTCAACTGGTCTTTTCATTAAAGGAAGCGACCAATTACAAGAAACCGGTCTCCGTTAAAATTGCGGCGGTTCATAACATTGCAGCCATTGCCAGTGGTATTGCTCGCAGCGGTGCGGATATCATTGCCATTGACGGATTCCGAGGCGGTACCGGTGCCGCCCCGACTCGTATTCGCGACAATGTTGGGATTCCAATTGAACTTGCTTTAGCCGCCGTTGATCAGCGTTTACGCGATGAAGGAATACGGGATAATGTCTCCATTGTTGTCAGTGGCTCCATTCGTAACAGCGCTGATATCGTAAAGGCCGTTGCTTTGGGGGCGGATGCCGTATATCTCGGCACCGCGGCTTTGATGGCTCTTGGCTGTCATTTATGCCGTAGTTGTCATACCGGAAAATGTAATTGGGGAATTTCGACACAACGTCCCGAATTAGTGAAACGCCTTAATCCCAATATCGGATCTCAACGCCTGATCAATCTAATGAATGCGTGGAATCATGAAATCAAAGAAATGATGGGCGGCATGGGCATTAACTCCATTGAGGCGCTACGGGGAAACCGCTTGATGTTGCGCGGCGTTGGACTTAATGAAAAAGAGCTGGAAATTTTGGGAATCAAGCATGCGGGAGAGTGAGCGATATGAAGCGAATTTATGTGGACGAAAAATGGTGTCTTGGTTGCCATTTATGCGAATATTACTGTGCTTTTTCCAATTCCGGTGAAAACGATATGGTAAAAGCTTTAAAAAATAAAATGATCCATCCTCGGATTCAGGTAGAGGAGAATAACGGAATCAGTTTTGCTGTAAATTGCCGACATTGTGAGGATCCTATTTGTGTAAAAGGATGTCTCACAGGGGCACTTTCCATAGAAAACGGTGTCATTCGAATTGATAAGAAAAAATGCATCGGGTGTTATACCTGTATTGCTTTATGTCCTTATGGCGCAGTCATGCCGTCGCCTGACGGCATCGTTCAAAAATGTGAACTTTGTTTGCAGCGGGACGGTAATCCAATGTGTGTGCAGAACTGCCCCAATCAGGCCATCGTCTATGAAGAGGGGGTGGAAATATGAACTATGTGATTATAGGTAATTCTGCTGCGGCCATTGGTTGCGTAGAAGCCATTCGTAAAGTCGATCAAGAAAGTAAAATCATTTTGATTTCCAAGGAAAAGGAATTTACCTATTCCAGGCCGTTGATTTCCTACTATTTAGGCGGTGAAGTGAAAGCAGATGCAATGGGGTATCGTAGTCCCTCGTTTTATCAGGATATGGATTGTAAAACCTACCTCGGCGCTGCTGCCGAATCTATCGACCCTGAATTAAAGATTGTATCACTCGTCAATGGAGAGGATATTTCTTACGATAAACTACTGGTAGCTACCGGCGGTTCTCCTATTGTTCCGCCGATTGAAGGTCTGGATCAGGTGAAAGAACGGCATCTTTTTCAGTCAATGGAAGACGCACTCACTTTGGAAAAAGCATTATCCCCTAAAAAAGATGTTCTGATCCTCGGCGGTGGCTTGATCGGTCTGAAATGTGCCGAAGGGATCGGCAAAAAAGCAAAATCTATTACGGTCGTGGATCGTGAACCTCAGATCCTTTGCAGTATTCTCGACGAGGAAGGAGCTTACTATGTGCAGAGAGCAGGGGAGGCCGAAGGAATTCGTTTCATCCTTGGTGAAAATGCCAAATCCTTCCGCGGTAATACATTAGTTACAGACAGTGGCATGGAATTGCCTTTTGATATTCTCGTCATAGCCGTAGGGGTACGTCCCAACGTGGAACTGATTCAGAATGCCGGCGGTGATGTCGGGCAGGGGATCAAGATCGATGAGCGAAATGAAACTTCCTTAAAAGATATTTACGCAGCCGGTGACTGCGTAGAAAGCCGCGATTTCTCTGACGGAAACGCTAAAGTCATGGCACTTCTGCCCAATGCTTATCTAGGCGGTGAAAATGCTGGTTATAACATGGCAGGGCAAGAACATGTTTTTATTAATACTATCCCAGTCAATGCTTTAAAGTTTTGGGGCAAGCACTTGATTACCGCTGGCAACCGGGAAGGCGATGTTTACACAGTAAAAGATGAAAACAATTATAAAAAGCTCTATTATACGAAAAACAATTTAAAAGGATTTATGCTGATCGGTGATGTAGAACGGGCCGGGATTTATACATCGCTGATCCGTAATGCGACTCCATTTTCTGAGGTGGATTTTAAGTTGATTAAAGATAAACCTCAACTAATTGCTTTTTCCCCAAAAACCAGAAGAAAAGAATTAGGAGGTGCGCAATGAGAATCGATTGTAAGAACTTAGATCATAAAGCCTTAAATGAGGCCATAGCTTCCTGCGAAGATCAGCAAGTTCATTTGGTCAATTGTCTTGGTCAACGCTATATCGGATGCGGACTCTCTGACAAGAGCATTGAAATAGACGGTACTCCCGGTAACGCTTTGGGTGCCTATATGAACGGAGCAACGGTTCGGGTTTTCGGTAATGGCCAGGATGCCATTGGTGATACTATGAATGATGGGAGCATTTATATCCATGGATCTTGCGGTGACGCCACTGGCTATGCAATGCGCGGCGGTAAAATTTTTGTAAAAGGCGATATTGGTTATCGAGCCGGTATCCATATGAAAGCTTACCAAGATAAGATTCCTGCGGTGATTGTCGGAGGCAATGCGGGGAGTTTTTTGGGAGAGTACCAGGCGGGAGGTCATATTGTCGTTCTTGGTCTCGGTGTGGAAAATCAACCGCGTGTTGGTTTTTTCTGTGGGACAGGGATTCACGGAGGGAAAATCTACCTCCGCATGAACGAAGCGCCAAAGAATTTGCCATTACAAGTTGCATCCCGTGTGGCAACAAAAGAAGATCTTGCGGAAATCAAAGGATATATTGAAGAATTCAGCAAAGAATTCGGTGCCGACTATCAAAAAATCATGTCCCATCAATTTATCGTATTAACACCCAATACTAAAAACCCTTATAAGCAGCTTTATACAAATCATTGACATTTGACCGATTTTTCGATAGAATATCGTTCTGGAGGTATTTTGTGTCAATGGAAAAGAAAAAAAAGGGGTTTATTGCGGAATTTAAAGAATTTGCAATGAAAGGCAATGTCGTTGAGATTGCGATTGGTATGATTATTGGTACCGCCTTCACTGCCATTGTATCATCCTTTGTAGAGGATATCATCACACCGTTATTAAGTATTATTTTAGGGCATATCAGCTTTG
>NBJMC04201__coassemble_667_pt1 | contig 23235 bp, 16 predicted proteins | sample NBJMC04201__metabat2_high_PE_023 | metagenome-assembled genome bin NBJMC04201
AACCCTTTTGTTAAAGGGGAAGCCGTCAAGTTCGACTGCTTCCCCTTTGGCTCCACCAGATGGACATTACACGAACACCTACTTTTTCAAAGGCGGCTTTGCCGTAAGGGTGTGGCTGTGATGTCAAAACAGAGCCGGAGGGCCAAGACATATTATGTCTTGGCCCTCCGGCTTTTTTGTATGCGTGCGCCGTCTTTAGTTCAGCGCCGAATCACGCAGGCAGATCATCGCAAGCAATGCGAGCTTTAATACCCACTCATCATGTTTGCTTGTTAGGGACTATACCCTAGCCCCCACTGAATGCAGAATTTTATTCTGCAGTTGCACGTTCTGCGAACGCTTTGAAAGGGAACGCCAAAACGCCGACCCCTTTCGGAGTGATAGAACAAATCGTTCCATCCTGATTCTCTCAGGGCTACTGTGAAACAGCGTAGCCCTTGACAGACGAGTAGGCAAAATGTCTCAACATCGAACACTTTTTAGTTCGTACCTAACGTCCTATTTCAGGGCATAGGGGGTCGTGAATCACGAATCCTGTGGTATGCCTTGAAATCGGGCCTACCTTGGAGATGGGGTGGCAATATACCATCCCATCCGATAATAAGAGTTCCCTCAAAAGGGCTTTCCAAAGCGGAATCCCATTGCCTGGAACGATAGCCATTGTGTGCTACTCCTTGCAAAGGGGTGCTAAAACTCCGCACCCCTTTGCTCTGTGAGGGTGTCCCGAAGCAGGACACCCACGATTCCAACTAGTACGTCGCAAAATGCGACGTATCCCCATGGAACAAAATGTTTCTCCCCCCTTGCTGTGACGGACAAAGGGGATGCCCCAAAACAGGGCATCCCCTTTGCATATTATCTTTGAATTTTACCTCACTCCTCACTTTTGTCAGAAAATTTCTTTTCCCACTCTGCCAGTTCTTTCTGCCCCTGCTCACTCGCATAGAATTTTTGGATTTCAGGCACAAGGAATCGGGCGAAGGAATCAATAATGGATTGCGGCAGCTCGATTTCGTATGGATTCTGGCGTTTTTCCCGACTGGCCATAGCGTATTGCTCCAACAGCAAGACCTTTCTGGCTCAACTCAGTCCTTCTCACGCTCCTTCCCGGCCATACAAAGCCAACAAACTCTGGCACCATGTTCAGTAGGGGCGCAGATGGGTTTCCAGCGTTCGGTTTTTCTCATAGAGCTCCTTTCCCATTCCTTCCCATCCGGGGTTTTTAGCAGAAAATCCCGCACAAAATAGCTCGGATAGGAACGGAATGAATCGAATGTAACTGGGTATATCTATCTTTTTCTTTTTATCTACCGTTCGGTTTCCGTACTTCAAGAGAGCGGATAACTGTACTTGTAGGCCTCGCTTTTCAGACGTCCGGCGTACCGCAGCCCGATTCCTAGAAGTCGGTGTTGGGAACCGCCACATAGTATTTTGAGTAAATCCGGTTAGGTTTTCCGCATCCCTGTTTCTTGATGGACACCAAATCGGCGTATTGGAGTTCCCGCAGCGTGTCCACTGCCTTTTGCCTGCCGCACTCCACTGCCTTTTGCCTGCCGCAATGCAGCAGTTCGCACACCTCGTTGATGGGATAGTACAGATAGATCTTGCCATAATCATCGGCCCATCTGTTTTTGCGGGACAAATCCGCCCGGCGCAGGATCATCGCGTATAACAGTTTGGCTTCGTTGGATAAGGAACAAAAACTCGGCGCCTCAAACAGAAAATTGGGCAGCCGGGTAAAACTCTGGGCCGGTGGTTTCTGGTGGATGTAAAAGGGTTTTGTGGCCATGACAGGCACCTCCATGCGGACAATTAGAACTTAGTTTTTGAGTAGTAAAGGGTGTTATGATTCACCTCCATAGTTGCCGGTTTCAAAACCGAGTATATATCCGGCTTGTGAATGCTCTATTTGTCCGTCTTCGACCTCCGTTTCCTGTCACTTGCTGTTTTCTGGCGGCGATGTACCTTACGGGCACAATTGGAACAATACTTAACACGGTTGGATTTTGCCGGAAACGGCGCGCCACATTCTGCACATCGCTTCAGCCCTCTTGGCTTGAAAATTTCAGCATATAAAGCCGGATCGCCCGGCAGAACCCAATCCCGAAACCAAGTGCAGCAGAGCGAATAGGAGATGCTCTGTACACAAATACAAGGATCGCCATCGTCCAGTGCGATGCAGTTTCCAACGTCATAATTACAGCAAGATTTTCGGATCAGTGCATTGGCCTTTTTCCTTTGCCCGGGTGTCATTTGAATTGACAAATTGCTTTTCCTCCCAGCTTTGTGGTTGCAGCTTGTGCAAATATTTTTTCGTGCGCTTCCCTCCGTCTCAGATAGAGAATTGATTTTGTGAAATTTATGGTTTATAATAAAAGAAAACTGTAAACTCTAATTGAATTATATCGCAGGAAAGTCCTTGAATCGGTATATCAACCACAAATTATCTTGGTTTCAGAAAACACTCTGTTATAAATTGTAGTTTATGAATGGACAGGAGGACAAACTCATGCTGTATGACGAAGCGAGGATGGCGCTGACGAAAGAGCGGCTGGAAGACCTGCGCAAAGAAAAAAAGCTGTCCTTTGAACAGCTTTCCAAGCAGCTTGCGGAGCGTGGCGTCAACATCAGCCATACAAATCTCAAAAATTATGAAATCAATGATCCGGTCCATCCTTTGTATGGCCGCACCCGTAGCATGAGCATTGAGTATCTGGTTGCCTTTGCGGATTTTTATGATGTGTCGGTGGAGTACCTGCTAGGGCTATCTAACTCCCGCAAACAGGAATACCACGATATATCCGAACAGTTAGGCTTGTGCGATAGAGCGATTGACGAACTCATCCAATGTAAAGAAAATTCCAGTAGTGAGGAAGGCCCGCAACTGTATGTTTCTCAAGATACGGCCATCCTCAACGATTTTCTTATCAGTGCAGAATTTAAGCGTGTAATGGAAAAAATCAAACAGAGCCTTTTCTCGTATTATATGTACCAGTTGTCTCAGGACAGTATCTCAGCACAAATTCGGGAAGAGAGCGCTCAGAAAATGAAAGAAGCTGAGAAGGTGTTGGATGCGTGTGGCTATTGTACCGTGGAATACGATTTGATTTCACAAGTCCACATGGAAAACGCCATAGGTATTTTGAATACCTATTTACGCGAATTGCCGAAACACCTCTATCAAACACATGTGCAGAAAGCAAAAGAAACGCAGTAATGATATACTGAAACACTGGATAGGCCCCCAACAAAAACAGATCGGAGAACTCCTTTATGAATAAGCAACAGCTTGCAAACAAAATCTGGGAATCAGCCAACAGAATGCGTTCCAAAATTGAAGCAAATGAATATAAGGACTATATTTTGGGCTTTATCTTCTATAAATTCCTGTCCGACAAAGAAGTTGAGTTTCTAAAAAAAGATGGCTATGAAGATGTTGATATCAAGGAGAATGTTCACGAAAATAATGAGCCGCTAGTGGACTATTGCCAGCAGCATCTTGGGTATTTCATTGCCTATGACAACCTTTTCTCTACCTGGTTGGCGAAGGGTAATAGCTTTACCGTGGACAATGTCAGAACAGCTCTTTCTGCCTTTAACCGCCTGATCAGCGAAACACAGAAGAAAGTATTCAGCAAAATCTTCAATACGTTGGAAACTGGCCTAAGCAAACTGGGCGACAGCACCAGCAGCCAGACAAAGGCAATCCGGGATCTGATCCAACTGATTAAGGATATCCCTACCGATGGCAAACAGGACTATGATGTCTTGGGCTTTATTTATGAGTACCTGATCAGCAACTTTGCAGCCAATGCGGGCAAAAAGGCCGGTGAGTTCTACACTCCGCACGAAGTATCGCTGCTCATGTCCGAAATTGTTGCCCACCATTTGAAAGACCGAGAGAAAATTGAAATTTACGATCCCACCAGCGGTTCTGGCTCTCTGCTCATTACCATCGGTAAGAGCGTTTCCAAGTACACAAAAAGCAAAGATGACATCATGTATTACGCCCAGGAACTGAAAGAAAATACCTATAACTTGACTCGTATGAACCTTGTCATGCGCGGTATTAAGCCGGATAATATCTTTACCCGCTGCGGGGATACGTTGGAGCAGGACTGGCCCATGTATGATGATGTGACACAGGAGTATAACCCCCTGTATCTGGACGCCGTGGTTTCCAATCCGCCTTATTCCCAGCGCTGGGACCCGAAGCATAAAGACACAGATCCTCGTTATCGTTATGGCATTGCGCCTAAAGGCAAGGCGGACTATGCGTTTCTGCTCCATGACCTGTACCACCTGAAGCCAGAGGGAATTATGACCATCGTCCTGCCCCATGGCGTTTTGTTCCGGGGCGATGCATTGGGAGGACCGGATGGCCAAGGCGAAGGTGAAGGTAAGATTCGCCGCAATCTGATTGAGAACAACAACATTGAGGCGATTATTGGCCTGCCTGCTAACATTTTCTTTGGCACAGGCATTCCAACTATTATTATGGTGCTGCGCCAGAAGCGCGAAGAATCTGATGTTCTGTTTATTGATGCTTCCAAAGGCTTTACCAAGGTCGGCAAAACCAATAAGCTGATGGCATCTGATATTAAGCGAATTGTGGACGCGGTTGCTGCTCGCCCCAAGAGCATCGAAAAGTTTGCCCGGCTGGTTTCCAAAGAGGAAATCCGGCGCAATGGCTACAACCTGAATATTCCGCGCTACATTGATTCCTCCGATGCCCCGGAAACATGGGATATTTACGCCACCATGTTTGGGGGTATCCCAAACCATGAAATTGATCTTCTGGAAGCTTATTGGGCGGCTTTCCCTAGGTTACGGGGAATCCTGTTTGCATCAGATGGAACGCCATATTCTACATTGGCTGTTCCAAATATCAAAGAGGCTATTGAAGGCAGTGATGATGTTCGGGCATTTGTCGCCGCTCATCAGGCTGCATTTGCGGACTTTGACGCGTATTTGGACAGCGAATTGATTGAGAAAATGATGGAACTGAACATTTCCCAGGCAGAGGACGCCATCACACAAAATATTTTTGGCCGTATTGCGCCGCTGCCACTGCTGGACAAATACCAGGCATATCAGTTGCTGGACAATCAATGGGGTGGTATAGCCACCGATCTTGAAATTGTCCAGACCGAAGGATTTGCGGCCACAAAGCAGGTTGACCCCAACATGGTCATCAAAAAGAAAGGCGACCAGGAAGAAGAAGTGCAGAACGGTTGGGTAGGACATGTGATTCCATTTGAACTGGTGCAGACCACACTTCTGAAAGAAGATTATGACGCACTCAAAGCCAAGGAAGCCCGGCTGGATGAAATTGCGGCAGAACTGACCGAAATTATCGACTCCATCGACGAGGGCGACCGCGGTGAATTCCTCAATGATGATAATACCGCCTTTGTTACCAAGGAATTTGCGAAAAAGCTGGCAGAAATCTATGATGATGTTTCGTCCCCGGAGTTGGACGGCTTGCAGGGGTATCTGGATTTACTGGATACAAAAGCCGGAAAAGCGGAAAAGATGCACTATATCGATACCCACAAGGAAGTCAACTGGGCCAATGCGGAGGGCAATTCCCCTTATGCCAAGGGAAAAGTTTTGACGTATGTCAAGGCGCTAAGGGCGTCCTATACCTTCCCGGAGGATTCCTTTGAAGCAAAAATGGTTCAGGCGGATGAGCTGATGTCAGAGGAAAAGGCTGTCAAGAAAGAAGTAAAAGAAATGGCGGAAGCGCTGCACCTGAAAACCAAGGATACCATTGAAGGGCTGAGCGATGAAGAAGTTCTGGATTTGTTGCGCCTGAAATGGATTGCGCCCCTGTGTGCCTCACTCCAGGCTATGCCAAAGGCTATCATTGATGGGTTAGAAAAGGCAGTGCAGGCGCTTGCGGATAAGTACGCCGTGACCTATGTAGAACTGGACAAGCAGATACAGGAATCGGAAAAGGCGCTTGCCGATATGATTGATGACCTCACGGGTAGCGAATTTGACATGAAAGGACTGCGCGAATTTCAGTCGCTGCTAAAAGGGTAAATAAAATGAATGAAATAAAAAAGCCTGCAATCCGATTTCACGGATTTTCGGATGAGTGGAAACAGAGTAGAGTCGGAGAATTGATTGAGGATTATACAGAAAAAACGGTGGTGCAAAATCAATATCCTGTGTTGACATCCTCTCAGCAGCAAGGAATTGTCAGGCAAGAAGAATATTTCGCAGATCGTCAGGTTACTACAAATGACAATATTGGGTATTTTGTTTTGCCGTTTGGCTATTTCACATATAGAAGCCGAAGCGATACAGACGTTTTTGTGTTCAATCGAAATGACTTGATCAACAAAGGAATTATCAGCTATTACTATCCAGTTTTTGCGCCGAAGAGTTGTGACTCTAATTTTCTTCTCAGAAGATTAAATTATGGAATTAAAAAGCAACTCTCTATGGCAGCGGAAGGAACCGGACAAAAAGTTTTGGCTTACAACAAATTCAAAGATATGATTGTTGATGTGCCGGATGAAGAAGAACAGATTAAGATAGGAGCTATCTTTGAATATGTTGACAACCTCATCGCACAGCACCAATCAAAACTTGAAAAACTCCAATCCCTCAAAGCATCCATGCTGGAAAAAATGTTTCCAAAAGATGGTGCAGATGTGCCAGAGGTTCGTTTTAAGGGCTTTTCCGGAGCCTGGAAAACAATCTGTCTAAAAGACATTGTGTCTGAAGTGACAAGGACGGATAAGACTTCGAACGCACCTATTATGATGATAACGGCAGCAAATGGGTTTATTGATCAGTCGGACAGGTATTCGTTTGATAATGCAGGGCAAAGCCTTGCAAAATATATCGTTCTAAAAAAAGGCGAACTTGCGTATAACCATGGGGCATCGAAATTACGCCCATATGGTTCCTGTTTTGCATTGGAAGCAGACGAAGCAAGAATACCGTATGTGTATCATTGTTTTGCTGTTAGTGATCACAACCCCTATTTTGTTTCAAGAGTTTTAAACAACAAAGAAATAGAAAAACAGTTGCGCCGCCTTGTTACGTCTGGCGCAAGAATGGATGGGCTGCTTAACATTTCATATGAGGAATATACGACAATTAAAATTAAGTTACCCGAAAAAGATGAGCAGGATAAAATCGAAACATTTTTTAAGAACATGGAAAATTTGATTCAGTTTTCTCAGCAGGAACTTGATAAACTCCAATCCATCAAAAAAGCCATGCTGGAAAAAATGTTTGTCTGATACAGGAGGCTGCCATGGCATTTGAAAATGAAGCTGCCTTTGAAGCAGCACTGATCAATTTACTGACAGAGAAATATGGCTGGGAGCCGGAAATCCTGCGCTACAAAACCGAAGAAGACCTGATCCAGAACTGGAAACAGATCCTCTTTGAGAACAATCGAGACATCGACCGCTTGAACGATGTTCTGCTGACTGACGGCGAAATGCAGCAGATTCTCGACCAGATCACTCGGCTGCGCACCCCGTTGAAACTCAACGGCTTTATCAATGGCAAAACTGTTGCCATCAAGCGGGACAATCCTGCCGATACGCTGCACTTTGGCAAAGAGGTCAGCCTGAAAATTTACGACCAGCGGGAGATTGCCGCCGGACAAAGCCGTTACCAGATTGCTGAACAGCCTGTGTTTAGGGCTCGAAGCGCTGTTCTGCCCAATCGCCGGGGCGATTTTATGCTGCTGATCAACGGTATGCCCGTGATCCACTGTGAACTTAAGCGCAGTGGTGTAGATGTGAGCCAGGCTTATCACCAGATCGAAAAATACGCCCATGAAGGTGTGTTCTCTGGCCTGTTCGCTCTGGTGCAAATTTTCATTGCTATGCAGCCGGAGGAGACGGTTTATTTTGCTAATCCCGGCCCGGATGGAGTGTTTAACAAGGATTTCTATTTTCACTGGGCGGACGCCAATAATGAGCCGCTGAACAACTGGAAGGATATTGCCCAGTATCTGCTCTCCATCCCTATGGCACACCAGGTGATTGGCTTTTATACGGTGGCCGATAATACGGACGGAATCCTGAAGGTTATGCGCAGCTATCAGTATTACGCGGCTTCCCGCATTACCGGCCGCGTTGCCATGCGGCACTGGGCAGATAAAGATCAGCGTGGCGGTTATATCTGGCATACCACCGGCTCCGGTAAGACCTTGACCAGTTTCAAATCCGCCCAGCTGATTGCCGGCTCCAAGGACGCCGACAAAGTGGTGTTTCTGATGGACCGTGTGGAACTGGGAACCCAGTCATTGATGGATTACCGCGGCTTTGCCGATGATGCGGGTTCTGTACAAGACACAGAAGATACAAATGTTTTGGTGGCAAAACTGAAAAGCGACGATCCGGCCAACACTCTGATCGTTACATCCATTCAGAAAATGAGCCGTGTAGAGGAAAATGATAGCTTCAATGCGCATGACATCGAACTGATCCGGGATAAGAGAATCGTTTTTATCATTGATGAGGCACACCGTGATGTATTCGGTGAGATGCTGCGAACAATCAAGGAAACCTTCCCCAACGCTATGTTCTTCGGATTTACCGGGACGCCGATCCATGAGGAAAACCAGAAGAAAATGAGCACTACCTCCGATGTGTTCGGAAATGAGCTTCATCGATACAGCATTGCTGACGGCATTCGAGATAAAAACGTTTTAGGCTTTGACCCTTACATGGTGCCTACCTATAAGGACCGCGATTTGCGGAAGGCTGTTGCCTTGGAAAAAGCTAAGGCACCGAACGAAGCGGCAGCCATGAGTGACCCGAAAAAGAAAAAAGCATATCTGCACTATATGGACCATACCAAAGTGCCCATGGCTGGTGTTGTTCAGGCAGATGGAACCTATCTGAAGGGCATCGAAGATTACCTGCCAAATTCCCAATATGACCGCGAAGAGCACCGACGGACGGTCGTAACCGATATCCTGGACAACTGGATTACACTCAGCCACGGAAGCAAGTTCCATGCAATTTTTGCAACCAGCAGTATCCCGGAGGCGATTCAATATTACCGGCTTTTCAAAGAAATGGGAAGTCTAAAAGTTACGGCTCTGTTTGACCCCAGCATTGATAACAATGGTGGGGCAATCTTCAAAGAGGAATCACTGATAGAGATCCTGGAAGATTACAATGCTCGTTATGATATGAAGTTTAAGCTGGCCACCTACGGAACCTTCAAAAAAGATGTTTCCTATCGGTTGGCACACAAGGAACAATATAAGTCTGTGGAACGAACCCCTGAGCAGCAAATTGACCTGCTGATCGTTGTGGATCAGATGCTGACAGGCCTTGACTCCAAATGGATTAACACACTCTATCTGGATAAGGTTTTGGTCTATGAAAAACTGATTCAGGCATTCTCCCGCACCAACCGCCTTTTTGGACCGGAAAAACCCTTTGGTACGATTCGCTATTATCGTAAGCCCTATACCATGCGCCGGAATATAGACGACGCCTTCAAGTTGTACTCTGGCGATAAGCCTCTCGGCCTGTTTGCAGACAAACTGGAACACAATTTGAGTAAACTGAACGAGCTGTATGACGAGATCGAAGCCATATTCCGCTCTGCAGGAGTAAGAAATTTTGAAAAATTGCCGGAAGATCATACAGAACGCGGACAGTTTGCTAAACTTTTCAAGCACTTTAATACCTACCTGGAAGCCGCTAAGATTCAAGGATTTACTTGGGGCAAATTGTCGTATACAGTAAAAACGGAAAGCGGCAACGTCACCATTGATCTTCATTTGGACGAAACCACATATCTGATTCTTGCACTTCGTTACAAGGAACTGTTTTCCGGTGAAAAACCAGGCGGTGTTGGCGATGATGTGCCCTATGAAATTGATTCTTACCTGACGGAGATCAACACCGGCGTTATTGATGCCAATTACATGAACTCCAGATTCAGCAAGTATCTCAAGGCGCTGCAGGATGGAACTGAAACGGCGACAGTGCTGGATGAGCTGCACAAGTCCTTTGCAACCCTTACTCAAGAAGAGCAGAAGTATGCAAACATCTTTCTGCACGATGTGCAGAACGGTGATGTCGTAGTTGACGAAGGAAAAACGTTGCGTGATTACATCACAGAGTATATGACCAGTGCTAAGAATGATCAGATCCACCGTTTTGCCGAAGCCCTTGGAGCCGATGAGGCAATGCTGCGGGAATTCATGCAGTTAAGGGTTACAGAAGCAAATATTAACGAGTTTGGCCGATTTGATAAACTGAAAGCAACGGTCAACAGGGACGATGCAAAAGCATTCCTGGAAGCCCTTGAAGGAAGTACCATTAAGCCCTTCCAAATCAATATGAAAGTGGATCAGATTTTGAGAAAATTTATCCTTGAGGGTGGATTTGACATTTAATAAAAGCGAGGGATTGATGTGGCAAGCAAAACAAGAAAAGTGTCGTTCTATCGACTGTCATTAGAGAAGCGAGTATTGACCTCGGGGTTAAAAGCTGGCCAAGTTAAGCAATTAAATAATACTGACATTGAAGCTTTTTTTCAAAAAATATATGCAGAAAAAATGCAAAAGCTTCGTGATGGACATAGGGCAATAGATTTATCGGTATCTAGTAGTGAATATGTTATTGAAATAATCTCTTTTGCGGATCATCGTGTGTTTATTAAAATTGGACAGCAAAATCCCGCAAATACTGTGGCACTTAGAGATCGAACAACGTTGGAAACGGAAAATGTTCCAATGACAGAAAGCCAGCTTTTGGAGCTATATACATTCTGCTTGATTGATTTTGAAACTGGAATTGTCAGCTATATTGGAATTAACGGCGCTCCAAGAATTTCTGCTATCCGCACTTTATTTGAACAGGCGGCCAAGGAGAGCGAAAAGGTTACTGCCCATCTTGCGGCAATTATGACAAAGGATATATTGGACGTTTTAGTTCGGAAACATATTATTAGTAAGATTTCCGTTACTGTTGCTATTCCGGAAGATCAAATACTTTCTGACATGGGATTGGATCGAAGCAGTTTCGATGATATTAGAAATATTCGGACCAGAACCGCTACATACAAGATAGTTGGTCGGAGAAATAAAAATATTTTTTCTTCGAGCGGAAAGCTTGCGGAATTAATTGCTTCAATCAAAATGAAATATGGGGACAATCTAAAAGGCTTGAGTGCAAATGCAAGGGATGAGGACGAAAAATCGCAAGCATATGATTTGCTGCAATATAATTTCACCAAAACAGTTATTTTAGGTAATGCGGATTCCACATTACTAACTCTTGACGATTTTAGAGAGGCACTTGTGCAAACTTATGATACATACAAGGAGGAACTCCTAAGATACAGCAGAGTATAATGAATAGTGGTGGTGAGAGAAATGACGAAGCTGAAAAATTGGATACGGTTAGGCATCGTGTTGCTCTTGTCAATCGGAGGGGCCATCGTACTCATCAGAAGCCCATTTTTTGATATAACCAAAATTGATAGTTTGGCGCCGGATTTTCACTATAATGCTATATCGATGTCTGCGACAATTGGAGGATTTCTATTTACAGGAATCAGCATTTTAATTTCTGTTATTGACAAGGAACGCATTAAACGACTTTGGGATAATAGTTATTTAGACAATCTGTGCCGTTCGGCATTTGTAGGGATGATTGCAAACATTACAACAATTATAGTAGCATTCTTGCTAATTTTTCTTGATGCTGATAAACAAGTTGTAAATATTCTCATAGACGTAGAAATTACCACTCTTATTGTCGGAATTGTATTTTTCGCATGGTGCATCAAGCATTTGATATTTGTGATATCAAAATTGAAATAAGTGCTTTTTAGAATGAAGAACATGTAGACGAACCCTACTTTTCAGATTTCTTACTTATATGGCCCCAAGTACTATTTCCACTAAAGTCAGACGCAATGTTGGTATATGCCCCCGTGCCCTGAAACAGAGCATAGGGGCATGACCCTAAAAAGCGTTCACAGAACGCGCAGCCGCAGAATGAAATTCTGCGTTCAAAGGGGCTTGGGGGCGTTGCCCTCAACAAGCAGTTTGTGGCGATGGATAGCCACAAGCATTGCTTGCTGCTATGAGTTTGACCCCAAAAGTGAAGTATCATCAATCGTACTCTGTCGCTCTTTTGACGCTCAGAATTATGTTAATACAGGGTTGAACATTGCCCATAATTCTGATATAATACCATTGATGAACGGAGGTGTCGTGCATGAAAGAAGTCGCAGAAAGATTGCGCTCTTTGCGGGAAAGCGTAAAGCTGTCCCAGGCGAAAATGGCCGAAAGCGTTGGTGTCAAGCAATCCAGCCTGAACCGCTATGAACTCAATCAGGCTTCGCCGACCTTTGAAACGCTGACCCGATATGCGGATTACTTTGACGTTTCCATGGATTACATTTTCGGTCGCACCGACAACCCCCAGGGCAAGTTATACGAGTACAAGCCCAAAATTGAGCAAAGTGATCCCCAGATGAAGAAATTTGTGGAGATGTGTTTCGATCCAACCTCTCCCATGAACGCACGCCTCAAGGAAACACTGCTGCAAATGCTTGGGGAGGCACAGCAATGAATGTTGTCATCTATGCCCGCTATTCCAGCCACAGTCAGACCGAACAATCCATCGAGGGGCAGCTCCAGACTTGCTATGAGTACGCCAGAAGCCATAATTACATTGTCATCGGCGAATATATTGACCGGGCACAAAGCGGAACCACTGACAGCCGGGCTGAGTTTCAGCGGATGATTGCCGACAGCGACAAGCACACCTTTGAGGGCGTCCTTGTATACCAGCTTGACCGTTTTGCCCGCAACCGCTATGACAGTGTCATCAACAAGGCAAAGCTGAAAAAGAATGGTGTGCGGGTGATCTCCGCACGGGAGAATATCAGCGATGACGCAAGTGGTATTCTGGTGGAAGGCGTGCTGGAAAGTATGGCCGAGTATTACTCCGCGGAGCTCTCCCAAAAGATTCGCCGCGGCATGGAAATCAACGCCCAAAAGTGTCTGGCCAATGGCAGCAATCCCGGCTTGGGCTATAAGGTGGATTCGGAACGCCGGTACTATGTGGACGAGGAGGAAGCCAAAATTGTCCGGGAGATATTTGAACGGTATGCCAGCGGCGAGACCGTTGCAGATATTGTCCAAGACCTGAACCGAAGAAAGCTGACAACATCTTTGGGCCGCCCCTTCAACAAAAACAGCCTTCATCGTATGCTGAACAATAAGCGATACATTGGCTATTACCTCTATAAGGGACAGGAGATGCCGGGCGGTATGCCCCGCATCATCGAAGATGAACTGTTTGAGCGGGTCCAGCACATTCTCTTCCGCAACAAGCAAGCGCCTGCCCGCTCCAGGGGCAAAGAGGAATATCTGCTGACCACCAAGCTGTTCTGCGGCTACTGCCGGGAGATGATGACTGGCTACGGCGGCACAGGCAAATCCGGCAAAGCCTATCACTACTATGCCTGCAATAATTTCAAGCGCCGCAAATGCAAAAAGAAGGTCGTTCGCAAAGAGAAAATTGAAGATCGCGTGGTTCTGGAGTGCCGGAAGTTACTGACCGATCGCAACATTGAGAGGATTGCCGCCGCTGTAGCCGCCGCCTGCAAAGCAGACTGTGACACCACTTCTGTTAAGCGAATCAAAGCCGCCATTCAGGAGGCAGACATCGCCATTGAAAACCTCTGGAAGGCACTGGAGTCAGGGCAGGCCGCCGACATGATTACCCAGCGGATCGAAAAACGGCAGCATGAAAAAGAAGAGCTGGAAGCACAGCTGGCAGTAGAGATGGGAAAACAGGTGACATTGACTGCGCCCCAAATCAGGGCGTACCTCTATTCGCTGAAGAAGGGCGACATCAATGATGAAAATGCCAAGCGGGGCATCATCAATATCTTCCTCCGGGCGGTGTATCTGTATGACGATAGGTTTACACTGATTCTCAATGGCAGTGAGAAACCAGTCACCATTGATGACGCCCTTTTGGATGAGATCGAGGAGGAATTTGCGTCAGCCCAGTCAGATTGCGGCTTGTGTTCGCCGTTGGTTGCGTCCGCTCCACCAAATTCAAAACCACCGTTATACAGGCATTTCGCCGATAAAACGGTGGTTTTTTTATGGTTTTACGGGCAAATTATCCAGATCTGGATAATTTGTATACACAATTTGTATGATCAATAGGACTATTTAGGAAAAACAAATGCATACGCGAAAGTCTCGAATATTGAACAGAAAAAGCCCCATAAAACAAAAAAATTATGTAATTTATTATCAGTTCAAAATTGTTTTAGGCATATCTCCTTTTTCATCGCAATCATTGTTTTTCTTCGGTTTGCAGTTTATAATATAAATATAAGAAAATCATAAACCATAATAGTATTCTGAAAAAGAATATTTTCTATTTCAGAATATCAACAATCAACTAGAATTTTCCGCGATGTTTTCATCATATAAGTTTTAATTCACAATTTGCAGAACCATGTGATGTCAGCGGTACAGATGGAAAAAACGCTTATCTGCGGTAGCTTCCAAAATGGCTTTACGAAGAAAATACAACGCGCCGGGAGGGGAAAAGATGATGGATAACAAGAAAGAGCAGGAGCGTGCGGAGCTTCACCGCGTCATTTGGAATATTGCCAATGATTTGCGCGGGAGCGTGGATGGTTGGGATTTTAAACAGTATGTTTTGGGGATGCTGTTTTATCGCTATATTTCCGAAAATCTTGCGGGATATATCAATCGCGGAGAATATGAAGCCGGAAATACCGCTTTTGATTACGCGGCACTCTCTGACGCGGACGCAGAAGAAGCCCGTGTGGGATTGGTGGAGGAAAAGGGATTTTTTATTCTACCAAGCGAATTATTTTGTAATGTATTGCGCAGCGCACCACAGGACGAGAACTTGAATGAAACCCTCGAAGCGGTTTTTCGTAACATTGAAGCGTCGGCACAGGGCAGCGTCAGTGAAGACGATTTTAAAGGCTTGTTTGATGATATTGATGTTAACAGCAACAAGCTGGGAGGTACGGTTGCAAAGCGGAATGAACGCCTTGTGAAACTGATGAACGGCGTCGCCGATATGAAGCTCGGCAACTATCAAGACAACACCATCGACGCCTTTGGCGATGCTTATGAATACCTGATGGGAATGTATGCGTCCAACGCCGGAAAGAGCGGCGGCGAATATTTTACCCCGCAGGAGGTTTCTGAGCTTCTGACGGAAATCGCGGTTTACGGAAAGACGGAAATTAACAAAGTTTATGATCCCGCCTGCGGTTCCGGCTCCTTACTCCTGAAAGCGGCGAAAATACTGGGTAAAAAGAATGTTCGTCGGGGCTTTTTCGGGCAGGAAATTAATATTACAACCTATAACCTTTGCCGCATCAATATGTTTTTGCATGATATTGACTATGACAAATTCGATATTGCCCACGGCGATACCCTGACCGAGCCTGCTCATTGGGACGACGAGCCTTTTGAAGCCATCGTTTCCAATCCCCCTTACTCGATTAAGTGGGATGGCGACAGAAACCCGCTGCTGATCAATGATCCTCGTTTTTCCCCGGCGGGTGTGTTGGCCCCAAAGTCCAAGGCTGACCTTGCCTTCATTATGCACTCTTTGGCGTGGCTTGCTACCAACGGAACAGCGGCTATCGTCTGTTTCCCCGGCGTCATGTATCGCGGTGGAGCAGAAAAGAAAATCCGGAAGTATCTCATTGACAACAACTTTATTGACTGCGTGGTACAGCTGCCCGATAACCTGTTCTTTGGCACCAGTATCGCAACGTGTATCATGGTTCTAAAAAAATCGAAGTTGGATAACGCCACCCTGTTTATTGATGCTTCCAAAGAATGCGTCAAGGTGACGAACAGCAATAAGCTGACGCAAGAGAACATTGAAAATATTGTTGCTGCCTTTGCCGAGCGCGAGAACAAACAGTATGTTTCCCGGCTTGTACCCAACAGCGAAATCGCGGATCAGGATTACAATCTTTCCGTATCAACTTATGTGGAACAGGAGGATACGCGGGAGAAAATTGATATTGTGAAGCTCAACGCCGAGATTTCGGAAATCGTCGCCCGTGAACAGGTTTTGCGCGATGAAATAGACAAGATTATCGCGGAAATTGACCTGCCTGCCGCCCGCTTGTCGGACGGACAGGGCAGGCAGGGGTAGGCACATGAGCAGTAAATGGTATACTTATGTAATTTTATGTGACGATGGATCTTTATACAAGGGGCATACAGATAACTTAACTCGCCGCTGCGAACAACATTGCAAAGGGCAAGGAGCAACCCATATAAAGCGGCACAAGCCATTAAAAATTGTGTATTACAAAGAACTGCAAACAATGGAAGAAGCCGTTACAAGAGAAAAATACTTTAAATCAGGTTCAGGAAGAGAATGGTTAAAGGCGAAGATAAAAGAAGGTGAAAAGGCATGAGCAAGTTAGAAAAGCTGATACAGGAGCTCTGCCCGAATGGTGTGGAATATAAAACGCTTTCTGAAATTGCGGAGATAACAAGAGGTATTCGTGTAGTTCGTAACCAACTTACAGAGCAAGGCGAATATCCTGTTTATCAAAACAGTATGACACCTTTAGGCTATTATGAAAAAAGTAACTGTCTGGCAAATACCACCTTTATTATTGCTGCGGGTGCAGCTGGAGAAATAGGCTTTAGCAGTGTTGAATTTTGGGCGGCAGATGATTGTTTTTACTTTATTTGCTCGCCAAGTCTACAAAGCCGTTTCCTCTATTACGCATTACTTTGTCAACAAAATTATATTTTATCACGGGTGCGTAGAGCAAGCATTCCGCGTTTATCGCGTTCTGTTATAGGTAGCATAAAAATTCCCGTTCCCCCTCTGCCGGTGCAGAGCGAAATTGTCCGTATCCTGGACAATTTCGCAGAGCTTACCGCAGAGCTTACCGCAGAGCTTACCGCAAGGCGGAAACAGTATGAGTATTATCGGAATGAGTTATTAACTGTTTCTGATAATATAGAATATAAGACCCTGCCGGAAATATCAGAAAATTTAGATCGCCAAAGAAAACCTGTTACAAAAGGCAATCGTGAAGCTGGAGAGTATCCCTATTATGGAGCATCCGGTATTGTCGACTATGTTTCAGATTATATTTTTGATGGTGATTACTTACTTGTATCAGAAGATGGGGCAAATCTCTTAGCCAGAAATACACCGATTGCATTTTCAATATCGGGAAAAAACTGGGTTAATAATCATGCTCATGTTTTAAAATTTGATACAGCAGAAATGCAAAAATATGTCGAAATTTACTTAAACTCTATTGATCTGGGCAAATACATTTCCGGTGGAGCACAACCAAAGTTGAATCAAGATAATCTTAATAAAATATCTATTCCTGTTCCACCATTCGATAAAGTAAAAATAATTGTTACGATCTTAGAAAAATTTAACGCCCTTTGCAACGACCTCACCAGCGGTCTCCCTGCCGAGATTGAAGCACGCAAAAAGCAATACGAATATTACAGGGACAAGCTATTGACCTTTAAGGAGAAAATGGCATGAACAAAGAAAAGAAAACAGGCATCATTTATATTCTGACCAATCCATCCTTTCCGGATTATGTCAAAATCGGATATGCTCATAACATTGAAACGCGGTTAAAACAGTTAAACCGCAGTGAAACCATCCCGTTTGCCTTTCGTGTCTACGCCGTCTACAAAGTGGATAGCGCACTGACCGATAAGGAGCTACACAAGCTGATCGACAAGCTCAACCCCGATTTGCGCACCATCGAAAACTTCGACGGCAAAGAGCGGGTGAAAGAATTTTATGCCATGTCTGCCGAAGACGCTTACGGCCTGTTGGAGTGCATCGCAAAAATCAGCGGCACCCTTGACCGCTTGCAGCGCCTGACACCGGAGGGGCACGAAATTTTGGACGAGCAAATCGCCAAAGAAGTGCGGGAAACCGCCCGCCGCGGCCCGTTCCGTTTCAGCGAATGCAATATCCCGCCGGGCAGTGAGATTGAATTTATTGAGGATGCAAGTATCAAAGCTGTTGTCGTGGATGATCGGCACATTGAATACGACGGAGAAACCACCTCTGTTTCGGCTCTTGCCCAAAAGCTGAAAGGGTTTGATCATCCCGTTCAAGGCACATTGTGGTTTACATATAAAGGCGAAAAACTTACCGACATCCGAGCGCGGATGGAAACGCGGATGCGTTAGGAGGTACCGCGTATGTCAATCTACAATCTAGTTGCTTCCAGCAACGAAAGCACTGTTGTCGCCGAATATATCCCCGAAGCCTCACGCTCCGATACTTACCAAAGCGAAGCGGCGTTAGAACGCGAATTTATCCGCCTTCTGACAACACAAGGATATGAATATTTGGCGATCCATGATGAAACCTCCCTCATTTCCAACCTGCGTAAGCAGCTTGAAGCACTGAATCGCTACGTTTTTTCAGATGGCGAATGGGAACAGTTCTTTTCCGGCTGCATTGCCGGCGCCAATGAGGGCATTATGGAAAAGACCCGCAAGATCCAGACCGATCATGTTCAGATTTTGCGGCGAGATGACGGCACAACCAAGAATATTTACTTGATTGATAAAAAGAACATCCATAACAACCATTTGCAGGTGATCAATCAGTACCAAGAGAACGAGGGTGCGCATGCCACTCGCTATGATGCAACAATTCTAGTCAACGGTTTGCCCCTTGTCCATGTGGAGTTGAAACGGCGGGGCGTTGCCATTCGCGAAGCCTTTCACCAAATCAAACGCTATCAGCGGGACAGCTTTTGGGCGTCGTCGGGCCTGTATGAGTATGTACAGATTTTTGTGATTTCCAATGGGACGCATACCAAATATTACTCTAACACCACCCGAAACAACCATATCAAAGAAAACGGCGAGGGCGCGGGCCGGCGCGGCAAAAAAACCAGCAATAGTTTTGAGTTTACTTCTTACTGGGCGGACGGTAACAACAAGGTGATTGCCGACCTTGTGGATTTTACCAAAACTTTTTTTGCCAAGCACACCATCCTAAACATTCTAACAAGATATTGTGTATTCACAACGGAAAATTTGCTCCTTGTTATGCGACCCTATCAAATCGCCGCGACGGAACGAATTTTATCGCGGATAGAAATCGCGACCAACTATAAAAAGACAGGTACGACTGATGCGGGCGGCTATATCTGGCACACCACGGGCAGCGGCAAAACGTTGACCTCTTTCAAAACAGCGCAACTTGCCTCTACATTGCCGTATATTGATAAGGTGCTTTTTGTCGTTGACAGAAAAGACCTTGATTATCAGACTATGAAAGAGTATGATCGTTTCGAAAAGGGTGCAGCCAATAGCAACACATCGACTCGAATTTTGCAACGGCAGCTTGAAAACCCCGATTCGCATATTATTATCACGACAATTCAGAAGTTGGCTGTCTTTATTCGTAAGAATAAAGACCACAAAGTATTTAAAAAACACATTGTTATTATCTTTGACGAGTGTCATCGGAGCCAGTTCGGGGAAATGCATACCGCCATTACAAAGTCATTTAAAAATTATCATCTTTTTGGCTTTACCGGTACGCCGATTTTCGCGGCGAATGCTTCCGGTGGCGGGAATCCCACGCTAAAAACTACCCCGCAGGCTTTTGGCGACAAGCTACACACTTACACCGTGGTGGATGCAATCAACGATGGGAATGTATTGCCGTTTCGTATCGATTATATCAACACTGTCAAGCAGAAAGACGGTACCGTCGATAAAGAGGTTTCTGCCATTGACACCGAGCGTGCCTTGGCCGCGCCAGAGCGCGTCAGTGAAATTGTTCGTTATATTTTGGAACACTTCGACCAGAAGACCAAGCGTAACAGTTTTTATACTCTGAAAGGGCAGCGAGTAGCGGGTTTCAACTCCATTTTTGCGGTTAGCTCCATTCCAATGGCGATGAAATACTATACGGAGTTCAAAAAACAGCTTGCTGAGAGCGGACGCAAGCTGACTGTGGCGACTATTTTCAGTTACAGCGCCAATGAGGAAGATCCGGAAGACGCGCTACCTGACGAAAGTTTTGATACCGACGCCCTGGATAAAACCTCCCGCGATTTTTTGGAAAGCGCCATCGCGGACTACAACGGCTATTTTAACACCGCCTTTGATACTTCCTCTGATAAATTCCAAAATTACTATAAAGATGTGTCACAGCGCGTGAAAACCCGTGAAATTGATTTGTTGATTGTCGTCAATATGTTCCTCACAGGGTTTGACGCGACGACGCTCAATACCCTTTGGGTAGATAAGAATCTCAAAATGCACGGTCTGATACAGGCCTTTTCCCGTACCAATCGCATTCTTAATTCTGTTAAGACATACGGTAATATCGTATGTTTCCGCGACTTACAGAAAGAAACCGATGAAGCGATTGCTCTCTTTGGCGACAAGGAGGCGGGAAGCGTTGTGCTGCTGAAAGGCTATGACGCATACTATAACGGCTACGACGAAGATGGAAAACACTATCCAGGATATACCGAATTGATTGATGAGTTAACACAGCGTTTTCCATTGGGACAAGAGATGATAGGGGAACAAAACCAAAAAGATTTTATCGGCCTGTTCGGTGCGATCCTGCGGCTGAAAAATATCTTGACCGCTTTCGATTCTTTTGCTGGAAATGAGATTTTACCCGACAGGGATATGCAGGATTATCAGAGCGTATATATTGATCTCTGGCATGAGATTAAGCCGGAAAAATCAGAAAAAGAAAATATTAACGACGATATTGTTTTTGAAATCGAACTGATTCGGCAGGTGGAAATTAATATTGATTATATCCTTATGCTTGTGGAGAAATACCATGATGGAAACTGTGAGGACAAAGAAATTCTTGTTACAATCGACAAGGCAATTAATTCCAGCATCCAGCTTCGCAGTAAAAAAGAACTGATTGATAACTTTATCCGTACCGTCAACGTTTCCACAGAGGTAGAAGCGGATTGGCGCAAATTTGTACTTGAGCAAAAAGAAACCGATTTATCTATCATCATCGCGGAGGAAAAGCTAAAATCGGAAGAAACGAGGAAATTTATCGATCATTCTTTCCGCGACGGAACACTTAAAACCACAGGTACAGATATTGATAAAATCATGCCTCCCATTTCTCGCTTTGGCAGTGGCAGAGCGGTCAAAAAACAAGGTGTGATTGATAAACTGATGAAGTTCTTTGAGAAATATTTAGGGTTGGTGTAATGTCGAAAGCAAATTTATGCCTACCGTTCCCTGTAAATTGCACAAGCTGTTTGTCTATTTCGTACGGCTGTGATTCTGAAGACTCCGCGTTGTTACAAATGTTTTCAGCTCATTCTGCTCGCAATGCTGTTTCTGCATGATGTAGATTTGTCGAGGTATCGCTGAATTGTATTTTTGCCCAGACCAGTAGATCCAGTGTCATGAATAGAAAGTTGAAAGAAATCCTATTCTGTTTGATGGAGGATATGAAGTGAAAGAAAAAAGTAATATGATTGCATTGCCCTGCGATTGTAAATGTTGCATGCTTGTTGTTGAAAAAGCTGTTTGGAACGATGGCGATGTCAGTTATAATATTTCCATTCAAGATTCCAGATACGATCACAACTACAATACCCTTTGGGGAAGAGTTAAGAGGGCAATAAAAATTTTATTGGGGAAACCCATCTATTACAATGACCTTCATCTCGAAGGAGAAGAGACTTTTTACAATTTTGTAAAGGATATGAATGGCCTGGCGGAATGGAAGCATCACGATCAGGCCGGATAATGAAAGCTGTATCATTCCTGTGATTTTTAACAACCAATGGGAGAACGTATTGAGGCCAGATTCGGAATGATGCCTGTTTTGTCAAGAGGAGTGGCATGTGCTACATAGACTGAATTTCTGCTAAAACAGGCAAGCGACCAGAATTTCAAAATTTGGTAGAGAACAATGGGAAGGTAATATCTGTCGCCGAGTCAGTGCCGACAGAGGGCTATGCTGGAAAGATTAGAACACGTGCAGGCGGTTGACACGATGACCGAGCGGATCGAGAAACGCGAACAGGAGAAAGACGAATTACAAGTCCAGCTTGCCGTTGAGATAAGGAGATTACTTTCGCCAAACCCCAAGTTAAAGTCTTCCTACATGCCCTCAAATTGGAAGATGTGAATGTTGAAAATGCTCGACGCGGGTTCATAGCTCTAACTTTCAACGGAGGAGGCCGGCCCATTCCCTTGACGATGTCCTGTCCGATGAGATAGAGGAAAACTTTGAAAGCACCGTGTCTCATCATGTAAAGTGTCTGTCTTCCATTGCAAAAGCTTCACCAAAAAAGAAAACCTCTTTTATCTGCCAAGACAAGAGAGGTTTTTTATTTTAGTGAGAAATGGTCTAATTAGGGAACCGAAGCAAGGAAGGGGGCTTCTTACGAGATCGCGACTATTTCATCATGGAGCAATGGCCCCTTTCCAACCAAATCAAAACGCCGCTAACCGTCCCAATGCCTTTGATATGGTGAGCCTCTGCCGAATGACGACAACGGCAGGTGCTGCAAATAATTTAGATCGCTTCATCATAATACCATATGCCTTATTCCGTTTGCCGTTATTGGCGCGCATTCGGATTGTGTTTAACCGTAAAAAGCCGCTGCTTCAAAGAACTTTTGTTGAAACGGTGGTTTGAATTTTCAGCAATCCGAATCTTTTGTTCCAATGAGATTGCTGATATAGGGGCGCTTCCCTGAAAGAACTTCATCGTAAAAATTTTGCTTCCAGTCGATATAGGCGACGCTGTTTTCCAGTTCCTGAATGGCACTGCGCAGTGCCTTTTGTTTTTTTGTCAGCATTTCTTGTCTTTGAGGAATGGTAGATTCGCCTTTCAAACATAAATCTAAATATTCTTTCATTTCTTGAATGCTCATACCGCATTTTTTTAAGCAAACAAGATCTTTGATCCATTTTAGATCTCGTTCATCAAAGATACGGCGGTTATTTTTATCTCGCTTGACATTGGGGACCAATCCTTTGTTACAATAAAACTTTAAAGCCTGATAGGTCAAATTAGCCTCTTTGCATACCTGCATCATGGTATAGATCATGATTTTCTCCTATACTCTCCATAAAAAATTCAAAAAATTTTCATAAAAAACGCTTGACCGATTGTAACAATCGGAATTTATAATCGATGGTAACAAGCGGTTGAATCAATCGGA
>NBJMC04201__coassemble_696_pt1 | contig 22469 bp, 19 predicted proteins | sample NBJMC04201__metabat2_high_PE_023 | metagenome-assembled genome bin NBJMC04201
GTACAAATCGTTCACATTTTTCACAATAAGCCGACCGCTTTTCGTCTGAAAGGAAAGCTCGTCACAATCTGTTTCAAAGAATCGCAGCAAAACATAAGCTGTACCTAAAGTGGCATGACCGCACAAGTCGATTTCGCCACCAGGTGTAAACCAGCGTAATTCATACTCACTCCCCTTTTTTACAGTAAATGCAGTTTCTGAAAGATTATTTTCTTTCGCTATATTTTGCATGAGTTTATCGGGAAGCCATTCTGACAGAACGCAAACAGCCGCTGGGTTTCCTTGGAATACCCGGTCCGTAAATGCGTCAACAACATATTGCTTTAATTCCATTTTCATTCCCTCCTAATCATTCAAAAACCAAATTTTCAAACATTCACCCAGCCGGCATCATCAGAGTGTTCCGCGATTTTTTTTAGAAATAACGTTATGGCGCTATGCTGGCTGCCACTCGCCGGATAAACTTGCCCAAACCGTTTGAGCAAAACATCAAAAGAAACAACCACATCAGGATTTATGGAAAAAGGGCAAACATATCTAATACAACTTTTCACCTGCCCGCTGAGTATCATTTTGGATTTCTGGTGAAATGTATTCTTATATTTTCTATTATCTATTTCGCATCGCCAACCGTAACAATCAATACTGGCTTTTCATTTATAAAAAAAGACATGGTTTTGCAATTTGCTTAGACTGACAGCCGATTGCTTCTGCTGCTTCCTTAACGGTTGCACTGGACTTTTCAAACGCAATTACCCGTTACCCAAACCATATTATCGTTTTACATTCTTATGAGATATGTTGATATCTCCTTGAGTTTTCCCTTGTTTCAGTATATACGTATGAACAAAAATAAGTAAAATAAATAATTATGATAGAAACATGCAGAAAGGTTATTTAAAAAATGAACAGGTATATTGCGTTACAAAAAATAGTGGAACTTGGCAGCTTTACAAAAGCCGCCGATGTATTAGGTTATACGCAGCCTGCAATAAGCCAGATGATTTCCTCCCTGGAAAGAGAATTGTCGATTAAGCTGCTTTATCGTTCCAGGTATGGGATTCACTTGACGTTAGAGGGGGAACGGCTTTTTCCCTCCATTAAAAAAACTGTTGCCGGATATCAGGCTATGCTGGAAATTTCAAAGGAAATCAAAGGGCTGAACAGTGGAACGATCCGCATAGGAACGATATCAAGTATTTCCTGTCATTGGCTCCCCGGTTTAATCAAACAATTTCAAGAAGTTTATCCAAATGTGCAATTCGTACTTCATCAAGGAGATTATACATCTATTCCAGAATGGGTACGGACAGGAGAAGCCGATTTCGGTTTTGTAAATCCCGACGCCATTCCCGGCGTTAAAACGAGATTTATTAAAACAGGAGAATTACGGGCTGTCTTACCTGTAAACCACCCGTTAGCAGAAACAAAATATATTACACTGGACAAGCTCGCAAAGGAGCCTTTTTTGCTTTTGGAAGAAGGCGCACTTAGCGCACCACTGGAAGCATTCAAACAAGCCGGACTGGAACCAAACGTCAGGCTTTGCGTTCATGACGATTATTCTATTTTATCCATGATCGAGTCAGGATTAGGCGTTAGTATTTTGCCGGAATTGGTTTTAAGAAAAACCAATTATCTAGTTGCGATATTACCGATAAAGCCAATTCTTACCCGAAAAATCGGTCTAATCATGAAAGACAAAAATTCCATGCCAATAGCAAGTAAATATTTCATAGATTTCCTTTTTGAACACATTGCAGACTTGCCGTAATTAAAAAAACAGGCGGCAGTTCCCTCACTTTAGGGAACTGCCGCCCTACCATTTCCCCACTTAACTACAAACGCATATTTTTTCGCCAAATATTCTCAAACATTTTCAGAGAGAAGATGGCACCTACCACTGACAAATTCCTATCCGTTTCCAAAACTCGCTGTTCAGCCAAAAGCACAAGTGAACTTTCATTTTTCCATCTTTAGACAGAATTAGAAAAATACAGTTGCAGGACGAGAAAAACCTTGAAAAAACCGGCGAAATGGCGTACAATTTATTATGGTTTTTTATTTTATAAAATCAGATGAAATTTGAAAAGGATATCAGGAATTTCCACTCAGGAGGGACAAATGTCAGATATTAAGGAAGCCTGTGGTGTCATCGGCATTTATAATAATGATAACTGGAATCTGCCGAAAGATTTATATTACGGACTTTTTGCTCTCCAACACCGCGGTCAAGAAAGCTGCGGCATGGCTGTGAGCAATAAAGGTGTGGTAAAACATCACAAAGATATGGGGCTTGTGAATGAAGTATTCAGTAGCGATATGATCGACTCCATGCAGGGTAATATCGGCATTGGCCATTGCCGTTATTCTACAACGGGCAACAGTGAAAAAGCCAATGCACAACCCCTGGTCATGCAATCAGTCAGCGGAACTTTGAGTATCGCCCACAACGGCAATCTGGTAGATTCTGTGGAATTAAAACAAAAACTCATGAAAGAACAGGGAGCGATCTTCCACACCGCTATTGATTCCGAAATCATGGCGTATCTCATCGCCAAAGAAGGCGTCCATTATCCCCATTTGGAGGACTCTGTGCGTCGCGCAACGGAACAAGTCAACGGTTCCTTTGCCCTTTTGGTGATGTGTCCCACAAAACTGGTGGGCATGCGGGATCCCTTGGGGATCAAGCCTCTATGTCTCGGCATGAAAGGGAAGTCCTATATTCTAGCTTCGGAAAGTTGCGCCATTGACGCCATTGGCGGCACTTTTGTGCGGGATATTGATCCTGGCGAACTGGTAGTCATTGATAAAGATGGTTTGCGCTCTTTCCCCAAAAAAGAAGAAAAACGCGCCCCCCGTCCTTGTATTTTTGAATATATTTATTTTGCCCGTCCAGATAGCATTATGGACGGACAAAGCATTTACCTCTCCCGCCAGATGGCTGGACGTATCCTGGCCCAACGTTATCCCGTTGATGCCGATGTCGTTATTGCCGTACCAGACAGCGGTATTGACGCAGCCATTGGCTATAGCCAAGAATCAGGAATCCCTTACGGTGTAGGCCTGATCAAAAACCGCTATATTGGCCGAACCTTTATTCAACCAGTACAGGTACAACGGGAAGAGGCTGTTCGCATTAAGCTCAACGCTTTGAAGCATACCGTCGACGGGAAACGCGTGGTTCTGGTCGATGACAGTATGGTACGAGGAACAACCAGCGCCAGCATCATTAAAATGTTGAAAAAAGCCGGCGCCAAAGAAGTTCATATGCGTATCAGTGCGCCAACGTTTGTATGGCCCTGCTTTTATGGGATTGATTTACCAGAGAAAAAGCAACTAACCGCTTGTAACCACACAATTGAGGAAATTCGCCAGCTCCTCGACGCGGATTCTTTGGGATTTTTCAAAATTGAAGACCTCGTCCGTATCCTGCCAGATTGTCGTTTCCAAACTTATTGCGACGCCTGTTTCTCCGGAGATTATCCCACACCGGTCACTGTCAAAGAGGACTGACCATGGAAACCAAAAGGTTTCAGCTTATTGATGCTTTGCGAAACAAGGAGGACCATCGCAGCTTAGCCATTTTAAAGGATAATCCATCCCTTTGCGACGAAGAGATCATCCGTTTGGCTTTGGATAACAGCTGTTTAAAAACAATCCGCTATTTGCGCCGGCAGGACCTCATTACAGCGGAGGGAAAGGCAGAACGAGAGCAGAGGCGGCTGGAAGAATTTATGTATCAGTTAAACGCATTCCGCAAAATATTAAACGAAAACCATAGAGATAACCAAAAATAAAAGGAAGGATCCCATGGCACAAGAAAACCAAACCATTGAAATCACAACGGAATTAACAGAGCAAGACCGCAGAAACGCGATGTTTTATAATCTTTTCTTTCGTAAAAAATGGATTTTAGGGTATCTCATCGTATTTGTTGCATTTTCTGTTGGTGTTCTCATCACAAAATTAGCTGGCATTTTTAACGTGCCGACACTTCTCTGCTGGATCGCCGGAGGTTTTTTGGTTCTATTGGCAGGATTTATCGGTACCATATTTATGTCTAGTAAAGGTGGAAATTCTCAACCAAGAAAGCTGATTTTCACGGAAAAAGGCATTACCACCTCGGCGGGACGGGATAATAAAATGATTTCTTTTACCTGGGAAAAACTCTATTATATTGGCCGTACGGGAAAATGCTTTTATATCTATCCTGATGCTTCCCAATTTATTATTGTCCCCAAACGCTATTTAACGGAAGAAGAAATCCGGAGGATCAATGAATACGTTTGACCCTACAACAAACTATACCTCATTCTACACCACCAAAACCCTGTAATATGTCGAATTGCTTCCATTTGTCATGATAGCGAATTCCGTAACCATAAAAAAAGCCCGACAAAATGTCGGGCTTTTTATGGTTTAGCAGCGGCACTTTCAGCAATTTTTTTCTTACGATGGTTAAAACACCTTGGGTAGAAATATGATAAATCATCTCAATCAATTCATGTTCCGCTAATTTTTTATCAGTTTGAAACCAATAACGTATAATCCCCAAAACAGCAGAAATCTGGTATTCCAGAAGATATTGCAGATTTTGAAAGTCAATATTTGATGCAACACATTTTTCTTTCATTAAGGAAATCAGTTCCGTTTTGATCTTCTCTGCTAAAATATAATCATGTTGATTTCGAAACAGCAGCTCAATGTATCGATCCTCCTGTTGAAAAATCTTCAAAAAGAGTTTCTCCAGAAGATGGCTGTCAAAAATGATGCTGAAATCCGCTGCGCGATTCATGGCTTCCTTTATCGGTTTCACAATATTCAAAGCAGCCTTTCCCAACAAATCATAAATATTCTGATAATGCGCATAAAAAGTGGTGCGGTTATACCCTGCCAACTGGCAAATTTCACGAATTGAGATCTTTTCAATTCTCTTTTTTTCATATAATTTCCAGAAAGCAGCAATAAAATCTGCATTTGTGTCGTGTTTTCTCATACTGAGGCCCCCTTTATTCCATAATAGTAACATAAATACCGACAATTTGCATAGGATTGTTGATTGAATTCCCATGGGTAAAAAAATATACTTTTCTTAAAGTAGGAACCGATGGAACCATCTCCAATAGGAAACAAGGAAGGTGATTTTTTGAATATCATTGAGGCTCAGCAGCTTACCAAAGATTACGGAAACGGAAAAGGAATCTTCGACGTATCTCTCTCGATCAAAGAAGGAGAGATTTATGGTTATTTGGGAGCCAACGGTGCAGGCAAATCCACCACTATGCGACTTCTGATGGGGTTTATCAAAGCGCAATCAGGCACTGTTTCCATTGGAGGAATGGATTGCTGGCACAAACAAAAAATAATTCAGAGGAACTTAGGGTATCTCCCCGGAGAAATTTCTTTTCCCGATGAGATGACGGGAATTGGATATTTGAAATTGATCGCTAAAATGCGCAATATGAAGGATTTTCGTTATACTGAAGAACTTTTGCACCAGTTCCACTTGGATCCCGATACGGGAATCAAACGAATGTCAAAGGGAATGAAGCAAAAACTGGGAATTGTCTCCGCTTTTATGCATGATCCCGATATTTTACTATTGGACGAACCTACCAGCGGCCTGGATCCTCTGATGCAAAACCGCTTTGTAGAACTGGTAGAAAAAGAAAAAAACAAAGGGAAGACCATACTTTTATCTTCTCATATTTTTGAAGAAGTCGAAAAAACTTGTGATAGAGTGGGTATGATTCGACATGGGAAACTACTCAGAGAAGTCACCATTGACGAATTACGCCACTCACAATTAAAAACATACATCATTACATTTGCGGATTCCTCAAATCTACCCATGATCAAAAAATCATTTCCTCATGGGGCGTTCAAAAAAGAGAATCAAATGGTAATTTCAATTAAGGATGCCGAAATCAATCATTTCATTGCCCAGCTGGCAAAATACAAATTATATTCTTTGAAAGAAGAAAGGCACTCGCTGGAAGAATACTTTATGCAGTTTTACGGAGGGAATGAAGATGTTTAGTTTTCCATATTTCAAACAAATCGCAATTTCTAATGCGAAATTCTTAATTGCTTTTACTTTGGTTTTATGTATTTTCCTCGTGATCATGACCAATGTTTTCACACCGGCGACTGTGGATCAGTTACAGTCTGCCACAGAAGGAACCATTGCCGCAAACATCCTTACCGGCAACGGAACTTTAATCGGATTTATGGCAAATTCCTTTTATGCATTGATGGCGATTATTTTTCCCATGGCTTATTCCATTATGTTGGGAAACCGTTTGATTGCAGAACGGGTCGACAAGGGAAGTATGGCGGGATTTTTATCAACGCCTACAACGCGGTCCCAGATCACAGTAACGAGTGCACTTTATTTGGTACTATCTCTCATTGTGATGTGGGGACTCGCCACCGCCGTAGGAATCTTGTCGGCCAACCATTTTCAGCCCGAGGCATTGGATATTAATACTTTTTTGATGATGAATTTAGGAGTTTTTCTGTATCATTGGGCAATCAGCAGCATTTGTTTTTGTTCCTCTTGCATATTCAATACTTCAAAAAACTCTTTGACCTTTGGTGCTGGGATCCCGTTACTGTTTTTTGTGATCAGTTTGTTGATTAAGATCTCCGAAGATCTGGAATTTCTGAAATATTTCACCTTAAATACCCTTTTCGATACGGAAAAAATTTTGGAAGGAAGCGGTTACCTCCAAGACTTTGTAAGCATGATTATCATATCTATTGCCCTATATTTTGTGGGGATTTTATGGTTCCAAAGGAAAGATCTCCCTCTTTGATACATTATCTGACTGAAATCTAGAAGAAGAACGATTCACTTTTCCATGGTTTCTACTTATTCCATCATGGCCATCATTTGACATCTCTCAATCAATATTTTGCATGAATTTTACGTAAGATTGCTGTCAATTTTGAACTGATTGATTTATGATAATTCTAACATGAAAAGGCGGTATTTCTTATTTCAAAGGATACGATTTTGCATTACCCCGATCTATGAGAAATGTTGTCTTGACATGAATAATCACCAAACTCTGAATCAGATTGCGGAGCGCCGATCGTCTCACCTTCTCCTTTCGGCGACTCCCCCAGTCCCCAACAATTTTATTCTTTCCCCATGCTCCCTTACCCCAGGGAGTTATTTTTTCGCCCAAAAGACCGCTTAAAAGTTAATTTGAATCAAACAGACATTGCCATAACATGTCCATAATTTTTCCGGAACCACTGATTTTAAAATGACAAAGCAATTCATATATTATAAAAGAGGAAAGGTTAAACCTTTCCTCTTTTTGGATGTTTCCCTTATACAAGTACACGGCGAATATCCGCGCCCAAATGGCAAAACAGTTTCTCAATATGACAATAACCACGATCAATATGGCAGATATTCCCCAGTAGTGTCTCACCATGAGCCGCCATCCCCGCCATAAGGAGTGCCGCCCCGCCCCGCAAATCCGTAGCGTCAACCATTGCTCCGTCGAGATGATCGCTTCCTTGGATGATGGCGGTACGTCCATCGACTTTAATATCTGCCCCCATACGGCGTAATTCATCACAATGCTGATAACGATTTTCAAAAATACTCTCACAAATCACCGATGTCCCTTGAGCCACAGACAAAACTGTCATAAACTGTGGCTGGATATCTGTGGGAAATCCAGGGTAAGGCAACGTTTTTAAATCGACGGGGCCGATGGCACCCACATGATGAACCCGCAGACTGGAATGCTCCCGTTCCACCGTAATCCCGGCTTCGGCCATTTTTGCCAACAATGCCTCCAAATGCTCCGGAATCACATTGGTAATCGTAACATCACCGCGGGTCATTGCAGCCGCCAACAGAATCGTACCAGCGACGATCCGATCAGGGATCACTGTATACTCCAAAGAATGTAAGGACTTTACCCCCTCCACCCGTAAAGTATCAGTGCCGATGCCGTTGATCTTTGCCCCGGCCTCTTTCAAAAAACAACATAAATCAACGACTTCAGGTTCTTTGGCCACGTTGCGAAAAACCGTCACCCCGGGTGTTTTCACCGCGGCCATTACGAGATTTTCTGTTGCGCCGACACTGGGAAAATCAAGATAAATTTCCGTCCCGCGCATATGCCGACCATCGCTTATGATATGGCCATGATGTTCTTCCACCATAGCGCCGAGAGCTTTCATTCCTTTGATATGAATATCCATAGGACGCACACCGATGGGACAGCCCCCAGGCAAGGGAATATCTGATTTCCCAAAGCGTCCGAGGCAAGGTCCCCAAATAAGATTCGACGCCCGCATAGATTTCATCAACTCATCGGGAAGCTCTCCGGGACAAATTCCTTTCGTAGAAATTACCAGCGTGTCACTGTCTGTGGACACGCTGCAATGGAATAATTCTAAAATCCGGCGCATACCGAGAACATCGGTAAGCGCCGGGACATTATGCAATATGATTTCGCCATCAATGAGGAGACATGCGGCCATAATAGGCAACACCGCATTTTTGGCACCGCCGAGAGAAGTTTCCCCCTCCAGCCGCTGTTGACCTGCGATTCTGAGTACTTCCATGGTTTCCTCCTCGAATATATCGCCGGGTCTATTTTTCACCGACCAGGCGCACCTCAGGCTCTAACATAATTCCAAATTTTTGATTGACGATATGCTGGACCTGATCAATCAAAGCCAGCACATCCTGGGCTGTTGCATGATCAATATTTACGATAAAATTACCGTGTTTTTCCGATACTTGGGCGCCGCCCAACATAAGACCACGAAGACCGGAAGCCTCTACCAAACGACCAGCATGGTCCCCTGGAGGATTTTTAAACACGCTGCCGGCAGAAGGTAATTCTAAAGGCTGTTTGTCGCGGCGGCTTTTTAATGTCATATCAACTGATGCTGTAAGTTCTTCCGCAATACCTTCTTCCATTTGTAAAAAAACCTTCGTAACTACAACGCCGCTCTGCATCAGCGAAGTATTACGGTAGCCATATTCCAGATCATCCACGGTAATGGTAGAAAGTTTCCCATCCCCATTGATGATTTCAACTGCTTGCAGCGTTTCATAAAAAGAATGTTCGTAAGCGCCGGCATTCATAACAGCAGCGCCGCCAAGACTTGCGGGAATCCCCGCAGCCCATTCCAAACCTTTTAATCCCATTCGTGCAGTTTCTCTGGCCATTTTCGCCAAAATACAACCGCTTTGAGCCGCCAGCACCAAATTTTCCTGTAATGTATAAGAAGACATGGACTCGCCGATTTTAATGACGAGGCCGCGAATACCTCCATCCAATACCAGCATATTGGAGCCATTCCCCATGACCATATAAGGGATATCCCGGTCTTTGGCAAAAGACAAGGCAGCAACAATATCTTCACCGTCTTCGGGGAGGAAGAGACAGTCAGCATTGCCGCCAATCCGCCAAGTGGTATATCGGGACATCGGAGCATCATAAACCAGCGTCCCCTTTACCTTCGCCTCAAGACCGCTGAAATTCATGATTTTTCTCCTTTTAAGTAACTACCAAATTTTTTCGTGGTTTTCCAAATATCCCCCGCGCCCATCATCAGTACAAGATCGCCTTTTTCCACGTTGGATTTAAGATACTCCAATAAAACGTCGTTACTTTTCATATAAATAGGGTGCAAACCTTTTTTCTCAAGTTCATCGACGATTTTTTGGGAAGTCACCCCTTGAATCGGTTCCTCCCAAGCAGAATAGATTTCACTGATGATGATGATATCGGCATCGCCAAAAGAATTACCAAACTCCACATAATGATCCAATACCCGGCTGTAACGATGAGGCTGAAACACTGCTACCAAACGCTTGGGACAACAATTACGCCCTGCCTCAATGGTAGCTTTTACCTCTGTGGGATGGTGTGCATAATCATCCACCACCATAATATTATCGTCTTCATAAATCACTTCAAACCGTCGCCCCATACCAGTAAAATGCTCCAGTACTTCGGCAGAAGCTGAAAAATCAATCCCTGCAAGAAAAGCAGCATACATCGCTCCCAAAGCATTGACAATATTATGTCGTCCAGGGATATTGAGATGAAGATCCGCAACTTTTTCCCCGCGGTAGTAGACTTCCGCGTCGGAACCGCGGCCGCTATATCGAAGGTTCCGCGCAGTCAAATCCACGGCCAAATGCTCTAAACCGTAAGTAGCATAAGGTTTTTCTAACATCTGAGCAGTTTCCCGTACCATTTTACTATCGAGGCAAAGAATCACATGTTGGCTCTTATCGCAAAATTCCGCAAAGGCATGATCCAAATTGGAACGAGTCTTATAATGTTCCATATGTTCTTCCTCAATATTGGTGACCACGGTGAGATAAGGATGAAGTTCAAGGAAGGAACCGTCGCTTTCGTCAGCTTCAATGGCCCAAATGTCACTATCGCCTTTCTGAGCATTGCTTTTGATTTGGGGTAAAGTCCCCCCAATAACAATATTGGGGTTCTTCCCTGTTTCATACAAGATGAGGGACAACATTCCCGATGTAGTCGTTTTCCCATGGGCACCGGCAACGGCAAACCCCTGCCCGGCATTGACAAGGCGCGCCAAAAGACTTCCCCGGTGTGTAATGGGAATATTCCGCGCTACAGCGCAAAGATATTCGGGATTTTCCTCCATATTAATGGCGCTGGAATAAATCACTTCTTTGCAATCGGCGGGAACATGCTCTGCAGCGTGACCAATATAAATGGTTGCTCCCAAGGAGCGCAATTCCTGCAAGCGATCGGATTCTTTTTCATCGGAACCGCTGACGCGGTACCCCATTGACAGTAATATTTTTGCCAAGGCACTCATACCAATGCCGCCAATGGCAATAAAATGCACAGACTCCCTTTGACTTGTCATTGTTTTCCTCCCCAAGGATCTTCATCCTTATGTATACTATGCAGCACCATGGAAAGGGTGCAGACGCCCCTTTCCATGGTCTGAGATTTTCTTAAATTGGGCCAAAACAATTATTTCAGCAACGCTATACCAGCTTCCACGATCTTGTCCAAAGCATCAGCTTTGGCCTCACCCAGCATTTTTTTGCCCATATTCTTACGATAAGTTTCGTTTTCAATCAAACGATCCAACGCCTGAATCAAACCATCGGGCAGATCGCGGTCTAAAACCATGTTTGCCGCACCAATACCATCGAAGTAAGCGGCATTTTTTTCCTGATGCCCGTTGGAAAAGGGATAGGGCACCAAAACAGTGGGAAGTCCCTTCACAGCAACTTCCGCCAAAAAAGATGCCCCGGCGCGGCCAACACAAATATCCGTGCGAGCCAAAACGAGATCCATTCGTTCTTCATAGGTATTGACTCGCACATGGGGAATATGCTCCACAGCGGTCCCGTCCGAAGTATTTTGCCGCCCCACAATATGATAAAATAAGATGTTATCTGTCCCATGATAATGTTCATAATAAGCCGCCATAGCCTCGTTGATATGGTGAGAGCCCTGACTGCCGCCAGTGATGGTGACCAACAAGGTATCATCGTTGATTCCCAAATAATCTGCGCCTTGTTCCCTGGTGGAAGTTTTAATACTTTCCCGCACGGGCATTCCTGTAATTTTCACGTTTTTTGTATTTTTCACTTGACGAGCCGTGCTTTGGTAAGTAAGACACAGGCAATCCACCTTGGCGGCCAGCCGCTCATTGGCTTTGCCCATTTCTGCATTGGCTTCATGGATCATAGTTTTTACGCCAAGGCTTACCCCTGCATCCAATACCGGAAATGAAGCATAGCCCCCAGTACCGATAATCAGGTCGGGAGCAAACTGTTTTACGATTCTCTTTGCCTGGCTACGGGAACGCATTAAATGATAAACGCCCCTGGGCAAGGTCAGAAGGTTTTTATTGCGCATGGCTTCCACAGGAAGAAGGTCCGTAGGGAAGTCGCTGTTTTTCATAATGTCTTTTTCAATCCCACAACGGGAACCAATATAATGTACTTCAGCACTGCGTTTTTGAAACGCGCGACCAATGGCAAGGGCCGGATACAAATGTCCGCCAGTGCCGCCGCCGGTAATAATGAGACGCATATATTCAACTGCCTCCTTTGGGCATATAGGAAGAAAGATTTAAAAGCACCCCCGCCGCAGCCAGGGTAAACAACAATGAACTACCGCCATAACTGATAAAAGGCAGGGCAATGCCGGTTACGGGCATCATTCCCGTAGCGACAAAAAAATTGATTAAGGTTTGGACTCCCACCATGGCGGTGATTCCCAGGGCAAGCAAGGCACCAAAAGAATCCTCCAAAGAGAGAGCAATGCGGATACCGCGCCATACAAATACGGCAAATAGTAGAACCGTAAACACAGTACCAACAAATCCCAATTCTTCTCCAATAATGGAAAAAATAAAATCTGTATGGACTTCTGGCAAATAATACCATTTGGAACCGCCGGCTCCCAATCCCACACCGGAGAAGCCGCCGGTGCCAATGGCAATGAGAGACTGAACTGTTTGAAAACCATATCCCAGAGGATCTTCCCAAGGATCCAAAAAGGCGGTAAAACGAGCCATACGAAAAGGCTCCAACCAAATGGCGAGTCCTACTAAAACCACCCCCAAACCAATGAGAGCGGCGAGATAGCGGAACTTTACACCGCCACTGACCATCATCAAAAAGGCAGTGCCGGCCAAAGCCACTGAAGTGCCAAGATCTGGCTGCAGCATAATCAAACCGCAAAAAACCGCCAACACAATGACATGGGGTAAAAATCCGTAGCGAAAGGTACCCATCACATCTTGATGTTCGCTCATATTATAAGCGAAAAACAAAATAAGTGCAAGTTTTACAAATTCCGATGGCTGGAAGTGAATAGGCCCCAAGACTAAAGTACGTTCAGCTCCCAGAGAGGAAGCACCTGCGCCAACTTTTACCAAAATGAGACAAATGACCGCAGCGATCAATCCAGGCAAAGCCAATTTCTTCAAAAAATGATAATCAATTTTTAACATAAAGACCAGAGCCGCCAAACCAAGAACGGCCCAGAGGCATTGTTTTTTTAAATAGTAGAGGCCATCGTTGATATCGCTGTTTGCCGCCATGTATTGACTGGCGCTAAATACCATAATGATACCAAGCAACAAAAGGCCGATTACCGACAGTAGGAGCAGAAAATCAGGTTGTTTTTTCCTCGCTGGTAATCCGGGCATAGTTTTTCCCCCTCTTAAGATTTAACACGATGTCTTTAAAAACTTCACCACGGTGCTCATAACTGTGAAACTGATCAAAGCTGGCGTTGGCCGGGGAAAGTAAAACAATATCTCCCTTTTCCCCATGTTCCGCGGCCAAAGCCACGGCAGCCGCCAAGTTTTCTACGATTTGATATTCATGAAAGTCCGCTTTCTCTGCGGATTTGGCAATATCTTCTGCTGCCTCTCCGATAAGAATTAAATATTTTACTTTTTCGGCAATTAATTTCCCTAAAGTGTCAAAAGAATTTCCTTTATTTCGCCCTCCGGCAATGAGAATGATGGGAGTTGTGCCGTAAGAGGCCAAAGCTTTATAGACGGAATCGGGGTTCGTCGCTTTAGAATCATTGATATAACGGACGCCTTTGATGGTAGCGACATCCTCAAGACGGTGTTCCACACCTTCAAAGGTCTTCAATGTATTGCGAATCACCTTAGTATCCACACCCAGCAGCTTTGCCACGGTGATGGCGCCAAGAGCGTTTTCCAAATTATGGGGACCGGGTAAATGGATTTCATCGCGTTTCATGATAAATTCCCGTTCCCCATCGGTTCCGGCAGAAAAGTAAATTTCTCCGTTATGAACGCAAGTGCCTTCATAAAGATATTCCTCGCTGCTGAAAAAGACACAATGAGACCGGGTCTGATCTTCCAAAGTCACAAGATAGGGGTCATCATAATTCAAAACGGTGAAATGTTGTTTAGACTGTTTCACTGCCAAATTCCCTTTGGCTGCCAGATACCCTTCCATGGAACCATGACGGTCGAGATGATCTGGCGTCAAATTCAAATATAGAGAAACTTTGGCATCCAACAAAGAAATGGTTTCCAACTGAAAACTGGACATTTCTACCACGCAATATTCGTAATCCTGCCCCACAGCTTTTAACAAAGGGGTGCCGATATTCCCACCGACAAAGGTGCGGAAACCGGCATTCTTTAAAATTTCTCCCACCAAAGTAGTGGTCGTTGTTTTACCATTGGTACCGGTAATACCTATAATGTCACAAGTGAGAAAACGAGAAGCTAGTTCCAATTCCCCCATGATGGGAATATTTGACTCTTGTAGCGATTCCACCACAGCATTGGTAAGAGGAATGCCAGGACTAACAACAGCAAAATCGTAACTCACAGACCCCAAATCCGGCGACTTCCCCAGAATGAACCCTGCTTCGGAAATCTCATCATATTGCGGTTTTCTCTCGGCATTGCCGTCGTAAAGATCAACAGCCGCGCCCCGTTCCAATAAAAATTTTACGGCGCTGATACCACTTTTTCCACCACCAAGTACCAGCACTTTTTTACCATTCACTTGCATTTTATGTTACCTCGAATCCAAAGAGACTATTTCTTTCTAAAAAGGCAAATATTTCCGATATTTTTAATTGAAATATAAAAACAGAGCTAACGCCATAAACACAGCGGAAGCCGCCCAAAAGGTAGGCACCACTTTGGTTTCCTTCCAACCGAGGCCATTTTCCACCTCAAAGCTGTGGTGAATGGGAGTCATAGGGAACACGCGTTTTCCCGTCAATTTAAAGGATACTACTTGTATTATGACGGAAAGAGCCTCAATGACATAGACGCCGCCCATGACCACTAAAAGAAACTCCGTTCCCGTAAGGATGGATAAAACCGCAAGTCCACCCCCTAAAAACAACGAACCGGTATCTCCCATGAAGACCTTTGCGGGGAAATGATTGAAGAAAAGGAAGCTTAAACAGATCCCAGCCATAATTCCGGCAAAGGCAGTAAGAGTTTCATAGCTGACCCCGGCAAAAGGAGGTTGGCCAATACAATGAAAACAGAGAATGCCGTATCCTAAATAAGAAAAGAAACAGCAACCTGCTGCAAGACCGTCCATGCCATCGGTAAGATTGACGCCGTTGGTGACCCCAGCCACTAAAATGAAAGCCAAAATATAATAGAAAATACCAGCATCGACTGTGCCCAAAAAGGGAATGGCCAAATCAGTGCCGCGGCCCAGTGCCAGCGTTGCGCCAAAGATCAGTAACACGGCAATCAAAACTTCACCCAGCATTTTTTGCCATGCTCGCAGTCCTAGAGAACGTTTTTTTACTGTTTTGATAAAATCGTCGGAAAACCCCAAAAGACCGTACAGACCGGTGACGCCGACAGTCAGCCCCATGGTAAAGCCAAATTCACCCCAGAACAAGGTCATGATGACCATATTCACGATAAAAACAACCCCGCCCATGGTGGGAGTCCCACTTTTTTTTAAATGAGCTTGGGGACCATCATTTCGTACATTTTGTCCAAAACGGAGTTTCCGCAAAATGGGAATAGCAATGGGCGTCAAGATCAATCCTAGAATCACAGCGCTCAAAAGCGGCCAAAGTAATATTCTCATGGTGATTCATCGTTCCTTTCCACTTCTTTTCTCAGTCATTCATAAAGAGCCAAGGCCTTTTTTGCCTCTTCAAAATCGTCAAAATGGACCTTTTCTGTTCCTAAAATCTGGTAATCCTCGTGACCCTTCCCGGCGATGACTACCATATCTTCGGGCTTCGCATGAAGAATCGCCTCTTTGATTGCCTCCCTACGATCAACAATCACCTGATAATTGCCACCGCTTTCTTTCACCCCTTCTTCCACCATGGCAACGATAGAAGCGGGATCTTCCGTACGAGGATTATCCGATGTAACATAAGCGAAATCCGACATGGAGCCGCCGATTTTTCCCATAATCGGGCGTTTCGTCTGATCCCGATCTCCGCCACAGCCAAAAACTAAAACCACGCGGCCTTTTTTCATCTCATTGGCAGTGGTCAAAATATTTTTTAATCCGTCAGGACTGTGGGCATAGTCGATCACCACAGTAGGCCCTTTCTCCGCCTTGACTTTTTCAAAACGACCGTGTACTTGGGGTGCCTGCGCCATAGATTCCAAAATATCTTCCATATCTACCCCAAGACCGCGGGTTACCGCAATGGCGTTCATAACATTGTAGACGTTAAAATCACCGAGAAGTGGCATTTGCACTTGATAAGAAGTTCCCTCGCAATCCAAAATAAAGGCAGTTCCCTGTGGTGTAATTGCCACGTCGCGGCCGCGGTAATCAGCACCGTCTTTATGGCCAAAGGTTTTGGGAGTTACAGGGGAAACAGCAATAAATTCTTTGCCATAGGGATCATCGTAATTCACAACCGCAACGGCGTTTTGATCCAAAGAACGAAATAAAATCTGTTTTGATGCCAAATAGTCCGCGAAATCATCATGATAGTCAAGATGATCCTGCGTAAGATTGGTAAAGGACACGGCAGAAAAATTCAGTGCGGAAACGCGCCCTTGTTTCAAGCCGTGAGAACTGACTTCCATCACAGCATATTCACAACCGCAATCCACCATTTGACGCAAATAAGATGATATTTCAAGAGACTCCGGTGTGGTATGGGTAGCGGGAATGACTCGGTCGCCAATAATAATATGATTGGTTCCGATGAGTCCAGTCTTTTTCCCTTGACGATCTAAAATCCATTTAATCAAATGGGTGGTGGTGGTTTTACCGTTGGTACCAGTAAGACCGATTAATTTTAAAGACTTTTGAGGGAATCCGAAAAATGCTTCTGCCGCCAGGGCCAGTGCATGCCGGGAGTTCTCTACCAGAAGCTGCGGGACATTACAAGCGGGAATTAGCTCCTCAACCAATAAAGCTGCGGCTCCCATAGCAACCGCTTTAGCGGCATATTGATGGCCATCGGTGGCGTTACCCCGCAGACAAACAAACAAATCTCCCGAAGTTATTTTACGGGAATCATACTGGATCCCGGTAATTTCCACATCTCCATGACATTGGATACCCAATGCCGATGCAATCTCCTTCAACTTCATGTTTCAACCTCCCTAACACCTTAAGTGGCGATTCTGCTATTATGGTGAAAGCGTCTCTATTTCCGTCTCGTCTTGATTTTCAAAAACGACTTTGATTACTTCGCCGCGTTTCAACTCAGTTCCTGCTTCCGGCTGCTGTGATACGGCAATGCCGGAACCTTCCGGAACAAAGACCAAGCCTAATGCCTCTGCAATTTCGCTACAGGCCAAAATTCCTTTGCCTTTTAAATTGGGTATTGTCACCGTATCGGCTCCGTCGTCTCCCATGGTGAGAATGACTTCATCTCCTTTGGCCACTTTGGTCAAAGGAGCCGGAACTTGGGACGAAACAATGTCTCCTTCGCCGCTGATGCGAAGAGTAAGTCCGCTTTCATTTAATATTTTTTCCGCTTCCTCTTGGGAAAGTCCCGTTACTGAGGGCACGGCAATAGTTTTCGTTTCCAATTCTTCTTTTATACTTGTTGTATCGCCATCGTTTTCTTCTTCCGAGGAAATCTGTGGTTCCACACCGAGGTATGGAAGCGTGTCAGAAACCACTTTCTGAAAAACCGGCGCCGCAATAGTGCCACCGTAAATAGGATAACTGCCGGGTTCATCAATCACTACCAAACAAACTATCTCAGGATCATCGGCCGGAGCAAAGCCAATGAAAGAGGCGACATATTTACTTTTGGAATAAGCGCCGTCAATGAACTTCTGGGCCGTTCCCGTCTTGCCGCCAACGCGATATCCTTCAATGTACGCTTTATTTCCTGTACCGTTGGCCACAACACTCTCCAAAATACTGCATACCCTGGAAGAAGTTTCTTCACTGATGACACGGCGTATTTCCTTTGGCGCAACGGTCTCTTTCACATTTCCATTGCTGTCCCGAATTTCCTTGACCAAATGAGGTTCCATCAGAGTTCCGCCGTTCACCGCTGCGGAAACCGCAGTGACTAACTGAATGGGAGTCACACCGTAACCCTGACCGATATACATATTAGCGACGTCAATGGGATTGATCTCGTCTTGCGAGGAAAGATCACGAAGACTTCCACTGCTTTCCCCTGGCAATTCCAAACCGGTTTCCTGACCAATACCAAAGGCTTTCAGGTAGCGGTAAAAGGTTTCATTATCGTCTTCGTCAATGCGTTGCCCCACTTCCACAAAGCCGGGATTACAAGAATTCTCTGCAACTTCCACAAAACTCTGGCTGCCATGGGGGGTCGAGGACCAACACTTAATTTTTAGATTTCCAATGGAAATATAACCGGGATCATAAAACTGATCCTCCTCAGATACCACGCCTTCCTCCAAAGCGGCGCTGATGGTCAAAATCTTTGCAGTGCTGCCCGGCTCATAAAAATCGCTTATGGCAGTGTTGCGCCAGGTACTGCTGTCATAATCACCATATGCATTGGGATCATAGTCGGGGCGCACCGCCAAGGCAAGAAGCTCCCCTGTTTTGGCTTCCATCATGACAATGGCCGCCCCTTTGGGGTTGACTGTTCCGTTCATCAGTTGATCCAATTCTCGCTCGCAAAAATATTGAATATTTTCATCAATGGTAAGAACGATGCTGTCGCCGTTTTCCGGATCGACATAGCTTCGATTTGAACCAGTAATTTCTTGACCATGACTATCATACTGAGCCAAAATATATCCGTCGGAACCGGTGAGGGTGTCGTCCATCATTGCTTCGATTCCCTCAAGCCCCTGATTATCGACACCGACGAAACCCAAAATATGGGATGCCAGATTTCCATTGGGATAACTGCGCTTCGTTTCCGTAGTCAGACCGATGCCAGGAAGATCCAGTTCTCGAATTTTTGTTGCCGTGTCCTCATCAATCTTTCGTCCAATCCACTCATAAGCACGGCCGGAGGTCAGTTTTTCATAAACTGCGTCTTCCTCCAAATTCAGTAATTCCGCTAACGTCTTGGCAATTTCCGGCGCCTCTTCGGCACTAATTTCCGTAGGACTTGCATAGACAGAGTCCACAGATATGCTCGCTCCCAAAATATTGCCATTGCGATCAAAGATAGTTCCTCGTTCTGCTTCCACAGGGACTTCCCGCATCTGCTGCTGTTTGGCTTTGGATTCCAGTTCATCGGCAGAAACAACCTGTAAATAAAAAAGCCGCAAAACAACCATAGCAAAAAGTAAGAAAAATGCAACAAAAACCAGTAAAATTCGGGTGCGAAAAAATTTTGACATAACAGAGCTTTTTGTCTTCATGATGCTAAAACCGCCTTTCAGATAATGCTTATGAAAGGAACTGATGAAACTTGACAAATGGTGTTATCGGTTTTTTTCTGCAGAGGACAGCGCTTCATAAAGCTGCTGACGAAGGGAGGGGTCCTCTTCCGTCAAAGGATCCTCTTTCTTTTCAGAGGCACTTTCGCCCCCATCATCTTTGGCAAGATAAAATATTCTGTTGTCTTCCCCACAAGAGACCATGCCTAGTTCGCGGGCAGCGGCTTCCATATGAGAAGGAGTGGTTAGAGTTGCTTCTTCCAAAGCCAACTCCTTATTCTCCGCGCTTAAAGAAGCAATTTCTTCATTCAATTGGCGGATCTCCGCTCCTTTTTCTTCAATGACACTATTGGTAGAAAGATATAATAGTGCCAAGGAAAAAATCATAGCAACCATCAAATAGCGTAAAGGTGTTTGGCGAATAAGCCGTAATGTGCTCCGCTTCTTAGGAGCTGATGTCATTTCCTTCGATGTCGATGATTTCATTTCCATACTCCTGTCAGACTCGTTCTCCGACCCGCAATTTCGCACTGCGGGCCCGTGGATTCTCCTCTAGTTCATCTTCTCCGGGCAATATGGGCTTTTTGGTAATAATATGTATCAACTGCTTTTTATCGCAGGTACAAACGACTTGGTTGGGCGGACAGATACAATCTTTGGCCAAATACTTCATGGATTCTTTGACAATTCGGTCCTCCAGAGAGTGAAAACTGATCACTGCGAGCCGTCCTCCAGGACATAGAAATTCCGCCGCTGCTTCCATGGTAGGTGCAATGATATTTAATTCGTCGTTTACAGCGATGCGTAATGCCTGAAATGTCTTTTTCGCCGGATGATGTCCATGTTCCCTCGCTTTTTTGGGAATGGCAGCTTTGATGATACTGACCAGTTCTCCCGTGGTTTCAATGGGAAATTCCTGCCGCCGTTGGCAAATAAATTGGGCGATGCGTTTTGCCCAACGCTCTTCGCCGTAACGAAAAATCATGTCGGCAAGTTCTTCTTCGCTGCATTGATTTACCAGGTCAGCCGCGGAAGCCATGTCGGCTTGCTGATTCATACGCATATCCAAAGGTGCGTTATGCTGATAAGAAAAGCCTCGTTCCTGATGATCTAACTGAGGAGAAGAAATGCCAAGATCAAGCAAAACACCATCTACTTGGTGGATTTGCAATTCCTCCATGATTTGTCGAAAATTGCAAAAGTTATTCCAAACAAAAATAGCTCGATCACCGTAGGGTGCGAGCCTTTCCGAAGCCGCCTCGATGGCCTCGTGATCTTGATCAATTCCGATCACGCGGCTCTTGAGGTTCCGTCGTAGAATGGCTTCGCTGTGGCCCCCTGCTCCCAAGGTACAATCCACATAAAGCCCATCTTCTTTCCATACCAAATTGGCAATGGTTTCCTCCAGTAAAACCGGCTGATGCTGAAAATGATCCATAGTTTCTCCTAATATATATCCCACATAATATATACCCGCACGGTATATCACACAAAAACCACATCATAGACCGAAGTCGCTGAGACACTGGTCGTAATCGAGGATTTTGCTATCCTCTTCCATGGTTTCCGCCCAATGTGCTTTTGGCCAAACTTCCGCCTTAGAACCGACCCCTACCACCACGACGTCCATTTTGTCGGTAAGTCCGGCAAATTCACGGAGACTTTGGGGAACAAGCACACGACCCATGGCATCGATTTCCACATCCTGGGATCCACCGATAAAATTGCGGATCAGGAATTTTCCCTGAGGTGTACTACTGTTTTCTGCATTTAAAACCTTTTCTTCCGCTTTTTCCCATTCTTCTATGGGATAAAAGTAGAGACAATGATTGGGGCCCTTGGCCATCATCAGCATATCACCAAAGGTTTCCCGGAATTTAGCGGGGATGCTCATACGGCCTTTTTTATCAATGGTATGAAAATATTCACCGCGAAGTCTTTTTACTCCGGCCATGTGGCATCCTCCTTTCCGGAAAAAAAATCCTGCCCGATGACGGGCAGGCGAAGGGCAGAACCTCGGGTAGCTCTACCCTCGCAGTTTTTTCTGCCGTTTCTTATTTCATTTTTAGTAAACGGCGTTACAGTTTTTCATTTTCGCCCCTTACTTTGGAGCATTTGGAGCATTTGGCAGTTCCAAAACTGAAATATCTTTTTTATTTACGATGTATTCTCCCATAGACTTTACAAATAAAGTAAGTCAACGAGATTGGCCCCGTTTTCTATTTTATGAAGGAGCCGCAGTTTCATTTCACACTTTTTACTTTCTATCGTTTTATTTGGCAGCGATATGGGATTTCATGCCTTTTTTTTGGAAAAAACACTACTTTTTACCACTGCAATTAAATAATAACGTATAAATTACGATTTGTAAAGTCCTTTTCAAAAGTTTTTTTCATTTCGACAAAAAAATTTTTATCTCGCAAAAAGATAAAGCCAAAGAATCCTATAGGAAACGAAAACCGCACCGTATCGTATTAATTTATGTCGATCGCGACCTTTTTTAAATACAACCATTTCAAAAATTTCATTATTCAAACAACGATCGTGGACAATCATCTGTATCATCATTCATCCGTCATATCGTTCTTATTTACTGTAAAATGATTGAAACATGATAATATAAAAACATTTCAATATCTCCTACCAAAAAGCAAATAAAAAAGCCCTGAAAAATGTTCAGGGCATGGTGATAAACAATCTTTCATGATACCTTTTTATATCACCTTTCGTGCGAAATACCAATGTTTTATTACATTATATATCTACAAAATATACCGATGACAATTCCAAATCAAAGGAATGTATTCAAAAACCGCTTATGTTTTTTTCACTTTTTTCTTTTTTCTGCGATAGACAATCCCACAAATTACCGCAATAATGATTACCGCAATAATGATCATCTCTGTTAATCCAATCACGTCAGCCAATCCAACAAATCCCATGGTGCCTAAGGTCATGGCAATACCGGCAATACAGGCACCGGCTGTCAGGCATAAAAAGGATTTTAAAGGATTTAAACCCAATAAATAGCTGATGAGAGATCCGGTCCATACTCCGGTCATTGGCAAAGGAATCCCTACGAAAATAATTAACCCAAGAACACCGAGCTTTTCCATTTCCTGTCCCTTGGT
>NBJMC04201__coassemble_702_pt1 | contig 22277 bp, 22 predicted proteins | sample NBJMC04201__metabat2_high_PE_023 | metagenome-assembled genome bin NBJMC04201
TCCTCGTTTTTCTGTTCCGGGTTATGTGCGATCGTTTCTGCTTTGGCTAGCTTTCCCCTTATCTGCAGAACATGCTCTTGCCTTCAGGAGTGGAAAGCCACTCTTTTGAACCGAGTCCATCCGATATCATTACCATCAACGAAGCGGATTTGTTCCTTTATACCGGTGATGCCATGGAGCCCTGGGCTGTCACGGTCATAGAAGGCACTGACTCTGAGTCTTTAACAGTGGGAACTGTCTCGGAAAATGTACCTTTGCTGCGCCATGAGGAAAAAACCGATGCCGACAGTGATGAGGAAAACTATGATTATGATCCCCATATATGGACAGACCCCACCCGTGCCATGATTATGGTGGATAATATCGCATTGTATCTTTCCCAGTGTGATCCAACCCATGCCGACGATTATCTTGCCAATGCAGAAGCCTACAAAAAAGAGCTGGAAGCATTGGATCAGGAGATACTGGAAATTGTGTCTAATGGGTCACGAGATAAAATCATTTTTGGGGGGCGATTCGCCTTTCTCTACTTCGTTGATCATTACGACCTTGAGTATGACGCAGCTGTGGATTCTTGTTCAGATCACAGTGAACCCAGTGCCAGAAAAATCGCGGAAATCATCTCCGAAATTGAAGAAGAGACCATTCCCGTTGTTTATTACGAAGAGTTGACCACACCTACAGTGGCACAAAGTATCTGCGACGATACCGGTGCAAAAATGTTACTGCTTCATTCCTGCCACAACGTGACCGAGGAGGAACTTGAAGATGGCGTAACATATTTGTCTTTGATGGAACAAAATGCGGCCAATCTGAAAGAGGGGCTTGATTGATGTACTTGGCTTGTAACCACCTGACAATGAAATATGAAAATACTTTAGCGTTAGATGACGTCAGTTTTCAGGTCGATGCCGGAGATTACCTCTGTATTTTGGGAGCTAATGGTTCTGGAAAAAGTACGCTGCTCAAGGCAATCCTCGGGTTATTACCGGTAAAAAATGGATCTGTTATTTACGGTGATGGCATCAAATCATCCGAAATTGGTTATTTGCCTCAGCAAACATCGGCGCAGAAGGATTTTCCGGCTTCCGTTTGGGAAGTCGTGCTGTCGGGAACCTTAAATCATTGCGGATTGAAGCCTTTTTATTCTCGGCGGGTAAAATCCATTGCCGAGCACCATTTGGAGCGTTTGGGGATCATTGATCTGCGGAAAAAAAGCTATCGTGAATTGTCCGGCGGTCAGCAGCAGCGGGTGCTTTTGGCCAGGGCACTTTCCGCTACAAAAAAACTACTGCTTTTGGATGAACCTGTCACAGGATTAGACCCTGTGATTACTGCGGAATTATATGGTCTCATCGAAGAAATCAATCAGAAAGAAGGCATTGCCATTATAATGGTTTCTCACGACATGGATGGTGCCTTAAAGCATAGCAATAAAATTTTACACTTGGATCAAAAAGTATTATTCTTTGGCGATACTAAAACTTATACCCACTCTAAGATTTGCAGAATCTTCTTGGGAGGGGAATGCCAATGCTGAATTTATTGCAACAAATTTTTTCTTACGATTTTTTGGTACGTGCTATGATTGTCGGCTCTCTGGTTTCCGTTTGTGCTTCGTTGCTCGGTGTAACATTGGTTTTAAAGCGGTATTCCATGATTGGCGACGGTTTGGCTCACGTGGGATTCGGCGCTCTTTCTGTGGCGCTTGCCATGAATGCAGCACCTTTACAGATTTCTATCCCCGTAGTGATGATTGCCGCGATACTACTTTTGCGAATCAGTGAAAACAGCAAAATCAAAGGGGATGCGGCCATTGCCTTGATTTCCAGCAGTGCCATTGCTATTGGTGTTATTGTAACTTCGTTGACGAGCGGATTGAGCGTGGATATTTACAGTTATATGTTTGGCAGTATTTTAGCAATGGGGCGTCAAGACGTCGTGCTGAGTGTGGTGCTTTCCATTGTGGTACTGGTTCTTTTCGTATTGTTTTATCATAAAATTTTTGCAGTAACTTTTGATGAGAATTTTGCCAGAGCCACGGGAACAAAATCCGGTGTCTATAACATGCTGATTGCTTTGCTCACGGCATGTACCATCGTTGTGGGAATGAGGATCATGGGAACCATGTTGATTTCCAGTTTAATCATTTTTCCCGCTCTTTCTTCGATGCGTGTATTTAAAAGTTTCCGTAATGTAGTGCTTAGTTCTGCGATTATTTCTATCGTATGCTTTTTCTGGGGGATTGTGGCTTCTTTTGGCTGGTCATTGCCGACGGGAGCCAGCATTGTAATTGTTAACTTGATTGTATTGGGACTTTTTGCATTTGCAGGCTTTATGATATCGAAAATCAATAGGAGAAAACTACATGAATAAAAAGAAGATTGAACGCATCAACGAACTGGCCCAAAAAGCCAAAACTCAGGGATTAACAGCAGAAGAAACTTCCGAACGAGAACAGTTGAGAAAAGAATATCTCGCTTCCATTCGTAAAAATGTAAGAGCCACATTGGACAACGTCGTTGTCCAACAGGAAGACGGTTCTTTGGTTCCTTTAAAAAAGCGAGATCCAAATCAAACGCATCATCAACATTGCGGCTGCGGTTGCCATGACCACGACCATCACCATCATCATCACAGTGAATGCGGTTGCGGTCACCACCATGGAGATGAGAAATGGAGGCAATAAATCATATATATATTATGGTTTTGTCGCAAAGGAGGCTTTGGCCTCCTTTTGACTTTTTTATGATTTTTTTTCAATAATTTTGGTAGATTTTCAAAACTGCTGGTCAGGTCAGAATGGAAGATTTGCAATTCATTTGCTTTTCGTATACAATAAATAGTAAATGCAAAATAGAAAGAAAATTGCAATATAATTAGAGATTTGGCAGCTAAATCCCTGCATATGGGGTATTTTAGCATTTGGAGGAATATCGTCATGTTGGAAACAATCATAAAAAGAGATTTTCGCGAAGTGCCATTTGACGAAGATAAAATCGTGCAAGCCATCGTCAAGGCTTTTAAAGCATCGGGCAGTACAAAACGGGAAGAAACGGCTCAAGAATTAACAAGGCAAGTGATCGCTTCTTTGAAAGAGGAAGGATGCGACCGCCCAACGGTAGAACACATTCAAGATATTGTTGAACGAGTGTTAATGGACAACGGCTTTGTCCAAACAGCTAAAGCTTATATCCTTTACCGTGCGGAACGGAGCCGTGTTCGCGAGATGAATACCAGTTTGATGAAGGTATATCAGGATATTACCTTTAAAGCCGCGGAAGATTCCGATATCAAACGGGAAAATGCGAATATTGACGGCGATACTGCCATGGGGACCATGCTCAAATATGGTTCTGAAGGTTCCAAACAATTTTATGAAATGTTTGTTTTGGACAAGGAATTTGCCACAGCTCACCGTGAAGGGGATATTCACATTCATGATATGGATTTTTATACTTTGACGACAACATGTTGTCAAATTGATCTTCAAAATCTGTTTCATAATGGATTTTCCACCGGTCACGGTGTATTAAGAGAACCCAATGATATTTCCAGTTATGCCGCATTGGCCTGCATTGCCATACAGAGTAATCAAAACGACCAACATGGCGGCCAGAGCATTGCGAATTTCGACTACGGCATGGCGCCGGGGGTTCATAAAACTTTTGCCAAACGTTTTAAGGTGAATTTGTCCAATGCCTTGGAGCTCCTTGGCGATTGTAATGACAGCGATTCGCTGGCAGATGAGGTGATTGCGTCTTGCGGCAAACCGACCCTGGAAGGGAAAACGCAAAATCAAGCCTGTTGTAATTTTTTGCAAAACCAAGGGTTTTCCCAGGAATTATCCGAACGCATCGTGGGTTTTGCTCAACGCAAAGCCATTGAGGAAACAGATCGTTTGACCTACCAGGCTATGGAGGCTTTCATTCATAATTTAAATACAATGCATTCCCGTGCCGGTGCGCAAACACCGTTTTCCTCGGTGAATTACGGCACCGATACCAGCCCCGAAGGACATTTGTTGATTAAGAATCTGCTTTTGGCCACGGAAGCTGGACTTGGGCGGGGAGAAACTCCAATTTTCCCTATCCAGATCTTCCGTCTGAAAGAGGGGAAGAATTATAATCCTGGAGACCCCAATTATGATTTATTCCAACTGGCTTGCCGCGTCAGTGCCAAACGTTTGTTCCCTAATTTTTCCTTCCAGGACGCGCCTTATAATTTACAGTACTATAAAGAAGGACATCCCGAAACGGAAATCGCTTATATGGGATGCCGTACCAGGGTCATTGGAAATTACCATGATAGAGACAAGGAAATATCGACTCGCCGCGGCAACCTTTCGTTTACTTCCATTAATTTACCGCGAATTGCCATTCGTTCCAATGGTGATTTGTCATTCTTTTTTGATGAATTGGAACGAAAAATGGATTTGGCGGTACGCCAGTTAAACGAACGTTTTGCCATCCAGTGCAAAAAGAAAGTAAAGAATTTTCCTTTCCTTATGGGGCAGGGCGTGTGGCTCGATAGTGAAAAACTCGGTTGGGAGGACGAAGTAGGCGAAATATTGAAGCATGGCACCTTGTCCGTAGGCTTTATCGGCCTGGCAGAAACGTTGAAGGCTCTTTGTGGCGCCCATCATGGGGAAAGCGCCAAAGCGCAAAATCTCGGTTTAGAAATCGTCGGTTTTATGCGCAACTATCTCGACAACCTTACGAAGAAAACAAGACTCAATTACACTTTGTTGGCAACGCCGGCAGAAGGGTTGAGTGGACGTTTTGTGCGCATGGATAAAAAACGTTTTGGAATTATTGAAGGTGTTACCGACCGTGAATACTATACCAACAGCTTTCACATCCCCGTATATTATCCAATGAGCGCGTTTGAGAAAATTAATTTAGAAGCACCCTACCACGCGTTGACCAATGCGGGACATATTACCTATGTGGAAATGGATGGCGATATTGCCCAAAACCTTGAAGTTTTTGAAAAGATCATCCGCGCCATGAAGGAAGCCGGCATTGGTTACGGCTCTATCAACCATCCGGTGGACCGCGATCCGATCTGCGGCTTTAACGGTATCATCGGTGATACCTGTCCCCATTGTGGGCGCAGTGAAAATGAAGTGGAATTTGAGCGAATCCACCGCATTACGGAATGAGTTTTGGCTTCATACTGTCAAAATCCTTATGAAAAAGAAAAGGGAATATCATGAAGATTCAAATCGCCGAACTTATTAACGATTCCATCGTAGACGGAAAAGGTCTGCGTTTGGCTATATATGTACAAGGATGCAGTCATCATTGCAAAGGCTGTCATAATCCCCAAACTCACGATCCTAGCGGGGGAAAAACCATAGATACAGAAGAGATTTGGAAGGTGGTAAAAAAAAATCCATTATTGGACGGTTTGACCTTTAGCGGTGGGGAACCGATGGAGCAACCGCTTCCCTTGGTAGATTTGGCGCAAAAAGCCAAAAATAGTGGCATGAGTATTTGGTGTTATACAGGCTATACTTGGGAAGAGCTTATTGCCGCAATGGATCCTAGAAGAGAACTCCTTTCCTTGGTTGACGTCCTTGTCGATGGTCCCTTTCTTCTGGAACAGCGCACTTTGTCGTTACCTTTTCGCGGTTCTAGAAATCAGCGAATCATCGATGTAACAAAAAGTTTATCTTCAGGGGAAATTGTTCGGTTCATGGAATAAACGACGGGCGGTGTATGGTAATATACCGCCCGATTTCTTAAAAGAAAGGAGAGTATATATTGCCTTATGCGGAGGTTCTGATCAATCGAAAAGTTGCAGCATTGGATCGGCCTTTTACTTATGAAATCCCGCCGGAGCTTTTTGATGAGATTCAAATAGGCAGCACCGTTTCGGTCCCTTTTGGCAATACTACGGTAAAAGGTATTGTTATCGGCATGACTGATGATCCCGGTGAAATTACTCCAAAGTATATTGACGACATTGTCAACGAAACCTTTCTTTTTCCAAAGGATCTGTTGGAGCTGGCGGAATATCTCGGTGAATATTATATGAATCCAAAGATCTCCATGCTTCACGCAATGATCCCTCGTGGCGTAAACCTTTTTGGAAAAGCGCTGAAACCAAAAACAGAGCCTTATGTTTCATTGGCCCCTTGGACGGAAACTTCTAATCTACGCGGTGAAAGGCAAAAAGAAATTGTGGCATATTTGGATTCTTATGGGGAAATTTCTCTTCATGAGGCGGTGCATGAAAAAGGGTTTTCTGTTTCTGCATTGCGGACCTTGGTGAAAAAAGGTGTGCTTTTAAAAGAAGAACGCCCCGTGCGCCGCTATGGTTTTGAAATCCATAGCGGTGTAGAACATGACTTTCAATTAACGGAAGAACAGCGAAGAATACTTCATACCATTAGAAACCGCGGCCATGACGATACACGACCAATTTTACTCCATGGTGTCACTGGTTCCGGAAAAACGGAGATCTATCTTCGCTTGGTAACGGATGTGATTTCCCAAGGAAAACAGGCCATTGTTTTAATGCCGGAAATTGCTTTGACACCGCAATTTGTAACCATATTTGAACGAAGATTCCCTGGAAAAGTGGTCTTGATGCACAGCCGACTCAGCGCCGGAGAACGCAGGGATGCTTGGTATGCCGCCCGTTCCGGGGAGGCCGCTGTGATTTTAGGCGCCCGCTCCGCAGTGTTTGCGCCGGTAAATTGTCTGGGGATCATCATTATGGATGAGGAACATGAAGATTCCTATTATCAGGGCAATGCGCCACGGTTTCATGCCAGAGAAGCCGCAGCAAAAAGATGTGAAATGACCGAGGCTTTGTTTCTCATGGGTAGCGCCACTCCTTCGCTTGAATCTTATCATAAAGGCTTGATAGGGGAATATCAATTATTAACGATGGAACGCCGTGTGAATGATGTCCCATTGCCTACAGTGAAAGTCGTTGATATGCGAGAAGAATTGAAATCAGGGTGGACAGAGGTGATCAGCCGACAATTAATTGAGGAAATGAACAAAAATTTGATTCAAAAACAACAGACGTTGCTTTTTTTAAACCGGCTCGGTTCTCATACGTTTGTTTCATGTCGAGATTGCGGTTTTGTTCATACTTGTCCCAATTGCGGTATTTCTTTGGTCTATTATGAAAGCAGAAACTCTCTTCGGTGCAATCATTGCGACCACGAAGTCAAAATGGAAGATACCTGTCCCCAATGCAATGGCCGTCGCATCCGTTATTTCGGCTTGGGCACGGAAGGGTTGGAAAAAGTAGTTAAAAAGTTTTTTCCCAATGCTGTGGTGGATCGCCTCGATTCCGACAATACAAAACATAAAGGTGATTTTGAGCGCATTTATGAACGAATGAAAAGCGGTGCCACCGATATTCTGATCGGTACAAAAATGATTACGAAAGGCTGGGATTTTCCTAATTTAACATTGACGGGAATTATTGCTGCCGATCTGACCTTGAATTTTCCTGATTTTCGTTCCAGTGAACGAACTTTTCAAACGATTACCCAGGTTGCTGGGCGCTGTGGACGATGTTCGGAGCAAGGGCGCGTGATTTTACAGACTTACCGTCCCAATGATCCTGTCATTCTCAGCGGCAGTCGTCAGGATTATGGTGCTTATTACGAATGGGAGTCGCAAAAGAGGGCAGGCTATGAATATCCGCCCTTTACTCACGAAGTGAAAATTATTTTCACGACTCCCAGAGGATATTTGTTTCAAAATGATTTAGATCAGATCCACCGCTGTTTTGAGGATGTTGTAAACAGTGAAACAGAGGTTTTGGGCCCTTCACCGGCGATCTATCGTTATCATAAAGAAACAGAAAAATGGGTCGTTACCTTGATAGGGCCAAAACTTTTCGACATGAGAAATGAAATAAAAGAAGGACTTTGCTGTCTTAAGGGAGAAAATATACTGGATAAAAATATCATAGTTCAGGTGGAAATTGATCCTCTTGATATTGTTTAGAATAAACTATATAATTTAGGATAAAGAGAGATTAAAATTATGGCTATTTATGAGATTTTACAAGTTGGCGATGAAGTTTTGCGCCAAAAATGCCTTCCCGTAAAAGAAATCAACGATACGGTACGCGAGCTTCTTGACGATATGGCGGAAACCATGTATCGTGCTGACGGCGTAGGCCTAGCAGCGCCTCAGATTGGAATCACGAAACGCATGATCGTTGTTGATGTTGGGGAAGGTCTTGTGGAACTGATTAATCCCGAATTGGTGAACGGCAGAGGACGCCAGATTGACGATGAAGGGTGTCTCAGCGTTGTAGGTGTTACCGGTCCCGTAGAACGGTATAAAACTGTCATGGTCAAAGGGCTTGACCGTAACGGAAAAGGCATTTTAATAAAAGCCCATGGTTTATTTGCTAGAGCGTTGCAACATGAAATGGATCATCTTGATGGGATACTTTTTATTGATAAAGTAAAGAAGTGATATAATGAAAATAATTTACATGGGAAGCCCTGCATTTGCCGTTTATGGTTTAAACGCTTTGTATCAAGGGGGACATGAAATTAAAGCTGTGGTGACGCGGGAAGATAAGGCGCGGGGCAGAAAAAAACAACTCCAGTCAACGCCGGTGAAGGCTCGCAGTCTGGAATTGGGAATTCCTGTTTATACGCCTTCCGATGTGAATGATCCTGCTTTTATTGAAATTTTGAAGGAGACAGGAGCGGAAGTGATCGTGGTTTCTGCTTTTGGACGTTTGCTAAAATCAGAATTGTTATCTGCTTTTCCCCTGGGAGTTATCAATATTCATGGTTCGTTGTTGCCTCAGTACCGTGGCGCGTCTCCTATGAATGCGGCACTCCGTGACGGACAAACGAAAACCGGCATTACGATCATGTATCTCAATGAAGGCATGGACGAAGGAGATATTTGCCTCAAAGGCGAGTTGGAAATTGGGGAAGATGAAAATTTTGCCTCTCTTTGCCATCGCATGGGAGAGTTAGGAGGATCGTTGATTCTGGAAGCCTTAGCAAAGATCGAACAGGGAACTGCTCCAAGAATTCCGCAAAACCATGAGGCGGCGACCTACTGTCAGCTGATGACCAGAGAAGATGAAAAAATATCTTGGTCACAAAAGGGTAATTCGATTCATAATCAAATCCGCAGTTTATCTCCGGAACCAGGGGCATATACCTATTTTAATGGAGAGGTAATAAAACTCATCGTTTCCCACTGGGAAAATGATGATAGGTGCGAATTTGATGACGCCCCGGGAAAAATTTTGTTTATGGATAAGAGAAAAGGCGTTGCCGTCAAGGCTCAAGGCGGTATTCTTTGGTTAAAAGAAGTCAAACCGGCAGGGAAAAAACAGATGAAAGCCAATGATTGGTATCGCGGTCTTCGCAACAAAGAAATGGCAGTTTTTACTGATGATTCAAACAGGTAAATGGAGAAGTCATCATTATTTGCACTATTATTGTAATTAAGGGAGGATTTTATTAAGTATGTTCTTTTTTGACCCTACGATAATCATTTTGATACCTGCGATTATCTTATCTTTATGGGCCCAAGTAAATATCAGTAGCACCGTTGGACGCTTTGAAAGGGTGCAGGCTCGTAGCGGCCTTACCGGTGCTCAAGTCGCACAGCGCATTCTTCAGAATAATGGCATTTATGATGTCCGCGTTGAAGCAGTGAGAGGACACTTGACTGACCACTATGACCCGAGGAAAAAAGTGGTTCGTTTATCGGAATCGGTTTACGGCAGAACATCCCTAGCTGCCTTGGGAGTAGCAGCGCATGAGGTCGGCCATGCGATTCAGCATGATAACGACTATGTTCCTTTGCGCATTCGTTCCGCATTGGCGCCCATTGCGCAATTTGGCAGCTATGGTTCTTGGATTTTGTTAATTATTGGTATTCTCTTTTCTTACGGCCCTTTGGTAGAAATTGGCATTTGGCTTTTTGTGGCTGTTGTTCTTTTCCAGCTGGTTACTTTGCCTGTAGAGTTTAACGCTTCTTCCCGTGCCTTGGTTCAATTGGAAACGGGAGGATTTCTCGCAGCCGATGAAATCGACGGAAGTCGGAAAGTTCTTCGTGCCGCAGCGATGACTTATGTAGCTGCTGTCGTCATGGCGATTCTTCAATTAGTGCGCTTATTGGCCATTGCAGGAATCTTTAATCGGGAATAAATGATGGAAAATACTCGAGAAATAGCGGCGACTACTCTTTATGCGATTACCGAGGATGGCGCTTACGCCAATTTGACGCTGGGTAATGCGTTAAGAAAAAGCCATTTGGACCAACGAGACAAATCCTTTGTAACGAACTTGGTTTATGGAACACTGGAACATCTTTGTCCCATTGATTATCAAGTGAAGCAATTTTTAAAGAAACCTGTAAAGAAGAAGGATCGTTTTTTAATGACCCTTCTTCGTTTGGGTTTTTTTGAGTTAATGTATACTTCTGTTCCCGGTCGTGCCGTTGTCAATGAAATTGTTAAATTAGCAAAAAAATACGGTCATCAAGGCTGGGGGAATATGGCGAATGGTATTTTAAGAAATTTTTTGCGTCAAAAAAACCAATTAGTTTGGCCAGTATTTCAAAACAGATTGGATCAGATCTTGTTTGAACAGTCTCTTCCTCAGTGGCTGGGGGATCTTTGGAAAAGAGAGAGGGGAGAGGAAGAAGCCCTTCTGCTTTTGGAAAGTATCGGTAAAAGTCGACCATTTACCTTTCGGATCAATTCATTAAAAACCGATCGTGACCATTTGATGGAACGTCTCGAACGTGAAGGTTACCATGTGAAACCGTGTCTCTATTCTCCCCACGGATTTCGTTGGGAGAGTGGTGAAAATCCTCTTACAAGTCTTGAATATCAAGAAGGTTATTTTACTGTGCAAGAGGAGTCTTCTCAGCTTGCTTCGTTGGCTCTGGCACCAAATCCTGGGCAAACAGTTCTCGATCTTTGTGCAGCTCCCGGTGGCAAATCTACCCATTTGGCCCAGTTGATGGAAAACCGCGGTCTGATCATGGCCGGGGATATCCATCCGCACAAAATTGCGTTGATCGAGGAAAATGCGAAGCGGCTTGCCATTGATATTATTCAGGCTGAAGTTAAAGATGGCCGGACATGGGGAGAAGATTTCCCAAATCATTTTGATGCTGTTTTATTGGACGCCCCTTGTTCTGGCTTGGGCGTTTTCGCCCGCCGTCAGGATGCGCGCTTCAGAAAGGATGCTGCTGATATTGCAACCTTGGCAAAGGTTCAGTGGGATTTAATTGGTTCCGCCATAAAAGCATTAAAACCGGGAGGAATCCTCGTTTATTCTACCTGTACTTTGACGAATGAAGAGAATCATCAAAACCGTGAAAAACTGTTAACGGAGTTCCCCAAAATGAAGCCTTTTGATCTTAGCCGACGGCTTCCCTGTTTTTCCCAGAAAGAAGCGGCATGTTTGGAGAAGGGCTATCTAGAGCTCCTACCTTACCGTCATCATACCGATGGTTTTTATATTTCTGCATATCGAAAGGATCCTCCCCAATGATCGATTTACTGTGTCTTACTCAACAGGATATGGAAAATCTTCTGTATAAAGCAGGGTTTCCTCGCTATCGTGGACGCCAGCTTTATCAGTGGTGTCATGAAAAAGAAGTAAAAAATCTTCAAGCTATGGCTAATTTACCACATCAATTAAAGCAATGGCTGGAAGAGAATACGATCATCGGTAGAGGAAAAAGAGTCGACACTCGTTACGGTCGTGATAAAAACACAGTGAAGTTTTTGCTGGAGTTTCCTGAACATTCCTCCATTGAAACAGTTTTAATGTGTTATGAGCGGGAGGCTTCCAGAAATCGCAATACCGTATGTGTCAGCACCCAAGCCGGCTGCGGAATGGGATGCCGATTCTGTGCCACGGCTTTGGGAGGATTTCAGCGAAACCTCACTGTCGGAGAGATCATCGAACAGGTTAATTACGGCAATCGGTATTTAAAGTCGAAAAAAGAAGCGAGAATTACCAATGTGGTATACATGGGCATGGGAGAGCCTTTGGCAAATTGGGATGCTGTTTGGAAAAGCATACAAATTTTAAATGACGCCAAAAAAATCGGTATGCGTCGTATTACAGTTTCCACTGCCGGTTTGGTCCCGCAAATTAAAAAAATTACCGCTCTGGGCCCTCAATTTACTTTAGCAGTATCTCTCCACGCGCCCAATGATACGATGAGAAATCGTCTGATGCCGATTAATCGGCGCTTCCCGCTAAAAGAATTATTTGATGCTTTGGATGAATATACAGAGAAGACAGGCCGTAGAATAACCATTGAGTACGCACTATTTGCCGGTGTAAACGATTCTAAAAAAACCGCTTTGGAACTGGTAAATCTTTTAAAGGGGCGATTGGTTCATGTCAACCTTTTACCAGGGAATCCTGTCAAAGAAACGGGGTTGTTTCGCTCTGGCGAAGAAAATGTCCAAAGCTTTTTGCAAATTCTTGAAACAAACGGTATTGAAACAACGTTAAGAGAATCAAGAGGACAGGATATCGATGGTGCTTGCGGACAACTGCGAGGAAAAATGTAAAAAATTGTGGCTTTTTATGAAAAAGCATATTCTGAAAAAAGGATAAACAGGAAAGAAAAAGAATATTATTTCAATTAACTTATTTTACAGCTGGAGTGAAAGAGGATATCATGAAAGCCTGGTCATTAACGGATATTGGTTTAAAAAGAATAGAAAATGAAGATTTTTATTATTGCGATGCCGCGAATGGCCTATTTCTAATTGCAGATGGCATGGGTGGCCATGCCGGCGGTGAAGTCGCCAGCGCCACAGCAGTGAAAGTATTTCGTGACCATTTTATGGGTGTTACTGCAGAAAATTATCAAAAAGAAATTGCCGATCTTTTCCTTCTGGCGAATCGAGAGATTTATGATTTGGCCCAAAGGAAAAAACAGTTAAAGGGGATGGGAACGACCTTTGTCGCCACCATTGTCTCTGAAAATCAATTATATATCGGTTATGTAGGTGATAGTCGGGTTTATCTCTACCGTCAGGGAGGAATTCACTGTCTGACCCAGGATCAAAATGTAGCAGGCCAGCTGGTACGAGAAGGTGAACTAACCGAAGAAGAAGCAATGGAACATCCTGGAAAAAATTTATTAACTAATGCGATGGGAACTCATCCTACCTTAGACATTGCTTTCATTCATGAGTCTTTGGAAGCTAACGATATGCTTTTAATGTGTACTGATGGACTGAATAGCTTTCTTTCTACTTCAGACCTGGAAGGAATCATTCGCAAATACGAAAAGGATCCTTCCAAAGCCTTGGATAAAATGCTAAAAACGGCCCTGGAACGCGGGGGCGATGATAACATAACAATCATATTGACGAAAAATTCTTGATATGAGGTGAAATGATGATAGGAACGAAATTTATGGGACGATATGAAATCGTTTCCAAATTGGGCAGCGGTGGAATGGCTGTGGTTTATAAAGCGATGGATACGGTTCTCAATCGTATGGTAACCGTAAAAATTATGCAGGAACAGCTTTCCTCGAATCAGCAATTTGTGGTTCGTTTTCGAAAAGAGGCACAAGCAGTTGCCGCTTTGTCGCATCCCAATATTGTGAAAGTTTATGATGTGGGACGCAGTGAAGAAGGACAACATTATTTAATTATGGAGTATGTGGAAGGTCGCACTTTAAAAGAAGTTATTCAAAAAAATGGCTCTCTTTCTGTTTCTGCTGCATTGGATTATGTGAATCAGATTTTAGCAGGCCTGCGTCATGCCCACTCCTATGGCGTCATTCATCGTGATATCAAGCCACAAAATATTATGGTAACCCCGAACAATCAGGTTAAAATTATGGATTTCGGTTTGGCAATGAACCTTTCCGATTCTACCATGACTTATGACTCTACAGTCTTTGGATCCGTTTATTATATCGCGCCGGAAATCGCTCAAAAAGGGACCGGCGATGCTCGTGCCGATATTTATTCCACGGGAATCGTGCTTTATGAAATGCTCACCGGTGAATTGCCCTTTTCCGGCGACAGTCCTATCACCATCGCTTTACAACATGTGGAAGGAAACTATACTCCTGCCGATGAAATAGATGATGACATTCCCTACGAAGTGGCGCGTATTGTTGATAAAGCTATGGCTGTAGATCCGGAAGAGCGGTATCATAGCGTTAAATCCATGATGCGCGATATTGAGCGGGCTGCTGCCCAGCATGGCATTCATTTATCCAGTGTTTCTGTGGATGAAGGAAGCGAAGCAATGCGCACTGCGGCATTGGGAAATACCGCAATGGTTGCAGAATCTCGCAGAAGACAGCAAGACTACGATTTTGATAATGACGATGACTTTGACGATGAAGAGGAAGATCGGCATAGCAAGCGTCGTTCAAAAAATAAAAACAATTCTTCCCGTAGTGCCAAGGCAACGGCGGCCAGAAAAAAGAGGAATAAAAAAATTGCAATTATTGTAATTATTGGCGTTTTGCTTTTGTCTGCGGGCATTTTTGCTGGAGTTCGCGCCTTCACCAATACCGGAGAAGAAGTAGAAGTTCCGATGGTGGAAGGAGAACAAGTTGACAGAGCGTGTGAAATGTTAGATGAATTGGGACTCAAATACAATCTCATTCCCACCGAGAGTGATGAAGTGGAAGTGGATTATATTATTTCCCAGAGCATCAAAGCCGGCCAAAAAGTGAAAGTCGGTCGTGAAATTGACTTGGCAGTCAGCACCGGCAGCGAAACCGTGGAAGTCCCCGATGTTGTTGGAGATTCCGAAAGCAGAGCCACCAGAACGCTGGAAAACAGCGGTTTCCAAGTAGAAGTGGAGGAAGAGGCCTCTGATTCGGTCGATGAAGGCGATGTCATTCGACAGGATCCCGAAGGCGGTGAGAAAGCCGCAAAAAATGCTACTGTTACTATTGTAGTGAGCACAGGGCCGGAGACGCCGGAAACTGAGACTGTGACGGTTCCAGATGTGACGGGCCTTACTTTGGAAGATGCGAAAAGGCAGTTGGAAGCAAAGGGCCTTAAATGCGGCAGTGTTACGGAGAATTATACTTCGGAAGCTGCTGCCGGATACGTTTATTATCAGAGTATCAACGCAGGTACCACAGTAGAAGAAGGAACTTCCGTTAACCTTACGGTAAGTAAGGGTAGTGCAAATCGAACATATAATTATTCTTACGTTGTGCCAGAAGAGTATGATGGCGGTCTGCTCATCATTCGTTGCGAAGATGAACGAGGGACTACGGAATACTATCATGATACTTGCAGCGCAGGTCAAACCATTCGTGTAACCATCGATGTAACGCCGCCGGCAAGAATTATCACTACCATTGATGGTCGAGAAGTTGACAGCGAGACGGTGGATTGATTTATGACTTTGAAAGGTTTACTGATCAAAGGTTATAACGGATTTTATTACGTGGAAACGGAAGGCCGCATTTGGAGCTGTTCCTTGCGAGGACGGTTTCGCGTTAAGAAACAACGGTTTTTGCCTGGCGACCGTGTGAAATTTACCGTTATTGATCCTGATAAGGGGTGCGGTGTAATCGAAGAACTTTTTCCGCGGCAAAATGAGTTGATTCGCCCGCCTGTGGCCAACGTCGATAAGGTTGTGATAACCTTTGCCCTGCATAATCCAAAGCCAGACTTGCTTCTTTTGGATCGTATATTGATCCAAGTTCTGCAAGCGGGAATTGAGCCCCTCATTTGTTTCAACAAAGCGGATCTGGTAACAGAGGGGGAATGTGATGCCATACTTTCTCCTTACGTTTTTGCAGGTTACGATGTGATCGCTGTATCGGCATACAGTCGACAAGGGATTGATAAACTGAAGTTGGCAATCCACGGCAATCTTATTGTTATGGCAGGTCCTTCTGGTGCCGGAAAAAGTAGTATACTTAATGCCATCGATGAAAGATTCCATTTGGCGACGGGAGAATTGAGTAAAAAAGTGGAGCGCGGCAAACATACGACTCGTCGTGTAGAGTTGTTACCTTTGGAGAAAGGAACTTATTTGGCGGATACCCCTGGATTTTCCAGTTTGTTTCTTCCCGACAAAATAGAACGTTCCGATTTACAAAAATTCTATCCGGAATTCGCGGTTTTTGCTCAGGATTGCCCGTATACATCTTGCCTTCATGATCGAGAAAGGGATTGCGGCGTTAAAAATGCTGTTACTCAGGGTAGTATTGACGCGGGACGATATGAACGGTATTGCCTGTTTCTGGAAGAGTTAAAGGAGAGAGAAGGGAAATATTGATGACTATTATAGCGCCATCACTTTTATCTGCGGATTTTAGTCGGTTAAAAGACGAAACGGAAATGGTAGAAAAAGCTGGAGCCCAATGGCTTCATCTTGACATTATGGACTATCATTTTGTACCGAACCTTACCTTCGGCGCAGGAGTTGTGAAATCTCTTCGTCCACATTCCAATATGGTGTTTGACGCCCACTTGATGGTAGAAGATCCGGAAAAATATATCCCGGATTTTCAAAAAGCAGGTACGGAATATTTGACATTCCATTATGAAGCCGTCTCTCATTGCGATCAAGTGATTCAAGTGATTCAAGAGATTAAAAAGCATGATATGAAAGCCGGCATTTCTGTAAAACCAAAAACTGATGTTACGGTTTTAGAGCCTTTTCTGGAATATTTGGATTTAATTCTTGTGATGAGTGTGGAACCGGGGTTTGGCGGACAAAAATTTATGGTTGACATGTTGCAGAAAGTACAATGGTTAAAGGAACAGAAAGCACAAGAAAAGGGAAATTTCTTGATTGAAATTGACGGTGGCATTAATCGTTCCACTGCTGTAGAAGCAGTGAAAGCCGGTGCAGAAGTGCTCGTGGCGGGAACCGCGGTTTTTGGCGCGGCATCGCCGAAAGAAGAGATTTCTTATTATTTAAAATTATCCTGATATGGTTCTTTACAAACAGAAATTAAATGCTATAATAGATTATAATAAAATAGATTTCTTCGGGGACGGTTGAATTCCGTACCGGCGGTAAAGCCCGCGAGCCCATTGGGGTTGATTCGGTGAAATTCCGAAGCCGACAGTGACAGTCTGGATGAAAGAAGAATGATGATGTGATCATTTTGATAAGCCCCGATTTTCGGGGCTTATTTTTATGGAGTGTGATATCGATGCAAGTAGAAGAAGAGAAATTGCATGAATCATTTATGCGTCGCGCGCTGCATTTGGCGGAGAAATCCAAAGGGTTTACCGCCCCGAATCCTATGGTCGGCGCAGTAATTGTCAAAGACGGAAAAATTGTTGGTGAAGGATACCATCGGCGGGCAGGAGAAAATCATGCCGAGGTCAATGCCCTGCATCGTGCCGGGATTTATGCCCAAGGCGCTACAGTTTATGTAACGTTAGAGCCCTGCTCCCATTATGGGAAAACGCCTCCCTGTGCCGATGCTTTAATTCGTGCAGGAGTAAAAGAGGTCTATATTGCGATAACGGATCCCAATCCCAAGGTCAACGGCGGCGGTATCAAGAAACTGGAAGATGCCGGAATCCCTGTTCATGTCGGGCTTTGCGGGAAAGATGCATTTTATCTGAATGAAGTGTTTTTTACCAATCAAAAGGAAAAACGCGCCTTTATTGCTTTAAAAAGCGCCCAAAGTATCGATGGAAAGATCGGTCCCGAAGATGGTTTGCCGATTTCGATCACTTCGGAGTTGTCGAGAAAATACTGTCATATGCTGCGTCGGCAGTATGGCGCTGTTCTTGTGGGGATCAATACCATCTTAAAAGATGATCCACGGCTGAATATTCGCTACGATATTCCTCATGATAAAAATAAGCCGATTCGTATTATCATTGATTCTGAAATGCGAATTCCTCTCAACGCGAAAGTCCTTGACGTTCATGACGGACCGATTTTAATCTATACGGCTGCGAATCTCTCCAGAAGCTTACGCGGGAGAATTGAGAGTAAAGGTGTGGAAGTTGTGGATCTTCCCGATGAAAATGGTCGCGTGGATTTGGCAAAACTGCCTGTTGACCTCTATGAACGTGGCATTTGCAGCGTATTAGTGGAAGGCGGTTCTCAGATTCTTACCAGTTTTTTCCACCAAGGAAATTGGGACCGCTATTACTCATTTACTGCGCCGGTGCTCATTGGTAACCAGGGAATTCCCGTTTTTGGCACCTGTGATCGACCGCCGTTAGAAAATTTGGTAAGAGACCAGGCAAAAATGATTGATAAAGATATTTTAGTCGAATATCTCAGAAAGGATGGATTTGATCGATGTTTACCGGAATTATTGAAGAAAAGGGAATCGTAAAATCCATTACCCTGCGAGGCGAAAGTGGCTTTTTGGAGATACAGTGTCAGAAAGTCCTTGAAGATACTAAATTGGGAGACAGCATTGCCGTGAATGGCGCTTGTCTCACAGTAACCAGTTTGGAGCAGGACGCTTTCACAGCCGATGTTATGGCAGAAACCTTACGCCGTACTTCGTTGAAAGAGTTGAAGAAGGGCTCTTTTGTCAATTTGGAACGCGCATTGCAGATAGGACACCGACTGGGGGGCCATATGGTAAGCGGTCACGTGGATGGTATTGGTATCATTCGTAAATTGGAACCGCAAGGCATTGCCATGGTCATGACCATCAGTACCAAGAGCAGCATTACGGAAGGAATTATTGAAAAAGGTTCTGTTGCCATTGATGGTATTAGTCTTACAGTAGTGTCGGTGGAGGAAGAAGCCTTTTCTGTTTCCTTAATACCCCATACGATACAAGAAACCAATTTGGCTCATAAAAAACCGGGTAGCACCGTTAATTTAGAAACTGACATGATCGGCAAGTATGTAAAAAAATTTTTAACCTCTGAGACCTGTGATAGCGATTCCTTAATCACCATGGATCTCCTTGCGGAAAACGGATTTCTACTATAAGAAGGAGGAATGATAATGAGTTTTTGTACCATTGAAGAAGCAATTTCCGACTTAAAACAAGGAAAAATCGTCATTGTCGTTGACGATCCCGATCGTGAAAATGAAGGCGACCTTATTTGTGCGGGTGAATTTGCCACAACGGAAAACGTTAATTTTATGGCCAGCTATGGCAAAGGTTTGATCTGTATGCCAATGAGCAGTGCAAATATCCATCGTCTCGGCTTGCGTCAAATGGTGGAACACAATACCGACAACCATGAAACGGCTTTTACAGAAAGTATCGACCATGTTTCAACCACTACGGGAATTTCTGCAGTGGAGCGGTCGGTTACTGCCATGAAAGCAACAGAAGATGGGGCCCGCCCTGCCGATTTCCGTCGCCCTGGCCATATGTTTCCATTGGAGGCAAAATCCGGCGGTGTATTGATGCGTAACGGCCATACGGAAGCGACTGTGGACTTGATGCGTTTGGCAGGATTAAAGGAGATTGGTCTTTGTTGCGAAATTATGCGCGATGACGGAGCTATGATGAGAACCACAGAACTTATGGAATTTGCCGAAAAACATGGTTTGAAGATCACATCCATCAAGGCACTACAATCTTACCGAAAAATGTATGATAAATTTATGGTACGAGTCACTTCCTCGCATCTGCCCACCAAATATGGTAAATTTATGCTTCACGGTTATGTGAATACTATCACACAAAAGCATCATGTGGCCCTTGTCATGGGGGATGTTGCCGATGGAAATCCTGTTTTATGCCGTGTTCACTCTGAGTGTCTTACCGGCGATGTCTTCGGTTCCTGTCGTTGTGACTGTGGCTTGCAGTTAGATTCCGCAATGCGCCAAATCGCCAAGGAAGGCCGAGGCATTCTTGTTTATCTTCGTCAGGAAGGTCGCGGCATTGGTTTGATCAATAAATTAAAGGCCTATGAACTTCAGGAAAAAGGTCTCGATACCGTTGAGGCGAATATTCAATTGGGATTTGCTCCAGACCTCAGGGATTATAGTGAGGGAAGCCAAATTTTAAAGGATCTTGGCGCAACGAAGTTGCGTTTACTAACCAATAATCCCACAAAAATTTCGGGTCTTTCCGATTATGGTATTGAGATCGTGGAACGAGTCAGCACGGAAATGCCGACAAATCCTTATAATGAGTTTTATATGGAAACCAAAAAAGAAAAAATGGGCCACTTGTTAGAGCATGTCGAAGGACATCATCATAATTGAGAAAGGAATGTGTTTTGAATGAAAAAAATTGAAGCGCAATTGAATGGAAACGGATTGAAAGTAGCAATTGTGGCAGCGCGTTTTAATGAATTTATTACTGGGCGCTTAATTGAAGGGGCAGAGGACGGTCTTGTACGGCATGGAGTTGATACTGATGATATTACATTGTACCGTGTCCCCGGTGCTTTTGAAATCCCAATGATGGCACAAAAGGTCGCATCCACTGAAGTAGATGTGGTGATTTGCCTTGGTGCTGTGATCCGAGGCAACACACCTCACTTTGATTATGTTGCAGCGGAAGTTTCCAAAGGGTGTGCAAATGTAAGCTTGGAGTGCGGAAAACCTGTAATCTTCGGCGTATTAACTACTGATACCATTGAACAAGCCATTGAACGTGCTGGCACCAAAGCGGGAAATAAAGGTTATGACGCCGCTGTGAGTGCCATTGAAATGGCGAATCTGGTGAGTATGATCTGATGAAACGATGTGTTTTAATCTGCAATGGTTCCTTAAAAGATCTCCGGTTTCACCGTGATCAAATGAAAAATGATGACTTTATCATTGCCGTTGATGGTGGTGCAAACCATTGCCACCGCATGGGAATAACACCCAATTTAATGTTGGGGGATTTTGATTCCATTGATAAAAGCACCATGGAGTCTTTTGCTGAAGTTCCCAGAATTACGGTTCCTGCGGAAAAAGATTTTACAGATATTATTTTAGGAATTGAGGAAGCAAAGAAACGAAATTATAAAGATATTTTGATTTTAGGTGCCCTTGGTGGGAAAAGAATCGACATGGAAATCAGCAATTTATTATTGCTTTCTCGTTATCGGGAATTCATTGAAATCGCAGACGACGTCAGCTCTGTTCGTTGTGTCAGAGCAGGGGAATCCATTGAAGTCTCCCACCGACAAGATCAATACCTTTCCATTATCCCTTTGTCCCCTCTGGTGAAAACAGGTAAAAGTTATGGACTAAAGTATCCTTTGGAGGGTTTGGAATTTTCTTTCGGTACAACCTGTGGCATCAGCAATGAAATTATTTCTGAGACTGCGGAATTAACAATACTGGAAGGTGAAATCCTACTGATTTGTCAGAAAAAATAATCGATATATGGCAGGATATGTGGATAAAAGGTCGTATTTATAATTCATTCAGGAAGTTAAATATGAATAAAAAAGATGAGTTTATAAATGTTTATAAAAATAATATCCGCAGAGACGGCGCGGAGCAGTTGCTAGATTTTTTGGAGCATAAATGTGATTTTTTCATTGCTCCGGCTAGTGCCAGATTTCATCTGTCTCACGAAGGGGGCCTTGTAACCCACAGCCTTAACGTCTATTATTGTTTAAAGGCATATATGGAGCGTGCAAGGGTACGAGAGGAATATGGTCTCACTGCAAGTGATGAAACCATTGCCATTGTATCTTTGCTCCATGATCTTTGTAAAATCGACTGCTACCGACCTGGTTTTCGCAACGTGAAAGATGACAATGGAATCTGGCAACGGGTGCCCTCTTATGATTATGTGGATTCTATGCCCTACGGCCATGGGGAGAAATCAGTCTATATTATCAGTGGATTCATGCGGCTAACTAGGGAAGAGGCTTTTGCCATCCGTTATCATATGGGATTTTCTGGCACAGAAGACCCTCGCAATGTTGGTGACAGTTTTCGCCGTTTCCCTTTGGCTTTTGCTTTATCCACTGCGGATATGGAGGCTACTTACTTTTTGGAGAACAATGACTAAGAGAAGGAATGTATTATGAAATACGGACATGGAGTGGGATACTCCGCAAACTTTAAATTACCGGAATATCGTATCGGGCCTGGAATGCTGGGAAAAATTCCTCCCAATTTACCGATTGCCTCAAGTGTACTGGTTTGGATTATCATGGTCTTATTGGGACTTTTCCGCGTAATATCCTGGGGGAACATTTTCATTTTCGGCGGTGCCGTCGGGATTGTGGCCTCGGTTTTATCAATCTTATCTACTTATGCGCGGAAAAGATCTGCGCCAAAACCCGATCGTGAGGGAATTTTGAAAAAGAAAGTCATTGTGAAGAGCAAAGCAAAGGGGATCATGAAATATCGACTGGTCTTTGAGTTTTCCAATGGCGCGGAA
>NBJMC04201__coassemble_722_pt1 | contig 21745 bp, 20 predicted proteins | sample NBJMC04201__metabat2_high_PE_023 | metagenome-assembled genome bin NBJMC04201
ATTGACCAAATCTGCTTTTTCTTCCAATACCTCCGCAATACGTCTGCCACTGGCAGTGCTCATCGTGATCATGACGAAAATCATTGAGAGCATCATCAATGACATCAAAATACTCATCACATAGCTGAACATTGAGGTCAACTCACCGGTGGTCAGATCTCCAATAACAATATATTGTGCTCCAAACCAAGAAAGGGCAATGATAGAGCCATAGATTACCAGCATCATCACAGGGCTGTTAAATGCAAGAATGCCTTCCGCCTTCACAAAAAGTTGATACAAGTTTTCCGCCGCTTTCTGAAATTTGCTATTTTCATGATCCTCCCTTACAAAAGCCTTCACCACGCGGATGGCTGAGACGTTCTCCTGAACGCTGGCATTCAAATCATCGTATTTGCGGAAAACTTGATGAAATATCTTCGTTGTTTTCGACATGATCAATATTAACGCCACCGCCAAGATAACCATAGCAACCAAAAAGATAACACTCAATCTCATACTGATGATAAAGCACATGATCATACTGCAAATAAGCATCAGCGGTGCCCGGACAGCGATACGAAGAATCATCTGATATGCGTTTTGGACATTAGTGACATCGGTGGTCATACGGGTTACCAGGCCGGCAGTGCTGTATTTATCAATATTGGAGAACGAAAATGTTTGCACATTTTCATAGATTCCCTCCCGCAAGTTACAGGCAAAGCCAGATGAAGCCTTTGCTGCATACCTCCCGGCTAAAACACCAAATAAGAGACTTAAAAAAGCCATAACGAGCATGATTCCACCGTATAAATACACTTGGTGAATATCCCCGGCTTGAATCCCTTTGTCAATAATGGAAGCGATAATAAAGGGAATCAGCACTTCCATCAAGACTTCCAATCCGGTAAAAAGCGGCGTTAACAGTGAAGCCTTTTTATATTCCCCCACTTGCCTCAATAAGGTTTTTACCATTGTTCTTTCCTCCTTGCGGATTCCTGTCTCAAATTATGAATCATCGTATTCAGCCCCTTTTTCATAATCTCCAAATGTTGTGAAGGAATCTCCCTGCATAAATGTCTCTGTTCTTCCTGAAGTCCTGATTCAATTCGTTCTTTCATGGCAAAAGCCTTTGGGGTCAAGAAAATCTGCTTCATTCTATCATCCTCGGGATTGGTTGCCGTTTCTACGTAACCTTTTTTCTTAAGACCCTTCAACGTAGAGGAAATCGCTGATTTGGAAATTCCGAATTTTTCATGCAGCTCTGTAGCATAGACAATATCGCCATTGCGGAAAAAAAGATATTCGAGCACAAGGCTTTGCGAAGGAGAAATATCCAAGTTTTTCATTTGATTTCTCCCATATTGCTCCAACGATAAATTCAACTGCTTTAAGAGCAAAATGATATTTTGATCCATCAACTCTCTCTCCTTTCTTTCCATTAAGATTGTTGACGATTCTGTCATGAACCGTTCGTCCATGAACTATTATAGCAACAATTTCTTGAAAGTGAATTTAGAATATGCTATTATTAATAAGGAAATCTAATTAATTGCACAGAGAGGAAAATTAATGAATACATTTCAGCTCACATGTTTTTTAGCAGTTGCGGAAACCCTTAGCTTTGCCCGAGCCGCCGAATCCCTCCATGTGACCCAGCCCGCCGTGACTCAGCAAATCCATTCCCTGGAAAAAGAATTAAATGTCAAACTGTTTAAACGTACCACTCGTTCTGTAAAAATCACCAAAGAAGGTTCGATTTTTTACAACGATGCCCAACACATCGTGGCTCTTTCCGAACGGGCCAAAGAAAAGTTTAAAAATCCTTATGAACAAGATATCCGGATTCTATCTCTGGGATGCCATAGTCATACACAGCTATTTTTGCTGCCTTCCCTGTTGCAACAGCTTAAGGAGCAATGCCCCAATGTACATCCTCGGCTGCAAGTTATCCCCTTCCAGCATTTATACCGCTTATTGGACGAAGACGATTTGGACGCAATCATCGGCTTTCGCGAACCGGATTCCAAAAAGATATCCGCCCAATATCGAGAATTGAGCAAAATTCCCATTGTCTGTGTGTGCTCCTTGGAACATCCATTATCGCAGCGTCAATCCGTCGCCATGAAAGATTTAAAAAATGAAAAACTGATTCTTTTGGATCCGGCCAAAGCCCAAACAGATGCCGCGCAACTCCAGGGGCAACTTATGGGCGGACGAGCGCCTTCGGAGTTCTTTTTTTGTGAATCCATAGAAGCAGCCATCATCCTGTCCCAAGCCGGTTTCGGTATTTCGATCCTGCCGGATCTATTCATCCCCCCGGAACTCTCTTTGGCACGAATCCCCATAGAAAACATTGCCCCGGCATCCTTTGGTATTTATTATAAATCCATCCAAGGCAATCCTCCGCTGCGAGCGTTACTCCAGATTATGCGGAGCAGAATAGAAAAAAATATTCCTATAACAAACTATCATTAAATCTTTATCAGAGCCTGGATCGCTGGCAATTTTCTTTATACCGACGACGCAATGAAATCGTTGCACACCATAAAAAACCCCGTAGGAATGATCTCCTACGGGGTAATGCTCTTTTAATGGGAGGATAATCTCTTATTTGTGATATTTACTGGAATTGATCGCAAACCTCTTCCATCAGTTGATCAATTTCCAATGGGATGATTTTGTCTGCAATTCTGTCATACGTCGATAGATTCCTCCCCGGTCCATCAATTCCGAAGAGGTTCCCTGTTCTGCCACGGTACCTTCTTTCAATACGACAATTTTATCGGCGCCGGCTACGGTGCGCATGCGGTGGGCAATTACGAGCACTGTTTTATCTTTGACCAAACGAGATAGCGCTGTTTGAATCAGTGTTTCATTTTCCACATCAAGAGAAGCAGTGGCTTCATCCAAAAGAATAATCGGCGCGTCTTTTAGAAAAGCCCTGGCAATGGAAATACGCTGACGTTCTCCACCCGAAAGTTCACAGCCGTTTTCCCCGATGCGACTGTTCCATCCATCGGGCAATTTCTCCACAAATTCATCACAGTTGGCCAGTCTGGCGGCATGCAACACCTCTTCGTCAGTGGCATCCTTTTTGCCAATACGGATATTTTCCAATACTGTATGATTGAATAAAGTCACATCCTGGAATACAATGGAATAAAGGGAGAGCAATGTTTCCGGATCCACTTTGGAAATATCCATCCCACCGATGGTAATTTTTCCACGATCAACATCCCAAAATCTGGCTGCGAGACGGGAAACCGTTGTTTTCCCACCGCCGGAAGGACCGACGAGGGCCGTAACCTCGCCCTGTTTCGCTGTAAAAGAAACATCTTTCAAAACCGCTTCCCCAGTGTTGTAAGCAAATCCCACATGTTCAAAAACAATATCACAACCATTGTTAGAGAGCGATGCTTTGCCGCTTTGTACCGGATGATCCAAAATCTCATTCATCCGCGCCACATTGGTGCGGCTTGCAATAATAGCGGCAAGATTCTGCAGCGCCGTCTGCAAAGGATCATACAACCGCGAAGCGACTAAGAGAAACAAAAAGAAGGTCAACAGATCCAAAGTCCCGGCAATCAGCAGTGTGGAACCTACCAGAGCCACAGTGGCAATGCCCAACTTTAAAATGAGCTGCGCCGAAACTACAAAAGCGGCAGTACCGAATTCAGAAATCACAGCACGCTTTTCTACTGCTTTGATTTTTTGATCCAATCCCACCAGATAGGCGCTTTCCGCATTGTTGGATTTTAAATCCCGCACCGTCTCAAGACACTCTTGAATCCCATCAGCACAGGCCATTTTCGCATCCATTTGCTTTTTCCCCAAAATATCTTGGACTTTGAAAGAAAGCGTTACAATGAGGAAAGAAACGGGAATGACCCACAACGCAGCCAGGGCCATGCGCCAATCAAAGAAAAACAATCCAACTGCTACGAGGGTTGTGGAAACGATAGAACCGATTAATTCCGGAATAAAATGAGAAAAACTGGTTTCCAAAAAGGTACAATCCGCCATAATAGTGCTGGTCAAATCAGCGAGATCCTTTTTGCCAAAAAAGGAAAGCGGCAATTTGCGCAATTTTTCCGCAAGGGTGATGCGACGTACACCGCTTTCCACATAGGTAGCCAAATAAGTAGCATTGTATTGAAAATACGTTGTCGCAAAAATCAGTGCGATACAAAGAATACAACCGCAGATATAAAAAGAACTTCTGACGCTATTACTGCTTTCCAAAAGGTCTCCAACAAGAAAATATAAAAGCCCCACGGGAATCATCAACACAAGATTCGAAAGGATGCAGGCGAAACACGCCTTGATTAAGTCTTTGGCTCCTTGACGAGATAATGCAAATTGCCGTTGGATCTTTTCAATCATATTGCTTGCTCCTTTCCGACTTTCCATTGTACTGAAGTCTGGTAATTACTCCACATGGTATGGTAAAGTCCCTTTTCCGCCATAAGCTCTTCATGGGTTCCGCTTTGAATAATCTCACCATCGCACAAAACAAAAATGCGGTCCGCATTGACTACGGTAGACAGACGATGAGCGATCATAATGACGGTTTTTCCTTTTGCCAAGCGGGCAAAGGCCTCTTGCACCCTGATTTCATTATCGGGATCCGCAAATGCCGTAGCCTCGTCCAAAATAACAATAGGGGAATCCTTTAACATGATTCTGGCAATTGCAATTCTTTGCTGCTCCCCGCCGGAAAGATATACACCATTGCCACCAATTACCGTGTCGATCCCATGGGGAAGCTTTTCAATAATATCCATACACTGAGCAGCTCTCAACGCCTGCAACACTTCTTCCCTGGAAGCATCGGGCTTGGCAAGACGCACATTTTCAAGGATCGATGTTTTGATCAAACGGCTGTCCTGAAATACAAAAGAAACGGTGTTCATTAACTGCTCTTTGGGAATATTGCGAACATCAATGCCGCCCAATAAAATACGACCGCTCTTCACATCAAAAAAACGGGAAATAAGGTTTGCCAACGTTGTTTTTCCGCCGCCAGAAGGTCCCACCAATGCAACGGTTTCTCCGGAATCAATATGCATGAACACGTGATGAAGCGCCTCTTTCTCGTCATCATAGCGGAAACTGACATCTTGAATCTCCACAGAAGCATCTCGTAAAGACGCGGGCTCACGAACTTCCGGCAAAGGTTCGATTTTCATAATGCTATCAATCCGCTGTAAAGCATCGTCAACAATCATGGCATTCTCACTTTGAAACATAATTTTCGTCAAGGTAATGGAGATCACCGGTGTAATAATAATATAGAAAATCAAGTCCGTTAAAAATGCCGAAGTAACGCCGTCACGGGTAAAAAATAGTCCTGCAGCAATTAAAAATACAAAGACGCCGTTGATGGCCGCGGTATAAAACAACATGGGCAGTCTCAGCTGTTTGGTATAGGCGATCACCCATTTACTGTAATTATCAATGGCTCCTTTGAAGCGCTTAAAAGAAAAAACGGTCTGACCAAAGGTTTTTACCACGGGAATTCCTCGCACATATTCGACAGCCTCGTTGGACATATCATCAAGAGCGTTCTGGTATTCCGCCATTTTCTGACGCATCTTCGCCCCGGTCATACTGGCCATAATCAAAAAAGCCAGAACTACGGGAATGAGACTTAATAATCCCAATCGCCAATCAAAGGAAAACAGTAATAGTAAAAGCCCCAAAGGCGTCGCGATAGCGCCGGCTTTGTCCGGCAGTTGATGAGCGAGATACGTTTCCGTGGCAGCACTGGATTCATTCACGATTTTACGCATTTTTCCGCTGCCGAAACTGTCCATAAATCCCAATGGTAAGGTCACAATATGATGCATGGCCGTACTGCGAATATTGGTAGCGATACGGAATGCCGCAATATGGGAGCACATCAGCCCCGCTACATAAATTATGAGAGAAAGTGCGGCAAAAAGCACCGCCATCCAGCCGTAATGGGTAAGCCCCTGTGCTGACTGAAAATTCGGAGCAACAGAAAGCACTTCTTCAATTATCCTCCAAAGATACCAAAAAGGCACCAAGGCAAAGAGCGCGCTTAAAGCCGAAAGCCCCCAGGAAACAATGGCCAGATACCGGAAAGAACCGGCATACGACAAAAGCCTCGCAAGATTTGACTGCTTTTTCAAATAAATTCCTCCTTAATATGAAGTATTTTGGGACGGCTTCCACATCGAAACCGTTATATTTATCAAAGTTAGCATATGCTAACTATAAAGCAAAAAGAAAGGGCTTTATAGCCCCATGATCTCCTCCCAGCCTGCTGTGTAGAATGTCTGAAGTTCTTTCACATACTTCACTGCTTGCTTCCGCGGCATATCATGAACCACCATTTCAAAAAATGCAGAAAACATGCCGCTGACTAAAATATGCTCAAGCTGCGAATCGATATCGGGAACCCGTTGTCCGAGCCCCCTTAAAACCGCGACGAATCTGTGGGTATAATCCACCTCGATTTCTACCATTTCATGAATGAAGTTTTCATATTTTGTACCTTCAGCACAACAAATCAATAGTTTCACAGCGTCAAAATTCTCATAAATGTACTCCACCATCCAGTCCATGCAGTCGCCGGAAATCTTACCCATCTGTTCAAGCTGTTCCTCGTTGGGGAGGCAGGCAAAAGTAACTTGGGCTTCTTTAAAACGATCCATCAGTATTCTGGCGGATTTACCTACAAGGGCGTCAAATAAATCTTCTTTGCTTTGGAAATACCCATAGAACGCCCCAGTAGTCACCCCTGCTTCTTTTACAATATTGCGTAACGAAGCATCGCGAAACCCTTTTTCCATAAATTCTTTATGACCTGCGGATAAAATATTTTGCATTGTATTGCCATTAGAATTTCCCATAAAACACCTTTCACCGATATAACACTGTTATATAATCGTCAAAAAAATACATTCCTATTTGGCAAAAATTGATTTTGTGGATAACATCTCAAACATTTTGTTTACTGTGGATCTTAAGGGCGGTATATCCTGCCTCTTTCACCGTTGTTCGAAGGAACTCTTCAGTGACTTCTTGTTCTGCTCCCACCAACGCACATTTTTTCTGAAGATCGACTTTGGCAGCAAAACCGTCTTTCGCATGAAAGGCATTTTCTACTCTGGTGGCGCAACTCTGACAAACCATTCCATCGATGGTTATTTCATATTGATACGGATAGTCAGACACATTACCGTTAGCTTTTATTTTTTTTACTTTACCACCGTCACTACCGCAACAACCGCTAGAAAGCTTTTTACAGTAACTGCGAATGGCATAAATGGCAATCAATACCAAAATTACGAGAATAATGATGGTCCCCATAGTTTAACCTCCTTGCTCATTTGATACAGCGTTGCCAACGAATTGCAATGCTCATTGCCCTCAATTAACAATCATTAACAATGTTTCAAAGCTGCTCAGACCTATCGCTTAAAGTTAGTTTATGCTAACTTTAAATCAATATAGCACATTTGTCATTGATTTGTCAAGAAGGAATTCTGCCAAAACTTCCCACGACATCAACCATAAAATGAAAAGAGTCTCGATATATCAGGTCAATAGAGAAAGTGAATTGCCGCCGTCCAAAGTACACGGGAAAGTAGTGGTTGGAAAAGTATTACTGTTAAAATAGTTGCTAACATAAACCAAATTTCTTTTTGGGAACAATATTGATCCGCGGTAACCTCGATTTGCATCAAAGATCCCAGACCTTTCGCCACAAGAAAACCGAAAGCGGTGCCGAGGGTATTGGCGATCAGATCGTCAATATCTGTCGTCCGAAAAGTAAACAACTGCGCCGTTTCTATCAAAAGCGAGAGCCCAAATCCCAGCCACAAAATATTTTTCCATTTAGAAAAGGGAGCCCATAACAGTGACGGGAAACATCCGATAGGAAGAAAAATCAGCACATTAAACCCATATTGAATTGGAGCGTCAATCAGCCCCCGAAAGGGAATGATATTACAATTGAAATCTAAAGTATGGAAATCAAGCGTCGGCATTCCCGTCATGAAAAAGAGCATTAGAACCCAAAGAGAAAAAAGCAAAAGCATGGCACTTCTTGGGCTTTTGATTTTCCCATGACAAACTGCCGGATAAAGTAAAAACGCAGGGACCAAAATGATCAATAAAGAGATAAGGGCAATTCCCAACGACAACAACCAAATCATGAACCATTCCTTTCCGCAAAACACCATGAAAATCATGGAATCCCCACCAGCTTGGCTTTGATGGGGATTCCTCAATTCTAACACTCCGCTTCCCGAAAAGCGGATTGATGATTACAAACAGTCATATGAGAGTTTATGATTACTCCTGGCGAATCGCGGCCAAAGGGCTGATTTTCACCGCCCGATTGGCCGGCGAAAATCCGGCGATCAGGCCAACGCCAATGGCAAACCCCATGCCCAAGAGCACCAACCAAAATGGAATCACAGAAATCTTCATACTCATCCCCTCCACCAAAGCTGAGGTCACAAGATTCAGAATAAAAGATAGGAAGTAGCTGAAAAGAATTCCGACAACACCGCCGAGAAAACCAATGCCTCCTGCTTCCAATAGAAACATCATGCGAATATCATTCAAACGGCAGCCGAGAACTTTCATAACCCCAATTTCTCTGGTGCGCTCATATATGGACATAATCATGGTATTGGTAATTCCCAAGGCGGCTACGAAAAGAGAAATGGCTCCGAGTCCCCCGAGAACCAGTTGAATCAAACGAGCCTGTTTGCTCATGGCTTCACGAAATTCCAGAGCACTGCTGGTTTGAAACCCCATGTCCTTGAGCTCTTCTTCCACCGTTTCCACATTTTCATAAGAGTCCACGTTGACTTGGATATTACTGTAAGTGTTTTTATCGGGTTGAATTCCGTTAATTGCATGATACTCTGCCAACAATTTTTTTCCCAACTCCAATGAAATGCAGGCACCATAAACTGTCTCGTAATGGCTCCAATCTTCTTTTAAAACCCCGATGGGATAAATAGGCTGAGACGATACGGTTTCTTTCCGGCCGGATGACGCGCCTTCACTACTCTCTGCGGCCGCCGTTTCCTCGGAATTCTCTGCCGACAGCTCTTGAGAACTCTGCCGGATCACAGAAATAGAATAGGAAGCACCCATGGGATCTACCACCGGCGCGCTGGTATATTCCCCAGACTCATCCGTGGAATACTCGGGGATCTGTCCGGTATTGGCGTCGGAAAATTGCCACGGTGTATATTTGCCCCAGAGGATTGCATTGTCTTGATCTCTGTCAGGCAAAAAACCTTCGGTGGTCTCGTATCCCATATCTTTCATCATGGAAAGGTCCATGGCAGTAATACTATCACTGAAAACATAATTACCGCTGGAAATTTCTGCAACGCCATTAAGCGTCAAAAAAGGGACTACTGTTTTCACATGGTCGAGACGGCGCATTTGCTCTACACTTCGATCATCTAATGCGACATTACTGCGATTTTGCTGATTATTTTCGGGGACGGAGACACTAATGGCAGTAATATCCATATAAGAGGCCATTTCTTCATCAAAGGAGCGGTTTAACCCAACTCCCAATGACATCATTACCACAATGGAACAAGTACCAATGACCACACCCAACACCGTCAGAATCGTACGAACCTTCCGCCGAAAGAGATTACGAAAACACATGGCCAGCAGGTCACTGATCTTCATTGTCGTCCTCCTCTACGAGATCGGAATCATCATCCCAATCGTTCTCATCCCAAAAAGATTCTTCTTGGGCCGCTTTTTTCTTTCTTCTGCGACGGACAAAAATAACGATTCCCAAAGTCACAACGGCGATGATGCCAATGAAGATGAATGCAATGGGTAGAACCCCCCCGCCGGAATCATCGGCAACAGCAGCCATTTCTTCATCAGATACCTGGGCTTCCTGAACATTGACGGTAAATTCCGAAGCCGCCTCCTTCTGATTGCCATGGGCGTCTTCGTAACGGATCACGAATCTCAGGTGTTTTTCTCCCGCATCTTCAAAGGTAGAGTAAAGATGACTGCTGCTGGACATCTGAGCCGAAGCATTAATGGTGCCAATATAGGCATTATCAAGAAGTTCACCGCTGTCATTATCATAAAGAAATACTTCGGTATTCAATAATTTGGAGAATCCGCGATTGAGAAATTCGTAATCCACAGGGGATTCTTCTCCGGCATAAACAGGATAATCTTCGGATCCCATAACGGCCTTGTTAATGGAAACACGCTCTTCCTGGGCGAGAGGAATGGCGATTTTGATTTCCGAAGCATTGCTACATTTTGCGCCGTCATCATAGTATTCATAGGAAACCGTCACAGTAATAGGATAGGACCCCTCTGCTGATTCCGCAGAAGAAATAAAATCTGCACTGCATTCCACGGTACCATTTGCCTTAATCCTTTCAAAGTAAAGAGTATCGGTATCGCGGTTTAATCCATAAATCTCGCCGCCGTTAACTTTCACCACCACATTTTGCACAGTAAAGGTTTTACTGGTATTCTTTAGATGAAACGATAATGTAAATGCCTTTCCTGCATAGACTTGATCTCCGCCAAAGGAAAATTTACTTACCACTAGATTGGGGATCAGCCCGTTGCCGCTGGTACCAGACGTCGGCGGCAAGGTTGTTTCTGTATTGCCCCCGGAAATGATTTCATCATCGGCGGCAAAAATCGGGTTGACAGCTGCCAAAACAAAAGTAAAAATCAAGGCTAGCACCGGTAATATCATATACTTTTTCATTTTCATCATTTTTTACGCTCCTTCGTTGTTGCTATTAATGTTTGTATTTCGGAAATCTGTATAAAAACAGGGTTGATTTTTTCGGTCGCTGTGAATTTTGCCGTCAATCAGATGGATGATACGGTCGGCGTAATCAGCGATTTCCGGATCATGAGTCACGATAATCAAGGTCTGTCGATGCTGCCGTGCCATGGAAACCATCAATTCCATCACTTCAATGGTAGTTTTGCTGTCAAGATTTCCTGTGGGCTCATCGGCAAAAACAAGTTTGGGACGGTGAACAAATGCCCTGGCGATGCCAACTCTTTGCTGTTGACCACCACTCATTTCACTGGGGGTGTGATCCATGCGGTTGGCAAGGTTTACCGCAGCCAACATTTTACGGGCAAGGTTTTCCCGTTCTTTTTTCGATGTGCCGCGAAATTCCAACGGCATTGCCACGTTGGCCCAAGCCGGCAAAGAGGCAATTAGATTGTAGGACTGAAAAACAAACCCCACGCTTTCTCGGCGAAAATCTGTCAGCGCTTTTTCTCCCATGGAATGGATAGGCAGGGAATCAATCCAGATTTCTCCTCGCGTAGGCGGTTCCAATCCCGCCAACATATTGAGGAGCGTACTTTTGCCAGAACCGGAAGTTCCGAGAATACAGCAGATTTCTCCCCGTTCTATGGTCAAATCAATACCGTTTAAAGCTTTGACCTTTTCATCGCCGACGCGATAAAATTTTTTTAAGTTTTTTACTTGAATCATTGATTTCATAAATTTCCTCTCAAAGGCGATTTAGGATAAAGCCCTGTAAATACCTGCCAAAATTTTTTTCTTTTCAAACGGCGATGGACCAGAAGAAACAAACCATAGCCGCAAAGACCACCCAAAAGATTCATTATCAAATCGTCTATATCCGCAGACCGCCCAGTGAAATACTGGAAAGTTTCGATAGAAACATTGACAATCAGCGCAATTGCCATAACCTTCCATAAATTCCGGCGGGATAACACCGTTGCCAGAAAAAAGGTAAAAGGTACAAACATAATAAAGTTAATCGCCAGCTGTTGCATAGTAGAAGCAACCCCCATACTGTATGGCTGGAATAACCATCCCAAAGGAATCAGGTTCATATGCCGCACTGTGGCTTGGAAATCGGCGCCGGACAATGTGACAAAAAGAATCATCAGGCCTACGGAAAAAAGGCAGAAATAGGCGGCCTGCCGCCAATTCCCGATACCACGGCGACGGTAATATACATAGAATGGCAAATAAAGAATTATGCCGCCCAATAACAACAGCGGCATCCAGAAATAAAAGAAACTGGTAATCATAAATGCTCCTTGCTGTATGTATTGTATTGAGTGTACCAACTAAGTTAATACAATTATAAACAGAGGCAACACAAATGTCAAGAAGAATTTTGTTTTCTTGGAAAATGACGCAAACTATGCTACAATGAGGAAATATGAAGGAGGAAAAAAGAATAAAAATGAAGTCCAACTGCGATGATTGCATGAATTATATTTACGATGAAGAAACAGACTGTTATATTTGTCTGGTAGATTTGGATCAAGACGAAATGGAGCATTTTTTAAATTATGCCACCAGCCATTGTCCTTATTTCCGTTTTTGCGACGATTATACTTTGGCTCGTAAACAATAAAAAACCGCCATATTTTCACCAGATTAACAAAAAATATAGCGGTAAAATAAAAATATTTTCCATCCAAATAGGAGTGATCCACAAAGAGTTCTCTCAAGATATAAGCTTTGCACGATAAAAAACCGCCTGATGAAATAATCAGGCGGTTTTCAAGATTTAACGGACCAATATACTGTGTTCCACGGAAGCTTCCATAATATCCAAATATGCCCAATGATCGGTCTCGAGATCGCTGAAAGGACACAAATCAAAAATTCCGGGGTCTTGCAATTCTTCCGTTTCGGGATCTCGCCCCAATAGACGGTTAAGCATGGTCACAGCCTCTCCCCGGGTCACATACTGTTGCGGGCGAAACGTTTGATCTGGATACCCCTGTACCAAACCGCTCCCGGCGACTTTATCCACAGCCGAAGCGAACCAATCGCTTTCTGCAACATCGGAAAAGGTAGCATCAGAAGATTCCAGTTCGATACCTTCAGCCTCTGCATATTGAACCATAAAAGCGGCGAATTCCGCCCGCGTCATAGAAGACTCAGGGTTAAAAATACCCCCGCCATAACCTTGAAAGTAACCGAGATCTGTTACCGTCTCAATATAAGATGCCGACCAACGACTCTCATCAACATCATCATAGGCCCCCTGATACTCTAACAACTCACTTTCCGACGCAATGGCGATCATTTTCGCCACCTCTTCCCGACTGGTCGTCCGTTCCGGCTGGAAACGACCGTCAGGATAACCGGAAATGTACGGTTGATGAATCACCGTTTCCGCAGGCTCTTCCAATTCGCCAACATCGATATCAAAATTCATTTCAAAGGTACGAGACCACGGGAATCGATAATCAGACAAGTCAATATTGCTTACCTGTTTTTCCGCGTAAGGAGAAAAGTTGGTGATGAAATTTGAGGCCAAAAGATTCTCCAAAATCGGTTCAGCAGCAACGGCCATTTTTTCTTCCAATAAAGTTTGAACGACATTGGGAAGAGGTTTCGTGCGATTGGCATAAAAATTATTGACATTTAATCCCAGAACGCGAGAATAATAGCTGTCAAGGGAACTTTTAGTTTTTTTCTGATATGCAATATCTTTAATAAAACTGAATGTCAGCGACTGTACAAAGGCACGATCCGCTTCTTCGCTACGATTAAAATTCCCGGTCAAATAAATATACCGACAAAGACCTTGACTTAAACCAATGCCAACGGCATTGCCCCAGGTATTCCAACTGCTATATCCCAGCATGAAACCGAGTTCGGTTTCCTCAATTAACCGTCCGTAAAAAAGAGAACCATAATCCGAACCGGAAGCGTCTACAATGATCGTTGGAATATGGGCAGAAATATTTCGTTGATAATCCTGAATCAACTCTTCTACATATTTTTCCTTTTTTGTAGAATCCAGAGGCGATGTTAACACATAAAAATGCACCTTAGCATTGTAAGTTGTTGGCATAATTGTTGCGTTTAAACTTTCGATATGTTTTTCTACAACACCGGACAGAGAATCTGCATGGTAGGCATCGCTAATACTATCCTGTCCTTCTCCGTAATATTTGAGATAAATAGGCACGCTTACATTGCGTTCCTCTGTATAAAGACGAGCCAAAGCCATGATTCCGAGTTCATCTGTTCCCTCAAAAAGAGTGCCTTGCCCTTCGAGTTTCTGCGTCAAATATTCCCGCTCATTGGTTTGAATGCTATCATGGGAAATGGAATCATCCACCCCGATAAAATAATGAATCTGACCGTTATTTTCTTTGGAAAGCACATAATCACTTAGTCTCAGTTTTCGCTCTCTTGCCCCCAAATAAGTCTGAATCATAAAAGAGTCATGATCCTGCAGAAATTCCAACCTAGTGTCATCTGAATCAGTCATAGAGTTTTCTGCTAGTTCTCCATCCTGACCATAAGGATATCCTGCGATAATGTTTTCCACTGTGAGCTCTTCATCAGAAAGAATCTTCCTCGGAACACCGGCATAAGCCCTATAAATTCCATAGATCTCTTCATCATAGCCATAATACTCTACCGTTGTAGCAAGGCGCATCACCGTATCAAAAAGAAAGATACGATTTTCGGGATCGGCAGTTAAAACTTCATAAAGTCGATCATAGCGAGCCTTTAATTCCTCGATATTCTGGGCAAGGGCCTCCTTATCAAAAATAACAGCAGGTTCAGTCTCCTCTCCTTCATTCTCGTCACCTTCCTGATTGCCGTTTTCATAATCGCCCGACTCGTTGTCTTCTCCTCCATCCCCTTCGCCATCGGGAGAGGTATCTTCAGAGGGATCTATGGGCAATGTGCGCAAATCTGTTACCACACGGGAATTTACCAGGCCGCCATAAAGGATCTGATCCAAAGAAATAATAAATAAATCACATCCTTGGGCATCCATTTGCTGAATCCAAGCAATCAGCTTTTCACCGTCGCCATACTGCGTCCCGTTCTCATTGAGGGACTGATTGTCCAAATGTGTTGCATACAAATCTTCGTCAGGAACCATAATCGTATATCCAATGGACTCTGCCAGTAAAGACACACGCGTCGTATTGATGGGGCGATTATCCAGTGGAACGTATGCTACCACAGTGTCGTTGACCACAAAAAGCTCAGCATCTCCGGAATCTTCTTTTCCGTAAACCCCAGATGTCGCCATGAACAGCAGTACGGCAGCGAAGGCAACACCGAACCATTTCTTTCTCATGTAAAACTCCTTACTTACTTTCCCTTGATTTTTATTTCTTGTTGTTCTTTTCCGGAAGATGTCGAATTTTGTAATAGTTAGGTTGGATTATAACAGATTTATTACAAATATACAAGGACTGAGAAGTAAAATCATACTAATTGTATCTTTTTCATAATTATGATATGATAATGGAAAACCATTGATGGAGGTCATTTATGCTCAATATCGGTTGCCACCTTTCTTCTTCCAAAGGATTTCTCGCAATGGGGAAAGATGCATTGAAGATTGGCGCAAATACATTTCAATTTTTTACCCGCAATCCTCGAGGTAGCAAGGCAAAGGCCATCGACCCCAAAGATGCCGAAGCACTGCGAAGCCTCTGCCAGGAACACGATTTTGCCGTACTTTTGGCTCATGCTCCCTATACCCTTAACGCCTGTTCCAATAAGGCAGAAACGAGAACCTTTGCCTTGGAAACCATGGCCGACGATTTAGAACGTATGGAGTATTTGCCCCACAGTCTATATAATTTTCACCCCGGAAGCCATGTGGGACAAGGGCCAGAAGAAGGGATTCGCTTCATTGCCCAAACGCTCAATGAAATTTTAGATGTAAAACACACAACAACCGTATTGTTGGAAACTATGGCCGGAAAAGGATCCGAAGTAGGCCGCACCTTTGAGGAAATTGCCACTATTCTCGATAAAGTTCAATTAGAGCATAAAATGGGCGTCTGTCTCGATACATGCCATATTTTTGACGGCGGTTATGATATTGTGAATGATCTTGACGGGGTGTTGGAAAGCTTCGATCGCGTTATTGGTCTCAATCGTTTAAAAGCAATCCATTTAAATGACAGTATGAACCCATTGGGAAGTCACAAAGACCGCCACGCTAAAATTGGAGAAGGAACCATTGGCCTTCCCGCACTGGCAAAAGTAATCAATCACCCACAACTCCGCCATCTGCCTTTTTATCTGGAGACACCCAACGAATTATCGGGATATGCCAAGGAAATCGAAGTATTGCGCAATGCCTATGAGGAAGCAGACAAAGGTTAAAAGCTACCCCAAAAAGAAATGATAAAAAATTATAAGAAATCTTCTGTTTTTGTAAAAGAAAACCTTCAAATTAGTAGTGGAATCTGCTATAATATTAACGTTAACGGTGAAAATGACGAAAAATGACACTCCATCGGTTGGCTACTTTTAAAATCTAAAAACGAAACTCCTAGTCAATGGATGGAAAATATTTCCAAGAATCGAAAAAGGCTCGGCCTTGTCCAATACGTCGTTTTCATGAGGAATAAGGGGGTTCCACTTTGTCCAAGTTATTGATTCAAGGCGGTAAAACGCTTTCCGGTACCGTGCGGATCAGCGGCGCCAAAAATTCTGCCGTGGCTATTATTGCCGCCTGTATCCTTTTTCGAGGGGAAACTATTTTAGAAAATGTCCCCAAAATCAGCGATGTACAAATTCTTCTCCATATCATGGAGCAATTGGGAGCCAAAATTCATTGGCTGAACGAAGAATCCGTCTCTATTGAAGTACCAGATCAAATTGAGTATTCCGCGCGATATGAAGAAGTGCGGAGCCTTAGAGCATCCAACCTTCTGCTGGGTTCTCTTTTGGGACGTTGTGGGAAAGCGGAAGTAGCTTTGCCCGGAGGGTGTGATCTAGGCCCTCGGCCCATGGATCTCCACATCAAAGGTTTTTCCAAACTTGGCGCCACCGTCGAGACAAAAAACGACTATATCCAGGCAAAAGCCGACCATTTGACGGGAGCCTTTATTTATTTGGATTTTCCCAGTGTGGGTGCAACAGAAAACATTATGATGGCTGCTGCCATGGCAGAAGGTCTCACAACCATTGAAAATGTTGCCAAAGAGCCAGAAATTGTGGATTTGGCAAATTTGCTCAACAGCGCTGGCGCAAAAGTGCGGGGCGCAGGTACCGATATTATTAAAATTGAAGGAGTTCCGGAACTGCGAACGCCTCATCATACCATCATTCCCGACCGTATTGAAGCAGGTACTTTCCTCGCCGCCGCCGCCATGACTGGATCCAACTTAAAACTGGAAAACGTCATTTCTGCTCATTTGAATCCTGTCATTGCAAAGATGCGGGAATCCGGAGTTATCGTTCGCCCCAACGGCAGCGATATTTATGTAAAAGGTCCCAACGAATTAAAAGCAGTCAATGTGAAAACTCTGGCACACCCAGGGTTCCCCACGGACATGCAACCTCAAATCATGAGTATGCTGACCATCGCCAACGGAACCAGTACCATTGTGGAAAATCTTTTTGAAGAACGAATGAAAGCCGCACCGGAACTTTGCAAAATGGGAGCGGATATTACAATCAATGGCAATATTGCCACGGTTCACGGCGTAAAAAAACTTCACGGTGCATCGGTTATGGCCAAAGACCTTCGGGCCGGGGCTGCTCTGGTAATCGCGGCATTGGCCGCAGAAGGAGAAACGGAAATTAACGGCCTTACTGTCATTGACAGGGGTTACTACCAGATGGAAGAAAAATTGGCTCAGTTGGGTGCCACAGTACGGAGGGTAGATTGAATGCTCACTGTGGCGACTCTGTTTAGTAATAGTAAAGGAAATTGTGCCTTTATCGCATCGGAAACCACAAAAATTTTAATTGACGCCGGTGCGGCCGCTTATAGGATTGAACAATCTTTGATGGATTTGGGTGCATCCATGGATGAAATTAATGCCATTTTGATTACCCACGAACATATTGATCATGTAAGAAGCGCCGGGAGCCTTTCCCGGCGTTACAATATTCCCATTTATGCCACGTATAAAGTATGGCAGGAATATACTGGATTCGGTAATATTCACCGCGAAAATCAGATACAATACGAATATGGTATGACCATCGGCGATTTGTCATTTGATTTTTTCAAGACGTATCACGACGCTGTTCAGCCCTTGGGTATTGTAGTGATGTGCGGTGACAAAAAGGTAGGGATTTGCACCGATACCGGAATTTTCACACCGACCATGGCGGAAAAACTTCGCGGTGCCAACGCTCTAATTTTTGAAGCCAACCACGATTTGGAGATGCTTTGGAAAGGCCGATATCCCCAAAACACAAAAAGGCGCATTGCAGGACAATTCGGACATCTCTCCAACGAGGATGCTGGCAAAGCGCTGACAAAAATCATCACTAAAGATACGCAATACGTTGCTTTGGCCCATCTCAGCGAAGAAAATAACCGTCCGGAATTAGCTCTTCAGACGGTACATGATATTCTTCAAAGCCAAAATTTATTGGAAACACTGGAACTGCAAGTGGCACCGCCGTATCATACCTCCAAGCTTATGATTATCAAATGAGGTGTGATCCATGCAGAAAAAAGGAATCAGCCTTTGGCTTTGTTCCCTGCTCATGCTTATGACCGCCGTCATCGGCGGTTTTTTTGCCATTGGTTTTTATGAAGTCATTGCCGCCGACGAAGAAAAAAATTCTCAAATCATTACTGAACAGCCTGCCCTTGAGAGTAGTACCATCAGTCAGGTGGCATCCTCTGTGGGAGAAGCCGTTGTCGGTATCAGCAATCTGGCCCAAACGGAAACAATTTTGGGTAGTGATGAAATTGAGGCCGGCCTTGGTTCGGGAGTGATCATCGACAGCCGCGGCTATATTGTCACTAATTATCATGTCGTTGCAGACGCAGGGCGGATCTCCGTCACTTTAGCTGACGGCGAACAAAAAGATGCGGAACTCATCGGCGCTGATGAACGAACCGATCTAGCATTGCTTAAAATTGACGGCAATGATTTTCCCACAGCAATATTGGGAGATTCCGATGAAATAGCTGTGGGAGAGACCGCCATTGCCATTGGCAATCCTGGCGGACTCGATTTCGCCCGCTCCGTAACGGCAGGGATTATCAGCGGACTTGATCGCCCCCTGACCACAGATGAGGGAATCCGATTCAAACTGATTCAAACCGATGCGGCCATCAATCCGGGGAACTCCGGCGGTGCCCTTGTCAATACCAAAGGAGAAGTGATCGGGATTAATACCGTTAAAATTACAGAATCTGGGTTCGAAGGCATGGGCTTTGCGCTTCCTTCCAATCTCGTGGATGAAATCATCCGCCAACTGATGGATAGCGGCAAAGTAACCAGGGCTGCCATGGGAGTGACACTTCTAAGGAATATCGACGAAGAATATAATGAATACCGCAATGTCGGCACCGATCACGGTGTACTCATTTCCGTGCAAGAAGGAGGCCCTGCGGCCCAAGCCGGCCTTGTGGATTATGATATCATTACCGCTGTCGACGGAACGGAAATCCTCGACGTTTACCATTTACAGGAAGAGATTTTCAATCATAACGTAGGAGATACCGTTACACTGACAATTTTACGCAGCGGCGAATCTCAAGAAGTTACCGTAACACTGGGAGAGTTAAAGGAAGAATCGCAATGAGAATACGCATCCTCGCCATTGGTAAGATCAAAGAAAGCTATCTCAAAGCAGCCATAGCCGATTACGAAAAGCGGTTGAAACCCTATTTAAAACTGGAAATTCTGGAAGGCTCCGAGGAGGACGCATCGGAACGGCTGAGCGAAGCAGAAAAGCAACAGGTCATAGCCAAAGAAGGGCGATATTTTCTGGCCAAAATGAAGGATGGAGAATACCATATTGCCCTCGATCTCACCGGGAAAAACATCACTTCTCCGGAATTGGCACACATCATCGCCGAAAAAGGGATGATGGAAGGCAAAACCATCAATTTTATCATTGGTGGGTCCCTGGGCATTAGCGATGAAGTCAAGAAAAAATGTCATTTACAAATTGCCTTTGGTAAAGCAACATTTCCTCATCAGCTGATCCGTTTGTTTTTAACAGAACAGATTTATCGTTCCATGAAAATTATCAAAAATGAACCCTATCATAAATGACGAAACGCATGGCAGAACATATTCTGCCATGCGTTTTAATAGGTATGAAAAGCGAATAGTTTTGATGTTGCTTTATGGATCCATTTTTGGAATCTTTTTGTAAATACTCCTACCAAGAGCGCTGCCGCGACCGTTCCTTCTCTGACGCCGACCAGCCTCCCGATGAAAACGAAAGAAAGTACGATGGCAATACATACCAATAAAATATCAAACAATACTTTCATATTCCCAAATTTGATGGGAAATACTTTACAAATCGCAAGGATCACACCTTCGCCGGCCAATGTGACGACATTTGCAGCTACTTCACAGCTAACGCCGATAGCGACCAAAACAATCCCGACGATACAATAGAACCATTGATGCAAATAAGAATGGTAAGCGATTCCTTCCAGAATATAGAGAGCAAAATCTGTCAGATAACCGAAAATAAAGGCAACAGGAAGCTGCATCAACTGAATCAGTGCAAAATTTTTTCTGAGTAGCAAGATCTGAAATAGGATAAAAACACAGTGCATGATGATGGTGGCTTCTCCTACCGACAGAGACGTAAAACTACTGACAACATAAGGAACACTGGAAATCGGTGAAGTGCCAAGATTCGCTTTAATGGAAAAGGCGATTCCAAAGGCCATGATCGTCAATCCCACAAACAAAAAAATATAACGTTTAATCAGGTCTTTTTTATTTAAGTGCATCGCGCAAAGGCTTCCCTTCTTTTCGTTCCGCTCTTTCTGCATCAAGTGTTGCACTGATTTTATTGAGCAAAATCAGCAGTTGTTCCCTTTCCTCGTCTGTAAAACCTTTTAACGCAGTCTGTTCGGATTCAGCAAAAATCAACGCCATTTTTGAAGCGGCTTTTTTTCCCTTATCGGTTAAATACACATATAAAGATCGTCGATTTCCATGCTTTTGTTTTCGTTCAATCAACCCGCTCTTTTCCATTCCCCCGAGGATGGTTCCGACTGTGGCCTGACTGATTTCGCAATATGCTGAAATAGTCTTTTGATCGCTGCCGTCATGCTCTATTAAATATTCCAATATTTTCGGTTGTCCCGGGGTCAATCCGATGTTCAGTGCCCTTGAAAATATTTTCTGGCTGAACAGTGTATGAGATTTCATTAATAAATAATGTAATGATTCCATACATTTACCTCCGTTGTACGAAAAACATCAATAAGTAGACTTATTATATGTAAACTTATTATATTCATTGTCTCAAAAATGTCAAGCATAAAACTTTTATTTCTCTGATAAAAATGCCAAAGACTACTTGACGAAGACTACAAAAAAATTATAATTGAATTGATAATGAACGATTCCGGAGGTTTGCCATGAAAAAATATATGATGATCGCTTGCGAAATCATTGAAGACGAGATCCGAGCCATTATGGAACAACATGAATTATCCTATCCCATTTTGTTTTTGCCGCCAGACCTGCATCAACTCCCCCAAAAACTCAATGAATATCTACAAGATCTTATTAACCGCATCGACAATGTCGATTATTTGATCTTGCCGATGGGGCGCTGCGGCAACGGCACCATCGGACTTAAATCAGAACGCGCGACATTAATTCTTCCCAAATGCGAGGACTGCGTCAATTTATTGCTATCTAAAGATTCTCTCAAGGTGGAACGTCCCAAGTATTCTATGTTTTATACTGACGGATGGCTGCGTAATAGTTCCTCATCTTGTCACGAATATGCCCGCACTGTAGAAAAATA
>NBJMC04201__coassemble_731_pt1 | contig 21507 bp, 17 predicted proteins | sample NBJMC04201__metabat2_high_PE_023 | metagenome-assembled genome bin NBJMC04201
ATTTGGTGGAGACAGCTGGATTCGAACCAGCGACCCCCTGCATGTGAGGCAGGTACTCTAACCAACTGAGCTATGCCTCCAAAATAATATGAAAAGATAGCCAAAACGCTCGATATTTTCGCCATATTAATTTTAACGCGAGTATGAAACTCTGGCTAAACTAAATTTGAATACTTACTGACAACAAATTAATTATATCAAACAACTTTCTAAGATGTCAAGACCTTAAAAATAAATTACCACTCCTACACGATTCGTTTTCATACGAACTTTGTTTTACCATTTTCATAAAAAATATCTCTGGTTTTGATAGCCTCATTGGTTACTCTAATCAATAAAAGCAACCCCAAAAATTCCATCAAACAATATCGATCATCCATAATATCATCGGCAATCATGTAGAAATTTTTGTTTACAAATTGATACATTTATGATACATTATAAATACATATTCAAACATGTAGTCAGGAGAATACACAATGAAAGATAGAATAAAAGAGTTAGAAACCGAATTGGAGGAAGCCAAAAATCAGATCCAAACACAGAATCAACGCATTCGCGAACTGGAACTGCGAAAAGCACAATATGATTCCATTATTGACAACATGACAGAATTGGTGGAACGCTCCGGGCCGAACTACTCCCTTCGTTTTGTCAATAAAGCACTAGCCGATTTTTACGGATATGACCAAGATGACCTGATCGGTACCAATACTATGGATCTGGTACTAAAAGAAGACCGCCAGGCAATCTATGATATGATGGGATTTGTCAACGCTGAAAATCCATATTATCATTATGAATACCGCGTGCGCAATGGTGAAAACGATGTGGTTTGGATGGAAAGCAGCGGCAGAGGGTTTTACGACGAAAATGGAAATATCATTGAATATCAGGACATCAGCAGAAATATCACTCATTTTAAAAATATGGAAGAAACACTCAAAAAAAAGGTCGAACAGCGCACCCATGAACTGGAGCACGCCAACATTCAATTATTGCGGCTCAATAATTATCTGCAAAGCATTCTTTCTGGAATTTCCGAAGGGATTGTGGTAATTGACAGCGACGGCACCTGTGAATTTCTCAACTACGGCCCCAAAGACGTTTGGCTTGAAGAGGAAAAAGAGATCTCCCGATACTTCAAAGGGCTGTTAACCCAAAGAAAGAGCAACGTATTAAATCGCCTTTTTCAAAAGAAAATCTCCTTCTTTGATATTGAAATGCATTGCGGCACAACAAAACGGGAGTTTTCATTTGTCGTCTCAGGCAAACCATTGGATGTCAAAAACGGTCTCGTATCTAAATGCATTCTCGTACTAAAACCAACTCCTCAGGTTCATAAAATGATCAACCGCATGAGCGGCGCACAGGCGAGATTTAGTTTTCAGGATATCGTCACCACCAGCCCCGGCTTACAAGAAACCATTTTTCTGGCGAAGCAAGCTGCTACCAGCGACTGCAATGTATTAATTGAAGGCGAAAGCGGTACCGGGAAGGAATTATTCGCACAATCTATCCACAACAGCAGCCCCCGCAGAAACGGTCCCTTTGTAGCCGTAAATTGCGGCGCGATTCCCAGAGAACTGGTCGCAAGTGAACTTTTTGGATACAGCGAAGGATCTTTCACCGGAGCACAAAGAGGCGGGAAGCCCGGCAAATTCGAACTGGCCGCCGGAGGAACGCTCTTTTTGGATGAAATTGGCGATATGCCTATGGAGCAGCAAATCGCATTGCTTCGAGTCATCCAAGAACGGCGTGTTACCAGGGTCGGCGGCAACCGAGAGATCCCCGTAGATATCCGTATTATTTGCGCAACCAACCGCAATTTGCTAAACGAAGTCATTGAAAAAAATTTTCGTGAAGACCTATATTACCGTCTCAATGTTATTAATCTTCACATTCTTCCGTTACGAAAACGAAAGGAAGATATATTACCTCTGTTCTGCTCGTTTTGGGCAAAAGCCTGCCCTGCGGAAAACTTCCTGGAACTTTTACAACCAGAAGTCATGGATGCATTGTCTCGCTATGATTGGCCCGGCAATGTAAGAGAATTACAAAATGTAGCAGAACGTATGCTCTTTCTTTCCGGAGGCAATGAGCTAACCGCCCAATATTTGCCACAACATATATTAGAGGCCACATCGCAATCTTATGAAAAACAGAGCATTGCCACGCCGCTGTCCATGGAGCAAAATCTTTCGTCCATTCATGAAATCCGGGGGTACAAGAAAGAAAAAGCAAAAGAGCAAGAGCAGCAACGCTTATTAGCGGCCCTTAATGCGGCCAACGGCAATGTCAGCGCCGCCGCAAGAGCATTGGGAATATCCAGAGCTACGTTTTACCGCAAACTCTCTTTGGATAAAGACAAAGTGTGACAAACTGTATCAATACGATTCCATTATGTAATAAATATGTTTCATATATGTAACAATTTTTAAAACAAAAATCAATAGGCCTCTCATCTTTCCATACAAAAAGTGATTATTGGAAAAAAATTTTAAACATCAAAAGGCCATCATAACGTCGGTTTCCCTAGGGAATGTATTAGGGAATCGACGTTTTTTCTTTTATTCTGGCATTTCTTTTGCATTAAACCAAGGATAACGCGCGGAATTATAAAAATGAATGATGGAGGTTTTAAATAATGCATTCAGTATTATCCATGATGAGCAAAATGGAACAGGAAACTATTCATGAGACATCATTACAACTTCTTGAAGAAGTTGGCGTAGTAATCGGAAGTGAAAATGTTCGCAAAATGTTAGAGGCAAAAGGCGCCAAAGTAATCGGCGAAAATGTAAGATTTCCTAAAGCAATGACAGAAGAAATGCTGGGCTTAATCGTACATACCTTTCCCATCGGCGCATATACAGAAGCTTACCGCAAACAAGTTCCCTCGATCACCCATCCTTTCAGCACCACCGCAGGGTACGTTCCTTACATCTATGACGAAGATGCCGGTAAAAACCGTTATGCGACAAAGGAAGACTTACGCCAACTTTGCGTTCTGGCAGATGCCTCTCCAGAAATGGACTGCTTCTGGCCTCTGATGATGCCGGGAGAATACACCGGCGAATTGCAGGAATTCAAAGCTACGGAAATTGCTCTCCGCAATATCGGCAAGCATGTTCAATGTTCCTCTGCCTCGGGCGATTTAGCAAGATATCAGATTGAAATGGCCCAAACCGTTGCCGGCGGCAGCGAAGCCTTCCGCAAAAATCCCGTACTGTCTCTGCTTTCCGCTCCCACTACCCCATTGGCCATTGAACATGGTATTGCCGACGCTATTGTGGAATCAGCCAGAGCCGGGGTACCGATCATTCCCATGTCACTGCCTCAAATGACAACGACATCCCCGGCTACCTTTGCCGCCGATACCTTATTGGTCAACAGTGAAAACCTTGCCTGTTACATGATTGCAAAATGTGCGGCGGAAGACGCGAGAGTCTTTTATGCCTCTGATGCAGGAGCTCCCAACCTTTTCGACGGCGGCATTGATTACGAAAACTGCGAATACGTCCTTTTAAGCGCCGGAGACTGCGATATGGCTCGTTTTTACGATATGCCCTCCGCCATGGGATGCAGTGTGGAATACAAGGATTTTTCTACCAAAGCAGGATTTGAGCGAAATATTTTCCGCTGCGCAATGAAACTTATGACCCGTGTTGATGTAGCGTGCTGGATCGGCACTAGGGAGAGCTGCCTCAGCAGTTCCCTTGTTGACGTGGTGATGGACTTGGAAGTACTCCGCTATGCCAAAGCGTATTTCCGTCACTTCCCTGTCAACGATTACACTTTGGCCCTGGATATTATCAAAGAAAAAGGCCCCAGAGGTCACTTCTTGGATCATGATCATACCTTCGCCAACTTCAAAGAAAATATTTTCACAGATAAATCTGAAAATTCTTTCCTCTTTGCTAATGGATTTGAAAATTATCGTCAGACCGCTAAAGAAAAATTAGATCAGATCCTCTCGACCCACAAAGGACCAGAATTTGACAGCGCCCTTGTTTCGGAGCTTGATAAAATTGCGGCCAAAGCTGAGGCAACATTAAAAGAACAATGATATTAAAACATATGAAAAATCAAAAGAAAGGGAGATCCAATTTATGAGAAGAAATATTTCTTGCGGACGCGGCCTTTTGTCCGGTTTCAGTCTCAATGTTTTTTCTGAGGAAGAGTGTGAACGTATTCATCTGGCAACGTTAGAACTACTGGAAACCACCGGTGTTTTCTGTGAAAGCGAACGAGCCATCGAAATTTTTGAGGCCGGCGGCTGCCGTGTCGATCACGAAAAGAAAATCGTAAAAATCCCCGCATGGCTCGTTGAAGATTCTGTACGGAAAGCCCCACCCAGAGTTCTTATGGCCGGTCGTGATCCCAAAAATGATGTTGTTTTGGAAAGTGGACGCGTCAATTTCCTTACGTTTGGTCAAGGCATCATGGTCATTGATCCATATACCGGAGAACGTCGCCCTTCCGTAAAAAAAGATATTGCCGACGTTGCACGCCTCGTCGATGCGTTGCCCAACGTTGATGTCATCGAAGACACGTTATATGCCAGTGACAAAGACGAAAGAGTCGCTATGCTCCATAATACGGAAGCAACTCTTTCCAATACCACCAAGCATCAAAGCCAAGGTGCTGACAGCGCCCATCAGGCAAAATTGGCCATTGAAATGGCCGCCGCCATCGTTGGCGGAAAAGATAAACTGAAAGACCGTCCCATTATCTCCGGCGGCGGTTGCCCGGTAAGCCCATTGACTCTTCCCGAAGGAAATACGGAGCAGTTGATCGAATACGCATCGGTTGGTCTGCCCTGCAATCCTCTGTCTATGGCCATGGCCGGTGGCTCCACCCCTGTTACTTTGGCAGGTACGCTCACCGTACACAATGCAGAAATCCTTTCTTATATCGTAATGATTCAACTTGTGAATCCCGGCAACCCTTGTACTTATGGCAGCTCCACCACGGCGATGGATCTTCGCCGCGCAATCGCAACTGTTGGCTGTCCTGAACTGGGAATGATTTCAGCTGCCGTTGCCAAAATGGCGCAGTTCTATAAAATCCCCAGTTTTGTCGCAGGTACCTAGGCAGACAGCAAATTATCTGATATTCAAGCAGGTCATGAAAAGACATTGACAGCCTTATTACCAGCATTGGCAGGTGCCAATCTTATTTACGGGCTGGGAATGTTGGAATCCGGCATCACTTTAGGTTATGGCCAGATGGTCATGGATGATGAATTTGCCGGCATGATTCGCTACACGCTCCAAGGTATCCCTGTCAATGACGAAACGCTCGATGTCGACTCTGTGATTCGTGTCGGCCCCGGTGGGAACCAACTTACTGAGCCAAATACAGTATCTAAAACAAGAGGTTATCAGTCTGCCCCTAAGTTCATTGATCGCAATATGATGGAAAACTGGATTTTGGAAGGCTCTGTGGATATTAAAACACGTTGTGATGAGGAAGCACGGCGCATTTTGGAAACCCATAACCCGATGCCTCTTTCGGATTATGCAGCCGGCACCATTCGGGAAATTATTGAAAAAGAAGAACGTGATCTTGGCATCATTTCCTGACGAACCCGCTTCCGGGTGGCACATGCCGCCCGGAAAGCACCTTAATTACATTGAAAAGGAGTGTTTGCAATGACAACAACTACCGCCCAACCTAAAAAATTAAGCGCCGTAGACTTGTTTTTAGGGATCATCGTTCTTATGCTCTTCCTGGATTCCGGTACAACCTCTTCGGCCATGGGAATCAGTTCCATTACTTGGTACTTAATTTTAGGTGTTATTTTCTTTTTGCCTATGGCCTTAATCACTGCGGAATTAAGCTCCACCTATCCCTCAGACGGTGGACTTTATCATTGGGTCAAAATCTCCATGGGAGCTGCTTTTGCATCCAGGACCGCATGGTATTATTGGTTGAATAATGCTGTTTGGGTAGCCTCGGCCACAATTTTCGTAATGGACGTTGTCAGCCAAATGCTGAATCTGCTGTTTGGATTAGAAATTTCTTTTTTTGTATATTTAGCACTATCCTGCGTACTCGTTTGGCTTTATGTATTTCTGGCGATTCAACCCCAAAACGAATCGACAAAAATGCGGAATTTAGGCGGCATTGCCAAACTTACCATTGTTGGCTGTTTGGTACTCTGCGCCATAATTTACTTAATTAAAAACGGAGGTCAAACAGCAACAAAATTCACCGCAGACGAATTCAAACCTACAATCGGCGCGGCATTCGCATTTTTTCCAGCTTTAATTTACAATGTTATGGGATTTGACGCAATCAGTGCCATCGGCGGCAGCAATATCAAAAACCCCGCCAAAGACTTGCCCCGTATGATCGTTTTAAGCCTTATTTTAATGATCGGAATCTATATCATCTTTACCCTGGCTATCTGTACTATAACACCGGCAGCCGAAATTGACATTATCAATGGCATTCTGAATTGTTTCATTTTGACTTTTGATGGCAGTCTCGGTACAGCGCTTTATGTAATCATCGGCCTTATTTTCCTTTATACTTTGGTGTCCCAAGGTCCCGCTTGGCTCCAGGCATCGGGATATATGGCCATCGAATCCGCCGAAAACAATGAGCTACCTAAAATTTTTGGAAAAACAACCAAAAAAGGGACTCCCCTCGGCAGCTCTGTCATTATCGGAATTGTCGGTACTACGCTTATTATTATTTATGGTCTGCTGGCCTCTTTCGTAGGCGGTACCGCCAGCGACCTTTTCTGGACATTGTTCTCCTTTACCAGTTTAATTTTCCTCATTCCCTTTATTTTCTGTTGCTCTGCATTTATTAAGTTAAGAAAAAATGACAAAGCAACGCAGCGCGGCTATCGTTTTCCCGGTCCTGACTGGTTCGGTACCCTGATAGGCCGTTTTTGTCAAATCGTAATTATTTTCACCATGGTACTTTTCTTCTGGGTACCGGGCCAACCCATTGACTGGGTTACCGGCATCGCCTTAGCCATCGGTTTTCTGGTAGGCCTTGGTCTTGGTGAAATCTTTAATATCAACCGTAAAAAAGGTTGTAAAAATAAGTGATACCAAACCAACCATAAAATATTGGAAAGGAGGCGCCCTATGAAAAAGAAAAACGAAAGAGGGATTCTGAGACAAAAAGACATTTTTTTAGGGATGATCTGTGCAATGTTCTTTTTGGACACCGTAGGTCCTGTTGCCTCTATGGGTGCCTCCTCCATCACTTGGTCTGTGATTATTTCTCTGATATTTCTTTTTCCATCAGGTTTAATCATGGCGGAAATGGGCTCCTCCTACCCTGCCGACGGCGGAATGTATGCTTGGGTCAAAAAGGCTTACGGTCCAAAATGGGGCGCAAGAATGTCTTGGCTCTACTGGATTAACAATGCAATATGGACGCCCTCCACATGTATCTTTACGATCAGCGTTTTTTGTCAAGTATTCTTGGGAGAGGTCCCGTTTCTGTATCAGCTATTGATGTCAATAGCGTTGATATGGTGTATCATTCTGTTCAGCCTAAGATCACGGCGAACAGTAACACGCTTTACCAATTTAGCAGCATTTTTTAAAATTTTCATCGCGGCCGCCATGGTTTTGATGGCAATTCTCTTTTTATTGCAAGGAAACGCCCCGGCTAACAATATTTCTCTACAATCTTTTCGTCCGCAACTCAACGACACATTTCTTTTCCTTTCAGCATTGATCTACAATTATTTGGGATTTGAAGTTATGTTCTCTGTGGGGAGCCAAATCAAAAATCCAACCACATCAGTACCACGTGCTACCATTGCCAACACATTCATGATCTCAACCTTATATATTTTTGTTTTGCTCGCAATTATTATCATTGTTCCACAAAAAGATACCAGCATTGTTGATACAATTATGAATTGCTTTCTTTTCGCTAACCTCTCACCAGCAATTGAAAAGGGTGTGGTGCTTATAATAGGGAGCATTTTTCTGGCCATCCTATTTGCCCAAGAAGTAACATGGATGATTGGAGCCGGACGTTTGGCCGCGGGAGCCGCAAAAGATCACGAATTGCCAATGGCCTTTGGGAAACAAGGGAAATCCCGCGACATTCCTGTGGGAGCTCTCATTATGACCGGAATTGTAGGGACTGTCACCGCTCTCATCTACGGCCTGATAGCCCATAATACCGAGGATCTTTTTTGGACCTTATTTTCTTTTACAAATATTATTTTTCTTTTACCCTATATTATCAACTTTCAGGCATATATCAAATTGCGAAAAATTAATGGCAAAATTCCAGGCGCTTACCACATTTGGGGACCGACCTTTGTGGGAACGATTTTAGCCCGCCTGGAACAAGGAATTCTGATAGCAACCATAGGAATTATTCTTCTAACACCCGGACGGGGGTTGGAATTGACAACCATTTTGCCTTTATTGGGAGGAACTATGATTGTTTTAATCATAGGAGAAATTCTCATCAATAGATGTCATTTAAAATACTTCAAACAATCGACAACCACAACAGAGTAACTAACGACTGCGGACTCGTTTCCGCAGTCTCTTTTATACTGTTTACAACTAGGTTATTCAGGAAGACCTCTGCTCCTACAAAATTCTACAATATTCCTTGCAAGATTTTCCATTTTATTATATACTGTTGATATCAATATTTAGGGAGGTAACTGCGAGGATGCATAAAAACAATGTCCGAAGCAGCATCATTTATGATCGAATCCCCATGTTGCTTTTGTTCTTCATATTTTGTTTTTCTACACCAATTGCAGCTGAAATCGACCAACCATCCAATGATGTATATGAATCTACTGTCGCCAACAGCGGTGAAATTGCCTATGGCGATGACGTTACTTATAAAGTAGAGGATGGTGCTTTGTATCTGGAAAACGATACAACGGGAACGACTCTTCTGCGTTCCTCTCATGTTTTATCGGTGGCATATTGCCAAAATTCCCTTTATTTCGCCGAATATGAGGATGGAGTTACCTCTTTTTTCCGTAATGAAGAAAGTGAACCCTTTTTCACTACAAAAGGAAAGGTCTCGCAATTCTCTATTGCGAATGGAGAACTTTTCTATTTGCATGACCAAGGAGTTTATTGCCAAAATGGAACGTTATTTTTTGAAAAAGAAGGATTGACATCCTTTTCCATGCAAAGTGACGGTACTTGTCTTTATACGGCCAATGGCACGATCTACCGTCTCAGCGATGGAACCTCCCAGATGATTGCCGCAGCTGGGGAAGACGAATCCAACGACGCAACAACCTCTGCAACGTTATATGAGCCCAGACTCACTGCACCAACCAGCGATAATCAATACTATTTCAGCAACCTCAATATTTTTTACGCCTCAGGTTATGGAATGCCGAATTGTACTGCCTATGCTTACGGACGAGCTTATGAAATTTTAGGGACACGTCCCAATCTTTGTCCCAACAACGCTGGCAGATGGTATGATTATAATGTAAATAACGGTTATTATCCCTACGGTCAAACACCAAAACTAGGCGCCATTGCCGTTTGGGCCAATGACAGCAGCCACAATCAAGGTCATGTTGCAGTCGTGGAAAGAATTAACAGTGACGGCACGATTACCATTTCCGAATCCTATTACGGTTCCACATTTTTCCAGACTCAGACGAGATCCTTATCGTCCTTGTATCCCTCTAAGATTTTTTTGGGATTTATCTATATTCTTGAAGATGGATATACCGAAGACCAAATTGCGACCCCCACCCTCTCTACCAGTGATGTTCTGGGGGGAAAATCGGTAACGCTGTCTTGTGGAACTTCGGGAGCAACGATCTATTATACCACCGACGGTTCCACGCCGACGACATCCTCCATCAGATATACCGGCGCCTTTACCGCACGTTCCCCGGTTACAATCAGAGCCATCGGCGTGAAGTCCTCCATGAGCAACAGCGACGTAATGGTGCAATCGGTCTCCATGAGCCAAGCTGCAACACCTTCTTCCTCTTACAATAGTGGAAGTCTACTGGCTGCCGGAGACAGTGTCAGTTTGTTCTCCTCAACTTCCAACGCATCGGTCTATTACACCACCGACGGTTCTACACCGACGACTTCCTCCACCAAATATACTGGCGCAATCATCTTGAATAATGATTGCACCATTAAAGCGATTTCCGCCGGAATCGGAATGCAGAGCAGCGATGTGGCAACCTTTACTTACAGCGTTTGGGATAATCCCTTTCACGATATAGAATCCAGCGACTGGTTCTTTTCATATGTTGCATCGGCTCATAAAAATAATCTGATCAACGGTACCTCCGAAGTTAGCTTCTCCCCTGATATCGAAACGGATCGCGCAACGTTTGTCACAATTTTAAGCCGACTGGATGTTTTTGATGTTGATAATTACGAACTGCTGTTCAGCGACGTAAAAGAAGACCAATGGTACAGCGGTAGCATTGCCTGGGCTGCGGAAAATGGCATTGTAAACGGTATGGGAAATAATTCTTTTTCTCCTTTTAGCAACATTTCGAGAGAGCAGGTCTGCGTCATTTTGATTCGTTATGCCAACTGGTGCGGCATTGAACTTGCCACCGACGGAGAAGTCACCAACTTCACCGACGGGGAAAAAATCAGTAACTATGCAAGAAATTCTGTAGATTTGGCACAGCGCGCTGGGTTGATTAACGGTCGTGATAACGGTACCTTCGATCCCCAGGGAAGTGCAACTCGGGCAGAAGTTACTTCCATTTTTATGCGTTTTTTTGAACGATACCAGCAATAACCTGGAAATACAAAACCTCCCCATGATATCATGGGGAGGTTTTTACTTGATCGATTGATTTTTTCACATGATACTTCACGTAATACTTTTGACTTTATCGAAAATCTCCTGCATCATCTCATCGGCTTCAGCAATCATACTTGCGCAATCCTTTAATTGCGCTCTCAGATCAACGGGAACTTCATCTTCGGACTTATAACGAAGTTGGTGTTCCAGACAAGCCCAAAAATCCATAGCAACGGTACGAATCTGTACCTCAACGGGAACTTGTTCTGTGCGATCCGCCAAACATACGGGAATCGAAACCACCAGATGCAAACTGCGATAACCGGTATTTTTCGGTTTCTGAATATAATTCCTCATGTAAACAAGTTCAATATCATCCCGTTTCAGAAGCATTTCTGCCAATGTTTCCACATCGCGGAGATAATGACAAATCACACGAACACCGGCCAAGTCTGTAATATTGTGACGAATCGAATCCACAAAGATCTCACAATCCTTGGCTTTCATTTTACCAATGATGCTTTCCGTAGACTTTAAACGCGATTCAATATGATGAATGGGATTGCGATCAAAACGAATACAAAATTCTTCGTCAAGGTTTTTTAATTTTGTGGTCATTTCCCGCATTGCAGCATGATACATTTGCCGTAACTCCATATATTCCTGGAGACGGTCTAACGCTTTGGCCAAAGTATCGGCGGCAACAAAGGGCTGCTGTCTTTCTCTACTCGGTTTCATTGAAAGATGATTTGAATCATTCACGGAGCGATTCCCCCTATAAATTATTGTCCCAGAATTTCCATGAATTCGTCGCCGGTAATGGTTTCCCGTTCCAAAAGGAATCTTGCAATTTCATGAAGTTTTTCCATATTATCCTTCAAAATACCTGCGGCTTTTTCATGGGCGGAGCGAACCAGCTCTACAACTTCTTCATCGATCTTGTATGCGGTTTCTCCGGAACAGGCCAGAGAAGTATCTCCACCCAAATATTGGTTGGTTACGGTTTCCCAAGCCACCATATCAAAGCTCTTGCTCATGCCAAAACGGGTAATTATGGCCCTAGCAAGACGTGTGGCCTGTTCGATATCGTTGGAAGCCCCGGTGGTGATAGACTGGAACACCAATTCCTCAGCAGCACGGCCTCCCGTGAGGGTAACAATTTTATTAAAGACTTCATCTTTGTTCATCAAGAATTTTTCGTCTTCCTCTACCTGCATGGTATAACCCAAAGCACCGGAAGTCCGAGGGATGATGGTAATTTTATGAACAGGAGCGGAATTCTTTTGCTTTGCCGCCACTAAAGCATGGCCCACTTCGTGATAGGCAATGATCTCTTTTTCCCGAGGCGAAATTACCGCGCCTTTTCTCTGGTAACCAGCGAGGATGACTTCTACACTTTCTTCCAAGTCGGATTGACTGACCAATTTCCGACCACAACGTACGGCTCGGAGTGCCCCTTCATTGATGATATTGGCCAGCTCCGCACCGCTGGCGCCGGAAGTCGCTCTGGCAATGGCATTAAAATCAATGTTTGGTTCCATTTTGACCCGATCGGCATGAACTTTTAAAATCGCTTCTCTGCCTTTGAGGTCGGGAAGTTCCACCGGAATGCGGCGGTCGAAACGACCAGGGCGCAAAAGTGCTTTGTCCAGGGTTTCGGGACGGTTAGTCGCGGCAAGAATCACAACGCCTTTTTTGCCGTCGAACCCATCCATTTCCGTGAGGAGCTGATTTAACGTCTGCTCTCGTTCATCGTTTCCGCCGACGCCGTGACCATCACGCTTTTTCCCGATGGTGTCAATTTCATCGATAAAAACGATACAAGGAGCTTTTTCACCGGCTTGTTTAAAAAGGTCGCGGACTTTAGCCGCCCCCATTCCCACGAACATTTCCACAAACTCAGAACCGGAAATGGAGAAAAAGGGTACGTTGGCTTCACCGGCTACCGCTTGGGCCAAAAGCGTCTTCCCGGTACCGGGAGGTCCCACCAATAAAGCACCTTTGGGCAAATTGGCGCCGATTTCTGCATAACGACCGGGATCATGCAGGAAATCCACAATTTCCTGCAAGGCCTCTTTGGCTTCATCTTGACCGGCGACATCGCGAAAAGTCTTTCCGGTTTGGGCTTTTACATATACCTTTGCCTTGGAATTGGATCCCATGAAAGACATGGCGTTACCGCCACTTTTTTCATCTGGCGCATCAAAATACGTCCCAATAAAATAAAGATAAGAATGGGAACACCGTAATACAGCAACAAATTCATGATCGGCGACAATTCCTGGGGAACGACCTGGGAAAATTCTACGCCGGCAGCGTTCAACCGCTCTACCAGCTGATCGTCGTTCATAGCTCCGGTAGAATAAAGTCGCTCCTCACCGTTATCGTCGGGGCAATTATAGTAAATGGTTCCATCATTTACTTGCACTTCTGTAATCGCGCCGCCGTCCAAATCCGAAAGAAATTTATCATAAGTAACTTCCTCAATGGATTGGTTCTGCACCATCGGCACGATGAGAGCATTGAGCAGCAACGTCAAAACCAGCGAAATGATAATGTAAAAAAAGATTGATTGTCGCGGGGGCTTTTTTTCTTCTTCCATAGTGATATCTCTCCTGCTTTACTGTGATTGGTTCTCAAGAATTCCTTTTAATGTTTCTGTTTCCTGCTGCTTCTTGAGAAGTGATAAAAAATCTGTGCTATGACAAATCAAGGAGGTCAACATTTTTTCCAATAAACGAAACATGGTTTCTTGCTCAGAGCGATCTAACGGCGCCAGCAAACGTTCCTCAATGCTGCAATTCAGTTCATAGATTTTTTTTAACAACTCTTTTGCTTTTTCCGTAGGGCGCACTGTTTTCCGGCGACCGTCAACAGGATCTGCCGCCCGAGAAATAAATCCTTTTTGTTCCAACCTCCAAAGGATTCCCGTTACCGTGGGATTGCTGAGATGAAAAAAATGCTCAATATCCCGTTGGCAAATATTGCCCACTGGCGACATGGCCACATAGAGCAGAACATCGGTTTGAGACGCGGTCAACCCTAAACGACTCAACACTTCGGTGCGTTCGTGTTGAAATTGATGTAGGAGCACTTTCATATAAAAACTGATATGGGGAATCTCTTGCAAAATTTTCACCACCTTTTTTCATAGCATGCTATAATTATAATGCAATATATTCCCATATAAGTCAATGGGGGTAGGAAAGATTCATGGAAAAAACATGCAGTTGCGATATGCTGTTCATCATAGCAACAAAAAACAGCTCCATCCAAATGATGAAGCTGCTCCTGTTCTCATTCACCAAACAGCCAAAAAATAAATTGCTTCCATAGGGAGGGGTGTTCCATCTGCTCACAATAATTTTGAAGTACCGCGGAAACCTCGGCACGAGTGGCATAATTTTGAGGTAAGAACGCACCATCGGTGGTGCCGTTCACAACATTACTTTGCACCATAAGGGTCACAGATTCCCTTGCCCAGGGGCTAATCTCTTCTTCATCGGTAAAAGATGTTACCCCCTCCTTCTTTATTTTCGCCTGTTCCTCTTGGTATGCCGCATAACGGTCCAACATGACGCAAAGCTGTTCCCTGGTGATAAACTCATTGGGACCAAACTGAGCATCATATTCTCCGTTGACAATTTTATGTTGTACCGCCCAAGCCACGCTGGAAGCATAATAAGCGTTGTCATCAATATCGGAAAATCCTGCGGCTTTCGCTGGGAGTTCCTCCCCGCTAAGGCGCGCCAAAACAGTCACAAACATACCGCGCCGCATATATTTATCGGGACTGAATTCGGTTTCCGAGGTTCCTTCCAAAAGTCCTTTTTTTCGCACAAAACAAATGGCCTCATAGGCCCAATGCTCATCCAATTTCGATTCGTCATATTCCTTGCCGTCATAGTTTAAAGGCGGCAGATTGATTCCTCGATTGGGAGCGGAAATATAAACTGAACCGTTTTCTACAACGACACCACGACGGCGAAACAGTTCCGAAACAGTGACCAATTCATAACCTCGGGCTTTCAATTCTCCCAAAGATGCAATGAATCCGTCAACACTGGTGGGGTGGATATCATGGAGCAATATGATCCCACCGTCTTCCGCCTGATCTAAAATGGTCTGTTTCACGGTTTCCACATTACGATATTTCCAATCCAGTGTATCCACGGACCAAAAGATGATAGGGCCCCCGGCATAGGCTCGCACTGTATCATTGTAGCTGCCGTAGGGAGGGCGCAAATAGACGTCCTTTTGCCCCGTAATATTGCGGATTACCCCTGCCGTACAGTTTAAATCATTTTGCAGTGCCTCTGTACTGAGACTGGTAAGTTTGGCATGATTCCAACTGTGACTGGCGATTTGATGACCTTCAGAATAAGCTCGTTTCACAATTTCCGGCCGGTTTTCTGCAAGTTTTCCCAAAACAAAGAATGTCACATGGGCATTGTTTGCTTTTAAAGCGTCAAGCAGTCTTGTAGTATCAGCGCCAGGGCCATCGTCAAATGTAACGGCAAGAAGTTTCGCACCATAATCCACAGGCTCTTCCGCTGCAGCATATTGCGGCATTCCCATACAAAAAATCAGGGAAAGAAGAATCCCTAGGAGAAACCAAGGTCGCATCGTCAGTACCTCCATCATACAACTTCATCATACAAAAGGATTATTCGATAATATTATAACATACCAAGCCGCAACTTCTCGACAAATTTCACAAAAAGATAAATTTTTTCAAAAAACACTTGACAACTGATTTTTCTCGGTGTATAGTATTGGCTAAATAAGAAAACCGACGACGAAGAGAAGTAGCCAAATGGCATTTCCATTCAGAGAGTCCCCGTTGCTGGAAGTGGGATATGGAATCAGTTGGTGAATGGACTTCCGAGGGCAGCCCGAAACAAAAGGAGTAGGCGCTGACGGGAACCGCGCCCGTTATCAAGGCGGCATATATGATGGTATATGAAAAGAGTGGTCGCAAGAAAAATCCTTAAAGGAATTTGTATCTTCGGCAAGTTGGGTGGTACCGCAAAGTCTGTCTTTGTCCCTTCGTTGGGAGAAAGACTTTTTTTATTGCCCATCATGTACCTTCAAAAATTTAAAAGAAAAGGAATGATGATCATGAGCAAAGTACCTTACAAAATTTATCTGGAAGAATCCGAAATGCCGAAGCAATGGTTCAATGTCCGCGCCGCGATGAAAGAAAAGCCGGAACCTTTTATCAATCCCGGAACCATGGAACCTTGTACCGCCGACGACCTGCGGCCTGTTTTCTGCGACGCATTAATCGAACAGGAATTAAACAATGACGACCGTTACATCGAGATTCCCCAGGGCATTCAAGATTTCTACAAAATGTATCGTCCATCCCCGGTGACGAGAGCTTATAATTTGGAACGCATCCTGGATACTCCGGCAGAGATCTATTATAAATTTGAAGGGAACAATACTTCCGGTTCCCATAAATTAAACTCCGCCGCTGCCCAGGTTTATTACGCCAAAGAACAAGGGTTAACCAGCTTAACCACGGAAACCGGCGCCGGGCAATGGGGTACGGCTTTGGCTATGGCCTGCGCCTTTTACGGAATTGACCTCACTGTTTATATGGTGAAGGTTTCAGCTCAACAGAAACCTTACCGCAAAGCCGTGATCGAAACCTACGGCGGTAAGGTGATCCCATCCCCTTCGGACACCACGGAGGTAGGCAAAAAAATTCTGGCGGAAAATCCCAATACCGGAGGTTCTCTGGGATGCGCCATTTCCGAAGCCATGGAGGTCGCCTTAAAAACAGATAATTGCCGCTATGTGCTGGGCAGCGTGCTGAATCATGTGATCCTCCACCAATCCATCATCGGGCAAGAATTGAAAACCGCATTGGAAAAATACGATGTGGAACCCGACATCATCATCGGCTGTGCCGGCGGAGGTTCCAATCTCGGCGGACTGATTTCCCCCTATATGGCCGATAAAATCGAAGGCAAAAATAATATTCAATTCATCGCCGTAGAACCTGCTTCCTGTCCGTCCTTGACCAGAGGCAAATACGCATTAGACTTTGGCGACACCGGAAAAACCACTCCCTTAATGCGCATGTACACTCTGGGCAGCGGATTCATTCCCTCCCCTAACCACGCCGGCGGCCTTCGTTACCACGGAATGAGCCCCATTGTTTCCAAACTTTATCATGACGGATACATGGAAGCTCGGGCAGTGGAACAAAATAAGATTTTTGAAGCAGCTACCACCTTCGCCCGTTGCGAAGGCACCTTACCCGCTCCCGAATCCTCTCATGCTATTCGTGTAGCCATGGACGAAGCGCTGAAATGCAAAGAGACCGGCGAAAAGAAAACCATTGTCTTCGGGCTTACCGGTACCGGCTATTTTGATATGTCTGCCTATATGTCATATATGGATGGCAGTATGACCGACTTTATTCCCACCGATGAAGATCTGGAAAAAGGCTTCGCTTCTTTGCCGGTGAAAGAATAAAATTAAAACATCACAATCAATTATGCTAACAGAAAATATAATCAAAGGAGAACCATCATGAAAAAAATCATTGCTCTGTTATCCACGCTAATCATATCGATTGCAATGCTTACGGCCTGCAGCAGTCAAGACGATACCACTGCCGAAGAAGAAACGCAAGAACCACAATATACCGTCGGCATCGCTATGTTTGGCGATCATCCTTCTTTGGAAAATTGTAAAGACGGATTCCTTCAGGGATTGGAAGAGGAAGGGATTGTAGAAGGTGAGAATCTGGAAGTTGACCTTCAAAGTGCTCAGTTTGACACCAATACTGCCAACCAGATTGCCCAATCCATGGTGGCCCAGGATGTCGATATGATCTGTGCCATTGCTACCCCTATGGCCCAAAGTGCTTTTAACGCCGCCGAAAGTACTGATATTCCCACAGTGTTCACTGCCGTTTCCGACCCTGAAACAGCGATGCTCACCGAAGGAAACGTGACCGGTACTGCCGATAAACTCCCCGTTGAGGCTCAGCTTCAAATGATCCGCGCCATGCTGCCGGAGGCAACAACCATCGGCATCCTTTACTGCACTTCCGAAGCCAATTCCCTCTCCACTCTGGAAACTTATAAAGAACTGGCTCCCCAATACGGTTTTGAAATCGTGGAAAGCGGCGTCTCTACCTCAGCGGACATTCCTCTTGCCGCCGATAACCTCCTTCTGCAAGTAGATTGTCTCTCCAACCTCACCGACAACACTGTGGTGGGATCGCTCCAGACCATTCTTGACAAAGCCAACAAACTAAATATCCCCGTATTTGGCAGTGAAGTCGAACAAGTGAAAGATGGTTGCGTCGCTTCAGAAGGGATTAACTATATTGATTTGGGAGTCCAGACAGGAAAAATGGCAGCGCAAATTCTGAAAGGCGAAGCCCAAGCATCCGACATGCCTTATGAAACCATTGAAGCCAGTGAGCTTTACGTCAACTACGAGGCAATGGAAGCCCTCGGCATTGAAATGCCGGAAGAATTGGCGGATCGAGCTTTGGACGCCAACGAAGAGTAATCATATCAACGACAACATACCGTCAATACCGCCGAGACAGCAATTTTCGGCGGTATTGATGCGTATCCATTGGGAGAAATCTTATGTTAACGATCATTTTAGGCATTCTGGAACAGGGGCTTATTTTTGGCATCATTGCTCTGGGTGTCTTAATCACTTACAAAATCCTCGATTTTCCGGATCTTACCGTAGACGGCAGCTATCCTCTGGGCGCCGCCATCACAGCAGCTTTGGTGGTTCGGGGATATTCCCCATTTTTGGCGCTGCTCTTGTCTTTAATCGCAGGAGCTTTAGCAGGCGTTATCACGGGGATGATCCATGTTAAATGCAAAGTACGAGATCTTCTTTCCGGGATCATCACCATGACGGCGCTTTACTCTGTAAATCTTCATATTGCGGGTTCCGCCAATGTACCGATCTTTCAATCCACGACCATTTTTAATCATCCAGTTACTGAAGCACTACTCCAGGGGCCTCTGGAAACATACAATATCTTGTTGGTCATCGTCGTTGTCACGATCATCGCCAAAGTTTTGATGGATCTTTACTTAAAAACCCGCAGCGGTTATTTGCTGCAGGCTGTGGGAGATAACGACGTGGTGGTGACTTCCTTGGCGAAAAACAAAGGGACTGTAAAAATCCTGGGACTTGCCATCTCCAACGGCCTTGTGGCCCTGGCGGGAAGCATTATGTGCCAGCAACAGCGATACTTTGAGATCACCATGGGTACCGGCACTATCGTGATAGGCCTGGCCTCAGTCATCATCGGTTTGAGTTTATTTCGCAAAATATCCTTTGTAAAGGCAACTACTGCGGTGATTCTCGGCAGCATTCTTTACAAAGCCTGTATTGCTATTGCCATTGCCTGCGGTATGCCTGCCATTGATATGAAATTGATCACTGCCATTTTGTTCCTGGTGATTCTGGTATTTTCCATGGAACGGAGAAAGAAGGTGAAGTCGTGCTGACATTAAAAAACCTTACCAAAATTTATCATCCAGGCACCGTCAATGAAATGACCTTATTTCGCAATTTTAATTTGACCATTCATGATGGCGAATTTGTCACTGTGGTAGGATCTAACGGTAGCGGAAAAACGTCTCTGTTAAATATCATCTGCGGTTCCATCCCTCTGGAGGGAGGCTCCATTTTTTTAGACGAACAAGAGATCACCAAAATACCCGACTACAAACGCATGAAGCGGATCGGCCGAGTTTACCAAGATCCCGCCATGGGAACTTGCGGAAGTCTCTCAATCTTAGAGAATTTCGCTTTGGCGGATAACAAGGGGAATCCCTTCAACTTGAAGTTCAGCATTCGCAAAAAACGGATTGCCTACTATCGGGAACTACTTCGCACCCTCAATCTTGGCCTAGAAGATAAAATGGATGTCAAAGTAGGCTCTCTCTCCGGCGGGCAGCGCCAAGCTATGGCGCTTTTGATGTCTACCATGACTGATCTGGATTTCTTGATTCTTGACGAACATACAGCGGCTCTGGATCCCAAAACAGCGGAAATAATTATTGAACTTACCGATCAGATTGTCCGCGAAAAAGGGCTTACCACCATTATGGTGACACACAATCTGCGCCATGCCGAAACTTACGGAAATCGCCTTTTGATGTTGGATCGCGGGGAGATCGTCATGGACAAAAGTGGAGAGGCAAAGGCAAACTGCACCACCGAATCACTGTTGGAAATGTTCAACAAAATCAGTGTCGAGTGCGGCAATTAAAGATTTTTTACAACAAAAACTCTGTACCAAAAGTACAGAGTTTTGTGTTTGATTCTGTTTTGTTTTATTTCATACCGCAAAAGCCTTAATTCGATATATCATCGTCGAACAATTTATAGTAAGACCAGCTTCGATAAGTACTCAACAAATCGACAATATTGTCTGGAATATCATCCTTAGATTGAAGTGTTCCGCCAGAGCTGGCCCAGACGCTGAGATTCCAAATGGGAACTTGATCGCGGACCGTATTGACATACTGTAAAAATGGAGAAAGACCGTCAAATCCCAGAAGCTCCATCAAAGTTGACCCCAGATAAGCCACACTAAAATCATCCAAATCACTGAAGCCAAGTTCTGCTACGTTTTCAGACAAATCCAATGATTCCCGAGATGCCTGATTCTCCCAAATCAGGAAGGGTGTTTGATACTGTTCCACAGAGTTTCCTTCCAAAACCTCGCCTGACAAATCATAACCGATGGTCTCAAAGGTTCCTGTTAACAGCGGTTTATGATCCCCATAGTACACGAGAACCACCGGTTCCTCAACGGTTTCAAGATATTCCACCAAATGTCCCAACTCCTCATCGGCACGATTAACACCATAAAGATAGTTGGTAAGGGCCAATAAATCAGACTCTTTGATGGGAATATCACATTCCACCGAAGCCTCGGTAATGCCGTATTTCCCCTCGTACCCGCCATGGTTTTCGATGGTAACACAGAATTCAAACAGCGGCGCATCCGAAGAATTCAAATGGTTTTCAAATTTACTAATCAACTGATGAAAGGTCGTTGCTTCCGTAATATATCCACCGGCGAATTCGCGATCATCATAAAAGGCATTATCGCAATGGAAAAAGGAGTCAAATCCCATTTTTTCATAAACATTCTGCCGATTGTAGAACCAGGGGAAACCGGGATGAAAGGCCATGGTATCATAGCCGATGGAAGATAATAGCCGCGGTAGACAGTCAATATCTTTTCGGACATAGTAATAGGGCATGGTTGGCGTGTACAAACTGGCAAAACTGATGCCGGTCAGGGCTTCGTATTCCGAAACGACGGTGCCTCCGCCATAAATATTGGTGACAGCATAACCTGACATTAAGGAATCTTCAGAAATCTTCTTAAAATTCTCTAAAGGATCCTCCTCCATGGAAAGGTGAACATTATCACTGATATCAGAAAAGGCTTCCGACATCACCATAATAATATGAGGTTTTACCGCATCGTCGTAGTCAGCAGGAGTAACCTCGGACTCATCCATTTTCTGATATTCTTAGGCCTGATATTCCTCGGGTTTCTGCATAAAAGCGTTGTGAATCTCGTAGGTAAACATAAATATAAAACCGCGAGAACCGCTGACATCAGTGCGATTGTACTCATAACCATCTACAGGAATCGCCGTATAATATTTATCATTGTCATAGACCGTCTGATAACTAAATACAGCTGCCATGACAACGGCAATC
>NBJMC04201__coassemble_794_pt1 | contig 20125 bp, 15 predicted proteins | sample NBJMC04201__metabat2_high_PE_023 | metagenome-assembled genome bin NBJMC04201
GTGGATTGAAATTGTCGCGGTAGCTCCGCTTGTCACGGGCTCCGTCAGTCGCGCCCTTCACGGGCGCGTGGATTGAAATCCAAAATTTCCATGGACGGCCTTGCCGATTACTCGTCGCGCCCTTCACGGGCGCGTGGATTGAAATTAGCTTTGCAATATCGTCTGAATCCGCACAGCTTGGGTCGCGCCCTTCACGGGCGCGTGGATTGAAATACGCAAATAGCTTCAGGCGTAATCACCGCTTTAAGTCGCGCCCTTCACGGGCGCGTGGATTGAAATCGGCAGTGAAAGAATATTATGAAGATCGTCTACAGGTCGCGCCCTTCACGGGCGCGTGGATTGAAATTTTTGTGGACAAAAAATGAATTAAAAAGGTTAAGCGTCGCGCCCTTTGGGGCTTTGCCCCATGCGCGTGGATTGAAATGCGCCGGGGTTCTCGTTACCGTATCCTTCCAATCATATGCATAAAGATTGAAAGATCGGCGTTTTTTCCCTTTATGGTCATTATAAGGCCGTTTGAAATATTATAAAAACGAGCAATGAGTTTTCCATTGCTCGTTTTTATGTATGAAATATCTTATACGGTAGGTAATTTGGAAAAATCGGGATTTTTATCTTTGCCCCAGAATTTTCCCAAAAGAGATTTTTGTTGTGGTTGATTGACTCTGTTTTGAGGAAGCCCTACAGCAGCGATCTCAATTTTTGTTTCAATATGGAGGCGAAAGCCGCTGTTTGGACCATCGATTTTAGAATCCTTTTGCTCTACCAAGATCTCATATTGATTGATGCCCTGACGCGCCATTTCTTCTTCCATTTTAGTTTTTCCCTCTTGGATTGCTTTCTGTACGGCAATCTCCATAGGGACTTGTTCTTGTTCGTTTTTATGTTCTGATGGCTTAAAATGGCTTTTTCCCCAAGGTGCATAGATTTCGATGCCTGCGGTATCATGGTTTTGCACTAAAATGCGGAAAATGGTCATCACCTTTCCTGCAGCAGCACCGACAGCATTGGCAACATGGTTATGGGATGGGAAAATCGTCTCGGTGTGGAGTCGTTCCCCCGCCGGAGGTAGCCAAGATTTTGTTGGAGCGCCGATACCGATGATCGGTTCGTTTAAAGAAATACTGTTTGATATCAAGGATGAATGTCGTTTTCCCAGGGCATTTTCGATGAAGTATTCTATGGCATGATCCCCGGAAAATGGATCGAGATCCTCTTTTTCATAGGTCCACATACTGTCTAAGATTACACGGCACATTTGTTTTGTCATGGTCTCTTCTATGATATCGATCAAAACCGAGGTTTTATAACCATGGTTTTTTGCCAATAAGTCGAGGGCCAACATGGCGGCTTCTTCTTTGCCTGCATGATAATGACCTTTTAATTGCAGAATATCCGTAGGAGTGAAACCAACAGTACCGAGAATACCATGGTCAACCAAAGAATCTAAAGAAAGAAAGTTGGGATTAATTTGAAGCTGGCGGCTAATTTCCACCAAAGTATGGGGAGCGTCTTTTACGATTTCTAAGGCCTTTTCCTGCAATTCGCTCAGTTGGGTATAAGTTGAGGGTTGATGTAAAAGAAAATAACCGTCGACAAGCTCATATTTGGTTAGCCCTGGAGGAGCAAGGGAGATCTGCTGTAATTCCTCAAAATAATTTGGATATTTTTTGCAAATGACAGAAACCGGCCAACTGCGACGGGGGCCTAATTTCCATTGTCTTTCTTGCTCATCAAAATGTATGCGGCTGTCACCGCCGAGACCAAACGTCGTAGCCTCCACTGCAGAAACCCTGGTGTGCCATCCTCCAACTTTTGCGCCGTTTGGATCAAGCCGCGGCACTCCTCGATGTAGAATAGCGATATCTGTGGTCGTTCCGCCCATATCCAAAACAATACCATCTTGTATATTGCTTAAAAAAGTAGCTCCGATGATACTGGCTGCAGGGCCTGATAAAATGGTTTCAATGGGACGTTCCCTGGCAATGGATTCGTTCATTAAGCTTCCATCGCCTTTTACGACCATGATGGGAATATCAAGTTTTTTGCGATCGAGAACGGTTCGGGTGGCATTCAGCAATTCGTCGATAACATAGAGTAGCCTTGCGTTTAAAACTGCAGTCACGGTACGTTCTTGCATACCAATGACCGAAGAAAGCTCATGGGCCGCCACGACAGGGCAATGGAGCGTTTCTCGTACTATTTGTTTTACTGTCTTTTCATGGTTATCATTGCGAATGCTGAAAATACCGGAGACTGCCACAGCATCCACTTTTCCGCGAAAACTTTCAATAGCTTTTCGGGTTTCTTCGAGATCCAGGGGAACAGTTTCTTCTCCGCGAATATTCATTGTTCCCGGTAAGATCTGATATTCGCATTGGGGCAGATCGGCGCTGGGTTCAGCTCCTAAAAGCAACAATCCAACACGGCAGCCGCGGTTTTCCACAATGGCGTTTGTGGCCAGGGTGGTGGAAAGTGACAAATAATCAACGGTTTTTAATAAATCATAAGGAAGATGTTCGATGGTATTACTGATACCGATGATGAGATCTTTATGGGTGGTAGGCGATTTTACTGCTGCCAAAATTTCTTTAGTTTCTAAATTGAGAATGATACCGTCGGTAAAGGTACCGCCGGTGTCAATTCCTAAAACGTGTGACATGATATCCCTCCTCTGTCAAGCATTTTTGTCCTTTTTCCGACCAATGGATGCGAAATCTGTTTGTTGAGCATACAGGCCTCTCATGGCGGAAAATGCTAAGGCTATCATAAGAAACAATAATGGGAATGATGCTAATACTGCCAGCATCTTGGTACCGTCAATACCTGCAAAGCTAATCATGACCCAGGCCAAAGATCCCATAATCAGTCCCCAAGTGACTTTTAAAAACAGTGGAGGTTCGCCCTCGCCTTGTTGAAAACCACTGGTACTCATGATGGCCGCAACAGAAGTCATAGAATCGGCCATAGTGACGAAGGAGATAACAATGATTACTAAAAAGAGAATCACTACAAACGTCCCAAAGGGGAATTGATCAAAAAAGGCAAATACAGCACTTTCTAATCCATTGGTTTCCAAAGCGGACCAGAGATCGAAAGAACCATCTAATTGCATATGAATGGAGGTGCCGCCGAAAACGGTGAACCAAACAATGCCGAAAAGCGCGGGAGCTACCAAGTTAACTGCTAAAAATTGACGTATGGTGCGGCCGTAGCAGAGTCGGGTAAGGAATACTCCCACTACTGGGGCATAAGCAATCCATGATGCCCAATAGAAAATGCTCCACCAGCGGGACCAGTCTTCACCGGTAGCAACGCCAAGATAGGTTGATTTGGAGAAAAATGTTGTTACAAATTCTCCCATACCCTCAACGCCGATTTTGAAGATATATGCGGTAGGACCAACGACAATGATGAAAAGCAAAATGAGGATATACAATTTTAAGTTCTGATCAGACAGCCACTTCAGCCCCTTGTCCATCCCCACGGCACTGGACGCGGTAAATGAGATTACAATACCGAGGGCTACGATGGCCCAGATGAAAGGGGATGGGTCAATCCCTGCAACAAAATCAAGGCCACTGGCAATTTGCATGATTCCCATACCCATGGAGGTGGCAATTCCACCTGCCAGAGAAAAGAGGCATACAGCATCAACTATCGTACCGATCTTGCCATGGCAGCGATCTCCCAGTAAAAAGTAAAGACCGGAACTAATCGTCATTTTTTGATGATAATTATAGACCGCCAGGGCGATGGGAATGGTTGCTGTAACATAGAGGGCATAAGGAGTAAATGACCAATGATGGAAAACTGTGGAGATTGAAAACATCACGGCTTCGGCACTTTCCGGCGTAATTCCCAAAGCCGGTTCTTCCAAATGTTGAATGGGCTCTGCCACACCCCAAAAAACAATTCCAATGGCAATTCCGCCGCAAAGGCTCATAGCGAACCACTGGATAAATGTGTATTTGGGTTTCGCGTCTTCACCGCCGAACTTAATACGGCCGGCAGGGCTACAAAAGATCACAATGCAAAGAATCACAAACCCTAAGGCCACCAGGGCAAAAAGCCAATCAAACCAATTCGTGATCCATTCGTAGGCGCCATTCATCGCAACGGCAAAACCGTCGCCATTGATAAAACTAAAAATAACAGAAGCCAACAACACTAAGAAGGGAGGCCAAAAAACAGTGTGGTTGATTCTGCTTGTTTTTATGGAGTTTTTCATAACAAAGACCTTCTCTCATGTTTCATTGCAAAAGAGCTTTTTACGAAAATGATTTTGTAAGGGGAAGCACAAGGCTTCCCCTTACAAGTACGGAGATTAATTGTTAATCGACTCTTTTCACCGCTTTATCAAGAATTGCATCCAATTTAGCAATTACGTCTGCGGGCAGTTCGGGAACTTTGTGTTCCGCAAGAAGTTTTTTAGTTCTTTCATGCATTCTGGTACGGAAATCGGTGGGGTTTTCTTTCCATACATCGTATCTCTGTCTGTCCATCAAATTGGGGAACCAAAGTTCATTTTTAAAGTTTTCAAAGGTGTGCATATGGGTGATATATTCGCCGCCGGGGCCCACTTCTTTGATGACATCGAGAGCGAGTTTTTCGGGAGTGATTTCTACACCGCGGCGAATGCGACGGGCATAACCGATGGCTTCGTCAGCCATGGTGATGAGGTCGAGATGCGAGGAAGCGGCGGATTCCATGAATCCCACGTCATGAACGAGATTACCGCCGGAGAGGCAGTTTACTAAAGAGGTGAAGGCGCATTCCAAAGCGCATTGTTCGTCAACGATTTTGGAGTCGGAGGCACAAGCCGTTTCCCAGCAGGGAAGATCCAGGTAATGATAGATATCAGCGACCAAGCTTTCACCGAGGCAGTGTTCGGGAGTACCGTAAGCAGCTTGGGTAGTGTTCATGTCAACCGTCAGAGTTACAGCAGTACCAACGTAACCGTTGCCGGGGCGGACGGACTGACACAATACGAGACCGGCGAGGTTTTCCGCAATGCCGAGAGTGATGGAGCCGGCAATGGTCATGGGAGATACGCAGCCCAGCTGTACACCGGAGGGCCAGAGAACAGTCATGCCGCGTTCTGCGCAGTATACGTGTTTGCGGGCAGCGTCAGCAGGAACGGTCAGAGGAGTTACAGGGTCGCCGGCGTAGCAGATGGCGAAGGGTTTTTCAAGGAAGGCTTCCCAGCTGCCTCTAACAGCGGCCATCATTTCAAACTGTTCTTCCAAACCTTCTACGTCAACACCCCAGCAGACAATGGGTTTGGTGGTATTTTGCAGCATTTCATGCATTTCGCAGGTGTCGGCAATGAGGGGATTCCAGTCGCGGATGCCCGCTAAGGACATGACGAAGTCGATGTTAGGCAAAGCGTCGGAAAGTCTTGCGCTGTTGGCAACGTCGCTCTTTCTGGCTTCCCGTCTTTCATATGTTTCAAAGTCATAATAGAAGGGGTTTGTGGGACCGTTGCCAAAATATGTGTTGTTGCCGCCCACATCCATGGCGGGTTCGCCGAAACGGTTGTAAACTTGGATATGAGAGGGAGCGGTACTAATGGCTTGTTTTACCAGTTCCCTGTCGATATAAACACGGTTGCCTTCCACGCGGCAGCCGTATTTTTCCATGTAATCACGGGCTTTAGGATCCATGATGTCGGTACCGACTTCTTCGAGAATTTCAAAGGCTCCGTTGAGGATCAATTCGATCTGTTCTTCGGTTGCCACATAGTAGCGCATGATGTTTTCGTTGTAATGAGATTTAATTCCTTCGATTGCCATAGTAGAGAACTCCTTTCAAGATGAAAATAATTTTGATTTTGACATTGTTTGTTTTTTTGTCGTGAACACCTTACTGTAATGCAAGGGGTGTGCCAAAGTTTTAAAAACAATAAAAAAAATTTTTATTTTTCTGACGCTTCTTTAAATATATAAAAAATATATAAAAACCAAATAAGTGAAAAATAATTACTTTTATTTCATTGGAATGTAGAAAAATTATGATATAATTTTAATATGCAAAAATTTTTGCGGCAATATAATTTGCGATTTTATGATTATACGCAAAAATATTTGCATAAAGAATATAATTTTAATATTTTGTTTTAAGAAAAAGGCGGGAGCGATTTATGGAATTAAACATTACGAAAGATATTTTGTTTGAAATTATTGAGCATCTCAAAGAAGCCGTCTATATCGTAAATGCTCAGGGAAAAGTTGTTTATCTAAACGATGCCGCTTCTCAATTGGAGCAAATGCCAAAAAGCGATTTCTTGGGAAAAACCATCGACGCGGTTTACGTCAATACGGAATTTCACACCCATAGAAATTCTCCTTGCCTCGATGTCCTTGCCAGCGGTGAGATCCAGGAGAATGAAAATTTGGAGTGGTTTACCGGAAACGGGAGAGCCATCAATGCGATCACCAACACCTATCCCATTATAGAAAATGGCGAGATCCTGGGCGTATATGAAATGGCAGAGAATATCGCGGATCTGAAAAAGCGTCTCATAGAGATCGGAGCTTTTCCCCGCAAACGAACTTATCGTATGAGGAAAAAAACCCTTCATAACGGTACCAATTACATTTTTGACGATATCATCGGCGAAAGCGACGCCCTGCAAAGCACCATTACTATTGCCCGCCGTTTTGCCGCGAAAAAGCTGCCGGTGATGATCTACGGTGAGACCGGTACCGGGAAGGAGATGTTTGCCCAAAGCATTCATAACGCGAGCTCTTCCGTGTCCGGTCCCTTTATTCCTGTGAACTGTGCCGCTATTCCGGAAAACCTCTTGGAAAGCATTCTTTTCGGCACTGTAAAAGGCGCCTTTACCGGGGCTGTTGATAGTGTGGGACTATTGGAGAAAGCAGAAAATGGCTCAGTATTTTTGGATGAAATCAACTCCATGCCCATCGCATTACAGGCAAAGATTCTTCGAGCATTACAAGAAAAGGAAGTCCAGCGGATCGGGGACAGTAAAACAAGAAAAATCAACTGCCGCATTATCAGCGCAACCAACAAACTTCCGTCAGAAGCCATTCGTGACGGAGAGATGCGAGAGGATCTCTTTTACCGTTTGTCCACTGGGATGATTTTGATCCCGCCCCTAAGAGAGCGTGGCGATGATTTGGAATTGTTGGCAGACTATTTTATCGCCAAATGCAATGAGGAAATTGACGCTACGGTAACGTCCATGTCGCCGGAATTAAAGAGACTTTTGAAATCTTATTATTTCCCTGGGAACTGTCGAGAACTGGCTAATATCATTGAAAGCGCCATGAATATGACGATTGAGGGGGAAAATATTTTAGATGTGCACCATCTTCCCACGTATATGAAAAACCATTTTAAAGATGAAATTTCAGCAATGCCCAATGCGGAGCAGGTCTTTCAGCGACAAAGTCCTCAAAGTCACAGAAATGTTCCGCAAATGGATTTCCATGGCAATCTCAATACGATGATGGCCGAATATGAAAAGGGCCTGATTGAATTGGCTTTGGCAAGCACTCATGGAAATTTGACTAAGTGCGGGGAAAAGCTGGGAGTCACCCGCCAGAATCTCACTTTTAAAATCAAGCGTCATAACATCGACCTAAAAAAGTTTAAGCGAAAATAAAAGAGAGAGAGAATAAACTCTCTCTCTTTTACTATTTTTGTATGATTTGGGCAGCATAAAGCCATAGCGATTATTTTTTTACGCGTTTTTCTGCCCGGGCCACGATTTCGTCAATCGTAGATACAACATCTTCTGGTAAGGGTGCGACTTGATGTTCTTCCAAAAGCTTTTTGGTCCTTTCATGGACACGAGTGCGCATATCTTTGGCATCGACGGCCCAAGTGTCATATTTGCTGCGGTCAATGGTGATGGGTTTCCATAGTTCATCGCGGAAGTGCATGAAAGTGTGATCCTGGGTAAGATATTCACCGCCGGGCCCCACTTCTTGGATCACATCAATGGCCAAAGTTTCATCATTGACTTCAAAACCGCGGGCAAAACGGCGAGCATAGCTAATGATTTCATCGCACATAACGATTTGGTCGAGAGAAGCGGACATTGCGGCGTCAATAAAGCCCACGTCATGAACGAGATGACCACCTACCAGGGCGTTACTGATGATTTGCATGGAGGATTCAATGGCAGCCTGTTCATCGACGATTTTGGATTCGGTCACGCCGCCAGTCTGAATCATGGGAAGATTGAGGTAATGGAAAATATCGGCCACTGCAGCGTCGCCAATACAATGTTCCGGAGTACCATAGGCATTGGATGTGGTTGCCATATCAGTGCTGACGATGACGACGCCTAAAGCAATGGCGCTGCCTTTTTTCACCAGCTGGGAGAAGACTAGGGACACAAAGACTTCGGCCATTCCCAAAGCGATGGCGCCGGCAAGGGTGACAGGTGCTGTACAGCCGAGCTGCGGACCGGTCATCCAGATGATGGGAAGCCCTGCTTCGATGGCATATTTCATTTTTTCATAGTTGAGGCCATCGGTGGTAAGAGGGGTAATAGAACAACCGGGGAAAATGGCAACAAACGGTTTTTCTGCCAGCTTATCGCCGCCGCCGGCCACTGCGGAGCACATTTCAATCAGATCTTTGAGATTTTCAACATCAATGCACCAGGGAATAATGGGTTTGGTGGTGTTTTTCAAAATCTGCTGCAATTCCACAATGTCAGCGACTTGAGGATCGCAGTCGGAAATCCCGCCGAGCCCCATGATAAAGTCGATGTTGGGGCAGGCATCGGACACCAGTGCATTGTTGGCAATATCTTTGGTCAAGGCCAATCTACGTTCCCCTGTTTCAAAATCATTGTACATAGGGTTGGTGGGGCCGTTGCCGTAATAGTTGTTACATCCGGTGGCATGGATTACGTCGTTACCCATGCGGTCGTAAAGTACGAGTTCCGGTGCGGCAGAGGCAATGCATTCTTTTACCAATTCCTGGGGAAATTTTACAAGATCCCCCTCTACGGTGCAGCCAGCCTTCTCAAAAATATCGCCGACGGTGTTTTTTTGGATCACGAGCCCCGTTTCTTCCATGATGCGCAGAGCTGCCAGAATGATTTTTTCACATTCTTCTTCTGTCAAAGCGTGAAATTTTGTTTCATTGACATGATAATAAGACTTGATTCCTTCGATCGACATATTTCATTCTCCTTTTTTATTTTTGTCGTAAACAAACAAATCGTGCTGTATTTTGTGAACGCAATCTTTTAACGCAAAACCTGTGCCAAAGTGTATGTAAAAAGAACGGTGATTTTTTCTTCATTAATATATGAAAAATATATGAAAAATTTGAAAAATCATAAGTTTTTCTGATGGTAAACGAACAAATCGCAATATTTGTTGCGGCAACAAATGTTGCGATTTGTTTAAAAGCGCAATATTTATTGACAGGTTTCGGGATAAATTTTTGGAAAAAATCAAAGAAATTTTGGCAATTTTTCTTGCGCTTTTGGGGCAAATGAAATTTTTCTTGCGGCAAGATTTTTTGCGGCATGGTTATTGCATAGAGCATAGATACATAGATATTTGTTCAATCGTAATTAACGTGGAAATTTTACGGGAAAGGAGATGTATTATGAAGGATTTATTGAATGTGAATTTTTTTATGGAGATTTTTGAGCGGCTCCACGTCGCAATTTATGTGGCGGATCGCGATGGCAAGATGGTATATTTGAATCGCGCGGCCAAACGCCTGGATCATTTGGATGATGATGTCATCGGAAAAAATCTTGCGGATATCTATTCCAATACCGTGTTCCGGGAAGGAATGAATTCTCCCACTTTGGATGCGCTACAGACAGGGAAGCCTCACATTTATGAAAATCTGGAATGGTATTTGAAGGACGGCACTACCGTTAATGCCATTACCAGCACTTATCCAGTTAGAGAAGGCGATGATATCATCGGTGTTTTTGCTTTATCCGAGGATGTGGACCGTTTGAAGGCGTTTTTGATCAAGCACGGCGCTTTTAAGCAAAAAATTTCTTATCGGTTCCGCAATAAGACCATGAAAAACGGTACACAGTACGTTTTTGACGATATTATTGGTAAAAGTGAATTGATGAAAAACACCATTGTGATGGCGCGCCGTTTTGCTGCGAAAAAACTACCTGTGATGATTTATGGAGAGACCGGCACCGGCAAAGAGATGTTTGCCCAAAGCATTCATAATGCCAGTCCCTATAAAGCGGGGCCGTTCGTTCCCATCAACTGCGCAGCCATTCCGGAAAACTTGTTGGAAAGTATGCTTTTTGGCACGGTCAAAGGCGCTTTTACCGGAGCTATCGACCATGCGGGCCTCTTTGAGAAGGCAGAGGGGGGATCTGTATTTCTGGATGAGATCAATTCCATGCCATTGATGCTTCAGGCAAAAATTTTGCGGGTACTCCAGGAAAAAGAGGTCCAACGGATTGGTGACAGCAAAACGCGGAAGATTAATTGCCGTATTATCAGTGCCACCAACAAACTTCCTTCCGAAGCAGTGCGCAATAACGAATTACGGGAGGACCTGTATTATCGACTTTCTACCGGCATGGTCTGGATTCCCTCACTGCGAGAACGGAATGAAGATCTATCTCTGTTGATGGATTATTTTATTGAAAAAGCCAATGCCGAGCTAAACGCCACCATTCTCTCGGTTTCTCCTGATTTAGATCGTCTGTTTCATGCCTATGGTTGGCCCGGTAATGTGCGGGAACTTTCCAATGCCATTGAGAGTTCCATGAACATGACGTTAGACGGCGAAACCATCCTTGACCTGCGCCATCTTCCCACTTATCTGAAACGCCATTTCAGCGAGGAACTGATGGGAATGCCCAATGCTGAAGAGGTATTTTCCGTTCGTAACGACGAAATGAGCCCTGCTGCGCCTATCGTGCATTTCCATGGTAATATCAATGATATGGTGGATTCCTATGAAAAGGAATTGATTCAGTTCGCCCTTCGAGCCACAAAGGGAAATCTTTCTCGCTGTGGCGAGAAACTCGGTATCTCGCGCCAAAGTCTTTCCGTTAAGTTGAAAAAACATGGTATCGACCCAAAAGTATTTAAAAAGTAAAATTTCTTGATTTTTGGCATGAATTTTGCAATATAAAACGGTGAGTGTCGTGAACAAATACTCATTCGTCGTGAACAAAGCATTTATCCTGAATTTGTATGATCATCCCTAAAAATTAAGGAGGCTTACTTTTATGAGTAAAAAAGGGTTAAATCGATGGTTTGTCTTGTTTATTCTTGCTCTGGCTTGTGGTCTTATCTACCAGTTGCCTTATCTTCGTTATAGCTATTATGATGCCATGCTTGTAGCATTTGACGTTACCAATACGCAGTTGGGTACTTTTATGACCGCTTTCGGCCTCGGTTCTCTTGTGTGCTATCTCGTTGGCGGTGTTGTCGCCATGAAATTCTCCGATAAAATCTTACTTCCCATCGGACAGATTCTCACCGGGGCCGCGGGACTTTGGTTCGCAACTTTCCCCTCTTATGGTATTGCGCTGTTCATCAGTTTTTTCTGGGCATTCTCCACTTCGCTGATTTTCTGGCCCGCCGTCATCAACTTTGTGCGCGGCATGGGGGAATCCAAAGAACAGGGACGGTTGTATGGTCTATTTGAAGGTTTGCGCGGTATCACGGCAACGGCTATCGGTCTCGGTATCGTTGCGATCTTTAATGCCGCGATCTCTGATGTTGCCGGTCTCCGTGACGTTATCCTCGCTTATGCAATCATCAATATTGCTCTTGGCGTTATCACCTTCTTTGTTGTTCCCAATAACAAAGCAGAGAAAAAAGCATTGGCCGAAGCCAGCGGTCAAGCTTCTCTGATTTCCGGTTTCGGTGCTGCCTTGAAACTCCCCATCACCTGGATTGGATGCGGTGTTGTTTTCTTTACCATGATGGTTTTTGACTGCCTCGGTTATACTACACCTTACCTTGGTCTGCTTGGTGCTTCCGCTGCCTTTACCGCTGCCTTCGGTACGGTCCGTACCTGGGGCCTGCAAATGGTTGGCGGTACCACAGGAGGTTTCATTGCTGACAAAATCGGCTCTTCCTGTAAAACTCTGATTGGCGGCTTCGCCGTAATCGCCGCAGGTTTTATAGCACTGAACCTTGTGCCGGTAACTTCCAGCATGATCTGGCCTGTGGCCATTTTGATCCTTGTCTTTGGTTCCGCAATTTATGTGAACCGCGGCGTCTACTTTGCTGTTCTTGATGAAGCCAAGGTACCTGCCAATATCAATGCTGCCGTTGTTGGGATCGTATCCGCTATTGGCTTTACTCCCGATGCTTTTATCTATACTGTTATCGGCTACTTCCTCGATACCTATCCTGGAACTCTTGGTTACCAGATTACCTATTGGATGGGGGCAGGATGCGGCGTCTGCGGTTTGATCTGTGCTTTGATTGGCGTCAGACTCATCAAAAAACAAAAAGCTGCCGCTGCTGCGGAATAAGCTGTTTGACAAAATAAAAGATAAAACGAATAAAAATCAACCGATATAATTTACATAAGCGTTAAAACGGAGCTTTTATCAAAATAAAGCTATGTCGTTTCAGGCGTCTCGTCCAAAATTTTGGACGAGACGCTTTTTCATTTGCTAAAATAAAAATACAATGGAATTTTATAATATAACTTGACATTTTATATTATATAATATATAGTATTATACGTAACAGAAAGGAGGCGATGACATGGTTTTTCCCTTTAGTGCCGCATTGCTGGATAGCTGTGTTTTAGCCATTGTGGAGCGGGGAGACGCTTACGGATATATCCTTACTCAGAAAATGAAGGAAAAAATGGAAATTTCAGAGTCAACACTTTATCCGGTATTACGCCGCTTGCAAAAAGATCGTTGTTTGACCACTTATGACCAGCCTTATCAGGGGCGAAACCGCCGCTATTATGCCATTACCGATGAAGGCCGTGCAAAGCTGGAGGAATATCGTAAAGAATGGATCAACTACCGTGGCATTGTAGAGGATATCTTGTTTGGAGGTGAAAGAAATGGATAAAGAACAATTTTTAACTGCTTTGGAACGGGAACTTTCCCGTATTCCTCAAGAAGAGCGGGAAAATGCTTTGGCTTATTATGAGGAATATTTAACGGAAGCCGGTCCCGAACGGGAAAAGGATGTCATTGCGGAACTGGGTTCAGTAAAAGACATTGCATTGCAGCTTTCTGCTGATTACGCCGTGAAAGAAATGGAAGAGGGAATGACAGTCTCTCCGAAAAAAGGGCTTCGTGCTATGTGGGTCGTGATTTTGGCAATTTTGGCGTCTCCCATTGCATTGCCCATTGGCATTGCGATCATTGCGGTTATATTTGCCCTGGTAGTGTCTGTTGCCGCTATAGTACTTTCTTTTTGGGCCAGTGCCATTGGGTTAACGTTCGGTGGATTAGGCGGCATGATTTTGGGATTCTTTGCCCAAGCCGATTCCGTTTATAGTTATGTGGCTTATTACGGTGCTTGCGTCGGTGCTGTCGGCATCGGTATTTTGTTGGGTCTCTTCTCTTTCTGGCTTACAAAAGTTACATCTCGCGGGATGGCTCATTTATTCCGCCGCATGGTCGATCGGAGGAAACATGAAAAACAGGTGTCATGAAAGTCATTCCAAAAGATACCGCCTTTGTGCAGTTCTAGCCGGCGTTGTTGGAGTCGGTTGCGCTATTGTTGCGGTTGTATTTCATCAGCAAAGGAGAAAAAGACTATGAAAAAGCCGATAAAAATTCTTTTAATTGTTGGGATTGTTCTCACTCTGATTGGAGGCGTTATTACTGCGGTGGGTTTTGCGTCGTCGAAAGAGTTTCCCTATCTCTACTGGGGGGAAGAGGGGAGAGTTATTCAGTATCACAGTGAAGGCCTTGGGACTTCGGAACAAATCACCATAGATGCCTTCTCCAAGATTGATATAGCGACGGAAATGGGGGCTGTGGAAATCATGGAAGGGGATCATTTTTCAATCCAGTATATCAATTATCCCAAAGACTCCCTGCCGACTTATGAGGTAAAGGATGGAACACTTTCGTTACAATATGCGGTTTCCCTCAAAGGAACGGTGATGTTTGGCGAAGGTGTCAGTGCATCGCCTAAGATTACGGTGACTGTTCCTCAAGGAACCGTTCTTTCTTCTGTGAATGTTTCTGCGGATGAAGATATTACCGTTACCAATCTTACAGTTGACAACCTTATATTATATAGCGACTACAGTAATGAGGTTGATCTCCAAGATGTGAATGCCGATAATTCTGAAATTCATGTTGGAAGCGGTTCTCTTCTGCTAAAAAGTTGTGTTTTGGGGGAAAGTAGTTTGTGGGCGGAATATGGTGATATGGAAATTATTGATTGCCAGGGGAGTGATCCGTGGTCCATCGATGCTGAAAGCGGAAATATGGAAATTAAGAATTCCCAGTTAGATACAGTTACTTGCAAGGTCGGATATGGCGACGCCACCATGGAAAACATCATGTCCCAAGGTCTGGATTTATCCATGGAAAGTGGCAACGCCCAAATCAGTGGTGATTTACGGGGGAATACCAAAATCTATGCGGAATATGGAGGTTTACTCTTGAATCTCGTTGGCACTGAAGGGGAATACGGTTATGAAATCGAAGCAGAATACGGCAGTATTACGGTAAACGGCCAAACCATTGAAGGCACGATGCGCTCAAAAAATGATACGCCGGACCAGATTGAAATCATTAGCGAAAGTGGTGATGTGGAATTGAGTTTCCGTCAAGAGAGCTAATCATGTCAAATAGTTGAATACCATGGATGGAATGTGTTAAAATAATAGGGCCAAAGCTCATTTTATGGGCTTTGGCCAGGATTTTTTCTATTTGAAAGAAGAATTGAGGTTATAAGCGATATGGAACAGGTTTTAAAAGAATTTGCATCATTGAACCGTATCCCCAGGCCATCAAAACATGAGGAAGCAGTGGCAGAATATTTAGTAGAGCGCAGCAAAGAATTGGGGTATCACGGGGTACGGGACCATGCAAATAATGTTATCATAGAAGTTCCCGCCACATTGGGATATGAAGATGCGCCCTTTGTGATAGTGCAGGCTCACTCCGATATGGTATGTGTCAGTGAAGATCCCGATTACGATCCGTTGAGCGACCCGATTATTACAGTCAATGATGGTAAGACGCTGCGGGCGAAAAATAGCAGTCTTGGTGCGGACGACGGTATTGGTGTGGCCATGATTTTGGCGATGCTGCAAACAGGCGCTCCTCACGGTCCATTGCGGGTCATTTTCACCGCTGATGAGGAAAGCGGTATGAGCGGTGCTATGGGATTAGAGGACAAATACACCGAGGGGGACTATTTGATTAATCTCGATTGGGAGGAAGAAGGCTCTCTTTGTATTGGCTGCGCAGGAAGTCTGGCGGTAACTTATGAAAAACTGTGCCATTTTCAGAAAGTAGAAGGTCTTGGTTATGAAATTTCTTTGAGTGGGCTGCGCGGCGGCCACTCCGGTGTGGAAATTGTTGAGCATCGTCCCAATGCTATCGCTGTCATCGGGCGATTTTTGAAGCAGCTTGTAGAGGAACAGGTGGATTTTTCTTTGGTATCCGTTGACGGAGGACAGGCCCATAATGTCATCTGTCCCGACGGAAAGGCCATACTGGTTGTGGAGAGACCTTCCGAAGAACGCTTTATGGAATGCTTTCGGAAATTCCTGAGTCATTTTGAGTCAGAGTTCGGTGATTCCGAAAAGGAATTCCTCTTTGTGTGCAAAGAAATGGAAGAGCTTTCCCAAGGATATTCCAAAGAGGACAGCGAGGCCATCGCATTGTTTCTGGGGCAATGTCCTCAGGGCGTGATATCCATGTCTCGGGCGTTGGAAGGTTTTGTGGAACTTTCCAATAACCTCGGCGTGATTTCCAGTGATGAAAACGGTGTAAAAATGGAAGTACTGTATCGTGCCAATGATAGCGGTCAGATGAAAGATTTGGCGGGGCAAACCGCACGGCTGGCGGAGAGTTATGGCTGGACTGCTGTGGTAGAATCGGAAAATCCTTCCTGGCCGTCGAAATTGCCCAGTGCTATTTTGGATTTGGCGGAAAAAATTTACCGGCGGCAAACAGGGAAAGAGGTTCGGGTGGAATCCATCCATGCTGGGTTGGAATGCGGGTATTTTGCGGGAAAAAATCCAAAACTCGATATTCTTTCCATGGGCCCCACCATCACCGACGCTCACAGCGTGCGGGAAGCTTTGGATTTGAATACACTGAAGCCCACTATGGATCTGTTTTTAGAGCTTCTGGCTTCGTTGCGATAACAAAATGGAATTGTTGAAATAGTAAATTTTATAAAAAAGTACTTGATTTTTTCTTCGCGGTATGGTATGATTACATCATCAAAAGTGAATCGCTCATTACTTTGAGGCATGAAGGAATCGGGTTGAAATCCCGGACGGTCGCGCCACTGTAAGCTCTGAGTCTACTGCAATTTGCCACTGGGAAACTGGGAAGGCGCAGGAAGACGTTGAAGGCAAGTCAGGATACTGAAACCTCATTGATGATTTGGAAACTTCCGCGTAAGAAGTTTGCGATTTTTGTTTTATCAAAATCGTCTTGTTTCTTCGGGAGCAAGACTTTTTTATTAGTTGCCAATCTTAACACAAACTCCTTATTTTTTCTTTGTTGGGCAATCGCCGATCTTCGCCTAAGTTACGCATTTGCCCTTTCTTTCTTAAATTCGTGCGATTTGTGCACTTATGATAATGGATTCTAATTCTCCTTAATATTTTCATTTTTCCCTTGATTGCTTTTGCGGCGGACATTTCGTTCCGCCGCACTTTATTTTATCAAATATCTGAATCAAAATCGGTATCGTCAAAGCATTAAACCCTTAAAACATCAAAACATCAGAACAAAGGAAAATTTTAGCGATTTTTCATCCTATGTCCTATGGCAGTCTACCGCTATAGGAAAAGTCTTGATCACGAACAGAGCGGCACATCGGTATTGAAACCACAGCATCTGCAAGTTGCTTGACATTTCGATTCTGTAAGAGGTAATTATTATGGAAACAAAGCGTATTTTTTGAGGTGATCTGGCCAAAAAACTCCATGGCACTCGTCAGGCGGTGTCTCGTTGGGAGATTGGAGCAACCGTACCAAATACAGAAACCTTGAAAGTGCTGTCGAAATTTTTTGATGTTTCCATCAATACATTGTTGGGTTCTCCCAAGGCATTGTTTTGCCGGTGTTGCGGTATGCCCCTTGACGATTCCTCAATCAGCAAAGAGGTCGACGGCATATGGAACGAAGAGTACTGCCAATGGTGTTACACCGAAGGGAAGTTTGTTGATATCAATGTTAGAGGAATGAACTGATTTTCTCGCGGAACATGTATCAAACGAACACTGGCCGCCGGAATAAACACGGGTTCACCTTGAAACAACTTATCCAAACTTGCCCATTGGAAGCGAGGCGCAAGTGACCAAGCGTTCACCAACGGTCGATTTTTACTTTGCTCTTCACAAAGAAAAACAAGAAAGCGCATAGGATCTCTTATGGAAAGAAACATCATGGATCCATAATCATGAAAATGATCCAGGTGCGGAAAAATGTCGGGAACGAGCCTCAATCTATATCAAAATTTGGTTTCTTTGACCGTTGCTCCACTCACTCTGTTGGGGGTTGGGGGCTTGAACTAATGATATCTTTGACTTCGGATATGAGATCATCAAATTCTGCGTGATCGCGAAGGAAGGCATAGGATTGATTTTGCATGAGGTCGATCTGTATAGTATCCGCCAATTTAGCGGACAAAAAGACAGATCCGTTTCCATCAGCATACTGATATAGTCGAGAATCTTTTGGTTCCCACGGTTCCCTCATTGCAGGAAGCATTTGTTTGAGTATAGAAATACATTGTTCCGTATCTTGTTTTTCCAGCGCGATTCCTAAATGAGCGTTGTAGGATAACCATTGGGGAAAATCAAATTGTTCTGAAACAGATCGATAAAGATTTGCAAAAAATATCGCATCGTCCTCTCGGAATTCTTTTAATGCGATGTCCAACTTATTCATTAGGGAAGTCTGAATCATTGTAACGCCTTCCATGATTTTGTGTTCCCAGATTTTTGCCGCATCTTCGAGTTTTTCTTGACTCATATAAAGAATGGCAAATTGTTCTTCTCGGTCGATTTTCGAATAAGATAAAGAATTTATAAGTTCTTCTGCGGCGGAATAATCACCTCTGTTGCGATGATATGAAATCAACATCATGACAGCCATGTCTTTGATTTCCGGGTTTTCACTGTTAGTCATACGCTTATAAAAATTTTCCAGGATTTCTCTGTAATCATCACATTTTGACACATGATAAAGGAACAAAGCACCTTCCAAATACAGAACCGTTGAATATAACAGTGCCTCACAAGTGGGGTATTCATGGATTTTGTCGAGCGCTATTTGAAAAGCTATTTCGTATCCCTGTTCTTGTACGATTTCATCAAGTTGATTCACAAAATTTTCGATTTCAATTTCCGTCAGATCCTCACGGAAGGACATTAGCGTATTCAAATCGATTTTTAATAAGCGGGCTAAAGCAGGCAACAATGTGATATCGGGATATGTATGGCCTTTTTCCCATTTATTTACTGCCGGAGTGGATACGCCTAAATATTCTGCAATTTGTTCCTGGGTTAGCGATAATTTTTTTCGTTTTTCCCGAATAATTTGATTGATTCTCATCTTGTACCTCCTAGGTTTCTTGGGTTTATGATAGCAAAGATCGCTTTTCGGTACAATGGAATGATCGTTAAATTACTGATTTGCAAAATTAACCAAAAGTAAAAACGGTATCGTGGACGGATGATCGACAAGGCTCTGCGGGTTGGGGAACGCTCGATTTTTATTACATATTTTTATGTAAGTACCACAGGCGTCCGATAAAAGCAGATTGGCCGATGAAAAACGCTGCAAATAGGGTAAAAAAGCTGACAGTGTTCATATAGCCCAACAGCGCCAGGATGAGGATGGCAATGCTAAACAAAGAGGTGAATACTTCAAAGCCCGTGGCTTTCGCCGCGTTGCCTAAGGCGATATTCCGTTCATCCTTTGCTTCGATTTCCTGCTCTCTGGTTTTTTTGAAGAATAGCTCACATACGCCGCAAATGATGAGCGCGATCCCTGCAATACTGGTAGCCCAAATGAAAAGATCCGGTCGCGGTATTGGTAATAACTGATGAATGCCCAAACCATAAAGGAAAAGGCCTCCCAAAAAAATCAGAAAACCGATGGTTAAAATGCCGAAAGATACTATTTTTTTCATGATTCATCCTCCTCGTAAATGAAAATATCTTCAATTTTCATGCCAAAATAACGCGCGATTTTGAACGCCAATAGGATGGAAGGATTATATCTCCCATTTTCCAGAGAACCGATGGTTTGTCGGGACACTTCCAAAACTGCCGCCAGTTCTTCCTGTTTCATGCCGTGTCTTTTTCTAATTTCCTCCAGGCGATTTTTCACTTTGACTGACTCCTTATGGAAAGTTTACTTGTCATTGAAATCATAGCATGATTTTCGACGAATATCAAGTAAACTTTCCATAGAAATAAAACGCGAACTATATTGCCATGACGAATATGGAAATTCCTCTTCTCTGATAATAGTGCGGGGCGGCAGCACTCCTTGCTGTCGCCCCTTGATTGCCTACCAGCAACGGCGGCGCTTATGCGCCGTTCATCTTGACCGTTGACTAGCTCGACTGGCTTTGCTAAATGATTAGTTATTGAGTGCTTCCCCAAAGCCATTCTATATCGGGAAAGAACAAATGCAGAATAAAGGCTAAAATCACTATTCCCAGCAAAATGACACCAGCATAACAAAAGATTTTTACAAATTTTCTGGACTTATTTTTTACATTTTCAACGTCTAAATAAATAGACGCCACTTTCTCATCAGTTAAATTTTTATCGCGTACATCTTGAACATCAATATCTTTTACCAACTCATCTAAAGTCATATCAAAGTAGTCACTCAACATAACTAATCTTTGAAAATCCGGGTAAGATTGTCCGGTATCATATAGTTAAAGATATTGGTATCATTCAATCAATTTTGCCGATAAAGCGGTAGAAGA
>NBJMC04201__coassemble_821_pt1 | contig 19535 bp, 18 predicted proteins | sample NBJMC04201__metabat2_high_PE_023 | metagenome-assembled genome bin NBJMC04201
AGGAATCCTCGGCCGTCGCCTTTGGCAATCTCTTTTCCTAGCTTTCTCAATTGGGGCATACGCACTCCCAAAAAATTCATGCAGCCGGGAATGATCTGCAAATGGAACTCCCGATAAGTATCGTCAACCATAAATTTCAGTTCGTTGATAAGTTTTGTGTAATTCGTTTCATTCCAGGATACTTTGCTCCACATGGCACTCCTCCCTTTTGTTCGCCATTATATCAAGATTTCTCATGGGACACAAGGACAAATACTTTTTAAATTACATATTTCCCTGTTCTTTTGTTTATAAAATTATTATTTTGTCACAAAACTATTGATATTTATTCGTGTCTATGATAGTATTTACACAGCATAACAATTTCTTTACAAAATGAAAAGAGAAAATAAAAGGAGAAGAATTATGAAAAAGCTTATTGCATCCATGGTTGCTCTTGTGATGATGTTCTCTTTCGCCGCCTGCAGTGACAACAGCAGCGAAGGAAGCAACACCGAAGGAGAACAAGCACAATCCCAGTCTTTGGACGCCATCAAAGAAGCTGGGGAAATCGTTATGTTCACCAACGCCGAATTCCCGCCTTTTGAATACAGAGACGATAACAATGAAATTGCCGGCGTCGATGTAGACATCGCCAATGAAATTGCTAACGATATCGGCGTAGAACTGGTCATTGAAGACGTGAATTTCGATAGTATCGTCACCTCGGTACAATCAGGGAAAGCGGCCTTTGGCGCTGCGGGAATGACGATTACCGATGAAAGGAAAGAAAATGTTGACTTTTCTATCGAATACGTCACATCCAAACAATATGTGATTTTGCCCGAAGGCACCACCATTTCAACCATTGAAGACCTCGATGGGATGAATATTGGCGTCCAAACCGGAACGACCGGGGATTTCATCATTGGCGACGCAATCAATGGAACCGATGATGCGGAACCCCTGATTCCCAATGCGACTTCCAACGGTTATACCAGCGCCATCTTAGCAGCACAGGATTTACTCAGTGGGCGTCTTGATGCCGTGGTCATCGACAGACTTCCTGCGGAAAATATTGCCACAGTCAATGCAGACGCCGGTTTGACAACAACGGAACTTCTTTATGCCGACGGCAGCGACACCACCGAAGAATATGCAATCTGCGTACAAAAAGGTAATACCGAACTTTTGGAAGCTATCAATGCGACCTTGCAGAGACTCATTGATGAAGGTAAAATCGATGAATTTTTGGTAAACCACACCGCTGCCGCTGCCGTGGAATAATGGGATAAAGAAACCTTTACGGTAGCGTACAAGAATCAAAGAGCTTCGGTGAGCTGCCGAAGCTCTTTTTGGGGTTTTCATATAATCCCCCAAAGGAGTAACTTATGAACATTTTTGAAAAACTTGGCAATGCCATCACATCTACATTTATCACTGCTGATCGCTGGGAAATGTTTGTGACCGGTTTGGGAAATACCTTAAAAATCGCTTTGGTGGCAACGGCCATCGGCGTGCTGATCGGGGTTACCATTGCCATTATCCGAGTGTATCACAAAGAAACTGGGAAATTAAAGATCCTCGATAAGATTTGCGGACTTTACCTTACGGTGATCCGCGGTACTCCTGTTTTGGTACAATTACTGATCATGTATTACGTCATTTTTTCCAATGTCAGGAATGGTATTCCCGTGGCTATGTTGGCCTTTGGTATTAATTCCGGAGCTTATGTGGCGGAGATCGTCCGCGCGGGCATCAATGCCGTAGACAAAGGCCAAACCGAAGCCGGACGTTCTTTGGGGCTAAACGGTGCGGCAACCATGCGTTCCATCATTTTGCCCCAGGCCATCAAAAACATTTTGCCGGCATTGGGTAATGAGTTTATTGTACTGCTGAAAGAAACTTCCATTGTCGGTTATATTGCTATTATGGACATTACCAAAGCCGGAGACATTGTTCGCAGTCGTACCTATGACGCCTTTACTTCTCTGATTTCCGTGGCGCTTATCTATCTCATTCTCGTCATTGGACTCCAGGCCATCTTAAAATATGTGGAAAGGAGACTCGGGAAAAGTGATCGACGTTAAAAATCTCAACAAATATTTTGGAGAGCACCATGTATTAAAAGGGATCAGCCAGCGCATCGACAAAGGGGAAAAAGTTGTAATTATCGGCCCGTCCGGTTCCGGAAAATCCACTTTTTTACGTTGCTTGAATCTGCTGGAACACCCCACCGAGGGAGAAGTATGGTTTGAAGGGCAGGAAATTACTGACCCCAAAGCCGACATCAACAAAATCCGCCAAAAGATGGGAATGGTATTCCAGAATTTTAATCTGTTTCCCCATATGACGGTACGAGAAAATATCACCTTTGCTCCAGTCAAACTAAAAGTCTTGACCAAAGCCGAGGCCGACCAAAAAGCCCAAGAACTGTTATTACGAGTGGGGCTCCCCGATAAAATCGACGTTTACCCCAACAGTTTATCCGGCGGGCAAAAACAGCGGGTAGCCATTGTGAGAGCTCTAGCCATGAACCCCGACGTTATGCTTTTCGATGAACCAACCAGCGCTTTGGATCCGGAAATGATCGGTGAAGTGCTGGATGTTATGAAAGAACTAGCCCATGAGGGAATGACCATGGTGGTGGTTACCCACGAAATGGGCTTTGCCCGGGAAGTTGGCACCAGAGTGCTGTTTATGGATGAAGGAAAAATTTTGGAGGAAAATGAGCCCAAGGAGTTTTTTGAACACCCACAGCATCCGAGATTGCAAGAATTTTTGTCCAAGGTCCTGTAAAATATTTTATAATTTTATACATTTTTTATGCAAAAGGAGTGTCCTGGGACACTCCTTTTCTTCTTCTCCTATCGTCGTTTTATGATTCCGCAACGTATTGTTCCGCCAGATCTTTCAGATAAAAGGTTTCCGTCTTATCTTTGAATCTTACCTGAATGGCATCGTCGTCATCAATGGTTTGAATGGTGCCATCAGAGTCGTAGTAATGCTCTGCATCGAGGAATGTCACACTACAGTAGCCATTGACAGGGAAAGACGACCAGGGGGTTTCAAAATACTCTTTGACCTCATAAGTCCACTCATCGCCATGATAAGTAACGCAGTAAAGATTTCGCCCTTCATTTTTGGAGTGGAATACAAGCCCTACAACGCCACCTTCAGAATTTTCCTCCGCATCACCATATTCCGCGGCGCTTACGAATTCATAACGGATTTCCACATTCTCGGAAGAGGCGAGCCAGCCATAGTTGCAGAAATATTGATAACCGCCGAAAAGGCCGATACAACAGACCACGGCAATCAACACCGCCGCAATGACACGACGTTTTACTTTGCGATTCAATTTCTTCAAGGGTTGAAGATCCTGAAGGTCGCCGGGCGTCGCAGCAGGGCTGGGATAAGCTTCGTTTTTCATCGCCTCATAACAGCTGCGGCATTGGGGACATTGGGCCAAATGTTCTTCCACCAGTTTGGTGCTGGCTTCAGAAGTCAAACCGTCGATATATGACGGTAACAAATCTCGAATAATATCACAATGCATCATTCATCTTCCTTTCTCATTTTGGCAATTTTTTGTTTCGCGCGATAAAATGTCACGCGTGCCCAGTTTTCATTCCGCTGAAAGATTTCGCCGATCTCACGAAAGGAGAATGCTCCGGTGATCCGTAAAAGCAAAACCTCTTTAGAGGTTTCATCAAGATCATGGACACATTGGAACAGTTCCATTTTCTTTTCTTTGAGACAAAGGGAATCCTCCAAGGAATGGCCGTTTTGGAGCAGGGATTCCTCCAAAGGCACAGTGCTGTGTTTATTCCGGCGGTCTAATTCCTGGAACCAAAGATGTTTGGCAATTTGACAAAGCCATGTGGTAACCTTGCAGCTGCCGTCAAAACGGCGGATGTCACGTACTGCTCGGACAAAGGTTTCCTGCACAAGGTCTTGGGCTGTATCTTCCTCGTGACAAAGGCTCATTAGAAAACAAAAAACCGTATCCCCGTATTGGCGATAGACCTCATCGAGATCAGCCACACTACCACCTCCTTTGTCTATTAATCGGGAAAATGAATGTTTCGTTACAAAAAATTACAAAAAAATTTCCGCATACGGTATCGTACCATATACGGAAATTCTTTTCCACACTTTTTGTGCGGGATCGCGCGAATTTCAGCCCTTTACGGGGCGTACAAAGAATATATCTCTGGCGCAATCTATGGAATTCTTTTGCTTTTTATCTTATTTTGATCAGGCGCAGGGTGGTCGGCATCTTGAGATCAACGATCTGCAATTTTAAGAAAATCATCAAAAACCAAAGATACTGCCGAGGTCACCACTGCTATCCTGTTGTTGTTGCTCCTGTTGCTGCTGTTGTTGTTCTTGTTGTTGCTGGAGTTCCGCTTGGGTTTCGGGATCTGTTTCCGTCAATTCCACGTTCACTGTAAGAGTTTCCCCAGTGGCCATACGGTAAACAGATAATTCCACGGTATCACCAGGTTCCAACTGATTCTTTACATTATTTAAAGCTGATGTGGAAGTGACCTCCGTGCCCTTGATGGCCGTAATGATATCCCCGACGCGGAGATCGCTGTTGGCAGCACCGCTGTTTTCGGCGATAGCAGCGACATAAGCACCAGTGGGCACGCGGTAAAATGCCGCAGCGGTTTCATCAATATCAGTACAGGAAATACCAATAGAAGGACGACCTGTTACGTAGCCGTTTTCAATCAATTCATTGATGACAGGAACCGCATCGTTAATGGGGATGGCAAAGCCCATGCCTTCGGCGACGGTAGAAGAGATCTTTGCGGAGTTAATACCAATCACTTGACCGTACATATTCACCAGGGGGCCACCGGAATTCCCAGAGTTGATGGCAGCATTGGTCTGGATATAGTTCATGGTCTGTCCTTCAATCTCCACAGTGCGGTCTAAGGCGGAGATAATCCCATTCGTTACAGATCCGGCAAAATCCTGACCCAGGGGATTCCCAATGGCCACAACTTCTTCCCCAACCACCAGTTGATCGGAATCACCCAATTCTGCCGCCGTATAGCCCGAACCATCAATTTTAATTACCGCCAAATCCGTATAAGAATCAAGTCCCACTAATTCCGCGGATTTTTCAGTGCCATCGGATAAGGTCACAACAAGGTTGCTCATGCCGTTGACCACATGGGCGTTGGTCATGATATAACCATTTTCTTTAATAATGATTCCTGTACCGCTGGAAGAACCGGCGCTGCTTTCACCGGCAATCCCTACCACCGAGGGACTAACTTTTTCGTTAATCGCTGCCACCGATAAGGTATCACCTTCTCCCGTTGAAGCTTGCTGAACAGTTTGACTTTGTGTCACAGGAGTTGTATCGGAATCGTCACTTTCAAAGAAAACACTGTAAACACCAATGGAACTAAATGCAATCACAGCCACGGCTGCAATGCTTCCGAAAAACATGACGACTTTTTTCCCTTTACTCATTTTTTTCTTTTTGGGCATCACATGATATTCCCGGGAAGGCCCGTGAGGTACAGGATCAACCTCCATTTCCTGAATCACGGTCTCCTCTTCATCCTTACCAGCATAATATTGCGCATCCGGTTTCGGTGCTTCATCCTGTTCTGTTTCTCGTTCCGGGTAATTTTTATAATATCTTTCATCACTCATGACAGATGCCTCCTTTGTTCGAGTGTTTTTGTCATTTCTTAACTTTCTGAACTTAGTTTACCCCGTTTTTTTGGTATCAAAAGGGCTTCTCCGTGAAAAAACAGTGAACATCCCATGCAAAGAATGACACAAAACTGACGGCGGTATTGTAGCGGCCGCTCCGCCATGATATAATCAAAGCATCATCCATGAGATACATAAAAAATCCCAGGATATCACAGGAGGTTGCCATGGACACGATTCGCAAAATTAAAAGGGAAGATCTGGAAGAACTGTTATGCCTTTACCATCAGTTGTACGAAGAGGAAGATGCGGTTGTAACCGAGGAACGAAAACAAGCCTTCGAAACCATTCTGCATCGTGACGACCAGTTTTTGCTGGTAACGGAACGAAAAGGAAAAATTATTGCTACGGTTCATCTGACAATATTGCCGAACCTCAGCCACAACGGAGCTTCTGCAGCATATATTGAAAATGTAATCGTCGACAAAGATCACCGCGGCCAAAAGATCGGTGAAGCCATTATGACACGGGCCATCGAAATCGCTGAGGAACACCGGTGTTACAGAGTATTGCTCTGCACCGGCACCATTTCGCACGAGGACCCGCCGGAAATTATGGAACGGCGCCATCGCTTTTATGAAAAGGTGGGCTTGCGGCGCGGCATCAAAAATGCACTTGTGCGGTATTTCAATCAATAAAATCTTTTGCATTTTTGAGGGATGTGGGATCGCTTCACATGAAAATATTTCAGATTTTTATTACTTATTTTAAAATTGGCTGTTTTACGTTTGGCAGCGGTTACACTATGTTGCCATTATTGGAACGAGAACTTATTGAAAAACAAAAGTGGATCGACAATGACACTCTTTATAATTATTTCGCCCTCGCCCAGTCAGTCCCCGGCATTGTGGCGGTGAACACCGCTACGTTTTTGGGTTACCGCATGAAGGGATTTTGGGGCGCCTTGGCCGCAGCCATGGGTATGATTTTGCCTTCTTTGATCCTTATCACAGTGATCGCCGCTTTTTTTCATAATTTAGCAGACAACGAAGCCATACAGAAAATTTTTCGCGGTTTGAATATCGCCATTACGGCGCTACTCATTAAGACTCTTTGGACCATGGGACGACGCAGTATTAAGGATATTATCACTGCGGCTATTTTCGGAGCGGCGCTGCTCATCAACATTATTTGGGGCATCAACCCCATTTACTTCATTATTTGCGGCGGTATCCTGGGACTTTTGTTGTCGGGGAGGGTAAAACAATGATCTATTTACAGCTCCTCTGGGAGTTTATGAAAATTGGCCTCTTCGGCATTGGCGGCGGTTATGCAACATTGCCATTTTTGCAACATCTGGCCGAGGAATACGGTTGGTTTTCTTTGGCGGATATGACTACATTCATCTCCCTTTCGGAAATCACCCCCGGTGCCTTTGGTATCAATATGGCCACCTTCGCCGGATATTCCGCTGCTGGAATTTCCGGTGGGATCGTCGCTACTTTTGCATTGGCATTGGTCCCCTTCCTTATTATTACAATTTTGTGCCATAAATTCCCCAATTTTCAGGAAAATAAAGTCTTTGCCAAAATTTTCTACGGTGTAGTACCGGTAACCGTGGCCCTCATCGGAACCGTAGCCTTTCAAATTTTTCAGACGTCATTACTACACTTTGATTCCGCATTTCAAGGGGCCATTTCCTGGGTGCTCTTTGCCGCCCTGCTTTTCCTGGCCTTTGTAAGAAAGGCTGGACCGTTTCAACTGTTTCTTATCGGTGGCCTTTGCGGCCTGTTATTTCTCTGAGAAAGGAAAACTATGACAAAAAAAGCATTGGTTCTGGGAGGAGGAGGCGCCCGTGGCGCCTATGAAGTGGGCGTATGGAAGGCTCTGGAGGAAATCGGGGAATCCTTTTCCATGGTGGTCGGCACTTCCGTAGGCGCATTGAACGGCGCTCTTTATGCCCAAGGGGATTATGAAAAAGCCGAAGCTTTGTGGAAAAATATTGATACGTCCCAAATTCTACAATTAACGGAAAATGATGATATTGACCAGGCAGCAAACCTTTTAAACACTGCGGTCTCCTACTTACAAAATATTCATGAGCACCGCGGGATGGGATTGGATACGTCCCCGCTTTTGGAGCTGATCCGCACCAATATTGATGAAAATGCAATACGCAATTCCTCCGTGGCATTCGGATTGACCACTGTGATGCTGGATGGAAAAAATACCCTTGCCAAAGAAATTTTTATCAATAAAATTCCCCAGGGAAGTTTGCATCAATACTTGATGGCTTCAGCAGCACTCTGGCCGGCCTTAGCTTACCAGACCATTGACGGCAAAATCCATGTAGATGGCGGTTATCACGACAACGTTCCGACCTCCATGGCATTAAATCACGGCGCGGATTTGACCCTCTCTGTAAATTTAAACGCCGTAGGAGTCGATCCCGCTCCCAAACCAAAATTAGGACAAATATGCCAAGAAATCTCTTCCCGTCACGACTTGGGCCCTATTCTGAATTTTACCAAAAAGCAAGCATGTCGAAACCTCCGTCTGGGATATCTTGACACTATGAAACATTACAAACGCTATCAAGGGGGACAATTCACCTTTGAAGCCGATGCTTTTCAACACGTTTCGCCGAAATTAAAAACCGTAATCAAGGTAATCCATCATAAAGATCATAATCTATTTAAAAGGCTATCCGAAGGAACTCTGCGAAAGGAAATGGAAAAACGATGCTTCGGAAATACCCAAGACCCCCAAAAAGTTCTTTTGGCTGCGGCGGAAGCGGCAGGAGATATTTTTTCCGTCGATCCCTTGCGCATTTACAGTGAAAATTCTTTCCGCGAGGCAATTGACGGAAACGTCAGGGAATATTGTCTCCACCGCAAGGTAATGGATGATTTTGGTTTTAACCGCAGGAAAACCATTCAGAAAACCATCGAAACTTTGGACGATAAAGGAACTACAGCAATTCTATATCGTCAAATCAAGGCCATCGGTCGCGGAAACGCATCGGCAAGATTGCGCACCTTGGCATCGCTTCGTCCCGGTCCTTTCCTGGCCGCTGCCTTCCTTTGGAGCCAGGGGATAAAAATTTAATCGCATACATCATAGAAGAGGAACCATGAAACATATTTTTATCGTAAATCCTATTGCAGGGCGAGGGAAACACCAGGAAAAAATTGTCGGGAAAATCAAAACAGCATGCGAACGAGGAGGATATTCTTTTGAAATCCTCTATACCAATGGTCCGGGAGATGCTGAGAAGATCGCAGCCACCTATCCCCCAGATGAAGATGCCCGGTTTTATGCTATAGGTGGCGATGGTACTTTTAATGAAATGATCAATGGAATCATGGGGCGAGGGAAAGGCGAGGCCGCGCTGATTCCCTGTGGAACCGGAGATGACTTTGTACGTATCTTTCAAGACAAAGCGCCGTTCCTTGCCATTGAACGACAGCTGGAAGGAACTGCCCAGCCCATTGATTTGATGAAGGTAAGCGGAAGATACGCCGCAAACCTTTGCAATCTCGGTATTGACGCGGAAACCGCCGCCGACGTCCATCGATTTTCCCGTTTTATGCCAGGGCCTCTGGCCTATTCTGTGGCGCTAATTTGGCGGCTTTTCCATCGATTGGGCATTGAAATGACTGTGACTCTAGACGACAAAGAAACGTTTCACGGTACATACCTTCTGGCTTCCTTTGCCAATGGTCAAGCTTACGGCGGTGGATACTTTGCCGCACCGAAAGCAGAATATGACGACGGTTGGATGGAGGTTTGTTTGGTTAAGCCTATCAGTCGTCTTCGCTTTTCTCGTTTGTTAAATCAATATAAGGCAGGAAATCATCTGGACCAAGAGGCATTTCAATCGTTTCTCCATTACCGACGGGCAAAAAAAGCAGTGTTTCGTACCAAAAATCAACATCGTTTTTGTGTTGATGGAGAAATCATTGCCACCGACAACGGTGAAATGGAGCTTTGCCCACAAGCGATTCCCTTTGTGCTGCCGTTGGGAGCAACATTGCGAAAAAGCAGATAACAAATTCATAAATGTTTTCGCAAAATTATTGCTTGTAGTTGAGATTCCATTTCGTTATAATAAAACAACATGTTCGCAAACAAATTTTCACAAACAGTAAGGGGAAACCAATGTTTTTAATGGTCGATAATTACGACTCTTTTGTCTACAACCTTGCCGTTTATTTCCAAGAACTAGGGGAGACGGTAACGGTTCGCCGCAACGACGATTTGACCTTAAGGGAAATCGAATCTATGGATCTTAAGGGAATTATCATTTCTCCAGGGCCAAAACGTCCCGGAGAAGCGGGATTGTCTGAAGAAATTGTTCACGTCTTCCGCGGCAGAGTTCCCATCCTCGGCGTTTGCCTGGGGCACCAAGTCATCGGTCATGTCCTTGGCGCCACAGTGGAAAAAGGTGCCCGTCCCATGCACGGAAAAGTGACGCAGGTTTCTCACAACGGAAAACGATTGTTCCGGGGATTACCCAATCATTTCCAAGTGACCCGCTACCATTCTTTGGTCGTGGATCGTGAAACATTGCCGCCGGATATGGACATAGACGCCATCGCGGAAAACGATACGATTATGGCAATTTCCCACCAAAAGGAACCACTATTTGGCGTACAATTCCATCCGGAAGCTATTTTAACGGAACATGGTCATGAATTATTAAAAAATTTTGTCACCCTGTGTGAAGAATGGTGGTGTAACATTCCATCATGAAACGAATCATTAAAGAACTGCATCCATACCGCAGTATTCATGAAATTTATAGCCGATATCACAGGGAGAGGAATACGGTATTTCTCGACTCATCATTACGAAACAGCCTGGGAAAATACTCTATAATCGGTCTCCATCCCTACCTTACCATCACAAACGATGGGGAGACCCTTGTCGTCAACGGAACCCCCCAAGACGAAGACTTTGAAACATTCCTACGCCGCTATCTCCTAGAACATTGGGACGAAAACGAAACGGATTTGCCCATTGTTTCCGGGGCCATTGGCTATTTTTCCTATGATTATGGTCGCAAATCCGCAGGAATTTCCTCGCGGCATCGGAAAGAAGTAGAGATTCCCCAATGTATCTTAAATTTTTATGACGATTTCATCATAGAAGATCACCAAAAGAAAAAAATTTGGTTCGTTGCCAACGGTAAGTTGCAAAAGAGCTGCCTGGCTGTGGAACAATTGGAACGAGAAATCGCAGAGATTCCCCGTATCACTGAGGATCATCGCGCCTATGAAATCACGGTAATACCGAATTTTCAAAAGAAAGATTACCTCGACGCCATCGATAAAATGATCCAATATATCATTGAGGGAGACATTTATATTGCAAATATGACCCAGCAACTTGCCATCAGAAGCGAAAAAGTTCCTTTTGATGCCTTTTTAAAGCTACGGCGCATCAACCCTTCGCCCTTTGGCGGATATTTACAATATGGCGATTTTCAGATTATCTGCGCATCACCAGAGCGGTTTTTACTCATGAAACAGAAAAAGATTGAAACCCGTCCCATCAAAGGAACGCGCAAGCGGGGAGAAACGCCCCAAGAAGACGCGGCGTTACGCCGAGAATTGGAACAATCCGAAAAAGACCGCAGCGAGCTTTTAATGATTGTGGATTTGGAACGCAATGATTTGAACCACGTTTGTGTTCCCGGCAGCGTAAAAGTAACGGAGCTCTTTGCGGTGGAGGAATACGCCACTGTTTTTCATCTGGTATCTACCATTACCGGAAGATTGAGGGAAGAACTTACCGCGATGGATCTGATGAGCGCGGCCTTTCCCGGCGGTTCCATTACTGGTGCGCCAAAAATCCGGGCAATGGAAATTATTGATGAATTGGAACACAGCCAACGCAATCTTTATACCGGTTCCATTGGTTATTTGACATTGGACGGTTCCATGGATCTTAATATTGTAATACGCACGGCCCTCCACAAAGACGGTGTCTACCATCTCGGCGTTGGCGGAGGAATCACCTTTGAATCAGATTTGGAATTTGAATACGAAGAGACTTTGCAAAAAGCAAAAGCGATCTTAGAAGCGTTAACATAACCAGAGGATCAACAATGACAGCAAAACTCATTCATTTGGACGAAGGATATATGTTCGGTTTAGGTGCTTTTGAAACCATTGCAGTGGAATCAAATCACTGTGTATTGCTAAAAGAGCATTTGTCCCGACTCCAAAAAGCAATCAAATTTTTTCAAATACGCCAGAAGGTAACGGAACAAGAGGTATTTCAATATTTGGAAAATCGCCTCATGGAACACAGTGTTTTAAAGATCATGGTATCAGCGAAAAATATCATCTTTACCACGCGGCAAAACCCTTACGGAGAAGAACACTTTCAGAAGGGTTTTACTTTGGGATTCAGTGATGTGCGACGCAATGAGACATCCCCCCTCACCTACCACAAAACGTTTCATTACGGCGATTGCCTCATGGAAAAACGTGCAGCCCAAGAAAAAGGATGGGACGAACCTGTGTTTCTCAACACCAAAGGGGAAATCTCCGAAGGCGCCACCACCAATATTTTTTTTGTAAAAGATGGAATCATCGTCACTCCCCCAATTTTCTCTGGGCTTCTCAACGGCATTTTGCGGCAATACGTCTTAAGCCGCGAGAACGTCGTAGAACGCATCATCCTTGCCGATGAAGTACCAACTTTTGACGAATGCTTTATTACAAATTCACTTATGGGAATCATGCCAGTGAGACAATTCGGAAAAACCCTATTTCCCGAAAGAACCGTCGCAACAAGGCTCCATGAGAGATACCGGCAGGAAAAAGTAACAATTTAATTCTACATCGCAGAGAAGGTCCTTACATTTTGTAAGGACCTTATTTCATAATAAAAAAAGGTTGGGTCTCAAGAGACCCAACCTTTTCGGAAGGAATAAGGAAATATCAGAAGACCTGATATATCACTCCAGCAACTTCGGTAATATTTATTCGGCTTCGTTAAGCAGATAACCATTATTTAATGCTACAAATACGAGCTTCGAAGCTTCGGCACGGGTAGCATTGTTATCGGGTTTGAAGGTGCCGTCGGGATATCCTTCAAGATAACCAGCATTGGCCAAATTCATGACTTCGTCATAGAACCACTGGTCGCTCGTCACATCGTTAAAAGATTTTTGAGCCGCTACTTTCAAATCACCGCAAATGTTGGAGATAATCGCAGACATTTCCGCACGGGTGATTTTGGCATCGGGTTTAAAGGTGCCATCGGGATAACCATTAATATACCCTTCAGATGCCAATCGCATCACAGCGTCATAATACCATGCGCCTTCCTGCACATCGGAGAAGGAAACGTCTTTTGCATCTTCGGTTACACTTACGGCGGTTACACTTACGGCAAAGGACATCATTTTGGCAAATTCTGCACGGGTGATTTCGCCGTCAGGACGGAACGTACCATCGGGATAACCGTTAATGATCTCTTCTTCTACCAGCTGCAGGACAAAGGGAGCATACCAGGCATCTACAGGGACATCACTGAAAGTCATTTCACTGGTATCGACAACCAACCAATAAGGATTGGTAATGGCGTAGTTCCCATTGACGTCAATAAACATAAAGGCAACCCAGGTGTTGTAAGCTACATCATTCAATGTGATTTCCGCATTGAATTCAAATTCACGCTGATTGACTCCAAGCTGAGAAGCTTCGGCATCATATTTCAAATATTGGTCCGTATACAAAGTTTTGCCTGCATCTACATAATCCGTATCGGCATCCTGAGAGAGAACGAGAACATCTTTAATTTCCGCGAGAGAGGAAACTTGGAAGTTTACGTTAAAGGTGCCGTCAGCATTATAAACTTCGCCGGGCATTTTATCCATATCAAGCAAAGGACCGTAGGTGGTGTAAGAATGACCGTCCACAATGGCCTCGGCATAGGCTAAACCATTGGCTGTAATGTTATTTTCTTCGGTTTCACCAACATAAGCATAGGTACGAATCTTACCCGAAGCATAATTGGCATCTGCCCTTGCATTGGTATAATCATCGGCAGCAAAACCGGGATAGAGTACGTCATGAGTATCAGAACCACCAACAATATAATGGGCCTTTTCTGTGACAACGGGATTCCCATTGATGTCATCATAAATCGAATTACCGTTAATGTAAGAAGTCCAAAGTTCCGTAGCACTTACGATTACCGCAAGGTTTTCATCATCGGGGCAGCAAGAGTTGATTTCAATGGTATCATAATCATCGACATAACCGCCGGGAATAGAACCATAAACAGCTGCATAGAAGAGACCGTAACTCTGCCAAGGATGGTTCGCCGTGATGGCGGCGCCAGTATCATGGGTTTCTTTGATGAACTCAGGCAACTGGCTGAACTGATCCATAATCGTGTTTTCCTGGTTAACATCTTTGAAATGTTCATAAGCCGATTCATTCAAAGGAATCACATTAAAATGCGACCAGGAACAGGAGATTTCTTCCGAAGGAATGAAGCCAGTCATGCCGTATTCTCCTGCCAATTCATAAGCTTTTGCATTGTTTACGGTGAAGTCGTGGTCAGTAATCAATGCAACATCCAGTGAAGCAGCCATCATAGAAGGAATGGCATCTTCCGGATCGGCAAAAGCGTCATTCTTATTGGCATGGTGGTGGAGGTCACCAGAAAGCCATCCTTCGGGAGCGCTGTATTCCATGGTAATGGTTACATTTTGATCTCCGTCAGAGGTATTGGCTTTTACTTCCACAGGATTGGAATAGAACCAATAGCCTTCGCCGTAAACAACAGCCTTATATTCACCAGGGGCGATTTCCGTTTCAATCAATCCTTCTTCTTTGGCCTGGTAGATAGAATCTCCACAGAAACGAACTGCGGGATAAGCGCTGTTGCCTTCGGCATCAAACAATTCCAATTTGCCATAAACAGGATTGCCGTCCTGATCCTTCAAATTAAAGTTCACTTTGACTTTGGCGGCACCGGATACGAGATCCATGGAAGCAGTGGCGCCACTGGTATCAACGGCTTGCGCCTCGCCTTTGGCATAGCCTGCACGTTCTACATAAATGGTAAGGTCGGATTCTCCACGGGGAAGATCAATGGAATAATTTCCTTCTTCATCCCCCAAATACCAACCGTAAGTTTCTCCATCTTTGGCCACAACGATAACAGGTTCTGCAACAGGGGCACCTGACGCATCCTTAACAGTCCCGGAAACAGTGGTTTTATCTGTAATACCGTTATATTCCATCAAGAAATCATTGTAATCTCTGGTGGAAGGCTCGTCACTGACAATGATGTATTCATCAAAGGTAACGGATTCACCATCCTGGAAAGCATAGTTTGCTCGGAGTTCCTTATACCCCACAGAACCGCCGGTGGCAGTATACGCATGGGAAATTCCTTTATTGGACATGTTTTCACCGGGCAAAGCATAGGATGTGCAATATTCATTTTTCTCGGTTTTTCCGTAACTACCGATGACCTTATGACTATCAATCTGGTACAATGCACCGCCGTCGTCCCCTTTATTGGTCATGGAGAAACGATTCGAAACAACTTTTGTTTCTTCACCGGTGGTATTGGTAATCTGATCAAACATCATAATGCGGTTTGCATCGGGTTCAATGCCGTAATAGGTAATAACGTCAAATTTCGTACCGCCCACATCATAAATACGGCTCACTTTAATGGCAGTAAGACCACTTTCATCTTCCACTTTATTTTCAAAATCATAAGTGGTCAAATCAAAAGTGACAACACCGCAATTATCGGGTGCCCAAGAATCCCAGCCGTTGACCAAGAATTCCACGCTCCAAACAGTGTCGCGTCCGCCAGTCATATCGGCAACAGTACCGATATCGAGAATGGAACCTGCAGGATACCCCCAAGGATTTCTCGTACCTACAGCGAGCACGGCACCGACTTTACCATTGGTGATGATAATGTCATTCCCATGAATTGCTTCCCCATTGACAAATACGGTCCCCGTATCGCCAACAGCATTTCCCTGTTCTTTCCACTTGTCCAAGGTGCCGATCCACAGGTCCTCTGTGGCACTGAAATTTTGTAGCGCTTCGGTGATTTTGTACTGATTCGGGTCTGTTGTGTCTTCAGGCGTGATGTCGGCAGCAAAGGCACCGAAAGAGAAACTCATCACAAAAGCAATAATCAGCGTCACAAGTAATGCCTTCTTTTTCATACTTTAATAATTCCCTCCCTAATATTTTTTGAGATCGGACGATTCTGACAAATTCATTAATTTTTTATCATACCATATTTCGATCAAATAATTAATGAATTAATTTTCACAATTCTGAAAAAACAAAATCATTAATTATTTGCATTATATTCGATATTTTGACCAAAATCAAGCGTTTTTTTACAAAAACTTAACATTATTTCGCATTTTTTTAAACTTTAGGACATGTTTTCCAAAAAGTATTCACAGTATTCATACAATTACATCAATAACAGAACCACCGATCGGAAAAAATGTATCAACAAAAAAAGCCCGATGAAATTCATCGAGCTTTTCATGACTGATTGAAATTAGATGTATAATAATGGATTTTTCTCATTCACCGTACTGCTGACAGTAACGATAGATGATGGTAGAAACCTGGGCACGAGTTGCACTTTGTTGCGGCAAAAGTTTTCCATCGGATCCAACGATAAGACCTTCTCCCACAGCCCAAGCCATAGCATCTTTGGCATAAGCGCCAACGCGGTCTGCATCAGGGAAGGAATCGAAAGATGCAGAGCCCGTAACATCATAGCCTTTGGCCTGACTGTAACGGTAAAGGATCGTTGCAATCTGTTCCCTAGTCACATCGCTGTTGGGAGCAAATAAACCATCGCCGACACCGTCGACAATCCCGTTTTCTGCTGCCCAATCGATGGCCGCTTCAAACCAACTGCCACTTTCCACATCAAGGAAGGCCGCAGAGGAAGAGGATTCCGGCAAACCTTCCATGCGATGGAGCACAGTCACCAGCATTCCTCGGGTCATGGAGCCATCAGGCTCAAAAGCATTGGCTGTAATACCGTTGAATAAATTCTGATCATAGACAAATTTAATGGCGTCAAAAAACCATGTTCCATAGGGAACATCAAGGAATGGCCCCACATAAGCCAAAGATGGATCAAGGACAACAGAAATACTCTGCCCATAAGCGTCAATATCAACAGTTTCTGCCCTCTGATAAGAAGAAAAATCGAGGTTGCCACGGCACATTTCTGCAATCACAGGAAGGTAGGTTTTGCCATGATTGGCACAGGTGAGTTCCAAAACGAGGCCAAGGTCCTCAATGGTTTCGCCACGTTTTGCGGGATAAGCGTCCCTAGCGTTATAAAGATTAACATCGGTAATATCGCACTGCCCGACGAACAGTTGCACCCAATAGTGACGATAGGCGTTACCTGAAGTCGCGTACCCCGGTGCCATATGACAAAAAGACCCTTCTAAAATATTGGCGCGATGACCGGCACTATTCATCCAGACATCTACTACTGCGGCAGCATCACCAAGGCCGGCTGCAATATTTTCACCGCAAAGGCCATAAGGAATGTTTTGAAGTACCGAAAAATAGGATTCTCCATTGGGACGCTGATGATCGAATAGAATAGTAATTTCATTGGCCCGAATGTCAGACGCGCTCTGCAACGCCGTAAAGGTACTGAGCGGCTCCAAACCTTCATTGAGCCTTTCTTGATTGGTCTCCTTTAGAACATCCCACTCTTGCTGACTACAAGATGCAGGTAGGTCAGCGGCGGCCAACGGAAAAGAAAAGCAAATGAAAGTCGCTGCGAGACAAAAAAGAGAGATAAAAAACTTTTTCATAAAACTGTCCTCCTAAACGGTTCCAAGGTGAAACGTCTCCACCCTGACTATTTTACTATTATATCAAATAAAATAAAAATTTACCATAAAAAAACTATCCTTCCGGATATTTCCTCGTAGATTTTCCCACATTAAACAATATTCGCTCATATTAGAATATTCCCATCAATTCACTCTTCCGGTATCCATGAGATAACGGTACAATAAACCTGCAACTGCCCTTTGGGCTCTGGACAAGCATTCCCTCGTAAGGCTGGTAGAGTGTTCATACACACAAGCAGTAGCCACTCTTTCAGTCAGCGATGCAAAATTCTGACTCACAGTTTTCAAAGAGGCATGACTCATAAAATGATACGTAGATTTTGGAGCGGTAAAAATATAATAATCTGAACGCATATAATCTCGTACCCACGCCTCGTATTGCGCATGGGGAATTCCCGTAATTAACCCAGCATGGGGTGGGCAATTGATGTCCTCCAAATAGTGAATCGCCCTGCCGAGTTCATCGTAAGCGGTCTTAAAATTTCCCCAGTAATAATGAATTACAGCCTTATAATAGTGGTTATTCAGACGGGTATATGCCGTGGGTGAAAATTTATGAAATTTGTTGGTCAATGATGGGGAACAATAATGTCCAGCACTTTTATGGTCTTTTTCATCCCTATCTGGAGCAACAGAGCCATTCTCTACAATTGCTTGGACTTCAACGGAATATTCATCCATAAGATTTCTGATGCTTTCTCCACGATCATGGAATAAAATAGAAAAACCCTGGTGCGTTAAGTCTTTATGAGTGCTCTCAGGAATATTGCCTTTGCTTTTCCAGCGAAAATCACCTTTGTCAAAAATAGAGAGTACGTCCTCTCCCAATTGATTGGAAGCTTCTTGGGTGAATGAGGAGATCTCTTTTTTATAGGACATAAAGCCTGTTTTTACAATCAAAGTAGGCTTTTGGTCATAAATAAGATAGACAGAAAGAATACTCGCTGCCTTGGATCGTAAAATTTTATCTTGAGGACGGAACCGGTCATTATCTCCCTGTAAGATGCCGATTCCTTGCATCTTCTCTACCTGGTTTTGGGCCCAATCAGAGATTTCCTCCGCATCTTGAAATTGCGATTGTCCATAAAATGTGCTTCCTGTGAGAAGATCACTGTTTTCCGTTTCCGCCAATCGGTAAAGCATTACCGCCGCTTCTTCCCTTGTAATGCTGTCCTCGGGGCAGAATTGGTCTTCACTCCTCCCCATAACGATTCCCCGATCACTGACCCATTGGGCCGCCGGGGCATACCAGGCATTGGCTTCCACATCATTGAAGGGAGTAACGCCGTGGGACGCGCTGAGGTTCGCTCCGGCCATCAAAGAAAGCATTTTTGCAAATTCCGCCCTTGTTACCTCCTTATTCGGAGAAAAAGTCGTTTCTGTAATGCCGTTTACGATCCCCAGCTGTGTTAAATGGGAAACGCTCATCTGTACCAGGCGTCGGAAAACACATCGCTGTAAGACGGCAGGGCCTCCCATTGTGTCATAAGGGCTTCGTCGGTCTCATCATAGAGAAAAGTAATCTCATTCTTTTCCTTGTTCACTAGAATTTTGTCGGCGCCGGGGTTCTCCTGATATTCCGCCATGGCAACAGAAGAAAAGCATAAACTGAACAATAAAACGAGCCCTATTACAACTATTTTTCTATACATAAATCCCCCTTCTACTCTAAATTGAGTGGTTCCTTTGTTTAATAGTATTATTGTTGCACAGGGCTCTGTTCATACCTGGGAATAGTAAAATCATTACTCAAAAACTCCCCAAATAGCAAAAGATACTTTTAGGATGGGTAAAAGAGGGGGCCAGAAAAGGATGAAATAAGGGAGTTTAGTGAAGAAAAAATTTATGATATTGATGCTAACCACTGAAGAAATTAGAGCAGACGCACAATCCTCCATGTGGTTTAAAAGCTTTCCGTCATGATTGCCAAAATAAGAAAGAACTCATCAAGGTAAAGATGATGAGTTCT
>NBJMC04201__coassemble_834_pt1 | contig 19378 bp, 14 predicted proteins | sample NBJMC04201__metabat2_high_PE_023 | metagenome-assembled genome bin NBJMC04201
GCAGAATGTTACCCAACACACAAAGGGATTACTCTGCCCTATTATTATAACAATAATAGGAGGAAATATCAAGTATGATGGCTGTAATATATGCAAGATACAGCAATGGACCTGATCAGACCGAGCAATCCATTGAAGGGCAAATCCGTGAATGCACTGAATTTGCTCATGCGAACAATATAACAATTATTGCATCTTATACTGACAGTGCTAAGAGTGGTCGTACAGATAACAGAGACGCTTTCCAACGGATGTTACGGGATAGCGAAAAAGGATTATTTGACACTGTACTTGTCTGGAAAATGGATCGATTTGCACGAAACAGATACGATTCCGCGACATACAAAGCCAAGCTCAAAAAAAACGGCGTAAGGGTGATATATGTCAAAGAGCACATTCCGGAGGGACCGGAAGGAATTATTTTGGAATCGGTCTTAGAAGGAATGGCAGAATATTATTCCGCAAATTTGTCGCAAAACATTATGCGTGGCATGAGAGAGAGCGCCATGAAAGGGCGTTGCACGGGAGCAGTGGTCATTGGCTATGACCTTGATGGCGATAAAAAATACAAGGTGAATCCGGTGGAGGCAGAAACCGTGCGTATGATATTCGATATGTTTGATCACGGTGCCAGCTATGCGCAGATGACCGAGGAACTTAATGCCCAACATCGGCGCACCAAGCGCGGCAAACCCTTTAACGCGAATTCTTTCCATACCATTTTGCGCAATCGCAAATATATCGGGGAATATCAGTGGCACGATATATTGATACCAAACGCCATCCCCGCTATTATCGACAAGGATTTGTTTGATCGCGTCCAAAAGCGATTAGAGGTGAGAAAGCACACATCGGTACGAAAAACCGTATATAATTCCGATGATGCTCCAGAATTTTTGTTGACCACCAAAATATTTTGCGGCTGTTGCGGCACAAATATGATTGGAGACTCCGGTACGTCAAAAGGAGGATACCGTTATTATTATTATACCTGTACGCGCCGGAAACACGGGAAAGATTGCAAAAAAAAGAGCATATCTAAGGATCTGATCGAGAATAAGATAATACAGCAAACAGTAGATATCATACTGCAAGACGATGTGATTGATGAAATTGCCGACAGAGTAATGGAAATCCAGCAAAAACAGGCGGCAGATGATTCTGAGGTTACATATTATACTCATCGCCTCGGAGAAGTGAAAACATCGATCAACAATATCATAAAAGCTATTGAACAAGGTATTATTACCGCATCAACCAAAGATAGGTTGCAGGAACTGGAAAATGAAAAGATAGATATTGCTGCTGCGTTGGAGAAAGCAAAGATAAAAGCGCCGCAGTTAGGGAAAGAACAGGTCGTGTATTTTTTAAAAAAATTACGTTGTGGATCTATTGATGATATAAAGTACCGCCGTAATATCATCTCAACATTTATCAATGCCGTGTATGTGTTTGACGACGATGACGGTGGGCATCGTTTATCGGTAGTATACAATATTATCAGAAATGACACCCCTATATCGCTTGAGCAGGTATTGAGTGTTCGATCAGAAAACCGAAGTCTCCACCAAAAAAGAGACCCGAACAAAATAGTTCGGGTCTCTTTTTATTCCTTGAAAAAGCCGATATTTTATCACAGAACTTTTATGCAAAATACAAAATTACAAACAGGTATTATCTACTTTGCCACCTGTATTTCCTCAGCGATTTGTTGCAGCCAATGGTGCTCTATATAAAAAATGGTTTCATAATGGATAAAGTCCAATGTACGACTGTCCCAGAGAAAATTGATGGAAGGCGGAAATTCATCGTCACTTTGCCAAAATTGAAACACTATTGGCAAACAGGGAAAAGCATGGAACACACAGCCGACATCGCCGGGAGAAAAAGGCTCATAGCCGAAGAAATCAAGAGCCTCTCTCAGACCTTTGACATGAAGGTCAAACAGCTTTTCATATGCCGCAAACATATTGTTATTTCCGGAGCTCGTCGGAACATGATGGGCAAGCTTTGCCAAAGAGACCCATTGCCCTGACAAAACAGCACCATCCTTACCATAACACAGCAGATCAAAAATGCTCATTACCTCGTTGAAGCCCGTTGCGAGAAATGTTCCACCGTTCATTCGCTCCACTGCTGCGGTGCCGCGATGAATTCGATAGGGACGATCACAAAAAGACACGTAAAGGTACTCTGAATCTGCCCTCAAAGAATATTTCTCAATCATTTTATTCTGATCCCATTGCAAAAATCGCTTTTTGGATTCTTCTACAATTATATCATAATTGTTCATGAACAGTACTCCTGAAATTACATTCAAAAAAGAAATAACCGTGGCTCTTTCCGAGTGGAGCAGTTCGTCTCCAGAAGAGTTCGGAATTGGAGAAAGGTTTCCGAATCAAAGTATTTGGCATTTTGAGGGCATCCCTTCACGCAGGCGCAACAGCCAAGACATCCCTCTGTAATATTGCGAGGATCCTTCATATCAATGATCCCCATGGGACAATTACGAGCACACTTTTTACAAACAATACAGGCATCGGAAGTTTTAGGAAGGAGTCCAAGCTCTGCCATGGGTGCCTTATAGGGATGTTTTCCAGGAATCAGAGGAATATTTGTTTCCTGTTTCCCTATTTTTTCAAAAATTTGCAAGGCAAAAGTTGCGGCAATTGTCAAATCATGTTCGTCAGGACGGCCCGCAGCGACAGATTTCGTGAAAGAATGCTCCCCAACAAACGCTCCCCCGGCAATCACGGAGAAACCAACACTCTCCAAAAGCTCCGTCAACTCTAACAATGCATCATCATAATCCCGGTTTCCATAAACCACCGTAGCAACGGCCTTAGCACCACGTCCATCGAGCTTTTTAAAAAAATTGGCGGCAACTTCAGGAACTCTGCCGCCATAAACAGGTGCACCGACAATGACGAGTTCCTGTGGGTCGAAGGAGGGAATTTCCTCCCGCGACGTGGGCAACGTCAGATCGATGGATCGAGAATTGATCTCCCATGCTTTGCTCAAAGTTTTTGTGATTTGCGCCACGATTTTCTTTGTTGTTTTCGTGGGACTGAAAAACATCCCGGTCACTCGCTCATTCATTTTAATCCCCCAAATCTCTGATCCTTACTATATTTACTACAATAAAATATGTTCATAAAACAACACAAAACCTTATTGGAAATGGACCCCAAAAGTAGGTGATATATTTCTCCACGACATCGAAGCAAAGCCTTTATCAATATCGAATAGCATCTAAAGAATGATACTCAAGAAAATTAAGATCGCGCCAAACAATTCCTTCAGGGACATAATCTCGTGGAAAAAGAGAAAGGCCAAGATCGCACAAAAAACGGGCTCCAAAGAATAGATAAAGCCGATGCGCTCCGGACGCACGCTTTTTTGGGCTATCGTTTGAGCGGTGTATCCATAAGCACTACTGATCAAAGCCAAGCCCCATACTGCAATCCAGCCTTCCCCATTGAGAGAAAGAGATGTTTCGCCAACACACAGAGTCGCGATCCCACCAAGAACAGCAGCAAAAGCCATCTGCCAAACTCCGATGACGAGCACACGGCAAGATCCCTTATCTCCAAGGGCACGATCTGTCACAATAATTTGCACGGCATAACAGGTGGCTCCGCCAATACAAAGCCATGCGCCCACCGTCATGGTAAGACCATCGCTCACCGACATCAATGCCACACCGCAAATAGCTAGAATCGTAGCGAAAAAAACTTTCTTTTCCGGAATTTTCCGTTTCAGAATCGCATTCAGTATCGGCACCAATACCACCGTCGTCCCAGCCAAGAACCCCGCCGTGGAAGCATCGGTGGTCTTTAAGCCATACATGTATAAAACGGTAAGGCCAAAAACAAAGCATCCTAAAATCGCACTGTACTTTAACTCTTGGCGATTAGGTATAACTTTTTTACGAAAGATTAGCAACAACACAGGAAATGCAAATCCAAAACGCAAAAAAGTCATTTGAAAGGGCGTAATCGTCTCCAGGCCCATTTTCATAAAAATATACGAAAATCCCCATGCGCAAGCTGCACTTGCCATAAGAATATCACCCTTGGAAAGTTTCATCAAATTCCTCCTTAAAAAACCTTTTAATGATTAACGCAAAAATCATACCACAAAGGTTTATCTACAAAAAAGAGGTGTTTTCTTTTTTTGGAAGAAAGAAAGCGAAGGATTCGTAAAAAAACAGAAAAAATCAGAAAAAAATAGAAAGAGCGTGTCTCATAGGAACAAAAGTATATTTGCAATTCCTCATTCGCCTTGGGATTCGAGATTTTTCTGAATCCCAAGCTTGCGAATGCGATACTGTAAATTTTGTCGATGAATTTTTAAATCCTTTGCTGCCTGGGTAATATTCCAATGGCGGTACGCCAACGCTTGGAGAACGGTTTCCCGCTCACATTGAGATAAAGCTTCAGCAAGAGAAGAACAACGATCTTCTGTTTGTTTTTTCACCGAAATCCTGCTGCTCCGATTATTTTTAATATTGTCGGGGAGATGGTGAACATCTAACATAGTTTCGTCCCGCTGCATCATGGCAACGCATCCCTCTACAATAAACTCCAATTCCCGTACGTTGCCGGGCCAATCATAAGAACGGAGAAAATCAAGGAATTCCTCGGAAAAACCGTTGAATTTCCTACGGTAAAGATTGACGTACTTTTTCACGAAATGATTCGCAAGAAGCACAGGATCATCCCCCCGTTGCCGCAACGGGGGGATATTGACCCGCATCATAGCCAAACGATAATAAAGGTCTTTACGGAATACACCTTCTGCAAGGCAGGTATCAGGTTCTACATTACAGGAGCTGATGATGCGGCAATGAATGGGCAATTCTTTATCACTGCCTACAGGGCGTACTTTGCGTTCCTGGAGTGCCCGGAGAAGCTTTGTCTGCATGGCCAAAGGCATAGAATTGATCTCATCTAAAAACAGCGTTCCGTGTTTTGCCGAGAGAAGAAGCCCCTGCTGATTTACGGCACCGGTATAAGCCCCTTTCACACTGCCAAATAGCATACTCTCAATCAGGTTTTCCGGAACAGCGCCGCAATTAATGGCCACAAAAGGTTCTTTAAAATTGGGAGACTCATTGTGAATGCTTTGGGCAAAAAGTTCTTTTCCTGTACCGGTTTCTCCATAAATCAAAATTGGAGATTGGGAGGCCGCGAATAATTTGGAATTATTGATGGCCTCTTTCAACAGCGCGCTTTCTCCAAGAATATTTTGAAACCGATAAGCCGTATTGTTTTGAACAGAGTTTTTCGTAGCTTCCTCTTCCAAGCGAGTCACTTTTTGTAATAGCATCTGAATCACGCTGAGATCCCGTTCCACGGAATAAACTCCCAATATTTCACCAGTGACTTCATGAATCAGGGGATACGTACCAGTAACACAAAAAATGTCCCGGTTGTCTCCGGTAATATAATGATGATATTTGCTATGGATGGCTTTTCTAGAATGAAGAACCTTGGTATGCTGTTCGCTGGAATAAACATCATTCAGATGTTTTCCCAACACTTCTTGCTGTTCCAAACCGTCCAGCTGAGAATGGGATCGATTATAGACACGGATAATGCCATCAGGATCGGAAAAGATAACGCCATTGTCAATTTCATCCAGCATTTTTCGCAATCCCATATTTTCGGCTAGCAACGCCTTCTGCCGATCATTTGAAAAAATATAGTAAACGTAATACGTTTCATCTCCATTTTGAAACTTCGTTTTTTCAATCATATAATCTTTTAAGAAAAAAGGGCACTCCGTTTTTAACGGTGGAAATTGTCGAAGAAATTCGGTGGCATTCATACCCAAATCATCAGAGATATCATGATTCACATAAACCAGATTCCCTATTTCCGTTGCAACAATCAGACCGTAAAAAGCCTGGTTTAGCATTGTCTCCAATAATTTTAAATCACTGATTTTCATCGTCTCACCCCATGATACGCAAATAATTTTTGCAATGCAAAAATTATTTGCGTATCTATTTTTATAAATACAAGAAAAATATTTATACACAGATTGACAATAAAATGCCTGAAAAATACGCCATAAAATCTTGTCATTTCTAGAAATAAAGTATATCACACGATAAAAATTAATGCAATTTTTTTTTGCATCCCCATTGGCCACAACAAAACAAAATTTTTTCAAAAGAAAACTTTTTGATTTTTTCACGGCTCTAATCTGGGGTTTTATTGTTAAAACTTACAAAATGAAAAAAATTCAACCTAAAATAATAATTTTGGCACGAACCTTGCTTTATAAAGAAACATAGCGATCGCGGATTAAAAAATAGAACGGAGGGTTATTCTTTATGGAGAAGAAAAAAGGAGTCCTCGGAATCATCGACAAGCCGGCGTTTTTATTGCCGACGATACTGATTCTGGCGGCTGTAATTTTTGGAGCAGTGGCTCCCGAGGCGTTTAGTAACGCGTCGAACGCGGCCTTTTCCTTTACAACAAAGTATTTTAGTTGGTTTTACGCTTTCGGGGTTTCTTTACTGATTGCATTTTGTTTTTGGGCTGCATTCAGCAAATACGGAAATATCAAGCTCGGTGGAAAAAACGCCAAACCCACAATGTCCTTTGTCAGTTGGTTTTTCGTCACTTTAATCTCGGGTATCGCCATTGGCATTGTCTACTGGTCCGTGGGAGAACCCATCAATAATCTTGTCACACCACCGACCTTTACCGGTTGGGAACCTTACAGCGCTGACGCCGCCGAAGGTGCATTAAAATTTAATTTCTTGCATTGGGGAATCCATCCTTATGCCATTTATACTGCGGCAGGTCTTTGCTGTGCCTTTATCATCCTCAACGGGAAACGCCGCTTTAGCATCAGCTCTAGCCTTTATCCTCTTATCGGTGATCGCAGCGAAGGGATCATCGGGAAATTGGTCAACGGTCTCTGCATGTTCGCCATTTTAGGCGGCATGGGAACCTCCCTTGGTTTTGGGGTATCCCAATTCTGTACCGGCGTCAACTATGTATTTGGCACCAATATCAGCGATAATCTCATATCCATTTTCTTCATCGGCGTCGTTTTAATTTTAGCCATCAGCACTGCCTGTACAGGGCTGCAAAAAGGGATCAAGCCAGCCAGCCATTTTAATATGTACGTCTATTTTGCCTTGATGGTGTGGGCATTTATCTTCGGCGGAACCTTATTTATTCTCAACAATACGACCTCTGCCATTGGCCAATATTTCGCCTTTTTAATTCCTGAATCTTTCTATCTAGAACCTGTCAAGGAAACAGGATGGGTTGGAAGCTGGTCCATCTTTTATTGGGCTTGGTGGTTGTCCTTTGCTCCTGTGGTAGGAATCTTTTTGATCAAATTGGCCCAAGGTCGTACCATTCGCCAATTTGTTCTGGTCAACCTCATCGCTCCTACGATTTTTGCCATTGCCTGGTTCGGGATCTTCGGCAGTTCCTCCATTCAGATGGAAATGGCAGGATCCAATATCGCCGCCGACATCGCGGAGTGGGGTGCTCCTGTAGCATTATTTGCCTATGTAAAGAACCTCCCCCTGACTCCGGTCCTGTTCGCTCTGGTATTTATCGCCATCATCATCTCCATTACCACAATGGTCAATGCGATGGTCTTCACTTTGTCCGATATGAGTACCAAGGCCGAATATTTGAAGGAAGGCGCATTATCGAAAAGTTCCTCTAATATTTTAAAAATTTATTGGGGGCTGATCATTGGATTGACTGCGTTTATCCTGTTATTCAGCGGCGGTCTCGGTGCATTACAAACAGCCTCTGTCGTTTGCGGCCTACCGATTCTGGCCTTACTGCTGGTCATGGCAGTATCCTATATTAAGAGCATGCGGCAACGCAGCAAATATGATATGACATTAACAGAGGAAGAAAAATCCGAACTACTTCAAGAAGAGCTCGGAGAAACAAGCGAAGCTACGATTCCCGCCAAAGCTGCAAATGAATAATATGCAAATGAATCAGAAATAACAAATAATATAAATATATTAAATAAAGGAGAATCCAATATGAACTACGTAAGCAGAGAAAGATTGCAGAAAATCCATGAAGCCAGTATGCGCATGCTGGAAAGAACCGGGATGAAGTATCATAATCCCAAAGCCATCGAAATTTTAAAAGATCACGGCATCAGAGTCGAAGGTAACGTTGCTTACTTCACAGAAGAACAGTTGATGTATTGGGCCAGAAAAGCCCCCTCTACCTTTACCTTGTATGCAAGAAACCCCAAACATAATATCGTAATTGGCGGCAGTAATGTCAATCCGGCACCGCTTTATGGCTGTGCCCACATTGCCGATAAAAACGGAGTCAAACGTCAAGCTACCATTGAAGATTACGTCAACTACGCCAAATTGTTCCATGCCAATGATGATTTTCATGTAGACGGCGGTTTGATGGTACAACCCTTTGACGTCCCCATTCCTTCTTCCTGCCTTTCCATGTTCTATGCTACCTACACCCATTCCGACAAAGCCATGTTCTGCGTCGCCGGGAAAGAAGAATACATGGATGCCATGTTAAAAGCCGCAGAAGTAGCTTACGGTGGAAAAGAAGAATTGCTCCGCCATCCCCATCTGATTACCATCGTCAATGCCAACACACCGTTGCAACTCGACGTCATGATGACCGACGTATTGATCAAATTTGCCGAATACGGCCAACCCATCGTCATCGCCCCCTGTGATATGGCAGGTTCTACATCCCCTGTGACTCTTGCCGGCACTATCGCCATGAGCACTGCCGAAGCATTGGCAACCATTGCTCTGGCTCAAATGGTTCGTCCCGGAACTCCCGTAGTTATGGGCTCCCAGTCTACCACAGCAGATATGAAGACCGGACAGATTGCCATCGGTGCTCCTGAAGGTGCTTTGTGCTACAGATACCTTGGTCAAATGGCTAAATTCTATCAACTTCCCAGCCGTGCCGGCGGCGCTCTCACCGATTCTAAAGTCGTCGATACCCAGGCAGGAATCGAAGCTTATATGACGTTCCTCGCTTGTTGCCAGAATGAAGTCAACTTCATTATCCACTCCGCAGGGATTCTCGATGGATATGCATACACTTCCTATGAAAAAGTAATTTCTGACTTTGAAGTGGTTCGCTATGTATTGAGATATCTCAGAGAATTTGACATCAATGAAGATACCATTCCTTTGGATCTCATCGACGAAGTCGGTCATGATGGCGAATATTTAACCAAAGATCATACCTTCCAATATTGCCATACAGAACCTTTGGCGCCGACCCTTTGCTCCCGCGGGAATGTTCAAGATGCAGCTCATCAATATGAATTGAATATTGAAAAACGCTATGCCCAACTGATGGAAGCATATCAGGAAAAAGCCCCCGTCTGCGACCAGGAAGTTCTCAACAAAATCAAAGATATTTTCGTAGAACAGGGCATTGACCGCGAACTTTTGGATAAAATCGAAGCAATGTAACAATATTCACAAATACAAATTTCATTATAAGGAATCTTAACTCCTCTATATTGTTTCTTAAATCAAACGACAAGACCTCCCGGAATTTTCGGGAGGTCTTGTCTCTTTTTAATTTAATCAAGGTGATACTTCGTTTTGAAATATTCTGCAATTTCCCGAAGCAACTGAAAACTCTGCTCCACGGAACGAGTGCGGTCAGGATTCACCAAACAGCAACGGGACGGCGCCAGCCAAGAACGATCCAGCAATTCATCCTTGTCAATACCACAAGCTGCAATATAATCAAACATTTCCTCCAGCCGAGCCACCAAAGAGGAAAAAGTCTCCGCACTCAATTCCTCGGTAAGGGTGGGAGTAATGCCCCAGGCGATGATGGAACCACTTTTGAGGAAATCCACAACCTCCTCTTTGTAACGGGTGAAAACATGTCCCACACTGTAACTATCCATGGAAAGAACATCGGGAGCGACGTCTCGGAGCAGAAATGACCAATCAGGATTCCCGCAAAGATGAATGCCCCGCGGGCCTTCCAACAATTCCATATAATCCGCATAATCGCGTGCCGCTGCCGAAGCGGTATAACCGGTAAAAGATGCAAAGAGCATTTGCAATCCCGGTTCATCCATCCAAACCAGGGCAGTATCGTTTTTCTTTTTCAACTGCCGATACTGGGCGTTGGCTTTGTTGGCCATAAATTCAAACATGAAGGGACGGATCTCATCGTCATAGATAATGGGGCGGCGATCTTCGTCGGTAATTTTGAAACCGAAACTTACAGGGCCAACACTTTGTCCGCGAATGCACTGAAATCCACTGAGATCACGAGACATAAAATCTTGGAAGGCAATGGAATATTCTTCCGATAGCTCATAATATCCGGGAGATTCACACTGCTCAAAGTGCCTTGGCAGTTCTTCGTAAAATTGATCTCGCTGGAACGTGATGCGCTCTTCCTCCGTATGAATGGTAAGTCCCGGAAATTTTTCGCTGGACTGTGCATACATATCCTCATGATATCTCATTTTAGGCAACTGGGGCCAAAAGGGCACATCCATAGAAAGAGCTATGTCCATGGCCGCTTCCAAATCGGTATGAGGCATAATCGCCATGGCTGTGGTAAGGCATTTACCAGGTAAACGATATTTCATAAAGCAAGGCTCCCTTCCAGATTTTTCTCACAAAAAATTGGAGAATTATCCCAACATGACTTTTAGATCCGATTCCGGATCAGAAATAGGCGTAACGCCAAATTTTTCTACCAAAACATTGAGAACGGTTTTGGAGAAAAATGCAGGAATCGTAGGCCCCACGTAAATATTTTTCACTCCCAGAGAAAGAAGGGTCAAAACAATGCTGACGGCTTTCTGTTCATACCAGGAAAGCACCAGGGTCAACGGCAAATCATTGACGCTGCATTGGAAGGCTTCGGCCAAAGCTAAAGCAACTTTGATGGCGCCGTAAGCGTCATTGCACTGGCCCATATCCATCAGCCGGGGGAAATTGCCAATCTTGCCCAAATCCAAATCATTAAAACGGTATTTGCCGCAGGCCAGCGTAAGGATCAATGCATCGGCGGGTGCAGCCTTTACAAAATCACGATAGTAACTACGGGAACTACGGTTTCCGTCGCAACCTCCCACCAAGAAAAAGTGCTTGATCGCGCCGTCTTTGACAGCCTGCACCACTTCGCCGGCAGCGGCGAGGATCGCGCCATGGCCAAAGCCGGTCATGGTGGTATCACCGCCATTCATGCCGTAAAAAGTTTTGGCTTCCGAATAGCCCCCCAAAGCTTTGGCTTGTTGTATTATTGAGGAAAAGTCTTTATGCCCATGGGTGTCGGCGTCGATATGCTTGGTGTTGGGGAAGGACACCACCGAAGTCGTATAAACCCGATCTTGGTAGCTGGCTTTGGGCTTCATAATGCAATTCGTGGTAAAGAGAATTGGAGCGGGAAGTTCATCAAATTCCTTCTGTTGATTGCACCAGGCTGTACCAATGTTCCCTTTGAGATGGGAATACTTTTGGAATTGGGGATAAGCATGGGCAGGAAGCATTTCCCCATGGGTATAGACATTTACGCCGCTGCCTTCTGTCTGTTCCAAAAGCATGGCCAAATCGTGAAGATCATGACCGCTGATCACAATGAAAGGCCCCGGCTCCACAGTGAAAGTCACCTGCTGAGGACTGGGCACACCGTATGTTTCCGTATTGGCCTTGTCCAGTAATTCCATGGCGGTATAGTTCAACCGCCCACATTCCATTAGCAACCCAAGCCATTCCTCCACGGAATGCTCTTCGGCCAAGGCGGCCATCAGGTTTACAATGCCTCGGTTCAAAGATTCCTCCCGATAGCCCAGAACATGGCAATGGTGGGTATAGGCGGCGACGCCTTTCACCCCAAAGAGCAAAGTGGAACTTAAGGAACGAATATCCTCATCCTGTTCCCATAGGGAGGCAGGCTCATAAACAGATACTTCCGAGGGATAAAGTGCTCTGATCTCGGCGGTTTTGGCTTTCAGCACGTCATCGCTGAAGTTTACATTGGTTAAGGTCATAAAAAGCCCTTCGATGACGGCATCGATATTATTTTCGGATAATTGTTTTCCACTATGGCAAAGCGTTATGATTGCACTTACCAATTCATCCTGAAGGGAAGCGGTGGCAGCGGATTTTCCGCAAACGCCATTCACGGTACAGCATTGGCCTTTGGCTGTTTGTTCGCATTGATAACAAAACATTTTCTCTCACTCCTATCCTTTGAATTCCAGTATTGACAGATTCATTATGGTTAGTATAAGATGGAAGCATGAAAAAAGATGTAACATAGGTTACATTTATTTCAAAAAAGGCACAATACCAAAAGATTATGTTGAAGGAGGCATTATGACAGCGATCAAAGAAGAAATCGAGGGCAGCAAGCTTTTTCTTTCCATGGATAACGAACAAATCCTACGCTTTCTAGAATGCTCAAAACCGCTGATACGGTCCTTCTCCGCCAAAGAGATCATTTTGGAGCAAGGAGAACCTCAAAAAGAGTTACTTATTTTTTTAGAAGGAAGCGCAGAATTATATAAAAATGATTTTGATGGCAACCGCAGTTTGGTCGGAATTCTTTCTCCCAGAGACCTTTATGGGCAGTTGGCAATTTTTGGCAATGACAACCGCAGTCCCTTTACCGTCGAAGCTGTAGAAGAATGCCGCGTGATGTATATCGGCAAGGACTTATTTTACAGACCCTGCAGTAACGTCTGCCCGACCCATCAGCGCCTGATCCAAAATATGCTGGCGCTTTTGGCCAATCAGGCGGCGCTGCTGGATAAAAAGATCGAATACCTTACCACCAAAAGTTTACGGAAAAAAATTGCTCGTTTCCTCTTAGAGGAATCGGCGAAAAATCAAGATGCGGACCTCTTCGAGATCCCTCTAAACCGCGAAGCATTGGCGGAGTATTTTGACGTGCAGCGCCCTTCCCTTTCCCGAGAAATGACCCGCATGAAAGAAGAAAGAATCATCGATTTTCACCGCCGCACCTTTCGCTTATTGGATAGAGAAGCGCTGCGGCGTTACGCCAACTGACAAAGGAGGAACTTATGGATAAAAAACGATTAAAAAAGTACGCCGAACTGACCGTAAAAGTCGGCGCCAACGTACAAAAAGGCCAAGGCGTTATCATCAACGCCTCGGTGGATCAGGAAGAATTTGTCGCTCTCATTACTGAAGAAGCTTATCGCGTCGGAGCGAAATGGGTCGAAGTTCAATGGAGCAGTCAGAACGTGACCCGTTTGCACCAGAACTATCAAACATTGGAACAGCTTTCCAAAATGCCCCATTGGCAAGAGGAAAAGCATAAAATGATGGCGGAGGAACTCCCCGCCATGATCCATATTTTATCGGATGATCCCGATGGTCTCAACGGTGTGGATCAAGAAAAAATGCAAAAATCAAACGCCGCCAGAAGAAAAATTGTGAAGAAATACCGTGACGCTATGGAAAACCGACATCAATGGACCATTGTGGCGGCGCCGTCCAAAGCCTGGGCAAAAAAAGTTTTTCCTGGTCTCACCTGCGCCAAGGCCAAAGATCAACTTTGGGAAGCAATCTTGCAAACGGTACGCGTTGATAAAAGTAACGACCCCATAGAAGCCTGGGCAGAACATAACAGAAATTTTCAGGAAAAATGCAAAGTTCTGACAGAGTACGATTTTGATCGACTCCATTACACATCCTCCAACGGAACCGATTTTACGGTCTGGCTGATTCCTCATGCTCGCTGGATTGGCGGTGGGGAAACCGCCCTCAACGGCGTCTATTATAACCCCAATATGCCCACAGAGGAAATCTTTACTTCTCCCATGAAAGGCAAAGCCGAAGGAAAACTAGTCTCCACAAAGCCCCTTTCCTATCAGGGACAACTCATTGAAGATTTCTCCATTACCTTTGAAGCGGGCAAAGCCGTCGAATGGGAAGCCCGCAAAGGCGAAGATGTACTGGGACATATGATCCAGACTGACGAAGGTTCCGCCTATTTGGGGGAACTGGCGCTGGTTCCTTATGACTCTCCTATATCTAATGCAGGAATCCTATTCTATGAGACCCTTTTTGATGAAAATGCCAGCTGTCATGTGGCCTTGGGCAGAGGCTTTTCCATGGCATTGGATGGTTTTGAAGCCATGACCTGGGAAGAAGCCACAAATAAGGGCATCAATGATTCCTTGATTCATGTGGACTTTATGATCGGCAGCGGTGACCTTTCCGTCGACGGTTACACTAGAGAGGGGAAAAAAGTTACCGTTTTCCACAACGGTAACTGGGCTCTGTAATAATCCTGTAATATGAAATAATGAGAAAGAAGGCTTTTTCATGAGTCCCCATCGGACGGATTTCGCCCATGGCGATATTCGTAAAAACATGATCGATTTGGCATTACCGCTTTTGGCAGCCCAAATCTTAAATTTATTATATAATGTTGTAGATCGTATTTATATTGCCCGTATTCCCGAGGTGGGAACCGACGCATTGACAGGCCTCGGCATCTGTTTTCCCATCATCGCCATCATAACGGCTTTTGGCAACCTATTCAGCATGGGCGGCACCCCCCTTTGCGCTATGCGCCAGGGCGAGGGACGCGAGGAAGAGGCGGAAAATATCATCGGCAATGTTTTTGTTATGCTATTGATCACCTCTGCGGTTTTAATGGCAACAATCTATCCTTTTCGACAGCCAATCCTATATGTTTTCGGCGCCAGCGACGTAACGTTTCCCTACGCCAACGACTATCTTTCCATCTATCTTTTGGGCACTTTTTTTGCCGTAGTTGGTTTGGGAATGAACAATTTCATCAACTGCCAAGGATTCGGACGCACCGGCATGATCACCATTGCCATCGGTGCTGTAGCCAATATTATTTTAGACCCCATATTTATTTTTCTTTTTGATATGGGCGTCAAAGGCGCAGCCATTGCCACCATAATTTCCCAAGGGATTTCTGCTCTTTGGGTTATGAAATTTATGACGGGTCCCAAAGCTGTTTTAAAACTGAGAATTCGCGCGATGAAAGTGAAACTCAGACGGATCACTTCCATTGTATCCCTCGGCCTTTCCAGTTTTGTCATGTCCGTCACTGGTAGCGCTGTCCAGGTAGTGGCCAACAGCAGCTTACAGTTCTACGGCGGAGATCTTTACGTTTGCGCCATAACGGTCATCAACACCATCCGTGATATCGTAACCTTGCCGGCATTATCATTGAGCAACGGGTCCATTCCCGCCTTAAGCTATCGTTACGGTGCCAAAGCCTATGATGAAGTGCGTCGGGGTATCCGTTTCCTCATCGGCGTTTTTGTATCTTACGCAGTAATTGCTTGGGGAATTCTGCTATGTTTCCCGCGAATCCTCATTCGAATTTTTAACAGTGATCCTGCTCTGCTGGAAATTGCCGTCCCATCATTGCGCATGTTCTTCCTCTGTTTCTGCATGATGGCACTGCAATTCTCCGGGCAAACGGCCTTTTTGGCCTTGGGCAAGGCGAAGCAAGCTACTTTTTTCTCTCTGCTGCGAAAAGCTTTTATCGTGATTCCTTTGATGGTGATTTTGCCGCGGTTCGATGGCATCGGAGTTCATGGAATATTTTTGGCGGAACCCATCTCCGACCTCATTGGAGGTGGCGCTTGTTTCCTCACCATGATATTGACGGTCCTTCCTGAGCTAAAGAAAAAGTATAGACACATAGAACATTCACTCTAACGCAATAAAAAGCCCGTGGCAATCACTGAAACGCCACGGGCTTTCTAGCGTATTTTTTAAGAGCTTTTGTGATAGGGGCATCGTTTGCCAATACATTGATGATTATCATGAGAAAAATCACAAAGGATTTTTTTCGGCAATTCCATGGAAATTTGAAAATGCTCCTTTACAAAAGCTACTGCTGTTCTAATTGCCGTAAAGCTGTTCCGTTTGCAGCAACGGGGCCCTCCCAAACCGCTAATAGCCTTTAAAGAACGGGAAGTCATCTCGTTGGAAAGCCCCCAAGGTTCTTTGGATAAAGGCGTCGATCCGGTAACAATGCTGACAAAAATTCCGCTGCTGACCGCTGCGCCACAGCATCCCCAGAAGCCGCAGATGCCTCCAGGTACCTTTTTCCCCCGTTTGATCATTTCTTTTAACGCTTGCTCCAGATCGACCTCCCCGCCACAATTACGGTAAGCGGTAAGCAATGCCGCTCCCACCAAAATATGGTGTTCCGGTCCGTGCATATGGATATAAGGATGTTCCATCATGGATTGCAATAACACAAGGGGGTTTTTCCCCTGAAAAGTCAAACATTGCTCCATCATAGCCGCAATTCCTTGTTGACTGTGGCATTGGTCACAGACAAAATGCCCTTGCGTGCAACTGGCATTGGAAGCAAAAGATTTGCCGCAGATTTCACAGTTCATCTCCCGGCTCGTTTCGTAATACACAATGGGCTCACCACAGATAAGACAAGCCCCCTCCTTTTGTCCCATATTCATCACTCCTTTCGCCGAATCCTTCCTATGGACATTATTATACTATATCATGTCCCAAAAACAATCTTTTTCCCTGAGTTCTTTGCCGATGAACGCAAAAACCAGCATGCAGAGATACAAGATTCGATACCGAAAGGAGGAAGCATCCACGGTGCGAGGTCGCTGTCAACCGCACGGATCATTCCTCGGCGCCAATGGCATTCCCCGTATACAACTGATAATACCTGCCTTTTTCCTCGAGCAGTTGTTCGTGGCTCCCCCGCTCAATGATGCGACCGTGTTCCAAGACCATAATACAGTCGGAGTTTTTTACCGTGGACAAACGATGAGCGATGACAAAGGTTGTGCGTCCTTTCATCAACCGATCCATGCCGTCTTGTACCAAGGCTTCCGTACGAGTATCGATGGAGGATGTGGCTTCATCCAAAATCAGAACAGGGGGATCCGCCACAGCGGCTCTGGCAATGGCGAGAAGCTGCCGTTGCCCCTGGCTTAAATTTGCCCCGTCTCCGGTCAAAATCGTTTGGTATCCATCGGGCAGCCGACGGATAAACCCGTCGGCATTGGCGAGTTTAGCTGCGGCAATACATTCTTCGTCTGTTGCGTCCAAACGACCGTAACGAATGTTTTCCATCACTGTCCCGGTAAATAAATGGGTATCTTGTAAAACCATGCCCAGGGAACGCCGCAGGTCCGATTTCTTAATTTTATTAATATTGATTCCGTCATAGCGAATCTTTCCGTCTGCGATGTCATAAAAACGGTTAATCAGGTTGGTAATGGTGGTTTTCCCCGCGCCGGTACTGCCGACAAAAGCGATTTTTTGCCCGGGAGTTGCGTACAATTTAATATTGTGGAGGACAATCTTATTGTCATCATAACCGAAATCCACATCATCGAAGGTGACGTCGCCTTCCAATTTTTTATAGGTGATCGTTCCATCGGATCGATGAGGATGTTTCCATGCCCATAAGTTCGTTCGTTCTTTGGTTTCGGTTAAATTTCCATTTTCATCAATCTTGGCGTGTACCAATTCAACATAGCCGTGATCTTCTTCCGAAGGCTCATCCATCAAATCGAAAATACGCTGAGCACCAGCCATCGCCATAACGATGCTGTTCATTTGTTGGCTGATTTGACTGACCGGCTGGGTGGAATTTTTATTCAGGGTTAAAAAGGATACAAGCGTCCCCAGAGTCAAACCCCAATATCCGCTCAAAGCAAAGATCGCACCTACAATGGCACACAAGACGTAACTGATATTGCCAATATTGGCATTGACCGGCATGGTGATATTGGAGAAGGTATTGGCCTTGTCGGCGCTCTCGCGCAATTCTTGATTCAATTTGCGGAATTGCTCCAAGCTTTGATCTTCGTGGCAAAATACCTTTACCACCTTTTGCCCTTCCATCATTTCCTCGATATAACCGTTGACTGTACCAAGATCTTTCTGCTGTTTTGAAAAATATACGGCGGATTTCCCCGCGATCTTCGATGTGACCCATGCCATAACGCCAATCATGGCCAAGGTCATAAGCGTCAATGGGATATCCAGGATCAACATACTGACGAACGAAGTCAAAATCGTTATGACGGAATTGATGATTTGCGGAATACTTTGGCTCATCAATTGTCGAAGCGTATCCACGTCGTTGGTATAGACCGACATAATATCACCGTGAGCATGGGAGTCAAAATATCGAATCGGCAACGATTCCATATGGTGGAATAACTCAATCCGAAGGTTACGCATGGTTCCCTGGCTCACATTGACCATAATTCGGTTATAAGCATAGGCGCATAAAATGCCAATGATATAAGTAATCACGATGGAACCCAATGCGGCAGCCAATGCAGAAAAATCAGCAGTTTGCGCTTGAGTCAAGGGAACAATATAATCATCGATTAAACTTTGCATGAAGAGCGTACCGCGAAGGGTAGCCAGAGCGGATCCTAAAATACATACAACGACCATAAAAAATGAGAATTTATAGTTTTTGAGCATATATCCGAGTACACGCCCCATGACGGCGATCTGCTGCCGCAAATTCATTTTATTTTTGTTTTTTGCTGCCATTATTGAACACCGTCCTTTTGCCCTTGAGTAGGATGATCAAAATCTCCGCCGCCTTTGGTCTGGGCTTCATAAATCTCACGATAAATACGGTTTCCTTCAAGAAGACGCTCATGGGTATCAAAACCATTGATCCTTCCGTTTTCCAGGACTAAAATACGGTCCGCATCCTGTACGCTGGAAACTCTCTGCGCAATGATCAATTTGGTCGTACCGGGAATTTTATGGGCAAAGGCTTCTCGTATTTTGGCATCAGTTGCCGTATCTACTGCACTGGTAGAGTCGTCTAAAATCAAAATTTTTGGATTTTTCAGCAATGCTCTGGCAATGCAAAGCCGCTGTTTTTGGCCGCCAGACACATTGCTTCCGCCCTGCTCAATCCAGGTATTGTATCCATCCGGAAATTGCTCAATAAATTCATCGGCACAAGCCAAACGACAGGCTTCTTTGCATTCCTCTTCCGTGGCGTCTTCTTTCCCCCAACGCAAGTTATCCAAGATGGTACCAGAAAAAAGAACATTTTTCTGAAGTACCACAGCCACTTGCTCCCGGAGGACTTCAAGATCATATTTGCGAACATCTTTTCCGCCAACGCAAACATTTCCCTCGTCCACATCATACAGGCGACAGACCAAGTTTACCAAGCTGGATTTCCCGCAACCGGTTCCACCAATAACACCAATGGTCTCTCCCGATTGAATATGCACGTCAATATCGCTGAGAGTTTCTTCTCCGCTTCCATGTTGGTATGAAAAACTTACATGATTAAAATCAATACTCCCATCCGGAATCTCCATTTCCGGTTGCTGAGGATTGACCAAATCTGCT
>NBJMC04201__coassemble_855_pt1 | contig 19026 bp, 17 predicted proteins | sample NBJMC04201__metabat2_high_PE_023 | metagenome-assembled genome bin NBJMC04201
TGGCCGACGCTAACGGAAAATGGAAAGCATACGGGAAAAATAAAGACTACCCTGTTACTGACTTCTTTGACTGACAATAACGGAAAATAGAAAGCATTAAAAGTCAAAAAAACGGTGAGTTTATTAGCGCCGCCACCGCCACGGCGGTTTGATATAGATCATGAGGAGGGAATTTCACTTGGAGATTCCCTCCTCATTTTATTCTACCGTTTTTTATTCTCTCACAAGGCATTTAAAATATTAAAAAAGATGGTGCTATGGATCAGATCCAAAGCACCTAAATTTTATTAAAGACAAAAGAATCAACGAGTCGTTGCTGTAGGTAAAAAGGAAATTACATACTTGCAGCAACAAAAAAAGAAAAAGAAAGGAAAAGAAGAATTCTAAAAAGAGTCTGTTCCCCAAATGCTTCCAAAATTAAATAGTTTCATTTCACAAAGGAGAGATCAACAGGCCTTGTTGCGAGGCCCGTTGATCATACAAAAATGAGTGATGCAAACGAGTTGCACTTATGGTGACGGATCTTATTCCATGATCAGAAAACGGTGGAGTACCGCTGCGACTTCACTGCGAAGGGTCTTGCCTTGGGGATCAAAAGCATTGCCGTCTCTGCCTTCCAAAAGCCCTGCCGCTTTCATGCGGTAAACCGCATCTTTGGCCCAATCACCGATTTTCTCATCATCGGCGAATTTCACATGATCCGCTTCCGCCAGACTAATGTTCATGGCTTTGGCAAAGCGCGTCATAAATGTAGCCATCTGTTCCCGGCTCATGGGCTCCTCCGACGCAAAGGAGGTGGCGCTAACACCGTCGGTAATCCCTTTTTCCACTGCCCAGGCAACATAAGCCGCAAAGTAATCATCTGCTTCCACATCGCTGAATTTCTTTACCGCTGAGGCGGAGTCATCATTTTCTTCAATGCCTGCGTAACGTCCCAATACGGTAACAAACTGACCACGGGTCATGTTAAGATCCGGGCCGAAGGTGGTTTCCGTCATGCCTTTGAAGAGGTCTTCGTAGATGCAAAAGGCCACGTCGTTGTAAAACCACTGGTTCTTAGCTACGTCGGTCATCACAGAGACGCCAAGCTCCTTCAAGATGTCTTCAGCATCGGTGAGTTTCTTCAGAACATCTGCGGAAACCTGGGCCTTTTCCCCTTCGCTCAAAGCGCCGTAAGCTGCACGGGCGGCCTTGACCTCGTCCTTATCGGCCAGGGTCAGGCTTGCGGGCAAGGCATTAATTTGGATTTCCACCACCCGGGCCTTGTCGGCGTCGGCAGTCAGCTGGGCGATGGAAGCTTCGGCGGCGGTGAGTTTCGCCAAGGTAGCTTCATCGACGAGGGCTTTGGCTGCGTCGCTCAAAGCGTCGTAGGCAGTCCGGGCCGCTTCCACAGCGGACTTCTGTTCCAAGGTAATTGTAGCGGGCAAAGCTTCGATCTGAGCCTTCACACTTTGAGCTTCGGCATAGCCGTCGCTGTACTGGGGATAAGCCTCCATATAGGTTTCATGGGCGATCTCAAAGCAGGTCTTGCCGTTGAGCATATCGGTAAGCCCCTGTAAGACTTCGTAGATGGCCATGCGGGTATCGTACTGCCCAATGCCTCCGTCTTCATTTTGGCCTTCCAGCAATTTCGAGAGTTCGCTTTGGCCGTTGGCGTCGGTCCAGGCCGGGTCGGTGGTGTATTCCTCAAAGGAAAGCCCCGAGGCAGCCAGGGTAGTATGGGCCACGGCGATGGAGAACACATTCATAGTGCTGCCGTTTTTGATGACGGTTTTATAATTTTCCCGGAACTGATCCAGCATTTTCTGGGCTTCGCCTTCCATGCCTTCCACATCGTTCAAAAAGCTGTGGGCAAAGAGGCTCATGGAGTAGAAATCACCCAGGGCGGTATATTCGCTGAAATCGACGCTGCCCCAGTAGTTCTGGATGGCTTTGAGACCGGCGGCCCGTACTTCCTCGGTGTAGCCTTCTTCCTCGGTGGCGTTGCAGACTTCCAACGCCAAAAGGAAGTAACATTCGCAGATGGTATCATTTTCCGCGACGCGGATATGGAGGCCGCCGTCGGCATCTAGATTCAACTCACCGCCTTCGATGTCATGGTCTTTGTAGGCCAAGGAGATCATGGCTTCCACCAAATTTTTGCCGCCGATGTTGCGGGGATCCCCGCCGAGGCCGGCAATGCCCAGAATCTGACGGCCTAAAATCTTCGCCGCCGGGGCGCTACCTTCATTCTTCACAAGATCTTCTTCTGCCATGGAGGAGAAATGCTCCTCCTTCATATCCAGGTAGGTTTTGCCGTCGGAGGAGGCCAGCAGTTCGCTGTCGGCTTCATAGCCCATGGCGCCGAAGATGTAGGCTTCCCAGTCGATGCCGGTGCCGTTGCCGGTCTGAGCCGAAAGGCCGAGATAATTTTCACCGCTGTAGAAGCCTTTGGTCTGATACCAGTTCACAAAGCGTTCCCGGGCGGCTTCAGCGTATTCCCGGGCCGTGGCATAAACGGTCACCGGCCGGTAAGCGCGGCTTTCACCGACCTCTACGACCACCCAGTAGTTCCCGGCCTCCAGGTCATCTAAGGAAATGAAGGTTTCCGGGGTGGCAATCTCGCTGCCAACCTGGCTTGCAGTGAGTTCCTGCAGGGTGCCCTCTACCGCCTGGGCCGAGGTGCCGTTTTCCTGGGCGGTGATGTAGAGCTTCACCGGAGTGTCGTCGGCGGTGTTTTCAAAGGTTGCGGCCAGGGGACAATCCATGGCATTGCCCGCATAGTTGGCAATGCCCCCCGTTTTAAAAGTTTTCACCTCCGGAGCGGGAGGAGCCAGATGGAGATAAAATATACCGCTCCCAGCTGTATTTATCATCTGACGGGAGTCTCCCGGAGAATAGGTTTCCTTTAACAACGTAGTGTCGATCGTCACTGGTGTGTTCTTTTGACATACGGCGGTATCTGTATACGACCAATCGCCGGTTTCATCAAACGTACCTGTTTGAAAAATAACGGCCTTTGCTTTTCCGTTATAATATACATAAGTGGTTAATTCATCTCCCTCATGTCCCTCCGGCAATGTTAGGTACAAGTCAAACTTGCTATTATCATCTTCCCACGGCTCAACATAACATGAAATGGTTTCCCCGGATTCCAGCTTCAGCTGGATAGGAGACTCATCAGCCAAGGCGTTAAAGCTGAAACACAACATGAGCATAAGCAAAGCGGTGATAAAAAGAAAGCTCTTTCTTCTCAATACTTTCATCCTCCTTATGGATGGAAGTATGCGGGCCCCAAGGGTCCGCCCTTCCATGATTTGTGTGATGCTCCTTATTCCACGGTAAAGGTGGTGGTGGAGGTAGTGGTGATGATTCCCGACGCATTTTTAGTTCCAACGGCCTTCACGGTGTAGGCGCCGGCGGCGAGGCTGCCGGTGCTGATGGAGACAGTTCCGTCACTTCCCGTAATACCTGAGGCAACCACCGAGGCGCCGTTCAGCACCTGCACGGTGACGCCGCTTAAGGCCGCGTAATCAGTAATGATCCAATCCCAGTTTGATCCTTGGAAGTACTGGTGGGATTCCGTCACCGTGGCGGTGACGGTGCCGTTGGCGTAGGAGGCGTTGGTTCTGGTGAACTTAGCGGCAGCAGAAGAAGCGCTGGGATCGTCAATGAAAAAAGAGACGACATCGCCGTTCTTAATGGTGGCGCTGGCGATGGTCGCGCCCCAGCCCGCGGATTCCATGGGGAAGCCGCCGTTGATGCGGAAGCACCAGCCGCTGTAGCCGGCGCCGGTGCCGGTTTCACTGTTCACATAGGTGAAATAGGTGGAGTTCGCATCAATAAAAACATCTTCACTTTCCCAGAAATAGATGTTGCCACCGGCATTGTTAATTGCCAACATGGCATCGGGGACTTTCTGGGTGCCGCTGGATTTTGCGTTCAGAGACACGGGAACTTCCGTATAAGGGATGTCCACGCCTTCTACGGTAACAGTGACATTGATGGCGTCGGAGGTGGCGTGGGAGCCATCTTAGACATAAGACGCGGGGTATTCCGCAGCAAAGGCGCCGAAGCTGAGGCAGAATACCATGACCAGGGCAAGGGCCAAGATCATAAGTGGTTTTGTTTTGAATAATCCTTTTGTCATGATTATTCTCCTTTCTGAAATAATAAATTTTGTTTCATTACTACATTCTTTTCGTTCTTTGCCCGCAAAAGGTCTTTTCCCGCAGAGGTTCACTTGTATCGTGGTTTTTATGATTTCCCCGAACCGCCGCAGCAAACAGGCTGCCTTTTCAAGTCGAGGGTCATAACAACGAATTGAGCGTATTGCTTTGAAAGAATTTTGGCAACAATGATAAAAATTAAATCTGTTTACGGACGCTCCCCCGGAAACTCCCAAAATGTCTTCCGTAGAACGTAAGGGAGCACCCGGTATGGAATTTTCTAAAAACATAAGAACAGATGGTAGATTCTTTGGAAAATGAAAGAACCATCATGCTCGAAAAAGCGAAAACTTTTCCAAAAGATAAAATAAACATGCCCTTGGAAACGGAAAATTCCACACCAAGGGCACAAAAGGATTCAATTTAGGGATTCCAAATTTGAATCACTAAATTTCCATTTTTTATTTTCATCGGTACTTCCATGACTAAATTCAGAAAAAAGAATGACTTTTTCCCTTTGACAAAGAAGATAAACCAAAGTAAAATAGGAATTGCCCTTGTGGCATCGCGCTGTGGGCGGGGGAACGTATCCGCCAAGATTCACTCCCCGCGCACGGCGCAACCATTATAAAAGTTATTTGCAAGGCCCGTATTCGGGTCTTTTTTGTGCGTCCAGCGCCGTATCAAACGGCAATCACAGACGATTTATAGAAAAGCATCAAAAAAGTCCGTATCTCCCCACTTGATGAAATACGGACTGAAAACGCCGCCACCAAGAGGAACCCGCCGCGACCCGTGTTCTGACTTCACATCATCGTTGTTCCCCGCCTTCCCAACAGTATCAGTGGCCTATGGGGTTCACTCCGTTTTACAGCACCTTGGTAGTGTTCGGGATTTGCACCCGATTCCGATGGCTGCGGCAATTTTTATAATATACTTTTAGCTGGAATCATAGAGAATCTCTTTGAGATAAGACATATCCCTTATCCCATATCATTGTACATAATTTCGTTTGCTCTTTCCTATCATTCCATAAGTATTTCCGGGTTTAGCATTATTATAGTGCGACAGGATTTATGCGTCAATGAATCGTACTTTCCTTAGGGATTCCATTTTCGCATACAAACAGCCTATCATATCACAAAAAACCGCCTGTTTTTTAACAAAATAGGCGGCTTCTTAAAATATTGGCTCAATCAAAAGCGCATCGCGAAATTACTGAAATAGTAAATTTATAGCAAATTTATGGAAACGATCACAAAGTCAATATGGTAAGGGAATTTCCCCATTCCCGCACGAACCGTTCCAGATCGGCGTAGGAAATCCATAGAGTGGCGGTGTTTTCATTGGGATGAATTCCCAGGGCCGTGGTATGTTCCAGATCGGCGTCGAGAACCACTTCGACACAATGAGCGTCATCATTGACAATACCCAAAGGAGTGACGGCGCCTTTGGTCAGCCCCAAATATTTTTGGAGCCGCGCTTCGGACGCAAAGGACAGGCCCGATGTTCCCAACATTCCCCTTAACAATTTCAAATCAACTTTCTTATGCCCCATGAGAACCACGAGGAAGTGACGTTTCCCTTTTGAATCTTTTAAAAACAAATTTTTTACGACAGATCCGTCTCCTTCCAGTGGCAGCTGCTCCATCTCTTCCATGGTATAAACGGGATCGTGCTCCTCCAGAGTATAAGGGATGCCATATTGGTTCAGGACCGCAAGGGCTTTTTCACGCGTGCTCATGGTTTTCTCCTTTCATTGTCAGCGCTTGGGGATTGAGCGCCAAAAATCGTTTCATGATCTTCTCCAAAGTGTATTGCTCCAATTCGTGCCGAACAGCTATCCCCACTTTTTCATAAGGGTCTGCCAAAACCTGCTGAATATATTTTCCCACAGGACATTGTTCATAAGGGCTGGAATGTATCCCAATCAAACTTTCCACGCCATCATGTTCCACGGCGCAGTAGATCTCCCATAGAGTAATCTCCGACGGTTTGCGGGTTAAAAAGGCGCCGCCGGCGCCGCGCTTCACTTCAATAAGACCGTGCTTTCGCAATCTTTGAAAAATATTGCGAATGGTCACAGCATTACACCCAGTACTGCGGGCAATGAGATCGCTGGTGACTTTGGTTTCTGAACTGTATAGGGCAATCAGCAGCAAGCTGTGGATGGCGATGGAGCATTTGGCACTGTGTTTCATAATATTTCCTCCTTTTTTATCATATCATGATTTTTTTTTAAAGTAAATCCATTGTAGCGGTTGACACTACAATTACTTTAAGATACAATAGATGTAGTTAATAAGACTACATCTATTGGGAGAAAAACATGAAACCTCAAGAAATCAAAAATCCTCCCTCCCACACCGTCATCCTGGCCTGTTCCGCAATGTCACTCCATGTGGCGGCGGCGCAAAAAACGATGAAGACCGATTTTCCGGTCATTGAAGTTGACAGCAGTTTCCACGAAAGCCCAAGCAAAACGCGACAAAAAATCATAGAAACTTTGGAGCAAATGGAGAAATCTATCGATACGGTATTGGTAGCCATGGGGTTCTGCGGCGGCTCTTGGGAGGATATTGCCACAGACAAACGCATCGTCATTCCCAGGGTAGACGATTGTATCACCTTATTGCTCCATACCGATGATACTTGGTACCCAAATTTAAAACAGTGCGGCCATCTCTATTTGCGGGATGACATTGAAGGAAAATTTTCGCCGAAGTCCATCAAAAAGAACTTATGCAGTCAATACGGAGACAGCGAAGGCTCCTTTGTTTTTCGTACATGGTTCGGTTCTTATACCAACGCCGATATCATTGACACCGGCGCCTATGATTGTCATTCTGAAGCCTATATGCTGGAAGCTATGGAAAACGCCGATTTAATGGAAGCAACCCTGGATTACGTACCGGGGAGCAATTTGATCTTGGAAAAATTGGTTTCCGGCCGTTGGGATCAACAATTCCTCGTCATCGAGCCGGGGAACACCGTTTCCAACATGGATTTTGTATGAATACTTATCCCCAAAAGCGTTGCGCCCCGTGAGGTTTTTATTTCCTCACGAGGTGCTTTTTTATGACCGTCGTTTCGGCGCTTCGATGTGAAGGCGCTTCATTTTGCTGTATAGGACATTCCTGTGAATATTGAGGTTTTTCGCCGTGGCGGAAACATTGCCGCGGTTTTCTTTCAACGCTGTTAAAATGGTGGCTCGCTCATAATCGTCAATTAAAACATTGAGATCCATTTGTTTGGGCTTTTGGGATTGGATTTTGATTTCCTTCTTCACCGAAGACAGCATTTGCTCCGGCAAGTGCCGCACGGTGATCTTTTTTTCATCATCGCCGGCTAAGACAACAATGTGCTCTATCAGATGTTCCAATTCTCGCACATTGCCGGGCCAGGGATAACGGGTAAAGACCTCCTCGGCTTCAACGTCAATATCTTCAATGGAGGTGCCGAAAAGCTCGCGACAACGTTGGATGAAATGACGCGTCAATAGGGAACCATCGCCCTTCCGCTCTCGCAGCGGAGGAATCTCAATAACCACCGAAGCAAGACGATAATAAATATCAGGACGAATCATATTTTCCTGAAGCGCCTCGTCGATGTTGACATTGGTGGCGCTGATGATGCGGCAATCTACAGGAATTTCCTCCTTGCCGCCGATACGCCGTACCCGACGTTCCTGAATGGCACGAAGGAGCTTTGCCTGCATGGATTTGGGCATACTGTCGATTTCATCAAGAAACAGCGTCCCCTTCCCCGCTTGCTCAAAAAGGCCCGGTGTGGATTGGGCACCGGTGTAGGCCCCTTTTACGGCCCCAAATAGGGTGCTTTCCAAAAGATTTTCGGGAATGGCGGCACAGTTCAACCCCACAAAGGGTTCATCTTTATAGGCACTGGCGTTGTGAATTCCCTGGGCGAAAAGTTCTTTGCCGGTGCCGGTTTCCCCGCAAATCAGCACGTTGGTTTGAAACCGCGATGCCCTTTGGGCCGCTTTGATGGCTTTTAACATGGGTAAACTTTTGCCGATGATGCTGTCAAGGGAGTAGGTAGTGCCGTTGCGGGAGGGCTGGCGGTCACGACCTTTCAGCTCCTGCTGGAGTTGATAGATACGGGAAATATAATTATCCACCTTGGAAATATCTTTGGAGATAGAAAAGGAACCCTTCACCTCTCCCCGATGCAAACACGGGTAAACGCTGTGATGAACGAATTTAATATTTCCCTCCATGGTAGTGTAAGTAGTTTTTTCATTGACGATAGGCCTCCCTTGGACAATGACCTTATGGTGGTTATCAGTACCGTAGATCTCCGTTTCGGTGCGGCCCAAAACTTCCTCTCTGTTGATGCCGTCGGTAATCTCAGCTTCTTTATTGATAAAAACAATGGCATCGTCTACGGCGCTGGAGGCATAGACCGATTCGGAAATATGATCCAGTATACTTTCCAATAACAAAATATAATCTTGGGTCGAAATATGGCGCTCCATATGTTTCGCCTCCTTAATTTCTCAAAAATGCACAATAAATGTGCATTTTTATTTTTTATAAATTTATTATGCCCAAAATTATTACATTTGTCAATCATTTTATGCACAAATTATAGGCAATATAAAAGAGATTAAGGTTTACTTTTTCTTCTTGTGGACAAAAAAAATAAAGCTTATGCTGTGAGAATGTTTAATTTCTTTTGGCACGACTTTTGCAATAAAGAAAGGCGAACGTTCACAAAACATGATTAAGGAGTGAAAACAATGGGAAAACAAAAAAATCGTTATCTGGTCTTGCTGGTTTTAGCCTTGGGAGCCGTAGGGATCTACTTCCTCCCTTACCTTCGCTGGACCTTTTACGATACTCTCTTTGAGGCGGTAGGACTCACCAACACCCAATTTGCCGCCACTTTAAGCGCCTATGGCGTGACTTCCATGATCTTTTATGCGCCCGGCGGTTACCTGGCCGACAAATTTTCTCCCAGAAAAATGTTGACCTTCGCCTTTGCCGCCACGGGGCTGTTGGGACTCTGGTTCAGTACCTTTCCCGGCTTTATTTCGCAGATGATTATTTATTCCCTTTGGGGGATCATCGGCACAGCGTTTTTCTGGTCCGCCATGCTAAAAGTCACCAACGGTTTGGGTTCCGGAGAAGAACAAGGACGGATGTTCGGTCTGCTGGAAGGAGGCCGCGGCGTCGTCAACGTGATTATTTCCTTTGTCGCTTTATACTTTTACAGTAAACTCGGGGAAACCGTTGCCGGAGTTACAGGCATCGTCATCGGCGGCTGTATCCTTTGCTTTTTGGGAGCAGTCCTTACCTGGTTTGTGGTACCCGATAAAATCAACGCCTCTACCGATAAGATTCAATTCAAAGATGTAGGCAAAGTACTGAAACTTCCTGCCGTATGGATTATTGCCATTATTGTTTTGTCTTGCTACAGCGTTTACATTGGCAGCACCTATCTGACCCCCTATATGACGGAAGTTCTCGGCGTTTCCGCTACCATTTCCGGAGCCATCGCCATTGTCCGTTCCTATGTGCTGCAATTCGCGGGCGGACCTACCGGAGGCTTCATTGCCGATAAGATTGGTTCTGTTACCTTTGTAATCAGCGTTTGCTTTGTAATTATCGCCCTGGCTTTGGCAGGCTTCGTAATATTGCCCAGCAATTCCAGTGTGATGATGGTAGCCGTCGTTTTAATGTTACTGTTCTGTGTGGCCATCTTTGCCATGCGCGGTATTTACTTCGCCCCTGTGGATGAGAGCGGCGTTCCCAAAAACCTGGTGGGTACAGCCATCGGCGTGATCTCCGTCATCGGGTTCTTCCCCGACGTTTACATGAACGCCGTCGCCGGTAGCTTGATGGACGCCTTCCCCGGTGCTCAAGGGTATAAATACCTTTTCATCGTAATGTTGGCATTCTCCATTGTGGGGACAGTGGCTTCTTTCATCTTGAACGGCATTGTCAAAAAACAAAAAAGAGCCAAGGCTGAAGCAAAATAAGGCTTGGTTGTCAATATTTCGTCTCTTGTAATATCCCATGAAAAAACAGCCCGGCAGGAGGCAAAATAGAAGCGTTCATTTCTAATTTGTTGCGAAGCATTGAAAAGGAGATTGGATCAATCGACAAAAGAAGAACATTATGAACGAATGAGAAAGGCCATTGCTTTGGAAGAAGGAGATTATGTGCCCTTCGCACCGGGAGTAGGAAATTATTTCTCCCGAGGGTATCACATTTCGATTTATGATTCCATGAAAGATTTACGGACTTGTCTTCCGGGAATTCGAGTGCCCCGGTCCTAATAGTGGATTGGGCTTGGATGACTCCTATCAGATGGATGATCATGAATTCATGTCTGTAGAAGAGTATGATGACCTCATCAACAATCCCGGAGAGTTCTTTTTGACCAAAGTCATTCCAAGGAAATACAAAACCTTATCGTTTCTCTCGGAATTACAGGTAAGTGATCCTTTGGAATCCATGTTCTTCGGCCAACTGGAAATTTTTGACCGTCCTGATGTAAGGATTGCTTTAGATGCTTTAAAAGAAGCAGGTAGAGCCGCCAAAGTATGGAACCAAGGGTGGTCGGAAATTTTTGCGGAATTTGACAAACAAGGGATCCCTTTGGGTGCCGGAGTTGGCCATCCGTGCCCTTTTGACCTCCTTGCCGACACAACACGCGGTCTACTGAACACTGTTATGGATATTTACTCCTGCCCTGATAAGGTTCTGGCGGCCGTAGATGTAATGACAGAAATTTGCATTAAACAAGCAGTAGGACGAACAAAAAATGCGGGACTCAAGTATCTTTTTATACCGCTCCATGCCGGAGTTGATGAATTTATGAGTCCGGAACATTACAAAAAATTTTACTGGCCGGGATTACAAAAAATGATCTGTGCCCTGGTCGAAAACGATATTACACCCTATATTTTTTGTGAAGGGAAATATCATCAACGTCTTGACATTATTTCCGACGTTCCTCCGGGAAAAGTGATTTATACCTTCGAGGACGTTGACATGAAAAAGGCCAAAGAAACTGTGGGAAAAGTCGCCTGCATTGGAGGAAACCTACCCACATCTCTTTTGGCCTACGGCAAAAAAGAACAGGTTGTTGAAGCAACCAAACGCCTTTTGGATATCGGCGCCCCCGGCGGTGGATTTTTAATGGATTGTTCGATGATCCTGGACAATGCCAAACGAGAAAATCTGGAAGCATGGGAAGAAACCACTCGTCTTTATGGAAAATATTAAAATAGTGAAAAATTAAAAAGGAGCGTATTATGTTAAAGTATCAGATTTTAAACGAAGAAGAAATGAAAACCATTATTGATGCCGGTTACAGAGTCATGGAAGAAGTGGGGATGGATATCCACAACGAACGGGCCTTGGAGCTTTTGAAAAAAGCCGGCTGCGAAGCCGATGGGGTAAGAGTAAAAATCTCCCGGGAAATGGTAGAAAAAGCCATGGAGACTGCCCCTAAAGTCGTCAATGTCTACAGCCGTGACGGAGAGCTGGCCATGGAATTAGGCGGCCGCAACTGCTATTTCGGCCCCGGTCCCACCTGCCCCAACTTCTTTGATCCCGAAACCGGGGAGCGCCGCCCCGCCATCAAACAGGACGCCGCCGACACCGCCAAAGCGGTAGACGCTTTACCCAACATCGACTACGCCATGTCCCTTTGCGTCATTGGCGACCAGACCAAAACCTTGGCCGACGTTCATGAAATTCACGCCATGATCCAGAACACTACGAAACCGTTGGTGAGCTGGGCATTTAATGAAGAGAACCTGCAAATGATGATCGATATGTGCGCCGCGGCCTGCGGTTCCAAAGATGCCCTCAGAGAAAAACCATTCCTGGTGGTTTACGCAGAACCTACCACGCCTCTGACCCATACCAAAGAGGCCTTGGATAAAGTCATCCTCCTCAATGAAAATGGCGTTCCCTGCATCTACACGCCGGGAATGATCATGGGCGGCACCGCCCCCACCACCATTGCCGGGGCTCTCTCCATCGGCTTGGCCGACAGCCTCACAGGCCTTGTCATCAGCCAGTTGGTGGCTCCCGGAGCGCCCATGATCTGTGGTGCTGCCGGCGGCCCCATGGATATGAAAACCATGCAGCACTGCTACGGCGCCCCTGAATGGATGCTTCTCCACGGCGCTTCAGCGGAAATCTTCCACTACATGGGACTTCCTGTATTCCACGCCGCCGGCGTCAGCGACTCCAAAGTAGTGGATGCCCAATCCGCCACGGAATCCACCATGCAAATCGTCAATGCCCTGGGCACCGGTGGCAACCTCATCCATGACGTAGGATTCATGGATCTTGGCATGACAGGCTCCATTGAACAGCTGGTCATGTGCGATGAAATCATCGGAATGGCAAAACGTCTCTTTGAAGGAATCAAAATTGACAAAGAACAGCTGGCCTTTGATGTCATCAAGGAAGTAGGCCCCGGCGGCAACTTCCTCATGGCGGACCATACTGCCATGCATTTCAGAGAAACCTGGTCCCCGGATCTCATCGACCGCTATGGCTACGCTGCTTGGGAAGCCAACGGCAAAAAAGATATGACTGTTCGCGCTCAGGAAAAAATGCGCAATATCCTTAAAACCCACGAACCCAAGGCTTTGAGTGACGATGCGAAAAAAGCCATCGACGAAGTGTTGGCCAAAGCCGAAGCCGCGGTAAAATAAATATTCTGTCTATAATCTCCTACATTATAAAGCCCTCATGGTCGAATCCATGGGGGCTTTCATCATATCCTTTGAGAACCGCGCGAAGGCAGCTTCGTTACAGACAACAACAGGAAATAAAATGAGCAAAGATCTTTTTGCTGTTCTCATCGGTGCGGTAGGAAAATTCCGGATGCCATTGTACCGCCCACAGGAAACGTGCATTAGGGAGACATACTGCTTCCACCAGGCCATCCTCAGAATAAGCCATGGGCTGCAACGAGGGGGAAAGTTCTTTGACTGCCTGATGATGGTAACTGTTCACAGGGAGAACCTCCTTTCCCAAAAGTTGGTACAAGGGAGAACCTTCCAAAATCTTGACCATATGCGCCGGTCGGTCGTAGGGCGGCGCCTGATGATGAAGGATCTCCGAGGGGCGCTCCGTGGGTAGATCTTGATAGAGCGTACCCCCCAGGGCGGCGGTGATGAATTGCAGCCCGCGGCAGATGCCGAAAATAGGCTTATCCCGCCGAAGCACAAGATTGAGCAGGACCGTCTCCATGCGATCCCTAGCCGAAGAACATTCCCCGCATTGCCTGGTAGTCGCCTCACCGTAAACGGCGGGAGAAACGTCATGGCCTCCCGCGAATAAAAATCCATCGCAAAGGTCGGCCAACTGTTCCAACGACGCTTCCTCGTCAACGAGGGGCAGCATCACAGTGACAGATCCCGCCTCCTCCAGTCCTTTCATATATCCCGGCAACATCCAATAACTTTCCCTGGCCGTATCCACCAAGGGCGTAATACCAATCAAAGGTTTTTTCATAGTCGTTTCCTCCGTTCAAAAAAAGACAAAGACCTTCCGAAGAACGTCTTTGTCCAAGAATAGTATACTTTGCCGATGCCCAAATGGCAACTGTTTTTTCGGCTTTTGGACTTTTTATTGAGAATTTTTCCATACTGTTTTTGTTGTTTACCGCTGATTCATGATCGCGTAAAAGCCCGACGCCCCTTTGTTTCTTCTGTGAAAGAGGACAAACGTCATTTCCCCAAAACGCAACGAGCCAATCCCCTCGCTTTCCCCGGAATTTTATGGTAGAATATTTCATAGAAAATGATCACAAAGAAATCAGAGATGAAGTCATGAACACAAAAATCGATATTATTTCCGGATTTTTGGGAGCGGGGAAAACCACCTTCCTGAAAAAACTTTTAAACGAAGCTTATCCGGGAGAATCCGTGGCCCTGCTGGAAAATGAATTCGGCGAAGTTGCCATTGACGGTGATCTCTTAAAAGACAGCAACTTCGTTTTAAAAGAAATCTCCAACGGTTGTATTTGCTGTACCCTCCAGGGAAATTTTATCAGCGCCATTCATGAATTGCAGGAGACGCACCACCCCCAACGCATCGTCATCGAGCCCACGGGATTGGGGCGCCTCAGCGATATTTTCCGTGCCTGCAACAGGGCGGCGGAGAATTGCCCCGTCGTTCTCAATGCTGCCATCACCGTGGTCGACGGGACCTCGGCCTTGGAATATCTCGATGATGCACCGGAATTCTATGAAAACCAAATTGCCCAAGCCGGTGCAGTGGTGGTCAGCATGACCCAAAGAGTCTCAAAAAAAGAAGTCGCAGCCATTGAGGAAAGGATTCGCCACCTCAATGCCAACGCTCCCATTTTCACCCGAGACTGGCGGGAATTAGATGCCATGGAGGTTTTAGTCCTGGCGGAAACAAAGGGATGCGCCGAAGATCCCAAACCAACGACCACAGAAAAAAATCCCTTTCGTTCTCTGGCTTTTCGTGTCACAAGGCCCTGGAAGGAAAGGGATCTGAAAGAATTTTTTCATCGCATGATTGCAGGAGATTTCGGTAAAATATACCGAGGGAAAGGATTTTTCCCCGCCGGGAAAAGAATGTTAAAGGTGGATTTGGTGGGGCGCCGCGTCGACGTCACCGATTTTCCCCAAAAGACCCGGGGAAGGTTCGTTCTCATCGGCAAAGACATGAATGCCAAAGCCTTATCCTCATTCCTGCACCATGGCAAAATTGAACAAAAGGAGTCGCCCAATGTACCGTAACAAATTAAGAATCGGCAGCAGTGCCGTGGGACGTGACGGCCGCCTACGCATTACAAATGCCGTCGATTTCATGCAGGACTGCGCTTGTTTCCACCTGGAGGACAACCCTGTTTTGTCCCGCTATTTCCGCGAGGAACACTGCGGAATGTATTTGATTTACCGCCAGGTAGAGATCGTAAGCCGCCCTTACTATAATGAAAAGATCACCGTGGAAACGGCAACCTTTCAATGCAATCGCGCCATGGGAAGCCGCAATACCCGCCTTTTGGACAGCGAAGGGAAGGTTGCTGTCATAGACTATGAGATCGGCGCATTTGTGGATTTGAACAGAGCCGCTATGATCCGGGCCCCTCAAGAGGTCGTAGACGCCATTCCCATGGAACCACCCATGGAAATGGAACGACTGCCCAGAAAAATACAGCTTCCTTCTGGCGAAGGGAAAAAAGGTTCCGCATTTACGGTGCCCCGTTGCTATATTGATAACTTCGGCCACATGAACAACAGCAAATATATTGAGGTGACAGAACCGCTGCTGCCCCATGATTTTGAAATTGCCAGAATTCGGTTGGACTTCCGCACGGCGTTATTGGAAGGGGAAACCGTTACTCCTTATATCTACGACCAGGGAAACACGGTAACCGTGGCTTTGATGGGAGAGGACGACTCCCATAGCAAAGCGATCATTGAATTCCGCTCCAAGTCCTCCCAATCAAAATAAACAAAATCTAAAAAATTTTCTCAAACCGAGAAACAAAACTACGACCGGCGTAAAACCTACGCCGGTCATTTATCTTTTCATTGCCGCAAAAGTGATTTCCTATACGATGAAAGATATCATTCCCCATGGATTTGGATGGTTCCCGTTAAATTGCGGATCTGATCCGTCCCTTCCACGGCCTGCCCCAAGGCATATAAATTCGGATTTTCGCTGTATTCTCCATAAAACATCACCACATCGCCCCAGGGAGCATAGTAAGCCAAGGTGCCGATTCCCGTATTCGCTGTGGGTGTATCAGTAACATCCAAAGCCTCAGGATAAAAAATCTTTTCATTGGTACTATAATCTTCCACGGCAACAGTAAGAGGAAGTTGACGATACAAATCTGTTGCCGCCGGACTGTCGTTGAGTTCAAAAACAACGACATTCCCATTCTCATCCTCGACGCGGATCCGCGGAGGAGCCGTTTCGGCCCGGGATTCGCTTTCCGTTGTGTCGGCGGCAGGTTCCGTATTTTCCTCAGTTTGAGAAGACGGCGCGCCGCAAGCACTCAAACAAAAGGAAAAAATAAGAAGTGACAGTAACATGACCCATCGTTTCATAGACATTCCTCCTTCGCGTTTTGCCGAACATCATTGTTTCGTGACGGCGTCAATACAGGAAATAGCGTTCAAAGTGCGGGGAAAACCGATGAAGGGCAAACACTGGGTGATGGCGGCGATGAGGGTTTCACGGGTATTTCCCACGCTGAGATTGGCAGCGGCATGGGCCTTGGCCTGGGGTTCACATCCGCCCAAACAGCAAATGGCGCAAAAAGTGATCAGCTCCCGCATCTTTAAATCCAGGGTTCCCCGAGTATAAAAATCACCAAAACAATAGGCAGAAAGAGCGTCCTGAATATGCTGTAATTCCTGTGGCGCTGAAGACCGCATAGAATCAATATTTTCTTTTCCAAAAATTTCCCGCTGAACGCCGAGGCCTTTGGCAAAGCGCGTTTCTTCTGTCACGGTCCCTTGTTTCACTTCGGGGCGGGAAATACCGGCGGCGCCAAAGGCTTTGTTCACTTCCTTCAAGGCGTCGTGCACCGTTTCCAAACCGATGTAGGGCGCGCATTGATAAAGAGTCTCTTTGATCTCTTCCGGCTTTGCGCCCCGATCCAGTGCTGCCAAGGTATATTTTTCTATGGCGCCCAAGTTGCGACAGGTTGTCAGCGCTGTGAGACAAATGAGCGATTTTTCCACATCGGAGAGTGAACCGAAGGGCAAAATCTCTCCACACAGGAACCGCTGAGCGATCTCTTCAAATTCCGGGTCAAAATCATCCTCCAAAAAAGACTGCCCCCGAAACCAGTTCTTTTGATTTTGTTTTGTCTGTTCCACTCTGCTCATGATACGTTCCTCCATTTTCAAATTTTTTGATTTCCCGTTGACCATACGTGTTCTTCTTTGGAAGAGGCCGCTGTATTTTGCGCCATTACCCCTACAAGACGGTGAGGAACATAGGGCTCTTCCAAATACGTCAATTCCTCCTGGCTTAGGGAAAGGTCCACGGCTTTGACGGCGCCTTCGATTTGAGGAAGCTTCGTAACGCCTACCACAGGCGAAGTAACTTTGGTCAAAAGCCAAGCCAGAGAAATTTCCGTCATGGAAACGCCGTGTTTTTTTGCCAATTCCGCTACACGGTCGATGATCTCCCGATCCTGGGCGGCAGTTCCGTCGTATTTTAGGCGGGCGTAACTGTCTTCTTGGAGCCGTTTAGAGGTTTCGCCGGGATGTTTGGAAAGTCGTCCTCCGGCCAGAGCGCTGTAAGGGGTCATAGAAATACAATCCTCGGCGCATAATTTTGCCATTTCCCGTTCTTCCTCCCGAAATATAAGATTATAATGCCCCTGGACCGACACAAACTTGGCAAAACCTTCCTGTTCCGCCAGGGCGTTGGCCTTGGCAAGTTGATAGGCAAAACAGTTGGAAATACCGAGATAGCGTACTTTCCCCGCCTTGACCGCTCGATTCAATCCCTCCATAATATCATAAAGGGGGGTTTCGTAGTCCCACATATGGTAAATATAGAGATCCACATAATCCGTGCCGAGATTTTTCAAACTTTGGTCGAGAGATTTCTCGATATGTTGCTGTCCTGTGATTCCGGCAGCGATCTCCTGCTGCGTACGAGGCAAAAATTTTGTGGCGATGACCACCTCGTCTCGATTTGTGAAATCCCGCAAACTGCGGCCGACGTATTGTTCGCTGGTGCCGTTTTGGTAGCCGATGGCCGTATCGAAAAAGTTCACACCCAGTTCCAGCCCACGCTTGATGATCTCACGGGAATGGGGTTCATCTACGGTCCAAGAATGTTGCCCGTTGTTTGGGTCGCCAAATCCCATACAACCCAGGCAAATACGGGACACCGTTAATTCCGAAGTTCCTAATTTGGCATATTGCATTTTTCTTCCCGCCTTCTTTCTGAAATCATTTGGCAACGCTTTTACCCCAAGAATTTGGTTTGCCGCGTTTTACGGCGGAGTTCATGGCGAAGGTAGTCCAAACGATCCAACTGCTTCTCCCGGCAATGAATTGCATCCAAAACGGCGGCGCGTTTTTGATCCAATATTTGCAGCCGCATACTCTCCGTTGCCTCCCCTTTCAACTGCAATCCCAGGTAGAATTTGACCTCATCGGCGGTGAAACCGATGTCATATAAGGTCATCATCAAGCTTAACTGTTCCAAATCTCCATGGCCGTATTGCCCCGGGCCTTTGGATTGTTTCAATCCCCAGCCCTCATACTCTCGCAAGATTTCCATGGGGATACCGTATCCCTCGCTGACTTCGTGAATTGTCATGATTTCGCGTTACCTTCCTTCCGATTACAATCTCATTGTAACGCCGCTCTCATGATATGTCCAATGCCTATATTGAATCCGAAGAAATGCTTAAAATGTATTCCTTTATGAATTTCATAAATTGCCTTGTGGCGACGGAAACGGCCTGTTCTTTTTTCCAGGCGAGGACCGCGCCGGTTTCCAACCGCGGGGCAAGGGGTACGAAGGACAAACCGTCATATCCGCTGTCCAGTGCAAAGCAGAGCGCCGCGCCAACTCGATGTTTGACCATGTTGGCCGCATTGAGCAGGAGGTTGTATGTGGCGGCGATTTCCAGGCCGTCATAGTATTCCCCAAACCAACCGGCCAACTCATTTTTTACAATTTCCCGTTTTACCATAATCAGAGGGGTCTTGGCCAAATTCCCGGTGCGCCAAAGGGGAATCCTCCCGCACCAAAACGCCCCATTGCTCCTTTTGGGGCATACGGATAAATTCATATTTGTCTATCCAATCCTCAAAAGCCATTGATTTTTCAAGGCTTCACGCCTGTTTTTCATTCAAACCTTATCTGTTTGC
>NBJMC04201__coassemble_871_pt1 | contig 18803 bp, 20 predicted proteins | sample NBJMC04201__metabat2_high_PE_023 | metagenome-assembled genome bin NBJMC04201
CAAATAATCCCTCTGCGGGTAGATGCCAATGAATTACCTTTTGCGGGAAATTTTTTTGATGCTGTAATTTCTATTGATTCTTACCATTATTTTGGAAGGGACCCTCGGTTTCTTAGTGAAAAAATATTGCCTGTAATAAAGCATGGTGGTTACCTTTATATTGCCATCCCCGGCATGAAAAAGGATTGCCATCATGATCTTCCTCAAGAGCTGTTGCTTGCCTGGGATGCGGAACAGCTGGATTTTATCCATGATATCTCTTATTGGCGCAATGTGATTTCACAAACTGAGGATGCTGAAATTATTTCCATTCATGAAATGCAAAGCAATGAAGAATGTTGGCAAGATTGGATCCAATGTAATAATGAATACGCCAAGGGTGATCGAAAGATTATGGAAGCCGGCGGCGGAAAATATTTGAATTTCATTGCTATTATTTTGAAAAGAAGATGAAAGATTCTAAAATAAAAATGGTACCGTTATCGAACGGTACCATTCTTTTTTGTTTTAAGAAAATGCTCTAACCGATTCAGACCTTCTTTGATATTTTCCAAAGAATTTGCGTAAGAAATTCGCAAATATCCTTCAGCGTTGGAGCCGAAGTCGATGCCTGGCGTTACCGCCACTTTAGCTTCTTCTAAAATTTCATAAGCAAATTGAAAAGAGTCAGTGCAATAGTTTTTAACGTTTGCCAAGGTATAAAATGCTCCTTGTGGTTCGCATATCGGCGCGATACCCATCTCCTTTAAACGTCGAATGAGGTATTTTCTCCTTTGATTGTAAGTTTCTTTCATCTTCGCTAGCTCAGTACTGCAGTCCTCGGTCAATGCTGCCAATGCTCCTTCCTGGGGAAAAGATCCCGGACAAAGAAAAAAGTTTTGTTGCAGGATTTGCATCGTACGGATCAACTCTTTGGGAACAATGGCATATCCCATGCGGAAACCCGTCATTGCATATAATTTGGAAAAACCGTTAAGCACAATGCAATTTTGAGTATATTCCAACATGGTGTGGCATTCTCCTTCGTAAACCAAACCATGATAAATTTCGTCGCAAATGACAAGCTTATCAAGGGCGGCAATGTTTTTTAGTTCTTGTTCGCCATAAACGGCCCCGGTGGGATTTGCCGGGGAATTGACCATAATAGCTTTTGTTTTTTGGGTAAGATGTGATTTCAGTGTCTCTAGATCGTACTTAAAGCCGTTTTCGTCTAATACTTTGATCGCCACGGGAACACCGTCAAACATTTTGATAAAATTAGGATAGCAGGCATAATAAGGATTGGGGATAATGACCTCATCTCCCTGATCTAAAATCGCGGCAAAAGCCATGACCATGGCAGGGGAGGTCCCCGATGTGACAATGATTTGTTCCGGATCCACGGTAACGCCATAGGTTTTTTTGTAGTGATCGGCAATGGCATTGCGCAATGTAATTTTTCCTAAACTGTGAGTATAATGGGTATCTTTATTGTTTAAACCGTTGATGGTCGCTTCAATTACCTTCTGCGGCGCGTCAAAATCAGGTTCTCCGATTTCCAAGTGGATGATGTGTTCACCGCGGGCTTCCATTTCCTTTGCTTTATCCTGAATATCCATAACAATAAAGGAAGTGATTCCTGATGCTTTTTGACTGATCATTGTTTCATTTCTCCTCTTCTTTACAATATTACAATTTTAGCCGATTTTTTTTATTATGACAAGAGATTGGTTTGTAATTTGGAGGATTATTTGCTAAAATAACGGCGGAGGAATTGATATGAAAATCGGATTGATCGGTATCAACAGTCAGTTTGTTCACAGCAGCTTGGCCCTTTATTATTTACGGGAAACGGCACCGGATCAGTGTCAGTGCGTGATGAAGGAATATAACATTAATGAACCCATTTTAGAGACGTTTTACGATATTGCCGGCAGCCACTACGACATCATCGCGATCCCTGTCTATATATGGAATAGGGAGGTCGTGGGGAAACTGGTTCCTTTGTTGAAACAGGTTTGTCCGAAAACGATTTTTGTCCTCGGAGGGCCCGAGCCGACTTATGCTCCCGATGCGTTCCCTTACGCCGATTATCTGGTGGCCGGAGCATTGGAAGCCACCTGGCCGCAATTGGTGGGAGCATTGGCAAATGGTGAGGATATCCCTGACCTTCCCGGACTTCACGGAATTCCTCAGTTTGTCCAAAGCTGGCCATTTCCTTATCGGGAAAGCGATCTGGAGCATTTGAAGCATCGTTTGGTCTATTATGAAACCAGCCGTGGATGTCCTTATCAATGTGCGTTCTGTCTTTCCTCCGCAGAAAGTTCCACTGCTTTTTTGCCCATGGAACGTGTAAAGAAAGAATTGCGCTTCTTTTTGGATGCCAAGATCCCTGTGGTGAAACTAGTGGATCGTACCTTCAATTATCCAAAAGAGCGGGCCAAGGAGATCATCGCTTTTTTAATCGAGCATTACCAACCTGGCGTCACGTTCCATTTTGAATTGAAAGGGGAGCTCATTGATGAAGAAATGTTGTCTTTGTTGATTTCTGCTCCCAAAGGATTATTTCAGGTAGAAATCGGAGTGCAGACCCTCAATGAAGAAGCGTTGCGAGAAAGCCGCCGTCACAGCCAATGGCAGCGAGTGAAAGAGGTTTACCGTAAGTTGATCGATGCGGAAAATATTCACACTCATTTTGACCTGATCGCAGGTTTGCCTCATGAAGACTATCTTTCATTTCAACGAAGTTTTGATCAGGTGATGTCCATAGAACCGAATTATCTTCAGCTTGGTTTTTTGAAATTGCTTCCCGGCACAAAATTGTGGAATGAACGGACAGGACACGGATATGTTGCGGAACCATTTCCCCCTTACGAAGTAGTGCGGGGAAATGATATTGTCCCTGATGAACTCGCCGTATTAAAAAAAATTGACGGTTTTTTGGACCGGATCTACAATAAAGGTACCGCGCGGAATCTTTTGCACTATGCTATATCAATATGGGAGGGAAGTATCTTTTCTCTTTTTTATCAACTGGCCCAAGGCCAGGAGAGTCCTGCCGCTGTTTTGTGCCGTGAAATACCGGAGCAGGCTGAAATCTGGCAAGGTCTGGAACGGCTGGATTCTTTCCTTTACGGTGGCAAAAAAAATTTTGTCGCTCCAGAGGAGGAAGCGGCTGTCCGTACTTTTTTGCGAGATCGGGAAAAGGTAATGGAATATTTGCCCCATTACCGAGATCTCCCCGAACGTGAAATCTATAAACGTATTCGTATAATTACCCTTCCCTTCCAACCGGATCTTTCGGGGCGCTTCGTGACTGTAGCTGCCAAAAGCAGCGCTAAGGTTTTAATCGATTATAAAAACAAGGGTATGAGGAAAAAAGGAAGGAACGAAGCTTCCATATTTTTGTTAAAACATAAATTTTTATAAGGAACAAAAAGAAATTACTTGTCTTTCCCGTAACCTTTTGATAGAATATGGAGTGATGAATGAAATACCATTTGTATTTCAGAGTTTGAAAGGAGAAATTGATCCATGTGCAATCAAAGCTATTCCAAATTGAGAGAAATTAACTTCGATGATTATAAAGAAAGACAGGTTCCGATTGGTATTTCCAACCGTCACGTCCATGTAAGCCAAGCTGACTTGGAAAAACTTTTCGGCGAAGGATACGAACTTACTCCCAAAAAGGATTTGAGCCAACCTGGCCAATTTGCCTGTGAAGAATGCGTTGACGTCGTGGGTCCCAAAGGAACCATTGAAAGAGTCCGCATCCTCGGCCCTGTCCGTCCCGAAACTCAGGTGGAATTGGCTCAGACCGATGCCAGAAAAATTGGCGTTAACGCTGCACTTCGCGAGTCCGGTGTGTTGGACGGTACCGAAGGCTGTAAACTCGTGGGCCCCAAAGGCGAAATCGAATTGGAAAAGGGTTGCATTGTCGCACACCTTCACATTCATTTCCATACTGATGAAGCCGCCAAAATGGGGATTAAAGATCATCAGGTTCTTACTGTTCTCGTTCGCGGTCAGAAAAACGTTCTTTTCTGCGATGTCATTGCCCGTGTTGGAGATAAGATGAAACTTGATTTCCATCTTGATACCGATGAAGCCAATGCTGCTCTCGTTGGCCCTGGTGCTGTAGGCATTATTCTTGACTGATTCCTGTATGGAACCAATGATAAAAGGGAGTTACCTTTATGGTAACTCCCTTTATTATGAATTTAGTTGTTCAGTCAGTGTTCAGAAACGACTTCATGGTCAGAAGTGCGGTAGAAAAGCATGGAAATACAGTAAAGACCTGCGATGCCCACTAACGTGTAGATAATGCGGCTCATCACAGAGGCCATACCACCGAAAATTGCGGCAACCAAATCATATTGGAACAGTCCGATGAGTCCCCAGTTGATTGCGCCGATAATGACCAGAATCAGAAAGATTTTATTGAGTACATTCATTTTTTCTGCCTCCTTTTATCGCTAGTATGCTTTTTTTGAGGGAATCGTATACATGAAATTTGTTTTGCTCTATTTTTTGATTGCAAATTGCATATCTTACGCATTGATGGGAATTGACAAAACAAAGGCAAAGCGCCATATGCATCGTATTTCTGAAAAAACGTTATTGATTTTTGCTTTTTTCGGCGGTGCCCTTGGAGTTTTATTGGGAATGTATGGATTCCGTCATAAAACCCTTCATAAAAAATTTACCGTTTGCGTACCGTTATTTTTATTGTTTCATGTTGCGTTGTTCATCGCTGCATACAGGGGAGGTATTTTGTGAAAATTTTTGCATTGTCTGATCTTCATCTTTCTTTATCGGCTCCGGCTGACTTCTCGCAAATTGCCACGCTCAAAGGATACAAACCCATGGATATCTTCGGCAGAGGATGGGAAAACCATATTTCTCGTATTTATGAAAACTGGCAAGTTACTGTAGGGACAGAGGATGTAGTTCTGATTCCCGGCGATATCTCTTGGGCTATGACATTGGAGGAAGCCCGTTTTGACCTTGATTTTGTAGGGCATTTAAAGGGAAGGAAGATTCTTTTACGAGGGAACCATGATTATTGGTGGCATAGTGTCGCGAAGATCCGTAAAATACTGCCTCCGGGAATAGAAATTCTCCAAAATAATGCTATTGTTGTAGGAGATATGGCAATTACCGGCAGTCGGCTTTGGTCTTTACCCGGAACTTCCGACTTTTCTGCCGAGGACCAAAAAATTTATGATCGCGAATTAATTCGTCTGGAGCTTTCTTTAAAAGAGGCCAAAGGACGTCCTGTAATCAATATGACCCATTATATGCCTGTGAATGAAAATGGAGATCGCAACGATGTGATTGATCTACTGTTAAACTATGAAGTACAATCTGTTGTTTATGGTCACCTGCATGATAAAAGCCACCGTATCGCTTTAGAAGGTTCCCATTGGGGAATGGATTTTCATTTGGTAAGCGGTGATTATCTAGGTTTTGTTCCCAAGCTTATTGTGGAGCTGCCATAGCGCGGGTTAACTAAAAACCGCTGTTTGATCGAACAGCGGTTTTCCTCGTTTAATTTTTAAAAATATCAACATATTCGTCGATAAGATATGGCTCCAAGTCTTTCAATGGGAAGTGAAAGGTGGGAATTAAGTTCTTTTCGGGACCGATTTCTAAGGCATTATAAAAGATATAAAGATTTTCATCGTCAAAGTAGAAATTGGCATCTTTGCTGATTCCAGAAAACCCTTGTTGGTTTTCAAAAGTAATCAATGAGTTGTCTTCCTGAATTTGTTCTTCGATTCCACTGTTGATGATTTCGGGAAACTCTCCTTCAAACTGGAAGACTTCTCCCAAAGTTAACGGTACGCCACGGCCTAAATCAAAAACAAAGCTTTGCTGGCCGATAATATTTTCAGTTCCTTTGCCCAATGATTTTTCATAACTTTCTACAATATTGAGTATGTTATTTTTATTGTAGGTAATTTCAAAATTCATTGTAAGTGAGATTTGACCGTCAGTCTCTCCGTTGTCGGTACCTGTATCGGCAGCCCCCTCTTCTGAGGTCGTTTCTGCAGTTTCCTCATCGGGAGTGATATTGTTTTCCGTATCTTCTTCCGATTCCGATGCGGTTTGTTCGCTGTCTCCCTCGCTGTTGTCGGCTTCCTGATTCTCACCACTTTCATCGATAAACTCTTGATTGATGGGTGTTTCTGTATTTGATGTGCCGCTTAAAGCATTTTCAAACTCTCTTTGTTGAATTTCCACATAATTTTGGATAGAGCTATTAATCATAGTTACGGTTTCTGAGCGGCTCAGTCCTCCGACAATGGGATAAGTAATGTTGATAATTTTACTTCCATCATCGGAATTAATACGACCGACTTCCAGGGTTACGGCTTCAGAATAGTTTTCCTCGCTGTTATCGCTGCATCCCGCAAACAAAAATGTTAACAAAATAAGCAAAAAAGTAAAGGTTTTCTTCATTTTTTCGTATTCTCCATTTGCTATTATTATCAGTATATTGTAAAATTAATAAGATGTAAAGGTCTTTTTGTAGTTAAATCAGTGAAAGGAAAACAAACATTTACAGATCTCTGGTGAAAGAGTCTATTGGTAAAGGTAGAACTATGTTGCGTATAGGAACTGATATTATAGAGATCAGTCGAATCAAAAAGAATATTGAGAGCCAGCGTTTTTTGGATAAGGTATATCATCGAGAGGAATTGGCCTCTCTGGGTTCGCCATTGTCGGCGCAAAGCCTGGCAGCGCGCTTTGCCGCCAAAGAGTCTGTAATCAAAGCCATGGGCTGCCCCATTCCCCTTCGCGATATTATCGTGTTGCGTACTGCTTCGGGAAAGCCGCAACTGGTATTGACGGGAAAGGCCAAAGAAAAGGCGGATGCTTTGGGGTTGACCCAATGGGAGGTTACATTGTCTCACTGTAAAGAGTATGCCGTTGCCTTTGTGGTAGCGCAGAGTTTGTAAGGAGGAAGTGCTATGCGTTTTATTGACGGAGAGTGTTCCCGCAATCTGGATCGGGAAGCTATGGAAAAATACGGGCTTGATACGTTGGTTCTTATGGAAAATGCGGGACTTCGCGGAGCAGATTTGATTGCGGAAAAATTTCCCCTTGAATATAAAAAAGTGAAAATTGCCATTGTGATAGGGAAAGGCAATAATGGTGGTGATGCCCTTGTGGTCGCACGTCATCTTTATAACAAAGGATATGATATTCAATTATTTTGCCCTTACCGTCCTTCAGAGTTTTCCCCTGCGGCTGCGGCTAATTATACGACAGTGGAAACTATGGGGATTCCAGTGAAATTCATTACTAATGAGCGTGAACTTTTAATTTTTAAAGTGATGCTTCTCTCTTCCCACTGTGTAGTAGACGGCCTTTTTGGCTCAGGATTTCACGGTACCATGACTGGGATCGCCGCTGATATCGTCAATGTAATTAATGAGGCAAAACGTCCTGTTTTCGCATTGGATATTCCTTCTGGTGTCGATGGTGACGACGGATCTGTGAGCGGTCCTGCCATAAAAGCCCGCTGGACTGTAACCTTTGCTTTGCCCAAACGAGGTAATATCCTTTCTCCCGGCGGTGAATACAACGGCGAGCTGACCGTCGTAGATATTTCATTTCCGCGGGAATTGACGGAAGAAAAAGAAAATGATGATATCATCATCGATGAAACATGGGCTTTGGCAAAAATGCGCCCCAGAAAATCAGAAAGCCACAAAGGGCTTTACGGTCATGTGTTAGTTGCCGGAGGTTCCGACGGCATGGCTGGTTCTTTAATCTTGGCGGGAAAAGGCGCCTTAAAAAGCGGTGCGGGCCTCGTTACATATATGATGCCTCAGAGCCTTTATCCCGCTGTTGCTTCGCACAATATGGAGGCTATGACGATTACCTTGCCGGAAAATGAAGAAGGTTCCCTGACGGAAGAATCTGCAGAATTTTTGCTGAAACAGACCGGAAATAAAATTCTTGTTATGGGGATGGGGTTGTCCCGTCACGAAGATTCTAAGGCTTTTGTGAAAAAAGTATTGGATCATTATAATTGTCCCATGGTAATGGATGCCGACGCTTTAATGGCCTTGGGAGAATTGGGAGAACGAAAGAAAAGTTCGCATCCTCTGATTTTAACGCCTCATCCCGGTGAAATGGCGCGTCTTTTGGGTTGGAGTATCCGTGAAGTACAGGAAAAAAGAATCCAGGCGGTGACGGAGGCCGCCAAAAAATACGATGCTGTGGTGGTGTTGAAGGGGAATAAAACAATGATCGCTACCCCCGGCGGCAAGCTTATGGTGAATCTTACCGGTAATGCGGGAATGGCTACCTGCGGTATGGGAGACGTATTGGCCGGGATCATCGGCGGACTGCTTGGACAAGGATTAGATCCTTCTTCCGCAGCGGCTTTGGGTGTTTATTTTCATGGTCTGGCTGGAGATTGGGCAGCAGCGGAAAAGAGTCAAATGGGTCTCAATGCCGGCGATATTTTGGAATATCTTCCCAAGGTTCTTAGAGATTATGAAGCAAAATTGAAGGAGGTCGCTACCGATGTCCTATAATCGGGCGGAATACGATACAGAGGCGCTGCGTCACAATGTTGCCTTGGCGCGGGAACTGGTTGGGCCAAAATGCAAAATCCTGGCAGCGGTCAAGGCCAACGGTTACGGTATGGGAGCCATACCCATGGCTCATACTTTATTGGAGGAAGGCGTCGACTATTTGGCGGTAGCAATTTTAGAAGAGGCTTTGGAGCTTCGGGCCAATGGCATAACCGCTCCAATTCTTGTTTTTGGGGCAATTCCTCCCAAAGAAATGGCAAAAGCGGTTTATAATGAGATCACACTTACGATATATAGTTTTGAAGGCGCCTGTATGGCAGATTATCTTAGCGGTGAATTGGGGAAAAAGGCCCGAGTTCATATTAAACTCGATACGGGAATGCATCGACTGGGATTCCCTTTGCGTGAGGACTCCCTCGGCAAAATCAAAGTAATTTCCGAAATGCCCAACCTTGATGTAGAAGGAATTTTCTCCCATCTGTCGCAAGCTGACTGTTCCGAAATATTTACTCAAAAACAAATTGCGTCCTTTCGGCGTTTTGTTGATACCTTGGAACAGGGGGGCGTTCATTTTCGTCTCCGTCATTTGGCCAATAGCGTGGGGATTCTTGATTTTCCCGAGTCTCATTTCGATATGGTGCGGGCTGGTATTATGCTTCATGGGTTTGGTTCGCAATCGAAAAATTCTCAAAAACTGAAAGAGGTCATGTCGTTAAAAAGCGCCGTTGTACGTCTTCATGATGTTGATCCCGGTGCAGAAATCAGTTATACAGGCAGCTATAAAGCGACTTCGCTGCGGCGAATTGCCACGGTTCCCATTGGGTATGCTGATGGATATTTCCGTTGTTTGTCCAATAAAGCTTGGGTATTGGTGGGGGGGAAACGTGTTCCCCAGGTTGGTAATATTTGTATGGACCAGTTGATGATTGATGTGACCGAAGTTCCTGATGTGAATATAGGCGACGAGGTCGTTTTGATTGGATCCCAAGGGGATGAAACGATTTCTTGTAGTGAGGTTGCTAATTGGGCTGGTACTATTACTTATGAGATCTTAACCTCCCTGAAAAGAGTGCCGAAATATTATTATTTTGAAGATGACGACTGACAAAAACATACTCCCCTGCATAAAATAAATAATGGGGAGGTGTTCATATGGCAAAAAAACCTGTGATTGCCATTGTCTTTCATGAAAAAATCAATGATTATTATGGTGACGCACTGGAACAATTGGGGGGAATTCCTATTTACCTCCAGCCGGGAAAAGAAGCATTTTTATCTCCCTGGATTGACGGTGTAATGTTAACGGGTGGCGGTGACCCTATGGCTTCTTTGTTTGGTGAGGCCAAAATAACGGAAAGTGCCGTTCCGGATGTGCGCAGAGATTTATTTGAAATTCAAGTTGTTCGGCATTGTGTAGAAAAAAACATTCCTTTGCTGGGCATTTGTCGTGGTATGCAGATGATAAACATTGCATTGGGCGGTGATATTCATCAGGACATTACACGATGTTATGGTTCTAGCTTAGAGCATCGTCAACAAGGGAATTACCATATTCCCAGTCATCGTATCCGTATTGTGGAAAAATCTCATCTCCACCGTTTATGGAATCGAAATTCTTTGATGGTGAATAGCTGTCATCATCAGTGTGTGAGGCGGTTGGGAAAAGGTCTTGTTGCATCGGCTTATGCTGATGATGGTGTAATTGAAGCTTTGGAAGGACAGGGGATCATGGCAGTGCAGTACCATCCCGAACGGATGTATCCCCGTCTGGAAGAATCTCTTTTGTTTGAAGATTTGATCAAGAGGGCGAAAGGTTTATTATGATTATCCATCGAAAAGAAGAACTGATTCGTTTGGAACAGTCCTTGCAAGGTTGTGGAAAATGCCCGCTGGGACCGACCCGAACGAATTTGGTTTTTGGTCGCGGTAGCGAAACAGGAAAAATTATGTTAATCGGTGAAGGTCCTGGTGAACAAGAAGACCTACAAGGTGTTCCTTTTGTGGGTAAAGCGGGGCAGTTATTGGACAAGATTCTCGCGGCAGCGGAGTTGTTAGAAGAAGAGTGCTATATTTGTAATATTGTGAAATGTCGTCCACCCCAAAACAGAGTGCCGGCTCCCGAAGAAGTAGAAGCCTGTCTGCCGTATTTAAGATTGCAATTCGGGGCAATTCGCCCTTGGATTGTCGTGCTGCTTGGAGCCTCTGCGGCAAAAGCTATCATTGATCCGAAACTTGCTATTACCAAAGCGCGGGGCAAATGGGTAAAAAAAGGAGATTATCTCTTTATGCCGACGTTCCATCCTGCAGCATTGCTGCGCGATCCTGGCAAAAAAGCCCCGGTTTGGCAGGATTTCCAGGAGATCAAACGGGTATATGAAGAAATGAAAGCAACCAAAGGTGAAACAGAATGACATACACTGTGATTTCCCATTGTTATGAAGATACTTTTGCCATCGGCCGCAGTTTTGGTCCTTATTGTGAAGATGGATTGATTTTTATGTTAGACGGTGATCTGGCTGCGGGGAAAACGGTTTTTGCCAAAGGATTAGGGGATGGCTTGGGCGTCAAAGGAACGATCAAAAGCCCTTCCTATACTTTGATGTGCAGCTATGAAGGAACATTTCCCTTTTATCATTTTGACGCTTACCATCTCAATGGTATGGATGATTTTTACGATTTGGGATTCGATGAGTTCTTAGAAGAGGGAGTTGCTCTGATCGAGTGGTCGTCGGTCATTGCCGACGAATTTCCTTATAATTTTATCCATCTTTCCATCATACAGGGTGAAACCGAAGATGATAGAATTCTGACTTTTACTGCCCATGGCGATGGGTGCAAAGAAATATTGGAGGATTGGTGGCATCATGAAAATTTTGGCCTTTGATTGCAGTAGTAAAACCATGGCCGCAGCTTTGGCAGAAGATGAGACGGTTGTTGCCTCGGCCTTTCAAGACGAAAACAGAAAACATGCGCCGTATTTGATGCCTATGATTGAAGAATTGCTAGAAAAAGTGGGGTGGAAACCCAAGGATCTGCATTTGATTGCCGTTACCGCTGGTCCCGGTTCTTTTACCGGTTTACGGATTGGAGTTTCCACAGCCAAAGGGTTTGCCGATACGCTGGACATTCCCATGGTATCTTTGCCCAGTCTTGATGTGCTCGCCGGCAGTTTTTTGGATGAAAAAACCATCGTCGTTCCCATGCTTGATGCCCGTAAGCACCAGGTTTATGCTGCGGTATTTGACAACCGAAGGGGTGAGATGAAAAAAATCATGGCGGATACCCCCATCTCTCCCTTGGAAGAATTATCTCCATTTCTGAAGTATTACCAGGATATTCTCTTTGTGGGAGATGCGGTTCCTGGCTGGAAGCAACAACTCATCGACTGTTATGGTAACCGCGCGCGCTTTGTCGATCATGAGCAAAACGGTATCCATGGAGAAAGTCTCATTGCGATTGCTGCAAAAAAGTCTCCGAAAGATTTCGTATCTGATATCGCTCCTATTTATTTGCGGGGAGTAGACGCTAAAGCAAAATTTCTAAATGCCCGTTTTTTCCCGCTGCAAGAAGGGGATATCGAGGAATTAATGGAAGTAGAGCGAGGTGCTTTTTCTTCTCCTTGGTCCGAAGGTATGTTTCGTGATGAACTGCATAATCATTTTTCAGAATATTGGATTATCCGTACTGACGGTAAATTAACGGCTTATGGCGGATTTTGGCATATTGGGAAAGAATGTCATGTGACTAATATCGCCGTTCATCCCGATTATCGTCACTTGGGACAAGGTACCTTGATGGTTCAGCATCTGATTGCCAGAGCCCAAGCGGTTGGTGCCGCTGCCATTACCTTGGAAGTGCGTGTTTCCAACGAGCAGGCCATTCGAATCTATCACAGAGCCGGTTTTCGGGAAGAAGGCATACGCCCCCGTTACTATAACGATAACGGGGAGGACGCTATGGTGATGTGGCTTCGTTTTCCTGAGGATGAAAAAGAAAAACCTTGGAGCTAAGATCTATGAGTATTGCTATTTTGGCCATTGAATCCAGCTGCGACGAGACTTCCGCAGCAGTAGTCATCGATGGAAAGGAAATCAAATCAAATATTATTTATACGCAAATCGCCACCCATAAAGCTTATGGCGGTGTAGTACCGGAAATCGCATCTCGAGAACATTTGCGGAAAATTTCTTCTGTGGTAAAAGAAGCAATCCGTGTCAGTAATGTGCCGATGGAATCGTTGGATGCCATTGCTGTGACGAAGGGGCCTGGGCTCATCGGCTCTCTTTTGGTCGGTGTGTCTTATGCAAAAGCGATGGCTTTTTCCCTGGGAATCCCTCTGATCGGCGTTCACCATCTATCGGGCCATTTGTATGGCGGCATCATGTCGGCGGAGCAACTGGAACCACCTTTGGTTGCATTAATTGCATCCGGCGGTCATAGCACGTTGGTATTTATGAAAGATCATTTGAATTTTGAAGTCATGGGGGAAACCCGGGATGACGCTGCGGGAGAAGTTCTCGATAAAGTGGCCCGCGCTTTGGGGCTTCCATATCCAGGTGGCGCTGCTTTGGAGCATATGGCGATGGAAGGAGATCGAACTGCCATTGATTTTCCCCGGGCATGGCTTGACGAGAATTCTTTTGATTTTAGTTTCAGTGGTTTGAAATCCAGTGTGCTTAATTACTTAAATCGGGCTGCTATGAAAGGTGAAAATCCTTGTTTCCCCGATGTTGCTGCTTCGTTTCAAGAAGCGCTCTTTGAGGTACTGGCTGTAAAATCCGTAAAGGCCTGCAAAGAACGATCCTGTTACGATCTGGTGTTGTCCGGTGGTGTTGCGGCGAATAATCGTTTAAAAGAGATGATTGGTTCTTTGGCTGCTGAAAATGATATTCGTTTCCATTATCCTCCAAAAGTTTTATGCACTGATAATGCAGCAATGATTGGGAGCGTTGCATATTATAAGTTTATACAAAACGATTTCAGCAGGAGTTCTCTCAATGCTTTTGCAAATTTAAACCTTGAAGATGAAAAATAAACTGGGTTTATACGGATATTGCATATTATTCATGTATAAATTATTTTTTGAAATTGTGGATAATGTGCACAATTTTTTTGATAACTCTTGATTTTACTAGTTTTTTCATAAAGGAAACATCGTAAAAATGTGGATAAAATTGTGGACAAGTTAAGAAATGCCTGGTATCGAGTGCATGAGAAATTATCCAAAATTTTACTGGGATTTTTTTAATTCCTGCTTGTGAAATTGTTGTTTTTGAATATATATTTAAATATTGAATAAAATGGCCGAAAGGAAATTATTATGGAAGAGGATCTCCGGTATCATTTCTTACAAGAAATTTCGGATCATAATATTTTAGCTTTGACGTCTCGCTGTAATGTCCACTGTCGTTTTTGCAGTCATGGAAACAATCCACCGGGAACCCAAGTTTATATGGGGGGAAGCCGTAATTTAGACGAAGTAATGTTATCGTTGGATTTTTTGGATCCCCATCGCGATATCATTATTGGTGAAAGCGCTAGTCCCGTTTGTGAAGGGGAGCCCTTTCTTTTTAAAGACCTTCGGCAAGTATTAACGGCAATTCGCAAGAAATTCCCCCGTACGACCATCCGTATTACCACCAATGGAACTTTTTTAACGGAAGCGACAATCGCTTGGCTAAAGGAGTTGTCGCCCCTCCACATCAATCTTTCGTTGAATACCTTATCCCATCGTGATATGGTCATGAGTGACGCCTCCGATGTTGCTGTAAAGGCGCCTCCACTGCTAAAAAAGGCAGGAATTCCCTTTCAAGGCAGTGTGGTGTTGATACCGGAAATTACAGGGTGGGAGGATATCAAACGTACTGCTTGTTTCCTTCATGAAAACGGAGCGGAACTAGTACGCCTGTTGCTTCCCGGATACAGCCGTATTGCTCCCTTGGAGCGGTGCTATGATTGGGGGGAGCGGCAACGCCTTGCGATGGAGTTAATTGACGCTTTGCCCGGCGTTAATTTGTTGGAACCGCCTGTATATGACAATTCGCTTCCATTGATTTACGGGATCCTGCCGAATTCTCCTGCGGATCATGGGCAATTGCAAAAAGGAGATTTAATCCAGGATGTTAACGGTGTAAAACCATGGAACCGCTACGACGCCTGGCGAAGAATTGCTCGTGAAACCAGTTGCCGTTTGACGATTTGCCGGGGGAACAATACTTTTTCTGTTTTTCTAGAGAAAGCCAAGGGAAATGGTGGCGGCATTGTATTTTTGAATGATCTTGATCCGGTGCGGTTAGAACGAATTGCATTGATTCATGAGCAGCAACAGGGTAACGGTATTCTTTTCTGTTCTGCCATGGGGCGGCCTTATCTTGAGTCCAATATTCCTCTTTTTCCTATTTTGCGCGACCTTGCGCTTGTCACAGTGGAAAATCACTATTTCGGCGGTAATATCGGAGCCGCCGGATTGCTTACTGTGGAGGATTATGAGAGAGCTGCCGCAAATTTCCATTTTGATTATGCTTTTTTGCCGGAAGAATCTTTTAGTAGTAAGGGAAAAGATCTCGCAGGCGTTTCTGAAGACGCACTTTCTTTTACGCACTGGATTTGTTAAAAAGGGGAGAAATATATGACAAAACATGAAATTCGCAGAGAAATCTTTCAGCAGAGAGATTCCATGACGCCGGAAGAAGTTCGAGAAAAAAGTGAAAAGGTGTGTCTCTATTTGGAGGAGTATACCAATGATGAACGCTGTAAAACCGTTATGGTATATTTACCCACGGGGAACGAAACAGATATTTGGCCGTTGATCAAAAAACTTTTGACCCAGGGAAAACGGATCGCCGCACCTCTGTGTGTTTCTCCTGGTGTGATGGTTCCATGCCTGATTGATGATTTGGAAAAGGATATCGCCCCGGGATTTTATGGGATTATGGCTCCCATACAGCGGCGAGAAATTCCTTTGGACGAGATTGATCTTATCATTATTCCTGGAGTGGGATTTGACAGAGAGGGCAATCGACTGGGATACGGTGGCGGTTATTACGACCGTTTCTTACCTCGTCTGCGGAAGAATTGTGATAAAATTGCCATTTGCTATGAATTTCAAATGCGCGACGATCTGGTGCCGGAACCTCATGATTTTCCTATTGCTATCATCATTACGGAAAATGGAATTCTTAAAATTCCGGAATGATTCTGAAAAAATTTCCTTAATTACCTTGACATTGGAAAAAAAGTGTGTATAATAATTATTAGCACTCAACAAGAGTGAGTGCTAATCAAGACAAAAAAGTATTGATATAAATTTAAAGGAGGAATTCTTAAATGAAACTCACACCCTTAGGCGATCGTGTTTTGATCAAAGTTCCCGAAGTAAAAGAAGTAAAAACCCAAAGTGGTCTTTTGTTGGCCGGCGACGCTGTGGAAAAACCTCAGGAAGCTGAAGTTGTGGCTGTAGGCAAAGGCAGAATGTTAGATAACGGCGAATATGTTCCCATGGAAATCAAAGTCGGCGATAAGGTTATTTATGCCAAATACGGCGGCACTGAAGTAAAAATTGACGAAGAAACCTACATCCTGATGGATGCTCACGATATTTTGGCAATTGTAGAATAATCCGATTTTGGTATGGTAAAAGATATTGCAGGAGGTAAATATAAATTATGGCAAAACAAATTGTTTTTAAAGAAGAAGCCAGATACGCTTTGGAAAGAGGCGTAAACGCATTGGCTGACGCTGTGAAAGTGACTTTGGGGCCCAAAGGCCGTAATGTTGTTCTTGAAAGAAAATACGGTTCTCCGTTGATCACCAACGATGGTGTTACCATTGCTAAAGAAATTGAATTGGAAGATCCTTTGGAAAATATGGGCGCACAGTTGGTCAAAGAAGTTGCTACTAAAACCAATGATGTGGCCGGGGACGGTACCACTACTGCTTGCATTTTTGCCCAGGCCATTATCAGAGAAGGTCTGAAAAACGTTGCAGCCGGCGCCAACCCCATGGGTTTAAAGAAAGGGATTGAACTTGCCGTTGACGCTGCAGTAGACGGTGTGAAGAAAAATTCTCATATCGTTGACAGCAAAGAATCCATTGCCCAAGTTGCTTCGGTTTCCGCCAACGATCCTGAAATCGGTAATTTGATCGCCGATGCTATGGATCGCGTCGGCAATGACGGCGTAATCACCGTAGAAGAAAGCCAAGGCCGTGAAACCACCTATGAATTGGTGGAAGGGATGCAGTTTGACAGAGGTTATATCTCTGCTTACATGATTACCGATACCGATAAAATGGAAGCCGTATTGAACGATCCTTACATCCTCGTTACTGATAAAAAACTTGCCAATGTGCAGGAACTGATGCCCATTTTGGAACAAGTTGCTCAGAGCGGAAAACAGCTTCTGATTATCTGTGAAGATTTGGAAGGGGAAGCTCTCACCACTTTGGTTCTGAATAAACTTCGCGGCACCTTTACTTGTGTTGCCGTCAAAGCTCCCGGTTTTGGCGACAGAAGAAAAGCCATGATGGAAGATATTGCGATTCTCACCGGCGGTCAGGTGATTTCTGAAGAAGTGGGGATCAAATTGGAAAATGCTGATATTTCCATGTTGGGTACTGCCCGCCAGGTTAAAGTGAACAAAGAAAATACCACGATTGTTGACGGCGCCGGCGAAAGTGATGCTATTGCCGAACGTGTGGCAATGTTGAGAAAGCAATATGAAGACAGCAAATCCGAATTCGATAAAGAAAAACTCCAAGAACGCCTTGCCAAATTGGCCGGTGGTGTTGCTGTGATTAAAGTCGGTGCTTCCACTGAAACAGAATTAAAAGAAAAGAAACTCCGGATTGAAGACGCTTTAGCTGCTACCAAAGCTGCTGTGGAAGAAGGCATCGTTGCCGGTGGCGGTACTGCCGTCATTGACGCTCTTCCTTCCGTTGCCGCTGTTCTTGATACGGTGGAAGGCGATGTGAAAACCGGTGTCGACATCATTTTGAGAGCTTTGGAATCCCCTGTCAAACAGATTGCTTACAATGCAGGGAAAGAAGGAGCTATCGTTGTTGAAAAAGTAAAAGAAGCTCCTTTGAATACTGGTTACAATGCTGCTACCGATCAATATCAAGATATGTTTAAAGCGGGTATTGTTGACCCCACAAAAGTGACTCGTTCCGCTTTGCAGCATGCTGCATCTGTTGCCGCAATGCTTCTTACCACGGAAACCGTGGTAGCGGATATTCCTGCTCCCAAGGAAGCTCCCGCAGCGCCCGGTGGTGCCGCAGGTATGCCCCCCGGCATGATGTAATTTAAGAATTCGATAAGGCGGCGTATTTCATCGCCGCCTTATTTTTCAGGTGGAAATGATGAAAGCAGCAATTTTTGATATGGATGGCACACTCCTTGACTCCATGGGGATGTGGAACCATGCTTTAACGGATTATCTGACTTCAAAAGGAATCAAGACGATCAGCGATGAAATCAAGGGAAGGCTGGCCACGATCACCTTTTCCGATGCCTCTGTGTTGATTTCTGAACAGTTGGTAACTGATAAAACCGCTGATGAAGTTTATCGGGAAATTGAGGCTTTTGTGTTTGAACAGTATCGTACAGTGATTGAATTAAAGCCCTATGTTCGCGATTACCTTATTCAACTGCAGCAAAAAGGGGTCCATATGTGTGTCGCCACATTGACCAATCGTCCTATGGTGGAAGCTGTTTTGAAACGGCTGGAGGTCGCTGACTTCTTTGATTTTATTCTCACGGTACCTGAGGTTGGTGCCACCAAGGCGGAGCCCAAAATTTATCTGGAAGCAGTAAAAAGATTCGGTTGCGCCAAAGATGATTGCGTAGTTTTTGAAGATTCCTGTTATGCGCTAACCACGGCAAAAAACGCGGGTTTTTATTGCATCGGTGTTGATGATCCGTGGCAAGATATATCTGAGAAATTTATTCACCAATATTGCGATCAATTTATCACAGGTTTTGAAGAGCTATTGGAAGATCAATAATGTATCAGAGAAGAATTCAAGCTATTTCTGTCCTTGAATGACATTTGATATCCCTTTATTTTGAGCTTTTGTAGAAGTAATTTTTTTCAATTTTCGTTTGATAGGAGGTCATGACTATGCCACATGTGATTGCAGTCGCCGGGAAAGGCGGCGTTGGAAAAACTACAATCTGCGGTTTATTAATTCAATATCTTTGTGAATCCGGTAAAAAGCCGGTGTTGGCGGTGGATGCAGATTCCAATTCTAATTTAAATGAGGTTCTCGGGG
>NBJMC04201__coassemble_878_pt1 | contig 18696 bp, 18 predicted proteins | sample NBJMC04201__metabat2_high_PE_023 | metagenome-assembled genome bin NBJMC04201
TGTTCCTGTTGAATACGGATTTTTCCATTGCTGTCACGGTGAATGACAAATACCATAATCTGATCTACGATATTAGGATGGATGGTAAATTTGTTGTGATCCACCATGGTAAATACCGTATCGAGGTGCATGAAACTTCGCTCTTTGGGAATGTTGAAAGCCAGTACTTTCTCAAAAGTTGTTTTTTCACCTAAAATTTCATTGGCGAATTTCTCAATGGCGTTTTCGTGAGTGCGTTGCGAGATCCCGATGGCAATGGTTTTTTCATTTAAAATAAGAATATCGCCGCCTTCGAGAGAAGAATCTTCTGTACGGTCGTACCAAATTCTGGTATCTTTGTACATGGGATGGTAAGTAAAGATGTATTTCGCAAACAGAGACTCCCTCGTTCTCGTTTTTGTGCGCATTTTATGAATGGTAACGCCGTTTCCCACAGAAGCGAAAGGATCCCTTGTAAAATAAAGATTAGGCATGGGATCAATCAAGAAAGGATAATCATCATCGAGAATTTTAAGCAAGCTGCTTAAACTACTGGACTCGTGTTCTTTGACGGCAGATTTACGCACCCCGGCACACATCTCATCTACCATTTCTTTGGTAGGTTTTGATTTAAAATAGTCTGTCAAAAAATCCAATTCCCAACTGGAACGCACTTCGGTCTCTCGAATAAAGTCGGAGATGAACTGTTCTTTGATATCGGCATCTAAGATAGATTCCGCAACGAGGTCGGTAAGATAAACCACCTCTGCTCCCTGTGCGCGAAGAAGCTCCGCAAAAGCATCATGCTCTTCTTGGGCAGTTTTTAGATATGGAATATCGTCAAAAAGCAGGCGGTCGAGATACTCCGGCATAAGGTTTTCCAGCTCTTTTCCCGGTCGGTGCAGCATGACTCGCTTTAATTTGCCGATTTCCGAATGGACATTGATTTGATCGGCCAAAATAACACCACCTTTTAAAATTTTGTGGTTATTTTTTGGAGATCTTAGCGGTTCTATTCTCTTTAGACCATAGGTAAAAGCATCCAGAAAACGGCTTTTGATGACAGAATTTAAGATGAAAAAATAAATTTTGAAAAAGACTTGCTTTTTCATCAATTCTTTAGTATAATAAATCTCGCTGAAGTTCATATCATGGAGAGATGGCCGAGTCCGGTCTATGGCGCACGACTGGAAATCGTGTTGGTGTAACAGCCTCGCAGGTTCGAATCCTGTTCTCTCCGCCACAGTAAAAGCCCCTAAACACTAGTGTTTAGGGGCTTTTACTTTTTATCTAAAATATTTTATTATAAATGCGTGATTGATCGTAAATTTACAGCCAAAGGTCTTGCAAATATATTTATATTTTAATTTGATTTTGCGATTTTATTTGTTGTAACACTTCTCCAATATCACTATTGATGCAGATTGCGCGATGTCTAATTTCATTTGGGCAGACTGCCTGATTATAATTGATGCAAGCATAGATCGCTTTATGATTCTCCATAGTCATTTGCCAGAAGGGATATTTAATAATGATAGGGGTGTTGTACCCTACGCCTAGTTCTAATAATAAGATCCTTAGATTTTTTCTTGTTCGTAAAAAATTTCCATAACGCTCCGCCGCAATGTGCCATCCTTCATCTTCCACAAATTTGTCATCGGAGCGGAGATTCATGGTCAAGGGCTTTCCGCAATGTGGGCACAGTGGCAACAACTCAGTAGGTACGCGCATATCTTTTTGCAGCGCCATCATACGATGAATGATGGTTTTATTTTCAAAAGTTTCATGGCAGCATGGTTCGCTACATTGAAAAAGTCCATAATCGCCTTGGGTATAAAATAAACGCTTTTTATCAAACCCTGCTTTTTGGAAGCAATGGTCAACATTGGTGGTAATGACGAAATAGTCTTTATTTTTCACCAGTGAAAGCAAGTCCTGATAAGTAGATTTTGGTGGATCAACGTAGCGATTGTAATAGATAAAACGGCTCCAGTATGCCCAGTGTTCCTCCAATGTTGCAAAAGGATAAAAACCGCCGGTATACATGTCATGAAATCCATATTTTTCTTCAAAATCCCCAAAGTATCGATGGAATCTCTCTCCGTTGTAAACAAAGCCTGCCGAAGTGGAAAGACCGGCCCCGGCGCCTATAATTACGGCATCTGCAGCTTCTAATTCATTGTTTAACTTTTTTATTTGTCGCCAGTAAGTCTCTGTAGATTTTGTAATCGGTGTCCTTGAAAACATTAAAAATCACCTCAATTTTGCTGCTTGTCTGCTCTTTAAAATGTTTTACTGTCTGCACTGCAATTTCAGCTGCTTTGTTGTTGGGAAAATGGAATTCTCCCGTGGAGATACAACAGAACGCAATACTGGTAATTCCATTTTGTTCGGCAAGTTCAAGGCAGGAACGGTAGCAAGAAGCAAGTAATTCCTTATCCTTATTTGTGACCCTTCCGTAAATGACAGGGCCAACGGTATGCAATACGTATTGACACGGCAAATTGTACGCCGGTGTTAGTTTGGCTGTTCCTATTTTTTCTTCATGTCCTTGTTTACGCATTCGTTCCGCACAGACCGACCGCAGCTGCACGCCGGCATAGGTGTGGATACAGTTATCAATACAGCTGTGGCAGGGGACGAAGCATCCCAACATTTGGCTGTTGGCGGCATTTACGATCGCGTCACAGCGCAGGGTGGTGATATCGCCCTGCCAAAGATAAATATTATTTTGAATGGGTTGCAGATCAGCAAATTCGGTAATTCCCTTTCGTCTGATTTCCTCCTGCAAATAAGCATCTTGTATCGCCAGGAATTCTTTGCTGACCGGATTGGGCATACGGATGTTAAATAGAGAGCGAAGCAGATTTTTTTGCGCTTCATCCTCTTTGGGAATCTCTATATCCCGATCATGTTGCTGCTCGAGAAGCAATGATTGGATCAGAAACAGCCTTCTTTCCTTCTGTGTCATGTTATCCTCTCCTTATAATTGCCTCAGCTGGACAATTTTCATAACAGTTTCCGCAATGCAGGCAATGTTCCTGTCTTATTTGGAAAGGTTGCCCTGAAACAATGATGTTTTGTGGACAGTTATTGATGCAAATTTCACAACCTGTACATGCGTCTGTAATTTCATATCCTTTCGGCGTGATGGTCCCTTCCCCAATGGAGTAGCTTTGCCGAAAAATAGGATGAACTCCGAGATTAAAATATTCAATTTCTCCGTCTTTAATTTCAAAAATAATGCCAATCTCTTTTGTTTCTCCCGGATACACGTTGGATAAATACGGTTGCTCGGCAAAAATAGTATCCATCCATTTTCTTTGTTCATCCTGGGGTGCAGGCACAGCTTTTGTCGATAGACGGATCATTTCCTTGTATTTCGTATATCCGAGTATTTGAACACGTCCGTCTGCTAAAAGTTCTTTGCAGAAATTTTTGCCCCTTGCGGTAAAAAAATAGATAGCATCGGGTTCATAATGAATAGCGCTGATATTGCGTACCTGGGGGGTTCCCTGCTCATCTACGGTGGCAAAAGCCAGGACGCCTACATACTGTAATTTTTGCAAACATGTTTTTACATCCATTGGTTTCAACCTCCATGTTTTTTGCAGTGGTATCTGTGTATCGATATCCACAGCTTTCTGCCTTTTGAAATATCCATAAATCCAGTGGTTCACTTCAAGTGCTGTTTCTGTTAGAATAGCGGTGTATTTTTGAGCTTCTGTCTTTTTGGACACCTCTTACGTATTTGATTTCAGGATAGCCGAAGCCCACGATCAGTCCGGTATAATGATCGTCGGGAATTTCGAGCATTTTTCTGGCTTCGGGGGCAAGTTCATTAAGTACCTCGGCCGGATAACTCATGATGATTGTACCAAGGCCGTAGGCGTTGCAAAGGAGTTCAAAATAGGTAGTAGCGATGTGGCAGTTCGTTTTGTTATCCTCTGCCCATTGTCCTGTAGATTTTGCGTGAGCGATAAAAAGATGGGGGGCGCCGCAAAATAGCAGATCGTCTTTCCTCACGGTCTTTTCGGATTGTTTCATTTTTCCATAATAAAAATCGTTGAAACTGTGAGTATACACGTGTTTTTTTTGCCTTTGCTTCCATTGTGGCGTAGGCAATTTGCCAAATGTCCTTGACCCTATTTTTATCGTCAATGACAGTGTATTCTACATTGCAGGCATTACCTCCTGTGGGTGCCGCTGCCATGGCGTTTAGAATTTTTGAGACCACCCAAGGTTCTACGTTTTGATCCAAATACCGTCGACAAGAACGGCGGTTCACGATAAGCCGTTCCATATATTCACCCATTTCTAGAGGAGGAGGGGATAAAGAGTCCTCCGGGTGTTTATGGAAGATAGAGATTGCGCCCGTAGGGCACACGCAAAGACAATGCTGACACCTCCAACAACCTCTCCAGCCAAACCGTTCAAATTCTTTGATCTTTGGGAAGGCATCGCTTCCAAAGGCAATTACCATGCCGGAACAGCTGTCGATGCATTTTCCACATTGAATACATTTCGATTTATCAACCTTAAAATGAGCGCTCTGTTCTGCCCCCATGGTATCTTTTCCTCCTTAGCCAATAATTCTATATCTGCCCTCTTTTCTAGCCTTTGCCTGGGGATAGTTGCCGTTGCAGTAACCAAGCAGTACAAAGCATCTGGCAATATAGTTTTGAGGGATTTTCCATGTTTCTAACAACCGACTGCCTATTTCATTGTCAAAAGTTTCTTCGCCCCTGGCAATGATGCAGGAAGAGATACCGAGTTCCGTTGCTTCAAGCACCATATTTTCAGCACAGCAAAAAGCGTCTGGAATGCTATACAAGAAATTTTTCGGGGCAAAAATCGCACAAACCGTAGGGGCACCGTAAAATCCGCTTTTGATTGCCGGATCATCAATATTGCTGGGTTGATCGTTCGAAACATGAGAGCCTGCCAATCTCGACCTGTCAAACCGGGCGAGATTAAGTTTCCCAATCTTTTCACACAAACTTTGATCGCGGACGGCACAGATGAAAGTACGCTGACCACCTCCGGCATTAGGGGCGTACAATCCTGCTTCAATGATTTTTTGCAAGGCATCACGTTCAATTTGTTTCTTTTGATATTTGCGGATTGATCGACGATATTTCATGAGTTCCAAAAGCTCCATCATCAAGCCTCCTTCCAGCACTGGGGATCTGCTGCATAAAAATTGCCGTCCCTTCCACTAGCTACCGCAGGGCAACCACGGCACCATGCCAGCAGCTGGCATTTGGAGCATTTCTCAAATTTTTGGTAATTGCGGTATTGCTCCATTTGGCAGACCCAAATATCGGCCAAGCGATCCTCAAATACGTTTCCGACATTGCTGTTTTGTACCCGCCGACAGGCAAAAATATCGCCGGTGGGTAGAATTGTCAAGTGGCAGTTACCGCAATTGCAGCCTCCATAAATCATGCCTTCCTCTACTGTTTCGGGTATCTTAAAAGCGCCGGTTTCATATTCATATAAAGTCCAAAGATGATCCTTTTTGTTAAAATAGGTCTGACAACCTTTCGTTTCGTATGCTTGAAATTTTTTATCGCAATCGGCCAGCAGTTTACGATAGCGCAGTGGATCGATATTGACATCTTTTTCTTCACTGGTGGGACAGTAGCGGGCGAAAGCAAATACATTGGCTTTCGCTTTGACGACAGTATCTATGATATCCGGTATTTCGTCAATATTTGTACCAGAAACGGTGGTCATGATAACGCTGCGGATACCGGCACGATTAATACATTTGATTTTTTCTAAAGTAATGTCAAAGCTGCCGGGTTTGCGGAACCAGTCATGAGTTCTACGCATTCCATCCAGTGAAAGTTGATATTTTTCGCAACCGTAGTCTTTTAGCTTGTGACAAACTTCATCGTTTAAGTGAAAGGGATTGCCTAAAATGGTGAAGGGGATATTGTGTTGTTTCATTAAGTTGAGGAGCTTCCAGAAATCAGGGTGCAAAATCGGATCGCCGCCGGTAATATAAAAGTAGGGGAGACGGTGATATACTTCACAAAAATCCAGACAGTTATAAAAGGTATCTTGCATTTGACGCCAATTCATGGCATCTGGCTTTTTACAGTTATTTTCCGAAAAAATGTAGCAGTGTTTGCAACGCTGGTCGCGCTCATCGGTAATGTGCCACTGGAAGGCAAAATATTGTTTCATGATTTTGACCTCACTTTATACAATCGGTATGACCGAATTGAATTCGGAGATCCCGGCGGGAACCCGCCGGGATCATTCAGGAGATGGAATTATTTATCCCCAGCGCCGCACGCGGAACCGCAAGCAGACGGGGCTGACTCCAGTTTTTTCTTCCATCCAAACAGATTAGAAAGTGCCATGTTTATTACCTCCATTGGCGTATTCAGCGAGCTTTTTGCTCTCTGTATTTACTATTTTACGAACTTTTTCCCCTAATACAAGTACGCACTTTTTTATTACTGAGTCACTTTTTTGTGACCATCTTGAAACCTTGTGCTTTTTGGATTATAATTTGAATATAACAGTCAAATTGAAACTATTGGAATGGAGTGATAGAATGCTGACTAAAGAAGAAATGCCCGCCTGCCCTGTGGCGACTACCGTTTCGTTGATTGGAAGTAAATGGAAATTGCTGATTATGCGCAATTTGCTTAGCCGCCCTTGGCGTTTTAATGAATTGAGAAAGGATTTGGAAGGGATTAGCCAAAAAGTATTGACAGACAGCCTTCGCTCCATGGAAAAAGATGGGATTATTACCCGTACTGTGTATCCGGAAGTGCCTCCTAAAGTAGAATACGCCCTTAGCGAACTAGGAGAATCTATGCGTCCCATCATTAAAGCAATGGAAGTATGGGGAAATGATTATAAAAACAGACAGAAATAAATAAAAAAGGCAGAAGCCGCAAAATATGGTTCTGCCTTTTCTTTTTTTTATTAACCCATATAATTGATTTTGTTTCGATTCATCGGATCATTTTTTTGAAGTAGTACCACTGTTTCTAAATGGGAAGTGCGAGGAAAAAGATTGAATGGTTTGACAAGGTTGATTTTATAATTATCTTTGAGAATCTTTAGATCTCTGCTTAACGTTGCAGGATCGCAGGAGATATAGATGATCTGCTGCGCACCACATTGGGATAGTGTCTTTGCCGCAGAAGGAGCCAATCCCGACCGCGGTGGGTCCACAACCACGGTGTGGGGCGTTGGAATCCGATGAATCAATGTTTCCAGGGAATCCTCTGTCTTTGCGGCGATATAGTGTCCGCACACCCCATTGTTTGCGGCATTGCGTTGAGCCACGGGAACGGCTTCTGAATAAGATTCAATGCCCCAGATTTCTTGAAAATATTTAGAAAAGGTGATACCCAAAGTGCCGACGCCGCAGTATAGATCGAGAAGGATTCCGTCTTTTTTCGGAAGAAGCATATGTTCCTTAACAAAAGTAATCAATGCCTCCATTTCAGTGAAATTGATTTGAAAAAAACTGCCCGGCGTTACTTCATAGCAGTATTTCCCTAAAGTGATCAGTGGCATTTTCCCGTCAATGTTCTCTGCGGTGGCGACTCCTTTGATTAGAGAACACTGGGTTGACAACTTTGTGGCATCTTGGCAAGTCCCGCCATTGATGACAGCAAACAATTCACCCTTTTCATTGGTGCGGAGCATTATGGTCTTACTGTGTCTCAACCCTATTTTATTGATGGCATCTGTGGCAATGGAAAGCGGCTTTGCCAATAGCATACAATGGTCGATGGGAATCCAGTCCTTGCTCCCTTTGATGAAAAAGCCAGTTTGTCCGTGGCGCATATGCCACGTTACTTTATTTCGATAGTGATACATTGGGCGTTGACGATCCAAAGGGAGCATGTTGAAATCCTGAAGTCCGCCGATCCGGTAAAGGACATTTTTTACATGGTTTTCTTTGGCTGTTAATTCTGTTTCCTCGTCACAATGCTGAAAGCTGCAGCCGCCGCATCGTCCGAAATGGGGGCAGGGCGGCGTTACGCGGTGGGGGGATTCTTCAGCGATTTTTAAAACCGTTCCCTTGGCATAATTTCTTTTTGAAACTGTAATTTGATATTCTACATTTTCACCGGGCAATCCATTTTTTAAAAATAAACATTTTCCGTGCTCCCGTAGAATTCCTTGGCCAAAAAAGTCCAGTCCTTCAATGATTCCTTTTCCCATAAATACCCCCAAACCTTCGTCTTTGATAGCTTTCATATCATACCGTTGCAAAGTGCCGTACATAAATACAGAGTGACCGTAACGGCCACTCTGTATGGAATTAGTCACTTATTTTCGCGCCAGCACTGCTTTGGCCTTTTCTGCAATGGCTGTGGCTGTAAGTCCATATTTTTCCAAAAGTGCCTGGGGTTTACCGCTTTCTCCGAAGGAATCGTTCACTCCTACCATCGCCATGGGGCAGGGAAAACTTTTAATCAAAGATTCCGCTACAGCGCCGCCGAGACCTCCGATGACGCTATGTTCCTCCGCTGTTACTATGGCACCGCATTTTTTTGCGTATTTTGCGAGGATATTTTCATCCAAAGGTTTGATGGAGGACATATTGATTACAGCGGCAGCAATTCCTTCCCGTGCCAAGGTTTCCGCTGCTTCCAGCGCAATGGAAACCATGAGACCGCAAGCTACAATAGCAACGTCGTCGCCGTCCCTCATGACAACGCCTTTCCCGGGTTGGAATTTATAGCTGTCGTCGAACAATACCGGTTGGCCGGAACGCCCTAAACGGAGATATCCGGGTCCCTCATGCTCAGCCAAATAGGATACGATCTTAGCGGTCTCCACGCCATCGGCAGGGACAAAGACTTCCATATTGGGAAGGACTCGCATGATTGCGATATCCTCAATGCTTTGATGGGAGCCGCCGTCCTCACCGACGGTGATTCCGGCATGAGTCGCTGCGATCTTCACGTTGAGCTTGGGATAACAAATACTGTTGCGAACAATCTCAAAGGCACGACCCGCCGCAAATACCGCAAAACTACTGAAAAATACGGTTTGCCCGCCAATGGCAAGACCTGCGGCAGTGGCAGCCATATTACCTTCTGCAATTCCCATATCGAAAAAACGATCCGGAAATTCTTTGGCAAAAATATTGGTTTTTGTAGATTTGGATAGATCCGCGTCCAAAACTACGATTTTATCATTTTCTTTGGCAATGGCGGCAAGGGCTTTGCCGTATGCCTCTCTTGTTGCGATCTTTTCCATGTCATTCCTCCAGCTCTGCTTTGGCTTTGGCGAAATCTTCATCGCTCATTGGTGTTCCATGCCAACCAACCTGATTTTCCATAAAGGAAACGCCTTTTCCTTTGATGGTTTTTGCGATGATCGCCACGGGTTTCCCCTTGACTTCTTTGGCGGTGGCAAATACTTTTTGCAATTCTGCAATATTATGACCGTCTACATGGAATACTTCAAAACCAAAAGCGTCGAATTTTGCACCAATATCTCCCAAAGACATCACATGATCGTTGGGACCGTCGATTTGCAGGCCGTTATGATCCACAATGGCAATGAGGTGGTCCAAGTGGTAGTGGGCGGCGGACATTGCGGCCTCCCAAATGATTCCTTCATCCAATTCTCCGTCGCCCAATACCGCGTAGACATAGTTATTCTTTTTTTGTAATTTCATAGCCAGGGCGATGCCGTTGGCAATGGCGAATCCCTGCCCCAAAGAACCGGTAGATGCCTCTACGCCGGGAAGTTTTTTGCGATCAGGATGTCCCTGTAAACGGCTGCCCACTTGACGCAGAGTGAGGAGCTCTTCATCGCTGATGATTCCTCCTTCGTATAGTACCGCGTAAAGCGCCGGTGCGGCATGACCTTTGGAAAGAACGAAGTAATCCCGATCTTCCCATTGGGGATTGTTGAAATCGTATTTCATTACGTCGAAATACAGTACCGCCATAATTTCGGCCAGGTCCAGCGAACCGCCGGGATGTCCGCTTTTGGCGTGTCCCAGCATTTCAATGATATCACGGCGAATATTCTTTGCCTTCTCTTGTAATTTTTCTACTTTTTCCATGGTTTTCATCCTTTGATTTATCCGATCTCAATGGGGAATAGAACGATTTTGTCCCCAGGTTTGATTTGATGACGCATTGTGACGAGACTTTCATTGACGATGGCTTTGCCGACTCCGGCAGTATGGATTCCCGATTCAAAAAGGGTTTTCCCCAAATCATAGTCACCGCCTTCAATATCCTCTTCTGCGGGCAAATTTACTTTCAGATCAGCTAGATAACCGTGGAGTTCCAGTGTGACCGAGCCTTCATAGATTTTTACTTCTTCAGAGCCCATGGTTTGCCCTCCTTATGATTTGCTATCATATATCATTTAGTATAGCAGATTTCCGACATTGAAACAAGAAAAACTCGAGAAAATTCGCAGTTTTTCTTCGTCAAAGTGCTGCAAAATTGCTTTCGATCCATTGTTATGGTATAATAATTAAATATAATCATTCTTTGTGAGGTATTTATGAAAATATTATCATGGAATGTCAATGGCCTCAGGGCAATAGAGAAAAAAGGGTTTCGCCGATGGCTTTTGGAAACGCAACCGGATATTTTGGCAATTCAAGAGACCAAAGCTCACAAAGAGCAATTAAGCGATGACTTGCTCCATATTGATGGCTACCATTCCTACTTTTGCTCTGGAGAAAGAAAGGGATACAGCGGAACGGCATTATATACCAAGGAAGAGCCGAATTCATTAGAATACGGTATTGGCATCCAACGGTTCGACTGCGAGGGGCGTATCATTATCGCCCATTATGATGATTTTGTATTATTTAATTGCTATTTTCCCAACGGCGGTGCTTCGGAAGAACGGTTGCAATACAAGATGGATTTTTATGATGCCTGCCTTGATTATTTTCAATCGATGCAAGGGAAAAATATTTTGATTTGCGGCGATGTCAATACAGCACATCAAGAGATCGACTTGGCACGGCCCAAGGAAAACCGCAATATTTCAGGGTTTCTGGATATAGAGCGGGAGTGGGTCAGTAAAGTATTAGATGCCGGCTTTATTGATACCTTTCGTTATTTTCATCCCGATGAAAAAAAGTACAGTTGGTGGTCATATCGTTTTCATGCGCGCAGCAGAAATGCAGGATGGCGATTGGATTATTTTTTTGCCGATCCTCATATGAAACAGCGACTGGTGGGAGCGGAAATTCTTAACGAAGTCCAGGGCTCGGATCATTGCCCGATCTCATTGGAAATTATCTAAAGCAATAGGAGTTGACTGATTTATGGAAATGAGACGTTTTTATCAGGAATCCATCTCCTTGTTGGGAATGGGCGCCATGCGTTTTCCTACGATAGAAGGAAGTAAAGCTATTGATGAAATAAAGGCAGGAGAGATGTTGGATTACGCTTTACATCACGGCGTTAACTACATTGATACCGCCTATATGTATCATGAAGGCAATTCCGAATCTTTTTTGGGAAAAGCTTTGAAACGATATGATCGCAGCTCTTTCAAACTGGCGACCAAACTCCCTGTTTGGATGGCCGAAGACGCGAAGGGTATGGAAAAGATCTTTGCTGAGCAGCTTCGCCGTTTGGATACGGAATATTTTGATTTTTATCTCTGCCATAACTTGAACAAAGAAAATCTTTCTTTGGTTCAAAAATATAAAGCCTTTGAGTTTATGTTCCGCATGAAAGAGGAAGGACGCATCCGTCATTTGGGATTTTCTTTTCACGACGAACCAAAGGTATTGGAGGAAATCTGCAGAAACTTTGACTGGGAGTTTGCCCAAATCCAGCTAAATTATATTGACTGGGATCTTCAAAAAGCAAAAAGTCAATATGAGATATTGGAGCATTATGGGCTTCCCTGTATCGTAATGGAGCCTGTGCGCGGCGGCGCTTTGGCGAATCTTTGCCCCGAAGCCAATGAAATTTTGAAATCAGCGGCTTCCTCTCGTTCGATTGCTTCTTGGGCGCTTCGGTACGCTGGCCAGAAGCCCAATGTTATCACTGTGTTGAGCGGTATGAGTAATATGGAACAGTTACAAGATAATATTGGGACAATGACTGATTTTATGCCTCTTTCTCCCGCAGAGGAGGCAGCATTGGAAAAAGCCCTGGAGGTCTATCGAAAAACGAAACTGATCCCTTGTACCGGTTGCCGTTACTGCATGGATTGCAAGCAGGGGGTGGATATTCCCAAAATGTTTGCCATGAACAATGAATACCGCTTGGGAAAACAGGCGGAGCGTTATCTGGAAAGTTACGAGAAAACCAAGAGATCGCAAAGAGAATCAAATTGTACGGAGTGCGGTCGCTGTTCAGAACACTGCCCTCAAAAAATTGATATTCCTACAGAATTGCGAAAAACCGGGGAAATGATTGCCGAGCTCTATCAAAATCGTTAATGTATTTCAGTTTTTGTAAAAAAACTCTTGCAAAGGTATTTTCTTTGTGATATGATAATTAGGTAGTGCCGGAATGGCGGAACTGGCAGACGCACAGGACTTAAAATCCTGCGGTAGCGATACCGTACCGGTTCGACCCCGGTTTCCGGCACCAAAAAAAGGGCGCTGGCTTTCGATAAGGCCAACGCTCTTTTTATCATTGTTTACTCAATATTGAGCAGGGAATCCCTGTTTTATCATGGTGAGGAGTAATTTAATTTATGGATATCAGCCTTCATTATTTGGAAAAGGGGCGAGGAACGCCATTATTATTGCTCCACGGCAATGGAGAAGATCTTTCCTATTTTGAGCACCAGATCGATCACTTTTCTACTTCTTATAAAGTTATTGCCATTGATACCCGAGGCCACGGTTTGTCTCCCCGAGGGGAACGGCCTTTTACCATTCGTCAATTCGCCGAAGATCTCTTGGGGTTTATGGATCAGCACGGCATTGCCAAAGCGCACATTTTGGGATTTTCCGATGGAGGCAATATTGCTTTGATTTTTGCCTCGCATCATCCTGATCGCGTGGATCATTTGATCTTAAACGGAGCGAACCTTTATGGCAGCGGCGTAAAACCCTCCGTGCAAATTCCCATCATAATAGGCTACCATATTGCCAAGATTTTTGCCCGTATAAGCAGACAAGCCAGGGAAAATGCCGAAATGCTCGGTCTCATGGTCAATGACCCCAATATCAATCCTGAAGAATTAAAACGGATCACCAATAAAACTTTGGTGATTGTTGGCGATAAGGATATGATCCGAGAAAAACATACGAAATTGATTTGTGATAATTTACCCAATGCGAAATTGGCGATCCTTCCCGGCGATCATTTTATTGCTAGGAAAAGTCCCTTCGCTTTTAACCGAACAGTAGAGCAGTTTCTTGTGACGGAAGCATGATTGATATCTCTTTACTCGTCAAATTTTTTCTTAAAATCCGAAATAAAACCCTTGCTTTTTCTGTTTCGCTGTGATATTATATTTAAGCAATCGCAAATGGCGCTGTAGCCAAGTGGTAAGGCAGAGGACTGCAAATCCTTTACGCTCCGGTTCAAATCCGGACAGCGCCTCCAAATAAAACACCTGCTAAAATAAGTTTGGCGGGTGTTTTTCTTTTGTTTTCTGCTGTACTACAATATCAATTTTGCACTATTTTACACCACTTAAATTGTAAAACCATTGTAAAAAAATACTCATAAAAATTTTTCAAAAAAAATCTCCCAACCTTTTTGGTTGGGGGATTGGTGTTATTTGTTTTGGTTTTTCAACGCGATCATGGTTTCATCATTAAAAAATTATTAAAACCCCTTTTCCAAATATAAAAGATGGACAGGGGGGCGGTTGATGTGTTATAATTTATTCAACCGTTAGGCCCTGTTTCCGGGGCCTTCTTGTGTTTGTCGGTCAATTAGATCCGCCATTCTCCGTAAGTTATCACCGCCACAATCATTTTTTCATGAGCGTACGATGATAATCTGATGGATTCAGATGAAAGTCAATAAAAACAGATAGTAGTTGACTGGAATTACGAAAACAGCAAAAAGATTGGGTAAATCTGGAAAGCGAGGAAGTAAAATGAAAAAAGTAAAAATTACAGTTTTAAAAACAACGCTCGATGAGGAGTTGGCAAAAGAATTTGGAGTAGAAGGATTAACAGCTTGCCCTATGTTGAAAGAGGGGCAGGTTTTCTATGCTGACTATGCCAAACCAGACGGTTTATGCGATGAAGCCTGGAAAGCCATGTATCAATACGCTTTTGCATTATCTCATGGGGCGGAAAATGGATTGTTTTATTACGGAGATTGGATTCGGAAACCGGGAGTTGCCATATGCAGTTGCAATGATGGTTTACGCCCTGTGATTTTTAAACTGGAAACTACGGATGAGATCTCTAAAATTGATTATGAGCCGGTTCGTTAACTTTGGGAGTTCGCTGTGGATTTAAAACAAAAACTATTGCAATACGGTAGCGAGGATATTTATCCGATGCACATGCCGGGACATAAACGCAATTTGAATATGGTTTCCATGGGAGAACCTTACGCCATAGACATTACGGAAATCCATGGTTTTGACGATCTTCATGACGCAAAAGGTGCTTTGGCCCACGGTATGGAGCGTGCGGCGAAACTTTTTGGCAGCGAGGAAACTTACTATCTCGTCAACGGAAGTAGTTGTGGTATTTTGGCCGCGATCACTGCATCGGTAGAAAAAGGAGATGCCGTATTAGTGGCGCGTAATTGTCATAAATCTGTTTATCATGCCCTGGAATTATATCATTTGGAGCCTCGGTATATTCTTCCTTCAATGGATGATGCCTTTGGAATTTGCGGCAGCATTATGCCGGAAGATATTGCAAGTGCACTTCAACGCCATCCTGAAGTGAAAGCCGTGATCCTTACATCACCTACTTATGAGGGAATCGTTTCCGATGTGGAAGCGATTGCCAGTATTGTCCATGGTTATGGAATTCCTCTCATTGTAGACGAAGCCCACGGTGCCCATTTTTCTTTTTCCGATATGTTCCCCAAAAGTGCTCTTCGTCTCGGAGCGGATCTGGTCGTTCAAAGCCTTCATAAAACATTGCCCTCTTTGACCCAAACAGCGGTGTTACATTGTAACGGTAACCTTGTTGACAGGACAAAGCTTCATCATCGGCTAGAAATATTTCAAAGCAGCAGTCCCTCTTATATCTTTATGACTTCCATAGATCAATGCGTCTCCCTATTGGAAACGCAAGGACCTGCGCTGTTCCAAGCCTATGAAGAACGTTTGCTGCGATTTTCCGGAAATCTTGTCGATTTAAACCACCTGCGCATATTGTGCAAAGGGAGGGATCTCCGAGAGGCCCATAGAGGCATTTTTCAATATGATCCCGGAAAGATTGTCATCTCATGCGGAGGAACACTCAGAGATGGACAAGCCTTTTTCGGCCCTGATCTCGTAAAAATCCTGCGGGAGCAGTATCGAATAGAACTTGAAATGGCATCTTCTGATTATGCGGTCGCCATGACCTCCATTGCCGACAGCGATGAAGGCTTTCAACGGCTGGAAACCGCGCTCAGAGAGATCGACAAAACTCTGGAGAACTGCGCTGCCGGCAACGGCAACATACAGCCGCTGCCCGTGCCGGAAGTGGTACTTCCCATCGCCAAGACGGAGTTGCGTCAAAGTCACTTTATGCCCTTTCGTGAGACCTTGGGAAATGTGTCCGCTGAATATGTTTATGCTTATCCGCCGGGAGTTCCTTTGCTTGCCCCGGGAGAAAGAATATCCCATGAAGTGACTGCTGCGGTTGAGGCTCTTTCTGATCATGGAGTAAACCTTTGTAGTACCAACCGGAGGATGCCGAAGGAAATCAGTGTACTGGTTGACTTTACCGAGTAAATTTGATAAACTTATACTTAATAAAATATCGGTTTTCGGTGATCATTGTTGCCGATTCCAAATATAAGGAGGGGATACTCATGAAAAGAATCCAAACTTTGGAAACCAGAAATCTTGCCCAATCGGCGAAAACCGGCGGATGTGGAGAATGTCAAACGTCCTGTCAGTCTGCCAGCAAAACTTCTTGCAGCATCGTGAACCAGAAATGTGAGCAATGCCAGGAATAATGATGAACATATATCGCTGCAAGGCTCCCGGAGCAATGCAGCGATTTTTGTTTGTAAAAAATGTTTGAAAAGGGAAATGAAAATGATTCATCCGTATCAGTGCAATGGTTATCATATTATTATTGATGTCAATAGCGGTTCCATCCATTCTGTCGATGAGGTGGCATATGATGTGATCTCTCGATATGAAACAGAGACGAAAGAAGCAATTATCAAAGAAATGTTGGAAAAGTATCACGATTCCCCCGATGTGACCGAGGAGGAATTAAATACATTGTTTGAAGATATCGCGTCTTTAAAAGAACAGGGAAAGCTCTTTTCAGAAGATCCCTACGCAAGTGCTGCCTTTGATTTTAAAAACCGACAATCTGTGGTGAAGGCTCTTTGTCTCCATATTGCCCATGACTGTAACCTTGCCTGCGAATATTGTTTTGCCGGAGAGGGAGAATACTGTGGCGGCCGTTCGCTGATGAGTTTTGACGTCGGCAAAAGGGCATTGGACTTTCTTATTGCCAATTCCGGCAACAGGGTGAATCTGGAAGTCGATTTTTTTGGCGGCGAACCCTTGATGAATTGGGACGTGGTAAAACAACTGGTGGCCTACGGCAGGGAGCAGGAACGTATCCATGATAAAACTTTTCGCTTTACCCTGACTACCAACGGCGTTCTGTTAGATGAGGACGTGATGGAATTCGCTAACAGAGAAATGAGCAACGTGGTGTTAAGTATTGATGGTCGGAAAGAAGTACATGACCGTTTTCGTCGGTTCCGTAATGGGAAAGGCAGTTACGACCTAGTCTTGCCGAAGTTTTTGAAAATGGCGCAAAGCCGCGGTCAAAAGAATTATTATGTGAGAGGCACATATACCCATTTGAATACGGATTTTACCAACGACATCCTTCATTTGGCGGATCTCGGCTTTCGGGAGATCTCTATGGAACCCGTGGTGGCGCCTCCCACAGCGGAATACGCCCTTACCGAGGAAGATCTTCCAAAGCTCATGGAAGAATATGAACGTTTGGCGGCAACAATGCTGAAGCGAAAAAAAGAGGGGAAAGAGTTTCGCTTCTTCCACTATACCATTGATTTAACCGGCGGCCCCTGTATTGTGAAACGAATTTCCGGTTGCGGTGTGGGAACGGAATATTTGGCAGTGACTCCCGAAGGAGATTTTTATCCTTGCCATCAATTTGTCGGGGATGACAAATATATCATGGGCAACGTTTATGATGGCATTACAAATTTTGAAATTCAAAATGAATTTAAAATGTGCAATGTCTACGCTCGTCCCAAATGCCGCGATTGTTTTGCAAAACTTTATTGCAGTGGTGGGTGTGCGGCCAATGCTTATCATACTCACGGCTCCATTACCGAGACGTATGACCTCGGTTGCGAGCTACATAAAAAAAGAGTAGAATGTGCGATCATGTTGAAAGTGGCAGAAATGGATGCTTTGGACTAAATTCATTTTTCTGATTGATTGATCAACTAAGCGCCCCAATCCCATCGGGATTGGGGCGCTCTTTCCATCAGTTTTCTGCGGATGCTATCAATAAAATAAAGCATCGTAGCAGATGTGTTCTTGGTTCAACGTGCCTTTTTGGAATTCTTGAAACAGCTGCGATTGCAAACATGCTTTTAAAGTTGACGTCTTCAGGTTCATTTCAAAATGGCACGAGAGGATAGAAAGTACGTCATTTGCCGGGCGGTTCGTCCGACTTGATCCACCGCTGTTTTTGCCCTTTCAGTCGTATGTGGGAACATATCTACTTGCTATGTACTTTTAAAAACTGTTTAATAACTCTTGTAACTCTTCTATTACACTTTGGTATTCACTATATGTATTCCCGTTCAGCAGTTTTCTTTTCTCAGAAAGAACTGTAACTTTAGCCCTTCTCTTCATCTCACTCTCAAAATCACTATAATCCATCGTGGCCAGAATAACTTGTGGTAAATTATCCATTTCAAAAATCAGTTTTAAGATATCTTTGCTACTTGTATGGCTGGCCTCCTTCGCACGAGGTGAATCTACAACTAATGGGAATAATATGGTATTTGTCTTAAAATACTGCATCGTTTGGAATAAACCTATCATCTGTGCTAATATGATTTTATTCTCTAAAGTGCCTTGTGCTTTTATCGGTTTAAGCAATTTTATATTTCCTTCATATGCTGAATTCCACGCATCTAACTTCATAATATTGAGACGAACATTTTCAATATAATTTTCTTCAATCTCTTTTTTATTAGGCAGCTTTCTAAGTTCTTTATCTATCTCCTTAATTTCCTTCCCATGCCCCTCCTGTTCATAAACATTCTCACCAAGCTGTTCTGTAAAGTGCTTAACAGAATCTTGCAATCCCCTCTGCCGCAAATACACTTCATACGAATCTTGTTTTTCATCATATGCCTGTTCTTGCTGCTTGAGTTCCTCCATCAAGCTAACATAATTTTCTTTATACTGTTCTAACTCCGATGCTATCGAAGATATTATTTGTTCAATCTGCTTATACATATAATCTTCGTTTTGAATATTATAATTTGAACGAACAATGCTGTATATTTCCTCATCAAAAGAATACCCGCATTTGGGGCATATACGTATATGCCCTTGATCTTCACCAATGTTAAC
>NBJMC04201__coassemble_918_pt1 | contig 18144 bp, 18 predicted proteins | sample NBJMC04201__metabat2_high_PE_023 | metagenome-assembled genome bin NBJMC04201
GTACATCGTCGGGACTTGTCCAGTAAGGCGCACCGCTTGTACCTTGCCTCAAAAATGATCCGGCAGTTGATGGGTGAGCAAGCTGAGTAAATGCTGTGGTTGACGATGGATAAATCAAACGATATGTCGTCCAAGATGATTTATTAGTGCCACCGGATTCTACCGGTATCGGTTCATCTAAATCTATGGACGATGCCTTAATAGGCCACGCACAATCAAATAATTCTTCGGTTTCCGCAACCTTACCGATTGCTACACCTTTTCCGCCCGCAAGAAAATCTATCGGTACCGGCTGAGTGCCAATCTCAAATGACCGTGTCATAGTACCGCCGTAGTCATCAGTGGCAGCGGCTTCAAAGATATAAGTTGAAGAACTGTCGAATCCACTTAAAATAGTTTCGGTATTATTTGGTATGGTTGTTGTTTTAACATAAGTTGATGTGCCTTTGACCTTAGCTTTTGCTGTGATGGTTGCGGTACCGTATGATGTAACAGATGCAAGCACCTTCACGTATGTCCCCGCAGGGTCTTCGGTCCCCGTAGAATTACACCGATAACCTGACCATGATGTAATTTGAGGCGTGTTATAAGCTACGACAGTAATATTGGTTAAACTTTCTGTTGTGTTGTCATAATAGTCAGTTACAAGAACTGATAATTGCCATGCACCCGGAGACAAGCCAAGACTTGATACTGGTATGGCCTCAGAAAAGGTTGCGGATTGTACAAAATAGATATCATAACCAAAGAAATGCGTGCTCCCTGCTTCTGCAACGTTAATAGCAATACTCGCACCATTTGCATAGGAAACGTCAGATAAGTTAACAGAAATAGTGACGCTTCCTGACGTTAAAAACACTTGTTCTCCCGTAGGAGATGTTACGCTGCCACTGACTGATACTGTCGGCATATTATTCCCTCCATTCCAGACTTAAGTTCCCGTTAAGACGCGGATTAAAAATAAAACTACCAAGACGCAAACTGTTTTCAATAACTCCGTCCCGTATATGAAAAGAACTGGATGAAATGAACGCAACTTCATCGCCTTCCCCAGACAAAAAGGAGATCCGATCATTGACCAATTTTAGTTGCATATCGCTTTGTGGACTTGCAAGACATAAACAACCAGAATTATCAACGTAAAAAACACGATTACCGCCATCTGCATTATAAATAGCAAACGCCCCGCCATAAATGGACAGAGCGTTAGCATCAATACGATAATGAGTCAGACCGGTACTGCCGTCATTCAATTGTTCACGGATAAATGTTGCCGTAATATCCTCTTTCCTGGTAAATTCACTCCATATATAAGCGGTGTTGTCAGTGGGGGCTGTTGCGCTTGACGTAGTTACAAGTCCAATGTACTTTGTATTCGACTGAGGGGTTGTTGTCATATCGCTGCCATCAGCATTTGCAGAATAACGGATATACATATAAGAGCTGGTTCCATCATTCCCAGCTTCTCCTTGTTCTCCTTTATCGCCATAAACACCAATAATACAAGGGTCTGTGGCGGTATTAGTTCCATTTGTGTACTCAATTACCTCGTAATTCCACAGATATTTGGCCGTTGACGATACCGATTGAACAGTGGTTGTCCACCCGCTTGTATCTGTTGTGATTCCACTGTTTGCGGAAGTTGCAAGATAATAGTTCGTAATGGATTGTATGCCTACGCCTACATCTCCCGTAAGCCCCTTATCCCCATATACACCGATCACTCGTTTTTGTGTGTTTGATGTCGTGCTATCGGTATACGTTACTGTCTCATAGATCCAGAGATATTTATTTTCATTTGTTATCTCCGGAACCGTGGTGCTCCATGTTGTGGGAATTGTGCTGTTGGATGCCGAGACCGCGTAATATTCCGTAATATTTTGTATCCCAACGCCATCGTTTCCATCCTGACCATCATTCCCCACATATCTTGACCACGTATATGACCCGTAATAAGTTGGCGCCACCGATGATTCGGTGACACAAATCCCTATATATCTCGTGGCTTCTGTGGGTTCCTCTGTCATATCGGCTCCTGTGGCATTGGCGGAATAACGGATATACACATATGACGTGATGCCGTCATCACCGTTATCCCCTTTTCGCACACCACAAATTGTGATCCTTTTTTTGATTTCTTGGCCTGTTTCATTGTCTATACACGTCAAGACGTAATCGTTAGATTCAGCAATTGCCGTCGTAGCCTCTACCGTAAATATTAAAGTCTTAGCACTGGTATCAATTACACAAGAGATTCCATTGTATGCTCCGGAGACAGCCATGCTATAAGCGGTAGTAGCCACACCGCCTTTTGTACCGCTGACAGTCACTGTCACAGACAGTGTAGCTTCCGGATATCCGTCTGGATCGCAAGGTATCATGATAGTATTCGTATCAATTTCTACTGCCAAGAGTTTTGACAGAGGATCTACCGCATTTATAATGTTATTAATGTTTTGTTGATTTGACGTAGTGTAGGAGGAGAAAGCCGCCGCAAGATCGATTACTTTTTGATTAATACCACTGTTGCGCATTAAATACTCGCCCAAAGTAGCGGTACGGGTACCTTGGGCGATAGACGTTTTGAGTTGCAATATACGACCGGATACATACAGATTCCCGCTGTCATCAACAATGTTTACTCGATCTCCAATCTTTGTGCCTGCGGGAAGATGAGTAATATCCACATCATAATTTATTTCCATATCACAAATTTTTTTCAGCTCAGCTACGGCGTGATCGCATAAAACAGATTGTTCTGTCGTGTCATAAGTGTAAGTACGCAAAATATGTCCTGTATAGTTTTGATCAGGCTCCGTGGGGTTAAGATATCTACTCCATTTTTTCACGGCTTCCCTACTTTTCAGGTAACCATTTTCATTGTAAATATCACCGTCATCATAGCTATACCCCACAAGTGTAATATTATTTTCTCCACCTTCGGGGACACCCCCGGTAGCATATAACGCTGTTGCCAAATTAGCGATGGATTTTGAAATTATGATGCTGTTAACCTCGTAATTCAGCCTAAGTACTACACCATTATCGCTGCCTCGCTCACGATAAATATTAATATACTTATGAGTTAATTGCAGTTTGTCTACAGTAAAGCTGTAAGACAGCTCACAATCAAATCGAGTCGCTACCGATGCCAAGCGTTCTGTGATTGTGGCCTCGCTGTCCCAAGACAACTTCCTGGATAGGCTTTCTGCCTCGTTGACGCCAATCTCAAATCCGGTATCGTTGGCAAAATAGTTAATATACCAAGCGATAGAGTGGGCTTCCGTCGCCGTATAAGGCATGACGATTTCATTCAGTAAATCCAGTCCCGCATCTTCCGCATAAATATAGACCTCACCTTTTGCGGTATCTGTTTCCGATTCAATGATGGTATAAATTTCATTCTCGTTATCTTCGTTACGAAGGATATAGTTTCCGCACTTCGCACAATCCTCCACCTCACCGCGAGTATCTTCGGAAAACGGGATTTTACATTCGAAAGTAGTAGTCCCTGTTTCAACATCTTCAGTTTTGAGATCATCCGTGATCATTAACCCCTCGGGCAAAGTATAACTGGCTTGCCCTATGATGGATAACCGGCGATCGGCAAAATAAATCACAGAAACGCCTCCCTATATTGTATTTTAAAAGTAGGAGCATAGGTAGATGCGACCCAATCGGAATAAGCAACACCGATATGATTGGCTCCCGGTGTTAGAGCAAATTTTTCCCAATCATTCCCCAAAGCCCCCAATTCCGGCGCGGCAATGTTATTAAGATAGATTTCACCGTTTTTACAATCGGCAATCAGCACATCATTGGTACTAAATTTGTTCGGTATGTCTATGTAAGTATCACAATTATCTTTCACAAATTTCAGCCAAAACAATCCATTGTAGGACATAGCAGGCTTGTCTGAAAACGCCCCAAAGGCCACTGTAATTTTCTTTGCCTCAACATTGGAAAGAGAAGGCTCATAGAAGCTATAACGCATACCAAGCATATTGAATACTATCTCACTGCCCGTTTTTCGAATCCAAGAGGTAGGGATGTCCGGTTCGTCTTTCCCTGACATAGGATTCCAGTGCGATAAGTCGACCTCTGCGCTTCCAACGTTGACGCCGCCGACATAAAACATCGCGCTCCCAACTTTACCACTGCGCCATTTGACAATTCTTGCTCCTGCAATTACGTTACCAGTGGAATCAATCGCCTGTACCTGAAAATCCCCATACTGGTTGACGCTGCTGGCACTGCTACCAATACACATTTTATGCTTGTATGATATTTGAAAATTGGTGGCTCCCGCATCTCCACCAGCGTCTTCCGGGATAACTCTTGTGATTGATGGGCCGTGCCATAGTCCTGACCGTGTACCAAAATTTGTTGCAGACAAATAATAGTACCTTGCCGCACCCTCCGAATTGTACGATCCCGGCAGCATACCGACAGCCCCCATTTGCACTGCATTATCTGGGAATATACTTCCGCTGTTTGCACTCCACAATCCTTGTGCCGCAGAACCCCATGCCCCCGAAGTCAAAAATTCCTGGTCGATCAATGTTTGTGATTTTTCGGCAACGTCGCCGCTATCAATTTCATCAGGATCACCCATTTGTATAATATTTTGTTCTTTGTCAAAAAAAGCAACATAACCACAATCGCCATTCCCTGTTAATGCACTCTGCGTTTCTCCGTCTGCGCTTATCTCTGTTTCTTCATAAAAATCGGCTTCCAGGGTGGGATAAGAAGGATAGGTGCCACCATAATCAAATGATACATTGTTCTCTCCTTTCGGAACAGTCACTTCATAAAGAGCCACAGAATACTTTAGTGGGTCGGGACAGTATAAAGAAAATTCACCGACAATCGCATTTTTCCCCGGTTCGATTTCGCTGATTTCCGATGGAGTTCCAACAAAATACTTATCCGGTTCATCTGCAAAAACAAGTTGTGCATTTTCTACATTCAAAATCTTTGCCAACTTGTTAAAAGCCGTCCTGTAGGCTGTATCGGAAGCGGCAATCAACTGGAATTGTACGGTGATAGTTCTTGACGGCAGTCGTCGTCTTTGCATGATTTCCCCGTCTCTGGCTCCTGTTGTATAAGTTGTGAGTTCCTGAGATAGAGCCTCGCGCCCTGTAACCGACAGTGTTCGATAGCCGTCGATCTCATCTTCGATATAGGATCCATTTATCTTGAGAGCTTCAGCGGGTATTGATACATCCGACGAAACTTCGGTAACATCTATGAAAGAATACATATATCACACCTCACAATATACCATGCTTGCGGTTGGTTCGGTTTTGTTGCCGCTCCAATTCGTCTTGAGTATAGGTAGCCGTGGCACGGGCAAATTCCTTGCCATCAACTGTAAGAGGGACCTCAACAACATAAACAGCGTTACGGGAATATGACCAATCTCCCACCACTTCTCTATTGAAATCTACAGTAAGGTTGCCGGTTACGATGTTGGGAATAGCCACAAGCCTTTCCGCTGCCTTACGAATATTGTTTGTCATATCAGTGATACCGAGCTCAAAGCCCTCCCCAAAATAACGACCGTTTTCGCGCATAAGTTTCGAAGGAGAGGCTATTTTGGCTTTCGCTTTTACGGCTGCATCGGCGGCTGCCACCATAGACGCAGCAGCGGATCTGATCGATGCGAGACAAGAACGCATACCTGCCGCAAAACCTTGACTGATATAAGCACCGGCAGAATAAGCCGCACTGTATCCTGATCTTAATCTGCTTGTTACAGCAGAAACCATTGTAGCCGCCATTGAAGGCGCTTTGGACAGACCGCTTTTGAGTCCCGATGTAAATCCGCTTCCAGCTGTTTTGCCCGACGTTTTGGCTGTTGAGGCTAATGTGCGAAACTCCGTAGAAACACTGCTGAGAGAACTCTTAGCAACTCCCGCCAGTGTGGTCAAAGACGATGACGCACCGCTAACCGCTCCCTGCATAGATATAATAGAAGTCCCGGCAGAAGAAGCCGCCGCAACAATCCCGATCATTTGAGTCCTTGCGACACCAAGAGCCGCCCCCACAACAAGCACTGTGGCGGCAGATTTCTGCAAGCTTGCAGAGAATGCTATTACCCCGGCGGAACATAACAGGATGGCTGTGCCAAATACCAGTGCAGAGGGGACTGCAGAGGAAAGCCCACCGTTAAGCGTTTCCAAACCTGCACCCGCCATAGCAAAACCAACAGCCAAAGTGGGAATTGAGGCGGATAACATAGCAAATGCCGAACTCAAAATATTGGCCGGAGCTGCTGCCGAAGTTAATAACGGCACAAGGATCTGCATCCCTTTACCAGCGGATTCCAGACCAGTACCGCTTTCTCCCATAGCTGCCATTCCTGCCGCTACGGCTCCCAAGGACTTAGCAATATCTTTAATTGACAAGCTGGAAATGGTTTCTATGCCATCGGCAACTCTTTCAAAGCCAATTCCCGCATTTGCGGCTGCGGTGCCAATAGAATCTATTACACCGGCAATGGAATCCAAGACCTTGGAAACACCGCCGCTAATAGCGTCGACAACTGTAGCAGCACCATCGCAGATAGTCGCAAAAGCATCACTCACAGCTGTCGCTACCTGAGATGCAGTATCACCTAATTGACGGATAACAGGAGGCAGTGTACTAATAAAAGAGGACGCTAAATTCATTGCCTCTCCCACCATTAACGCTGCTGCTCCTAATCCCAGCATTCCCGGAATTGCAGCGTTTAGTGCGGGACCGAATATGGCAAATATCGCAGCCAGACCGGCGACAACAATACCAAAAGCCGCCATTGCGACTGCACCTTCTTTGCCTGCATCGGCAATGGGCGCCATTGTTAAGGCCATAACGGATACCGCCGCAGCGAATACGGCGATCCCGATGGCGCTTGCTTGTAATCTTGAACCAAACGTAGCAAATGTTGCTCCGAGACCTGCTACTACAACACCGAAGGTAACCAATGGAGCAACAGCGGTCGTACCCAGTTTCGCAATGCCGGTAAGAGAATCAGCAAACAGAGCAAGGGAAGCAATAATTAAAGCAAGACCGGCGCTTTTTACAAACCCGCTAAAGGCTGTTTTGAGCGACGTCACGTTTTCGCCTGCTCCCTTACTTTTCTTGCCAAGCTCTTCTGTTTTGCTGCTGAATTTACCAAACAGGTTTGTAATCGTTGATAGCCCACCTGCTAACGATGACAAAACTTTTAATCCGACAAATGCCGCCACAAGTTTCGGCAAATTTTTGATCAGGAAAGCGATGACGCTAGCATTGTTTTCAAGGAAATTTGCCACTCCAACAAGGGCATCTTTCACCATATCCATTGCGCTGGAAAATTTCTTAACGTTTTTAGTACTCCCGAAAGCACCATTTAATTCGGACAAAGCGTCCCCAATGGCGCTGAAGGCATCCCCAAAAGCAGATCCCACCTCTGCAGCGTCTTCTTTAAGGACTTTCATGTATTTACCTGCGCGGGTAATGAAATCTTGTAGTTTAGTAGCAAATTTTTCACCGTCAAACTTACTTAAGGAATTAATAACGCTTTCAATGGCATCAGTCTTCACTTGATCCAACACCGAATATGCAGGAAGGAATTTTAATGTTAGAGTTTCAGAAAGACCGGCCATTGCATCCTCGGCCGTTTTGTACTCTCTTGCCATTTTAGAGAAAGCATCGCTGGTACCCGCCTTTTCAATCGCCGCGAAAAAATCTTCGGTTGCAACTTCTCCTGCCTGTATTTTATTGGTAAGCTCTTGAGCGCTCATACCCATCTCTCTGGCGACAGCAGCCATGCCTGCAGGAGACTGTTCCAGCATTAATTTAAAATCTTCCCAAGCAACTTTTGGTCTTGCAGCCATTTGCGTTGCCTGTGTAGACAATGTTTTCATTGCTTGTTTGGGATCTTCTGCTGCGGCTGCCAGTCCACCAAAACCTTTTACAAGCTCTAATGTGCTTTTTGTACCTACGGCCGCCAACTGTGCATAAGTCGATGCCATGTCACTTGAACTATATATAGTTTGTACGGCAAAATCCTCTAACTCTTTTTTGACACCTTTGATTTCGCTATCACTTTTCCCAAGAATACTCATGTTCTCATTAAAAGTTTTCCAGGTCGCCTTCGCATCGTTCATCTCGGTGATTAGATCTCGGCAGCTGTTTGCAATACCGTTGAATGCGGCAATACCAGCCCCTGTTAAGACTCCAAATCCTAAGCCTCCCTTTATTTTGCTTCCAAGGGTGTTGATGGTACTTTGAGCACCCCGCATTGCAGCGGTGAAGCCCTTGTCGACAGCAGATAAAATGGCACGCACTGAATAGCTTTCCGCCATAAGGTTACCCTCCTTTCTTTAAAATTTCACCAATACCGGCAAAGCGGTTTTTGCGTGTAATTCCTTTTGCCTTTTCTACCTCTTTTTCATAGTTATAAAATTTCTTAAAATGTCGATAAACAGGCGTTGTCTTGTTTTTTCCTGTCTTCTTTTCAGCCTTTACTACAAAATTAAGATAAGCCTGCATATGATTACGATAATCCATATCAACCTGCTTTAACCGTACTGCCCGCATCATCAGCTCATACTGAGGGATAGTCAACCGATCAACGTCACGGAAACTTTTGAAATTGAGATAACGGAAACAATTTAAGGCAATTTCCTTATACGCATCCTCAAAAGAGCTTAAGCGTTCTGTCCCGTGGCTTTGCTCACTTGTTCCTTGATCCATGCCATTGTTTTTTTCGTAGCATTTGTTGCGGATAAAAAATCAATCACCCGATTAAATAAAGCATCAAGGTCTTCCAATTCCTCATCGATATAACTATCGATTTGCTTCTTGGTTACTCTCGGAGTTTGCCCTTTATTAGCAGCATCAAGTACATCCACAAGGGTTTCCACGTCTCCGTCCAATAGCCCAGCGATCATATACTGTAGACCGATATTCTTATCTACGCCTTTCATACCGTCAACATTGGCTTTGACTTTGCCATTGACTTCTCGCAAAAATCCCATGCCAAAACAAAACTGATAAACGGTATCGCCGATTGTTAATTCCATAAAGTCCATATTTACTTCCTCCGTTTAAAAAATTTAAGGGGTCATTACGACCCCTTAATTATGAAGACACAATGTCAGTGTCCCTGAATACATAACTCGCTATTTCTTGTTGTGTCGCGGAGACCGTAACATCACCGCTTTGACCACTGCCATTGATACCGAAGGTCAAGGAGCATTCTACATAATCCTCAGCGCTGGAAGTGATTTCCAGGCTTGTGAGGTACCCTTGATAATAGGCTCCCTTATAGGTTCCTTCCTCAGTGCCGGCTTTTTCCAGGTTTGCTTCCCACACTTCAATTAATCCATCGTCTTCCATCGCTGTTTCCAGCGCTGCAATCATGGTATCATCATTTGCCATAATGCAAGTTGCTGTAATTTCCGTTTCTGTAACGCCGGGCGTCCGAATAGAACCGTCCTTAGTCGCAGTACTTTCAGCATCTTTTGATTTGGTCCTTCCGTTCTCGGTCGTAAACGCAAGTGCCGTTCCCGCAGACGTACTTTCTTTACTGATCGGACGGAAAAGATAAACAAGCTTTTTCCCTTGTACCGCTTCGGAAAAAAGCTGCAAATCCAACTTAAACATATTACATTCCTCCTAATTAAATCTAAATTCCACATCTAAGACACCGTGCAATAACGGCGTATTGGTGGTATTATCAGGGATAATCCGTTGGGTTATGGTATAGGCCCACCAATGGAAATTACTTGTCTCCTTAAGCGCGTAGCAAACTTCTTTGATCGCAAGCTGCATGGAAGATACCGTCCCTCGGTTCTTCGGTGTATTGCTCCAAATATGAACTGTGGCGGCGACACTACCAAAAACAGCGGTCTTGTTGCCAATGTCATCAATTTGTTGAAAATCTCCCAAATATACAAAGGGATAGTCTGTCCCCGATGGGGGTAATACACCGTCGTAAACATCATATCCAAGGCTTTCTATTTTTTGTTTCAACGCGCAAAACAATTCTTGCTGAGGGTCGATCGCTACCATCTTCACTTCACCAACTTCTGCATATCGCTTTTAAAAGCTCCTTTTTGCTCTGTATAGCCCGATTTTACGAAGGGCTGCGCCGACATATACCTTGTGCCATACTCAAGATAGGGAGAGTATTCTGTTTGAGGACCGGAGCTTGCTGTTAATCCACCATCCTCAATTTTCAAGTCAACACTACGTTTGGTCGTGCCGGTTTGATACCCCTTAACAAAATCGGCATGTCCTTGAATTTTTTGCTGTAACTCAGCACCGTTTTTCCTTACAACTCGTTTCACATCATTTAACGTAATATTCTTTTTGAACTTTGCAGAAAGATTTTCAATTCCCTCAAAATACACGAGTCTTGCCATTACAACACCTCCGTCACATAAAATACTTGCTTGTGATTGAGTTCCCGGCGAAAATCAACATGATATCGTTTGCCGCCAATACGTATATAATCGAAGTCCGCCTTATAATGGTTTTGCAATCGTACAACCAATACACCTTGACGAAGTTTGCCGTAAAGCAATCCGACAGTTTCTTCTCTAGCGTCTGTTACCGCTGCATAACGCATGATTTCCGTAACCGTGTCATCACCGTAATTACCGCTGGTGTAATTATAACGTCCATCAGTGACGGACTGGAAGTAAACAGGCGTATCACATCTCATAAAAACCGCACCTTCCCTACAGTCCCGCCTTCTTGAGATGCCATGTAAGCTTGTATATCATTGGCATAAGCAGAAAAGTCATCTTCTGTAAAATTCTGGCTTTCCCCTTCAACGGTATGGGAGGTAAGGCCCTCGGACCCAATACGGTTAAAGCGGGCCAATGCCACGTCAATTACAACCGGCTCAAGGGCCTCCGGTAATTCATCCGTGTTGATCATGAGCAACAAACGATTTTCCGCCATGCTTATTAACAGTGAAAGCAGACTATCCATAGAGGTATCATCGCTCTCAATACCAAGCAAAAGTTTTAAGCTTTCTAACATGAACCATCACCTCAAAAAGGACTATAGGCGATGATGATATCGCCTATAGTCACACGATTACGCCTTTGCGGTAACAGTAGCGTTACCTGCCTTCTGTGCTTGATAAGCCCCGTCGCATTCCACCACGGTAATTACTTTGCTTGTTTCCGCAGTGATGTCGGATTCCCCGTCCCAAGGCGTCCAACTTTGGACATTTTGTCCATAAACTACTGCAACAGCTTCAGTGGCAACTTTGTACTTATATACATTATTGTCGCTTTCTTTCTCAGGGCTTACGGTAATTTTTGTATCACCTGTATTGGTGCCTGCGGCAGAATTTACCGTCAAGGTGCCAAGAGTAGGAGTTTCATCCAACGAAATCACCGCTACAGCGTCAATGTATTCCGCCAAGATAGTAATTCCCATGAGGGCGAAAGATTCGGACAAAGCACGGGCGTAATTCCCTTCGCTATGATATCCAACAAAACCATTCTGAGAATCCACAGCATAAACAAGCCCCGCTCTGGAAAATTCTGAGTCTCCCGGATCCACATAATATGCCATGAGGTTGTTCAGAGGCGTGGCAATCACCGTACCCTGATCAATTTTATCACTGAGAAATACAATATCAGCCCCCATAAATCCTTTGATGTAGTCCATGCCAAAAGCAGTCTGAACGGTAATATCTGCATCGCCCAAATAGGAATATACATCAAGGGTGTTGACAAATACAACAATCCCCGTAGCAGTGCGGTTAATGGTCTGGAATTTATGTTTCACTCTACCGATTGCCATAGCGATAGCCTTTTGCCAGCTTGCTTCCTGGGAAGTAAGGGTACCGGTTTTCATGAAATCATAAAACTTATTGGTAACAATGCCGGTAAGTTGTGCTTGAAATTCTTCGTCAGTACGGGCAACGGCGACATCATAGCCATAGCTTGCAATCGCTTCGGCAGATACCCCTTTGCGATATTTCTCCAAAGTAATTGCACCGATGGTTTCTTCCGTTACCCCAAATTGAGAGAGAGGGATTTCATCGCCTTCGGCAACAGCGCCGCTTTGCAACGTACCGTTTGCCTTTTTCACCACAAGCTGGGTGCCGTTTGCCTTCTTAATCATTCTGGTGATCCCGAGAATATCAAGAAGGGACTGAACATTTTTACTAAAAGTGGATACAAAATCAATATCCCGAGCGCTCACTGTCGAAAACTGTGTTTGCCCCGTCATATTGTCGGGAGCTGCAAATAATTGAAGATTCATAGTTATATTTCCTTTCGTTTCATTTAATAGCCGAATAAATCTCGGTTTTCATTAATAAGGCGTTGCCTTTCCACAGGATCCTTAATATCCATAATTTGATCCTTTGTCATTTTTGCGGGAGTACCGGAACCTTTATGAGGAGGGTTTCCTTTCAGCCTTTCTTTGACCGCGTCTTCTACCGCCTTGCTAAAAGCAGTGGAAAAACTGTCGATTGCCGCTTTGGTTTTATCGGCGTCGGTGGTGACAAGCACAGACAATAAGTCTTCGGAAGCATTAATGCCTTTGTCTTGCAGCATTTTCCGAGCCGTTTTGGTCATTTCAAAAAGAGCATCTTTCTTTTTTAACTTATTTAGCTCTTCTTGAAGTTTGTTTCGCTCGTACTCTGCCCTTTGTGCGGCATCCATTTCTGCCAGCTTTTTGGCTTCGTCAACTTCCTTTTGTTTCTTTTCCTGCCACTTGGCAAATTTTTTACTGAGGATTTCATCCAAATCCTTATCACTGTATTTTAGGTTGTCTGTTTTTTTAGGTTCAGATGATTCTTTTTCTGTTACCGCACTCTCATCGACAGAGTCCGTATTTTCTTCCGCAAAATACTGTAAATCAAATTGATGTTTCATAGTGTTTCCTCCGATTTTAAGCCTCGCGGGCCGTTGTACCGTAGCTTTTTCAGTGTTCCACGCCTGCACTGTTCTGCCGTAGCTTTTCATGACTTCCACGCCTGGTCATTTTGACATATTTGGGGTATTCATTGGCAATCATGGATACACCAAGAAAAAAAGAATCCAGCAAAATCTCAGCGGATTCCGATAGATTCTTGTAAAAAACAGCGGCATATCCCGCTGTTAATTCGGTTGTTAATTGATCTTCGGTGAATTCCTCCACCGATGCGATAAAGGTCTGTAATAATGCTGACACGGCGCTACAAACGATATCTTTGCCGTACTCGGCATAGTTTGCATGGCCGGTAACAATAAAGCCGCCCTCACGGCGGCAAACTTCAAGCAAAGGACATCATTCCTTCCATGAAAAACGCTGTATAGTTTTTTTACGGCGCTCTCGTTATTTACTTTTGCATTGCAACGGAAAGAATCCCGCTCAATAAAATTTCAAACGTTTTGCCCGCAACCTTTGAAGCCTTGCGCATACTGCTGTTTTCATACAGATAATCCGCTCCCGCCATTGTGACCCTTGCCATATCAGAAAGTGAAATCATGGTTCCTTCTTTTGTAACGGTTACGGAGCAGCCGTCGATGTACCCACCGTCAACAAGTTCAAGCAAGATTTGCGCAAGGTAGCTTTTCGGTATTGTCGGAAGTTCAATCGCTGTAAACATATCGGAAAAAGTCGGCACTTTTCCGTTTTTGTTACATTCGTAAAGATACATCAAAATCTTATAGATAATCAAATGCATATCATCTTTTGCCATTACCGTTCTTCCCTTCTACAATAAAAGCACCTTGCAGTTTTGCAGGGCGCCACGAAAAAACCACCGGTCATTTCTGACTGGTGGTATCAATACCATAATATGGTTTTTTCTTTTGGCGGATTATCCATTTTAGCAAGGCGCCTTAATTCGTCCCTCACATGTGTAGCCGCAACCATACTTGACATTTCATGTTCGACCACTTCCTGATCAATAACTCGGATTTTCATAAAACCTTTCGGTTCTTTACCTTCTGGATAATAGTCAGCAGAAATATTATCCTTAGTCTTTTCTATGTTTTTTAAGATTACCATAGTACTCTTCTGCCTCCTTTTGGTAATTATACTTTCGTGTTGCAATTTCATGCGCTTTTAAGTGCTCTATCTGAGGATTTTCTTTTTTAATCTTCATTTCAAGTAATTCATGTTCAATAAGTGTTTTGTCATGTGGCTTTATATCTTTTCCAATCATAAGTCTTTGCCAACTCTGAGCAATCGCACAATCTGGGTCAAAACGTCTCCATTGTCCCACATCTGAATCAAATAAGGACTTATCTTCAAACAAATACGCTTTAACCTTTTTTATATCCTCCTCAGACTTTCCAAGATTTTCCGCAATTCTTTTTGAGTCAGTTGAAAAACTGCGAATTTCCTTGTAATACATTTCAGCGAAATCGTCCGCCTCTTTACTGAACAAATTTGTAATCCTTGCTCCTGATTCTATTATACCAGAATTGAACTTTTTCGCAACAGATTTTTCTGCCTTTTGCAGCCTATTCCATTCTTCCGTTGTCCCGCCTTTGCTAAGGTAATCCAGCCAAGCGTCGTAATCTTCGGAATCCTCCCATGCCGCCACACTGCAGCGGCAATTCGGATGCAGAGGCGCGGCGTTTTCTCCCGGCGTCATTTTCTTTACTTCAAAATGCTTGCCGTTCAGCCTTTGACAGCTATCGCAGCAGTTGGCGTTGGCAATGAATTCGTAATGCTCAAAGCCGTTTTCTTCAAAGGACTTCTTCTGAGCGTCAATTTGCACCCTGGCAAGTTCCGTTCGCATCAATCGTTCCGAGTGATAGACGCTGCTGTCAAAAGCTTTTCTTAAATCACGGGCAAGCTCTCTTGGATTCTTCCCTTGAATCAACCCCCTCTGAAGCAGTTGATTCAGTTCGTTTTGCAATAATGCCAGATTCGACCATACACGCTGAGAAAACGTAGCGTTATGAAACGAAGCGTTGACAATACTGTTTGCCATCTTCGCATTGCCGCGGATGGTTTTTCCCAGAATCCCCGCTTGCCTCGTGAGTTCATCCATCGTTCTGCCTTTGAGGACTTCTGCCATAAATCGGTCCAATTCATCGTGACCGCTGATCAGTTCCAAGCCGATGTTGGCTTTCAGCATTTCCAGTCGATTGATTTTCATGGTGGCATTATAAAGGCGCATCTCTTCATTGGCTCGTTGAGAAAAGTTTTTCTCTTTCACATAACGCTTCGCCTTACGTTCGTATGCTTCGATATCCAGCTTGGCAACGCGCCGTTTTGCTTCGGTGATGGTAATTTTTTCCGCCGCCGCGTATTTGCCGTAGAAGCGGTCAATTTCGGCCCGGCACTCCGCAAGCATATCAGCGTATATCTTTTTCAGCTCTTTATCGTATTTCCGCTCCTCGGAGATATAATGACGTAACGCGTCTTCCTCTCGTTTACGCCAATAATCATTTGTCTTACTCATTACGCATCACCGAACATACTCTGTTCGAGGACCGATACCCCTCGATTTTTTTCTTCCTCGGCAATCCTTGCCATTTCCTCTTTGACGTTATCTACAATTGACAAGGCTTTTAGCTGCGTTTCTTGACTGGTAATCCCTTCCAGCCGCGCGGAAATCTCTGCTTCTTCTTGTAGGTTTGCCGGGATGTTCGGCGTAAAACGATAATTGAGCCCCACCCATGCGTCCGCGGAAACCTTAGAAGCCGGATGACCAAACAGTAATTTATAACGGCGATTCATACCGGCAACAAACTTGCGTTCTTTGGTTTTTTCTAAATTGCTCATGGCTTGGAGTTTGTATTTCAAGGCAATACCCGATGAGGTGCCAAAGTCTTCATCACTGATATTGGCAATCATGCTTATCTGAAAGACAAGGCGTTCCAAACGATTTAATAAGTTTTCTTGCGTTGTGTCGGAATTAGGCTTGTCCATAAACTCTACAAGGATTTTTTCGGCATCGTCACCGGGGAAGTTTACCACTCGATTATCACGAATGTATTGCAGATCATCGTTCTCTATTGCCGCTCCGAGCACCTTGAGATAAGCGTCAGCGAAATAGTCAACATCATTTGCTTTCTCACTGATGGCTTTGTTATAGGCATTTACAATGGACAATACAGGTTCAAAAAGTCCTTGCCGTTCGGCATTCTCCACAAATTCCGTTGCCGGTACACCCGGAAAATAATGAGGCTGCCAATCGTCAATCCATTGGAGCTGACCCGTTATTTTAAAATGTCTCACGCCGTCCCGATTCGACACGCTTCCCCATTCCACATTATCATGATCGACGTATCGCCTGACGAAAAAGAGCGGTTGCGCCACAATGGATTCGTCAAAGACCATAAAGGCTTCTATCGGAGTTAAATATGTAATGCACAAATTAGCCGTTTCGTCCGCATAATACATTTCGTAGCCGCGTCCGTAAATGCTGCATATCTTTGACAACTCAGAATTATTATCATCCTGGTTGTTATATTGCTCCAAATACTCAACAAACTGAGAAACGGCCTCATCGTCGGTAGTTGTTTTAATTGGATTACCGATAAAAAAGCCATTCATGGTATCCACGATATACTTTGGAAAGTTTACTACAATGCGATTATCAGGCTTGTAAGGTGGTTTTTTGGGTTCATGTAAAATCGCGTGGTCACTGATATATGCCGCTCTTAACTTTCTGTAACGCGAATAGACAGTATTTCTATGCCAATCCAAAAGTTCCCTCAACGTGTCCAAGGACATTTCCGTTTCTTCCGGCAGACGAAAAACTTCCAATTCGTCATATGGTCGATTCATTAGATTCCTCCTGCAATATTCTTATTTAATTTGGGTTTCATTCGACGTTCTTCTTCGATGGAGTACCGCAGCATTGCCATGGCATCATCAAAAAAATTTACCGGTTCATCAAGATACCTGTTTGTTTTCTCATCCTTCTTCCATTTCCATTGACGTATCTCTTCGATTGTATTAACACAGGAAGGATGTATATGGATTTTATGTTGTTTTAGATGATCAATTTGGGCATGAACACTGTTTGAATCCTTTTTTACAGCTCTCGCCTTATAGCCTGCTTTTTGCCACATTCTTATGCGATCGGGTTCCGCTGAATCGCAATACATCGGTATATTCTTCCGGAATTTGCCTTCCGCAAGATGGATAATTTCATCAGTATCCATTTCATAAACGTAAAGCTCCCGGCAAAGATAAAGTTCCCCATCTTTAAATCCTACTTCGCCTAGTGCGTTTGCATGGTTAAACCCAAAATCTTGCCCATTGACCATGTAATCAAACCGTTCCGGGCTACGATCAAAATCTTCCACAACGTAATTTTTTAAAATTAATCCAGCAACTTCGCCCCATTCGCCAAGCCCATAAACTTGATACCCTTCCGGATCTATCTCTTTGCGTCGAAGCATACGCCTACGATATGCGTCGTCAATAAATCGGTTATTCTCATAAGTGGACTGATGGGTCAATACATCCGGATCACTACGATCAAAAAAGACCTTCTTAATCCAATGATGAACCGATACGGGATTAAATGTCATCCTAATTTGGTAAAACTGACCTTTTGGAAGCTCTCCCCTTAACCGATCATCAATAATCTCAAAATCTGACTGTATAAGTTCCGTTGCTTCTTCGATCCATACGTCTGTCAGTTTGCCTCGTTTGAATGTAATTGATTTTAATTTTTCACGTTGCTTATCATCGTTCACTCCGCGAAAAATAATCTGATTGTGATTGCTTCGACATTCAAGGACCATATTAGATTGGTTAATATACCAATACTTTTTATAGTCATCACCGAACATACGAAAAATAGCACTTTGCAACTCGGCAAAAGTGCTATCCCTATTTGTTACATCTGACTTCCTCACACACAAAAGATTCCTTCCCGGGTCGCTCATAAGACGCAAGATATAGTGCTGTGCTGTATCAACAGACTTGCCGCTACCCGCCGAACCTTTCATGACAATATATCGTTTTTTGCTTCGGTCAACTTCACGAAAGCAAGGGTTTGCCTTTACAGTGACTTTCATTCAGGATCATCCTCGCCGTAATCAATGGTTATATTCAAGTTCATGTCGCTATCCAATTCCACCTTGTCCGTAAACATCATATACCGTTTGCCGATGAGCTCCGCCGCCTTCAGCCGATCTTTTGCGCCGATAGACTTGTTAATCTTGCGCGCCTCGGAATAGC
>NBJMC04201__coassemble_937_pt1 | contig 17949 bp, 16 predicted proteins | sample NBJMC04201__metabat2_high_PE_023 | metagenome-assembled genome bin NBJMC04201
GCCAGGAGGATCCCTATGGCTACAAGGATCAGAGCGATCCGCTTGATCCAAGGGATGAGCACACTTTCTTTCTGAACTTCGTAAAAAGCCGCTTTGGCTGCGATGGCTTGGTCGGAATGATAAAAAGTAATGTTGCCACGGAAGTAACCGCATTCATCGACAGAAACACGGTAATCCAAATCTTCGATAAGATCTCCCTCGGGTAATAACAGGGAGACCCCATTTTCAAAGGCAATATCCCGGGAGGAAATGGTATCCGGCAGAAAAGAGAGGAGCTCTTTCTCGTCTGCACTGACTTTTTGCAGACCAAAGCCATAATCCAAAAGCGTTTCAATATCCTGGTACATGGACTCTTCGCTTTCGGAATGGAGCACTACAGCGATGAGCTTTCGTTGTTCTTTGGGGTTGCTTTCTCCCAAACGCCGTTCCGCATAGGTGATGCTGCGGTATTCTCCGGTATCGCTGACAGAGACAAACCCGCCTTTTACACCGGAATAATCAACGGTTCCGTTGACCATCTTGTGTTGGGATTCCAGATTGCGCTCTTGTTCCGTTGCATTGGTGGCATCGATAGTATAATTATCTGCTGTAAAAATGGTACGGAAATCATCGTTTTTGGTGCCAAAGCGAATCATGTTCGCTAAATCGACGCAGCTGCACATTTGTTCTGTGGTAATGGCTCCGTCTACATTATCCATGGTCATGGTAGAGGCCATGCAATAGTCCAATTCCTTGGCCATCATTGTAATGAATTCACCGTAGTCATCATCTTCCTCGGTGGTGAAGTGGTCTGCTACCACATAAGCGGCGTCATTGGCATTGGCGAGCATTTCCGCATAAAGCAGATCCTGAAGCGTAATGATTTCGCCGTTGACCAAAGAAATAGTGGGATCATTTGCCTGTTCCAAACTACTGGCATCTACAGTGATCCTTTCTTTGAGATTGCCATTTTCCACTGCGGTAAGAACACTGACTATTTTGCCGAAAGTACCTGCGGCAACGGTCTGATAACCGTTGGATTCATAGAGAATTTGTCCTGTTTCTGCATCCATCAAAAGAGCAGTGTCAGAAGAAGTCTCAATGGCTCCGCCGGGAATGCTGAATCCCAATAGCATGGTTATAATAAATATAAAAGAAATCAATTGTTTCATTGGAATGCCTCTATTCATGAATACTAACATTTAATTATAATAGAAAATCGTCAAGATTACAAATAAGAATTTATAATTTGGTATTTCATTGGGATCAAAGGCAAAGACTGTTTTTTTTAAGGGATTCTTGTTATAATGATAATAATCAATCATTCTGGAAAGAGGGATTCCATGGTATGTGAATTTATTCTCGGTCGCCGCGGCAGCGGTAAAACCGAAGCGCTTTATGATAAAATGATGACACGTCTGTCTGAGCAAAGAGGAAAAGTTCATTTAGTACTGCCGGAGCAGGCCACGTTTTTGCATGAAAAAAGAATCGCTACTCTTCCCGGAAATCGAAGCCTTCTGGATTTGGAGATTACTTCTTTTCGCCGAATGAGTCGCCGCCACGTACCGTTAAATCTGCTGGACCCTTTGGGCTGCCATTTATTGGTTTACAAATTGTTAAAAGATCAAAAGGAGAAATTTCAATCCTTTCGTCTTAGTGAAGCCACCGGAGGAGTTGTAAAACAGATGCTTCAAGCGATGTCTGAAGCATCTATGAACTTACTGTGCGGGGATGACTTGAGAAAAAAAGCTGAGGAATTGGAAAAAACAGAACAATGTGGCGATTTACCCCGAAAACTTCAGGATTTGGCTTTGCTTATGGATGCTTCTGTCGAAACGCTGGAAGGGGATACGTTGAATGAAAATGAACTACTTCTCTGTTTGGAGCAGCGTATTCGGGAAAAACATCTGTTTTGCGGCGACCTTTTCTGTTTTGATGATTTTTTTGACTTCACCGCGGCGGAATACCGTTTGCTTGATGCTTTGATGTCCGTAGGCGCTGATTTGATCTTTGCCTTCCCCCATGACGCGCAGGATCGTCGGTTTCGTAAAACGACTTTGGCGATGAGGAAGATCCGGGGGATGGCGCAAAGCCACAGTATTGTCTGTGATGTTCTTCCGGTCTATCGGGAGGATGGAGAAAGTGCTTTGGACTATTTGGAACGGTATTACAGTCAACGCGGAGCATCCCCTTTTCCCGGGGACTGCAGCAATATTACGATACTGTCGGGACCTCGCGTCTGTGATGAGGTGGAAGGGATCGCAAAAGAGCTATCACGTTTGCACTATGAGGGAGTTCCCTGGGGAGAGATGGGGATTTGCTTTCGCGATGCCGGAAAATATCTTCCTTATATAAAAGAAATATTTCCATTGTATCAAATTCCTTTTTATTATGATGATGCCCAATCCCTGCTTCATCACCCGATTTTTTCCTATTGCCGCGGGCTTCTGCGTTTGGCGGAAGAACGTTGGTCGTTTCTCTCTGTCTTTGCACTGTTAAAAAGCGGCCTCTTTCCTATGGAGGAAACTGCCTGTGATCTTTTGGAAAATTATTGTTTGGCTCACGGCATTCGTGGAAGCCGCTTTTATCAGGAAGGCGATTGGATCTACGAAGATGAGGATTTTGATCTCGGTACCATCAATGAAATTCGCCATGGAGTAGCTTCCTTTTTGAAAAGTTTTACAGATCGTTTAGGACGTTGCCGCAAGACCCAAGATTACGCTGCGGTTCTATGGGATTTTGTGGATCAAAGCCATTGTGCCCACACCCTTAGCCAATGGAGGACCGAGGAAGAGACTCAGGGGCGTTTGCTAAAAGCCGAAGAACTTTCTCTAGGGCTGGATCGTTTGGGAGAACTGTTGGATCAACTAGTTGCCGCCTTTCCCGAAGATTCTTTTTCCACAGCGGATTTTGCTTCCTTATTTGAAATGGGCTGTCGAGTGCAAAAATTGAATACCATTCCACCGGGTATTGACGAAGTGGAAATCTCCATCCTGGGGCAAAGCCGTCCTCCGGTCAAGGACATCGTTTTTTTGGGCGGAGTCAATGAGGGAGTTTTTCCAAATTATATTTCGGCGGAGGGATTTTTTAACCGCCGTGACCGCGAATTTCTTTCGGCAGACAGGGCTTTTTGGCAACGGGATTCCTCGTTCTTTTATGATAATGAAATGATCCTGGTTTATCAGGGGTTGACTTTGGCCCGAAAAGCGCTTTATCTTTCCTATTGTACCGGCTCCGAGGATGATTTGGAAGGTGGCCCTATGGAGCCTTCGGAAGTCATTGTGCGCGTAAAGGAACTGTTTCCCCAAGCGGTGGAAAAATCTGTGACCGCAGAAGTCAGAGGAGATGATGCGGAGATTTTCTTTTCGACAGAGCGGTTGTTGAGCGCACTTCCTATGGCGCTGCGTAACGCTGATTTTCAAGATCGCTGGGAGAATTTGCTCGCTTATTTGCGGCAAGAAACGTATTTGGCCCAAGATTGCGACTTCGTATTGGAATCTCTGACTTATAACGGTAAACCACAGCCGTTGAATGAAACGACTCTATCGCATTATATTGGGGATCGTCTGTTTCTCAATGTCAGTTCCATGGATGTTTACCGCCGCTGTCCTTTTTCTTATTTTGCTAAATACGGCTTAAAGCTGAAAGAACGGAAGGAACTTGTCTTCGACGCCCCTAATTTGGGTTCTTTTTTTCACGAAGTGTTGCGAGCCTTGACTGAGACCATGGCCGAAGAAAGACTATCTTGGTCAGAATTGGCGGAAAAAGGTCCTGATTTGGTGACTCGCATTGTTTCCAAAGAGATGGAGGCCTTAGAAGAGAATTATTTTCCACCGGAACAAAAAGAATTTATGGCCCGGATCTTGACGGAAAATCTGTTGCTCATGGTGAAACTGATGGCGGAACGTGTTACCGCGGGAGACGCTTTTTATCCCGTCCGATGGGAAGCCTCTTTTGGTCCTGGTAAAGAATTGAATGCCCTTACGGTTCAATTGGATCGGGAAGGCAAAGAAATTATTCTTACAGGTCAGATCGATCGCGTTGATCTTGCCGATGGCAATGGGAAAACCTATTTCCGCGTCATTGATTATAAAAGTAGCGACAAAGACTTGGATCTCGATGAGATTTATTACGGACTGAAACTCCAGCTTCTCGTTTACATGGCAGTGATTGAGAAAAATCATCTGGGAGAAGGGGAATTGTCGCCGGCGGGTATGTTTTATCTTTCCGCCAAGGACCTGATGATCCAGGCGAACACCGATGTCACCGATGAAGAAATCCAAAAGGAAATGATCAAAGAAAGTCGCATGCAAGGCTTTGTGATCGGCGAGGAAAGCAAAGAACTCTATCCCCAGGATATCAAATGGAAGCACTTATCTCAATTTGACCACGATGTGCTGATGAAATATTTGGAAGCTTCGATTAAAAGCATAGGGGAAGAAATATGCGGAGGTAATGATGAGATTGCCCCTTACGTTCGAGGGGGGCGTTCCGGTTGCGATTTTTGTCCTTATCGTCCAGTCTGTGGATACGATGCCCAATTTATGGCAAAGGAGCGAGAATTGACGCCATTAAAGCACAGCGATGCCATGGCCAAGATCCTGGAGAAAACGGGTTATGGGAAGAATCGAAAAAAGCCTACTGAGGAAGGAGGGGAGCATTGATGCAGTTCACGGAAGAGCAACTCCGCGCTATTAAAACAAGAGATACCAACATTCTTGTGTCTGCAGGGGCAGGTTCCGGGAAAACCGGGGTTTTAACAGAGCGGATCCTTGATCGTCTGCGGGACGGAGATTCCATCAATGAGCTTCTTGTTCTCACCTATACGAAAGCTGCCGCCGCAGAAATGCGAAGCCGTATTCGTTCAAAAATTGCCGATGCTTTGGCGATGTCGCAAGGAACTGAGCGGGAACATTGGGAAAAGCAGATGATGTTTTTGAGTGACGCTCCCATTACGACACTTCATTCCTTTTGTTTGCGATTGTTGCGTCGCCATTACCAGATGATTCCAGGTCTGGATCCCGATTTTCGGATTCTCGATCCCAATCAGGCATCTGTGCATCGCCAAGATCTATTAAAAGCATTTCTGGAGGAATGCTATATGGAACCTGAGGAAGAAAAACGGGAGCGATTCTTTACAGTACTTCGTTCTTATGGTACTCGCCTCAGTGATGAAGGACTCAAGAAGGAAATTTTGCATTTGATAGAATTCGGGCGTCCCCAAGGAGATCTGGAACAATGGCTGCGGCAAATGCTCCGACGTTTCGGCGATGCGGATTTCTGGCATAGACAAGTATTGGAGTTAGCAGAACAGGAATTGCGGATCGTGATCGATACATTGAAAGGGGCGTTACGAGATTGCCGCGCCAACGGCGGCCCTGTGAAGTATGAAGAAACGTTATCCCAAGATATTAAGGCATTAGAGGAATTATCTGGAAGCGATTGGGATACCTGGCGCAATGCCGCGCCCTTTGGAACTTTGGGACGGGCTAAAAAAGATGACAATGTTGCAGTGAGGGAATATGTGAAATCCCGTCGAGATGCGGCGAAAACCTATTTTAAGAATAAAATCCTCCCTTTCTTCCAAAAAGATTTTTCTCACTATGTTCGAGAGATCTCTTGTTGTTATAGCGAAATGGAAACTTTGGTGGAACTGACGCTAGCGTTTCATGAACGGTACCAGTCATATAAGTTGAAACAAAAGTTTTTGGAATTCACTGATCTGGAGCTTTATGCTTATCGCCTTTTACAAGATCACGAAGAGATTCGGGAGAGATATCGGAATGATTTTCGAGAAGTTCTCATTGATGAATATCAGGATATCAACCCCCTTCAGGAACAGATCATTTCTTTGCTTTGCCGGGAGAATAACCTTTTTGTGGTGGGTGATATCAAACAAAGTATTTACGGCTTTCGTTTTGCCGATCATACGCTGTTCCGTCGACGTTACGATTCTTACAGCAAAGAAAATGGAAAAGGAGCGGGGTTGAAGATCTTATTGAATCGCAATTTTCGCAGCCACGGTGATATATTACAAGCTGTCAATTTCTTTTTCTCCCAATGGATGAATCCGGCAGCTTCGCAAATGCCCTATGGCGAGGACGAGGCATTAATTCCCGGTGCCCAATATTCCGAAGCCGGAGGTCCGGTGGTAGAATCGATCTTGATCCACCGTCCCGAGGAAGGAGCGGAGAAGGATTTTGACGATGCGGAAAAAATTCACTACCATGGCCGCTATATTGCCTCCCGTATTGAGCAGATGATGACTAATGGTATGACTGTTACGGATCATGGAGAAGAACGCCCCCTCTGCTATGGGGATATCGCAATTTTGATACGATCTGCAAAGGGAAAAGCTTCGGCGCTGGAAGATGATTTAACATTGCGAGCCATCCCCGTTTCAGGACCAGGGGCGCGGCATTTTATCGACACTCCGGAAGTTCGTCTTTTTATCAGCTTATTGGATGTCCTCGATAACCCTTGCCAAGATATCCCCTTGGCGGCCCTGTTGCGTTCGCCCTTTTTTGCCTTTGACGAAAACGAATTGATGGCACTTGCTCACCGAAAAAAAGGGGAACGGCTTTGGATTCGTCTGCAATATTGTAAGAATCATTCCACAGAAGGGGTCTCCTCGGAAAAAGTGGCTTCTTTTCTCCAAAGGGTAGAACAATGGCGCGGTTTGGCGAAAATTTATCCCGTAGGGGATCTTTCACAAATGCTAATGCGCAATCTTCACTACGAGGCATTTTGGGGCGGTCTCCCCGGCGGTGCCCTTCGTCGGCGCAATCTCGCGGTTTTACAAGAAAAGGCCATGGCCTTTCAGGAAACCAATAGCGGAGGTCTTTTTGATTTTTTACGCTATCTTCGCAATCTGGAAAAAAATGAAGCTGATCTCGTCAGCGATCATGCAGAAAATTCCGACGCAGTAAAAATCATGACGATCCACGGTAGCAAAGGTCTGGAATTTCCCGTCGTATTTGTGGCAGATCTCAATATCGGTTTTAACCGTCAGGAAACGAGGGAACCTTTGATTCTCCACGATACTTTGGGCTTTGGTCCAAAATACAAGGATTGGGAACGACGAATTTCCATGCCGACACTGCCTCGACTCCTGATCCAAAGGAAACGTCATTTGGCCGATGTGGCAGAATCTCTAAGGCTTTTTTACGTTGCCATGACTAGGGCGAAAGAAAAACTGATTTTTACTTCGGCGTCGGACCGCCCTGATGAAACGGAGCGGATATTCGGACGGAGCCGTTTCTGCGATTCCCAACTACTCCCGGCGGAGCAGGTGATTTCTGCTTCTTCGATGATGCAATGGCTTTATTGCGGCTTATCTCGTTGGAGTACGAAGTGTTTGCCCTATGAAAACTTTTCTTGTTCCATAGTATCAGTTCCCGCGTTGCCGCCGCAGACCGAAACGTTCTCTCAAAAGAAAGTTTCCGGTTTTTCGCCTCCCCCGGGCGGGTTAGAACGTCTAAAAGCCGTAATTTTGCAAAAAGGGGGCAAACCATTGCCTGCCAAAGTCAGTGTTACGGATCTTTTGCCAAAAATTTTTCATGGAAAAGAGGAAATCCATTTACCCGCGCCGAAATTTTTACAGAAGACTGTGACGCTTACCGGAGCGGAGCGGGGCACGGCATTCCATCAATTTATGGAATTTTTGCCCCTGGATCGTTTGTGGAATCCCGATTCTCTTAAAAAAATTCGCGAGACTTTTCTCGCAGAGCAGCTTATGACGGAAAAAATGCTGGAGGCCGTGGACGACGAAGCCATTCTCGGTTTTTTTCGGGAGGATTTCGGCAGAGACGTTTTGTCCGCCGTAGAAGTGCGTAGGGAATTGCACTTTACTGGGGCTTTCCCTGCCGATGTTCTGCTGGAGAATGGGCAAAACGATACCATGATTTTACAGGGAGCTATCGACATGATTTACCGCCGCAAGGATGGCTCCTGGATATTGGTTGATTATAAAACCAACCGTTTAACACCGGAAAGGGAAAAAGATTTTTTGCGGCATTATGGTCGTCAGATGGAATTATATGCCATGGCCCTGGCAAAACTATTTGATATTAAAGTCTCCCAAAGCGTCTTTTATTTGGCTGCGGAGCATCGTTTTTTACCTTATTGAGTCATTTCTTTTCCCATCGCCTCATATAAAGTCTTATGGAGGTGATCTCATGGGAAAAATGAAAAAAATGTGTCAACGCTTTTCGGAATGTGATTTAAAAAAAGTATTCAGTTTTGGTGAAGGCTTTGTCCGCGTGATGGTATTTGTTAGCATGGTGCTACTGCTTTTGTACAGTTTGGTGTTTCATAATTTTGTCATCATTCTCGTTGTTTTATTGCAGGCACTGGCTCTGATGGGCACTTTCATGCGGTAAGCGCTTCCACTGCAAAGGAGGTAGTTGCATGAAAATTCAATATTTGGGCCATGCGGCATTTTGGATCGAAGGCAGTGTGAAAATCCTTGTTGATCCTTTTTTGACAGGAAATCCCACGGCGGCAGTGTCTGCCGCCGAAGTCTGCCCCGATTATATTTTGATTTCCCATGGGCACAGTGATCATTTCGGCGACGCTTTGGACATCGCGAAACGTACCGGTGCCATTATCGTTGGTGCCAATGAACTGGCATTATTCTGCCAGACTCAAGGCGTCAATGTCCATGCCATGCATATTGGCGGGAATCATCGTTTTACTGAGCAATTTTCTGTGAAGTTAACCACGGCGATTCATGGTTCTGCTTACGATGCCGGCAGTAGAGAGTATCTTGGTCTTGCCTGTGGGTTTTTGATTCGTCTCGATGGACAGACGCTGTATTTCGCAGGGGATACGGCGCTGACTTATGATATGAAAGCGGTTATCGGCGATTTCAATGTGATTGATGTAGCGATGCTTCCCATTGGAGATAATTTCACCATGGGGCCCGATGACGCCCGCGTCGCTGCCAAATGGCTAAATCCCAAAAAGATCATTCCCATGCATTATAACACGTATCCGCTGATTGCCCAGGATGCAGCGGCGTTTCGGGCAGCTGTAGAAGGCGAATGCCCCGGTATAGAGGTGGCATGTCTTACACCGGGACAAGTCCTCGAGCTTTCTTAAGGCTATTTGGTTCAAAGTGATCAATATTGGGAAGCTAGAATGATGAATATACGGACGGGAACCATAGATGATTTACAGACCATTGCCGAAATAGAAGCGAGGAGCTTTCCCCCTGCCGAAGCTGCTTCATCCAAAGTTCTGAAAGAGCGGCTATTGCGATTTCCCGAACATTTTTGGATATTGGAGGAGACAAACGGGGTGATATCGGCTTTCGTTTGCGGCATGGCTACGGATGAGCCACGACTCAGAGATGAAATGTTTGAGAACGCCGAGCTTCACCAAAAGGCAGGGGATTGGCAAATGATTTTTGCCGTTGCCACCGTTCCGGAATATCGCGGACGAGGCCGTGCAAGTGCCCTTTTAAATGGCGTCATCGGAGATGTGAAATCTCAAGGACGGAAAGGATTAGTCTTGACCTGTAAAAAAAGTTTGATCCCTTTTTATGAGACTTTTGGTTTCAGAAATGAAGGCGTCTCTGCTTCCGTCCATGGCGGGGCGATTTGGTATGATATGAGGCTGCGTTTTTCATGTCCTTGAAAACTGAAAAGACCTGATATGAAGTATCAGGTCTTTTTCTTATTTTTCTGTTTTACTGTTTGTGTTATGATAAAAATAATTTCAATATTCCACGGCCCAAATAGATGCCGATCATGCAAAGAATCACGCTGCAAAAAATATACGCCAATGCCATGAAAATTCTGCCGCTTTCCAGTAATCCCACTGTTTCAAGGGAAAATGTGGAGAAGGTTGTAAAACCGCCGCATAGTCCTACGGTAAGAAAAAGATTGAGATTTGGGTTCACCGGCCCCCATAGTGACGGTAAATAAGAAATTGCGCCGATGATGATCGCGCCCAAAATATTGATGGCCATGGTAGTCAATGGGAAATAAGCGGTAATTTTGATTTGGCTCAATAAATAACGCCCCGTCGCTCCTACGGCGCCGCCCAGGGCAACCCATAAATAATTCATCCTTCATCCTCCGTATGGATCTTTTGGAATAGTTTTTCGATTTCGAGGGATCCTCCTACTGGAAGATCCTTTGTTATAGTCAAAGGTAGTCCTTCTGCCACTAAGATTCGGTGAGCCAAAACCAAGGCTTCATCTTTATCATGAGTAATCAACAATGCTCCTTTGTTACCGATCATTTTTTTTATGGCCGTCAATACCTCTGCTTTCGTGGTACTGTCTAGACCGCGGCAAGGCTCGTCTAGGAAATAATAATCTCCACCAAAAGCCAAAGCTCTAGCAATGGCAAGGCGTCGCCTCATTCCCCCGCTCATGGTATCGGGGAATGAGCTTTCTTCCTTACCCAGACCTACCGAATCTAGGGCTTCCAAGGCGCGCGACTTGGAAACGCCTAAAATCGTCATGTTATCGACAGCGCGACACCATGGGAGGAGGCGGTCCTCTTGAAAAACGAAGGAACATTTTTTCGGACGTTCCGTTACAGATCCCTCCTCGATTTTTTCTAAACCGGCGCCAATACGCATCAAGGTGGTTTTTCCACACCCTGAAGGCCCGAGGAGGCAAGTAACCTCATGATTGTCCAGTTCCAGATGGAAAGAACGAAGTACTGTTTTTTTTCCGTAATTTTTTGTGATATTGTGAAATTTCACGGTGTTTTCACCGCCTTTTTCTTTTGCAACAATACGATAACCATCCGTTCCAGAATCACACTTAAGAGGATCACTACGGTGGTCCATGCAAAAAGCTCTGTGGTTTCCAAATAAATTTTGGCATTATAGATCCCTTTTCCCAGGGAGTTCATGGGGGTGGCAATGACTTCGGCAGCGATCCCTGCTTTCCACGCCATGCCCATGGCTGTAACGATGGCGGCAGTGCCGTAAGGCCGTACAGAAGGGAGATAAATATGGCGGATCTTTTTCCAAAGCGGTATTTGAAAGGCTTTGGCCATCTCCAGTAAATATTGGTCCGTCTCCTTGATTCCTTGAAACACGTTGGCCCAAACAATGGGAAGTACCACCAAAAATGTGGCAAAGACCGGTACAAGACCGGTTTTAAGCCACACCAGTGCTAAAATAATGAAAGAGGCTACCGGCGTTGCTTTAATGATGGAGAGCAGCGGTTTAAAAAAATCGCGACACCATGGGGAGATCGAAGTAAGAGTTGCTAAAAGAATTCCGACGGACACTCCGAGACCGAAACCAAGAAGAATGCGTCCCATGGAATAAACGACGGATCTCCAAAACTCACTCTGGGTCATAAGGAGTGATAATTGTTTACAGGTGGCGGTAGGCGAAGCAAAAAGAACATCGTGTCCTGCCAGCCGATAAACCATCCACCATATGGCTATCCAGAGTAGGGCAATCAGGAACCAATGGAGTACTTTTTTCATGTGGCGTAATCTCCTTTACCAAAGGCCAATTGAGTTAAAAATTGGTAAGATAAAAGTCGTCTCCGGGCATGGCTCCACCAATACTCTGGGGATTGGCCTCCAACAATACTTGGTAGAAGCTTTCCAGAGCGGTTTTCGCTTCTTCTCCTGTGATGCATACGATATTGCAGTTGGGAATGGCTTTTTCTGCAACATCAGCTTTGATAATATCGTAGGTTTCCATTAAAGTAGCGGCTTCTGTTGGATTTTCATTGACGAAATCTACAGAATCCTGATATTCCTCCATAAAAGCCGCCAGGGCTTCGGGATGTTCCTCGGCAAACGATTTTTGAACGATGACGCCGCCCATGGCTAAGGCTCCGTTCCCCAGAGTTTCCCATTCTTCGGTTACATCAATGGCAATGTGGAACGCATTGTCTTGGGTCATGAGAGATGTCGCATAGGGTTCCGGTAGGATGACTACATCGTAATTGCCCGCTTGGGCTTGAGTTGCAACTTCTGCGTGTTCCGATGCATAATCAATGACGACATTTTCTCCCAAAGCAAGGCCGTTTTGAGTCAGAAGGTAGTTGATGACATATTCGGCAGTGGTCCCCTGACCAGCGCTGAGAATTTGTTTCCCCGCCAGATCTCCCATCCCTTGGATAGAATCACTATTTTCTAAAATATAGAGCACTCCGAGGGTATTTACGGCAGCGATTTCTATAGATCCCTGAGTTCTTTGATAAAGGGTTGCCGCAAGGTTTGTGGGAACTGCTGCGATGTCAATATTTCCCGCTATCACTTCACCGATGATATCGTCGGGAGCTGTAGCCAGAGTGAATTGGTAATCGTTGACTTTGCTGTTATTCTCCATTAGCTGCACCATTCCCATACCGGTAGGCCCCTTCAGAGTCGCTACGGAAACCTCTATTTTTTCTGAGGAATTGTCGCTCGGTGTGGTGGTGTCATTACTGCAAGAAACGAGAAATAACATGGCGCAAAGAATTGTCAGGATAAAAAAGAGTTTGGATTTTTTCATAATATCCTCCTTTATAAGTGATCATTGAGAAATGCTACAAACATTGCGGTTGCAGTAATTGGATGGTTTTCCCTTTCCGTTCCAGAATCCCTTGGTCAGTAAGGATTTGAAAGCTACGGTACAGAGATGCGCGGCTTACGTTTAGCTGCGTCGCCAAAGTGGTCATGGATACAGTAAGAGAAAGTTCCTTTGCGTTGGTTCGTTGGTATTCGCTGCGCAAAAACCGTCTCAAACAGTCGGTTCCGTTACTTCCGGTAAATGTGGTAATTTTTCTGCTTAAAAAATGGATACGTTCCGATAAAATCGTAATATAGTTTGCTGCGATGGCAGGTTCATAGGCGAAGGAGTCGGTGAGCCAGGTTTTTTCTAGAAAAAGAACCGTGGTGTCATGTTCCGCCACTACCTTGGAAATAAATCCCTCTTCTTCATAAAATAGCGCCGCCATGCCGAAAAGATCACCTTCTTTGAGACGGCTCATCGTAATTCGGTGCTCCGCATCCCCCTTAGTAACCATAGCGGAACCCTGAAGGATTATTCCCAATGCTTTGCGATAGTGACTTTCATCATAAATTGTACTTCCTTTTGCGCATTGCTCTACAGAGGCGCTTTCTCTTTCCAGCAATTTTGTAATAGTTTCTTTGTCGACAGAGCGAAACAGGGAACAATGCTCTATTACTCGATTGATTTGATTGGTGGTAACTTTTTCTTGTATCATATGAGACATTTTAAATGAGTCCTGTCATATTGTCAATCCCTTTAGTTTGTTTTGTTTGTAAAATAGATTTTGAGAAAATAATTAACCTAGTTTAATATTTTTATTGACAACTATTTGGCAATGCTATATAATAAATTTAATTTAAGAAAGGGGGAGATACCATGAGCTTTGCCGAAGATGTGATTCGAGTGATTCGATCGTCTATGGAAAAGATTCAACGTCCGGATTTATTCCGAAAACCGATTTGCGGATTCTCTGCCGCCGATGACCCCAGGTATAAAGAATTAAAAACAGTGATCGGACCTTGGCATTGCCTGCCGACAGAACTTTTGCCGGAGGCTAAAACGGTAATTTCCTATTATGTTCCCTTCACTAAGGAGGTGGCCAAAGCGCCGAAGAACGGAGGGAATCTTGCTCTTTGGGCGGAATCATATGAAGTTGTTAATCGCGCCTTTGATTTTGTGGGGGAACAGGTGGTCCATTTTTTGCAGGAGCGCGGATATCAGGCCACCGGCTTTGCGGCGACTCATACCTTTGATCCCAAATTGCTTCGTTCTCCATGGTCTCATCGGAGTGCCGCTGTCATTTCCGGGTTGGGAACTTTCGGCAAAAATCGCATGGTCATCACGGAGAAAGGATCTGCAGGGCGGTTTTGCACTGTTTTTACTTCCGCTGAAATTCCTCCGACTCCCATGCCAGAAGAGGAGTTTTGTTTGTTTCTTAAAGAAGGACGCTGTGGTCTTTGCGTAAAGGCATGCCCTGCCAATGTGCTGGCGGAAGATCAGTGGCAGCCCTTTGCTTGTTATGACCATTGTTTGGAAAATGCCGCAGTGCTAACTAGTGAACGCAATGATTTTAAGGATGGCGACGTTTGTGGGCGCTGTATCGGGGTTTGTCCCCGGCGCTATATGGAGTAGCTGCGTTTGAATCAAAAAATTGCCTAGTGATATCTTGATGATTATGATGATTGCGATGTAACAAAAATCAAGAGGGAAAAATGAAAATGAACATGAATGAACAAATAATATCGATGGTCCATGCCTTCGTGGAAAGCTATCCGGAGACGCATTCTACCGAGACAACATGGAGAAAACCCGTAATAGGTTTTGCGGATGCGAGGGATCCTAAGTTCCAAATGTTAAAACAGGTGATCGGACCAAATCACGCAATGCCCCAAGAGCTCCTTCCTAACGCCCAAAGTGTAATCGTCTTTTTTCTGCCCTTTTCCAAGGAAGTGGTGAAGAGCAATATTCCAGATGAAGAGAGTTCGAGAGCATGGGATATTGCCAATATAGAAACCAACCAGATGATCGTCGAATTGAATCGCTGTTTACACGATTTCATTGTACAACAAGGGTTTCATTCCTCTCTTCTGCCACCTACTTACAATTATGACAGTGAAAGACTGGTCAGCGCCTGGTCCCATAAAAGTGCCGCATATATCGCAGGCATCGGTAAGTTTGGCCTGCATCATTTGCTGATTACCGAACAAGGATGCTGTGGGAGAATCGGAAGTGTAATTACGGATATGAAACTTGAGCCAACAGGATTTCAAGAAGAGGAGTACTGTGTCTATCAAAGGACAGAGAAATGTAAGGCCTGTATCACGCGGTGTCCCAGTCATGGACTGGAGGTTTATACCAACGACGTTGTTTATGACCGCTATCAATGCAATGAGCAGATTTACGATAAAGTTGTGCCCGTCTATGCCATAGGAACGGGAGATGCTTGTGGAAAATGTATGTGTGGAGTACCGTGTTCCTTTCGTATTCCTAAAGTTTAACGAATTTCTGTTGAGTAACATCTCAAACCAGTTGTCAATGCACAAAACTTTTGATCCACGACATTTGGATAGTGAAAAATCAAAATAAGACGATAAAAAACCACCGGCAGTTGCCAAACAGTCGGTGGTTTTGCATTGAAAGGAGAGGGGTACATCCCCAAATGGGTGTTAGTTTCTGGGTTCAAATTTTTCGCATGCAGTATCGCTGGTGCAGGTTGCTTTCATGTTGGGAGCATTGGTTACAACGGTAATCTCCCGGGCAGAGCAGGCTTTTGCGTGGTTGAATTTGCATTCTTCCACATAGCAAATGAGATTTTCCATGATGACACCTCCCTTCTTGTCCCGAATAGACAAGAATAGTATGCTTCTTTTTTTTAAAAATAATCTTTTCATTCTACAAAAAATAAGGTATAATTTTTGCCATGAGTAAAAAACAAGCCACTGAAAAACAGAAAAAAATGTTGAAAGCTTTGGAAAAAGCTTATCCCGATGCTCGTCCGGCGCTTCATTTTCAGAGTCCCTTTCAGTTATTGGTTGCTGTGTTGCTTTCTGCCCAGTGTACCGATGAACGAGTTAATATTGTTACAAAAGAATTGTTTTCCCTGGCGCCCGACGCTTTTGCCATGGACAAATTGGGAGAGGAAACCATTCGGGATATCATCAAATCCTGCGGTCTTTATAAAAATAAGGCAAAAAATATTGCGGGTTTGTCCCATATCTTGGTGGAACAATATCATGGGGAAGTGCCTTCGGATCGTGAATCTTTGGAATCCTTGCCGGGTATTGGCAGAAAGAGTGCCAACGTTGTTATGAGTGTGGCCTTTGGCATTCCTGCTTTGGCCGTGGATACCCATGTTTTCCGTGTCAGCCGTCGTATGGGCTTTTCTGATGGAAATGACGTATTGAAGGTGGAACAGGATTTGATGGATTTAATTCCCGAATCTCGTTGGTGCGAGGCTCATCATTGGTTGATTTTTCATGGGAGAAGGGTATGCAAGGCCCAGAGGCCCCTTTGCGATCAGTGTCCCGTAGAGGAGGACTGTCCCAAACTGCATTTCAATGAAAAAAAGAAGAAAAAATAGAAGGAGATTGAAAAATGGATGGACTTTGGTATACTGAAAATTGGATTCCCGGCATAAACATTAGTTTAAAAGTCAAAACAAAACTCTACGAAGAGGAGACCCCCTTCCAATTTTTGGAAGTTTTGGATACTGACGTATGGGGCAAAGCGCTCTTTTTGGATCGCTGCATCATGACGACGGATCGGGACGAATTTGTATATCATGAAATGATCACCCATGTGGTCATGAATGCTCATGAGGAACCTAAAAATGTCCTCGTGATCGGCGGTGGCGATGGCGGCGTCATTCGGGAAGTGATTAAGCACCCTTCTGTGGAAAAAGCGGTTCTTTGCGAAATTGATGAAGCTGTTGTTCGTGTTTCAAAGGAATATTTCCCGCAAATTGCAGGGAAACTGGATGATCCGAAAGTGGAAGTCCTTTTTGCCGATGGCGTGGAACATATTAAAAAGAACCAAAATTTTTATGATGTGATCATCGTAGATTCCACGGACCCCGTAGGGCCTGCGGTAGGATTGTTCCAAAAAGAGTTTTATCAGCACGTTTATGACGCGTTGAGGGATGATGGCATTTTTGTTGCGCAAACGGAATCGCCATTTGTGTATCCTGAAATCGTACCGGGAATTTTTCAGACGATCAAAAGTATTTTCCCAATCACCCATCTTTATACTGCTCATATTCCCACTTATCCAGGGAGTATGTGGGGCTTTACCATGGGGTCCAAAAAGTATGATCCCACGACTTTAAATAAGGAAGATATATTTGCGCCGGATACGAAATATTATAGTCCCGATATGCACTTTGCCGCATTTTGTCTGCCTCCCTTTGTTAAGGAGTTGATCGGAGGAAAATAAATGCCCCTTGATATTCGTTTTATGTCAGGTAATACATCCCTTGAGGAAGCCGACGGCGTCTTGCTTGGCTGTCCTTTGGAGGACCCTTTGTTGTGGCGAAAAGGCGCCGCGGAATTTCCCCAAGCGTTGCGGGAAGTCTCCCGCCATTTCGATTCTTACCATCCTGCGTTGGATCGGGATTTATCTCGTTGTCGCATTTGCGACGTAGGAGATGTGGATTTGAAGGGCTCTGACGAAATCGGTATGAACGCCGCTTTTTCAAAAATCGAAGAAGCGGCGTTTTCCTATTTGCAAAAGGACAAATTCCTGTTGTCCGTTGGAGGGTCCCATGTTATTACATATCCATTGTTGCGAGCTGCTCTAAAACGTTATCCGGATTTACGTGTTGTATCGATCGGAGCGGGGCATTATTTTGAAGCTCACAAAACCGTTGATGATGAAAGTTGTCTTTATCATGTGGTAAAGGATTTTTTGCCCCGGGAGTCTCTTGCTTTTTTGGGGGTGCGTATGGGAACCGGTGAGAGCTATCAGAAAAACCAGCGCCGCCATCGTCACATTCCGCCTCGTGTAAAGAAAGGTCTGATTGAACGTTTACCAAAACTATATCACCGCCCGGTTTATTTGACATTGGATCTGAATGTCCTTGATCCGTCTCTTGTCCCCGGAGCTACCCATCCCATGTGGGGTGGGATCCATACTTTGGAATGGATGGAGACTCTTTCGCTGTTGCAAGGTGTTTCTGTGGTGGCAATGGATATCAGCGGTATTTCTGTTCCTTTGGATCCCTCTGCCATTTCAACGATCCATGGAGTATTGTCTGTGAAGGAATGTTTTTTGCATTTTTTGCCACAAAAATAAAAAAATATGTTGACAAATGAATTTGAATGAATTATACTATAAGGGCGCTTGAACGAGCGGTAAAAATCGAATTCCACAGGATTTTCGGTTTCAAGTGTCTTGACAAGACATGGATGATGTGATAGAATCGTTCCTGCGATAAAATCTCGGGTGATTAGCTCAGCTGGGAGAGCGCTTGCCTTACAAGCAAGATGTCGGCAG